>Ga0207701_10001002_pt1 | contig 29929 bp, 22 predicted proteins | sample KBSSwiSSwithPhiX_FD_184294 | JGI IMG/M metagenome (GOLD analysis project Ga0207701, IMG submission 184294) | Switchgrass rhizosphere bulk soil microbial communities from Kellogg Biological Station, Michigan, USA, with PhiX - S5 (SPAdes) (version 2) | ecosystem: Environmental > Terrestrial >... | reverse complement strand
GAGCTTGGCCCAGGCGTTGCCGTTGGAGCGGGCGTTGGCGCAGTACCGACTGTAACGGTGCCTACCATGGCACAGCATCCACCGTGCGGAGTGCAGTAGTACGGAAACGTTCCGGCGCTATTGAAGGTGCGAGTGAAAGTCGCTCCCTGGGGACGAATTCCAGAATCCCAGATGCCGTTCGGCATCCCCGGCGAGCCTGACGTCGTGCTGTGGCCGGCCGAAGCAAAACTCCAGCGCACCTGATCTCCTGGGTGAATCGTGACGGAGTCAGGAGAAAAGATCAAATTACCGCCGGGGCCAACAGTGACGTCAACCGTGGCCGCGATTGCCGGCTTGGGATAACCGATAAGCGAAACAGCCGTTGCTACGACTAACACAAAACGCCAAGAAGACATTTTCATCGCACAACCATTCACGAGCGGATCAGGGCCGTCAAAATGCTGTTAAAATGTCGCGGACTGCAATCTCGCAAAGGTAACGCGATTGTTACCTTAGATTCGAGCGGGCCACAATCAGGCAGACAATCAGCCTCGCCGTTGCGAGTTCATTCCACGCCGACCAGGAATTTTCCCCTCGGGGCGGCCGATGGTATAGCCTACATGGCGAATTGTGTGGATCAGCGGAGGTTCACCGAGCTTTTTCCTGAGCCGGCCAATGAACACCTCAACGAGCTTGGTATCGTATTCGTGCGCATGCTCCCACACGCGTTCGCACAGCTCTGTGCGCGTGAACACGCGGCCCGGTTCCCGCATTAGCACCTTTAACAACATCAACTCGCGTGGAGAAAGCTCTATCCGCTGCGTGTTTCGATGAACGTCGTGCGTGGATAGATCGAGCGTGACGTCGCCGACGCGCAAACAGATAACCGGTTCCTCAGGATACCTGCGCCCGAGCGCGCGGACGCGCGCGACGAGTTCACGCATGGCAAACGGCTTTGGCAAATAATCGTCGGCTCCGAGTTGCAAGCCGGTTACGCGATCTTCGATGGCGCTGCGCCCGGTCAGCAATAATATACGACTGGCAAGATGTTGCTCGCGCAGGCGCCCTAACAGTTCGAAACCATTAATGCCAGGCAGGCCAATATCGACCACGATCAGGTCGAAAGGACCTTTGCTGAGTTCCTCCAATGCGGTTTCACCGCTGTGAACGGTTTTCGGATCATGACCGTCCTCGGTCAGTGCTGCTGCGATTTGCCGCGCCACGGAAAGCTCATCTTCAACGATCAGGATTCTCACAGGTTTAAAAGCAACATTGGACGATTAGAAGCGGACGGTAAACTGCGCAGCCAGCAAGTGGTTATCCTGGCCCGGAGCAGTGGTTTCATGCTGATAACTGTATTGCAATTTTAGCTGCGCGTGTGGGGTGAGGCGATAGGTAGCGGCAACGTCAATTCTGCCAAGGTCTGGACTCCACCGTTCTTTACGACCGTTGCCAATATCGATTGTGTTGAATAGTTGCTGGTTCCAACGAACAGCGCCAAAGAATTGCGGCGTAAATTTGTATTTCGCTTCGACGTAATAAGCAAACGTGTCCGCGTCTCCCACATTCGGGACTTGGAAACGCGCTTCATAAAACTCGGCCCAAAGTTGCAGGTGATGCCATGCGAAGCTGATGTCTTGTCCAAGAACAAACTCCCGATAGTCGCTGATGTCCTTGCCAGGTGGCAGCGACGATTCTGCTTCGCGCCGAAAATATGGGCCTTCGCTAGCCGAGAAGCCGAAATTCCAAGCTTCGTTAGGCCGGAATCCGATCCGGCTGCTAAAAGTCGGATTTTCGAAGCCATTCTCAGTAATATACCAGGATTCGGGACGCGAAGAGAGTGACGCATTCTTCATTTCGACGGCGTAATCAAATTGGCCCAACCGGCCGGAGATAGAAATCCCACTGGCATAGCTCGGTCCCCAGATCACCGGATTGAACCTGTACTTTCCGTAGAAGTAAGGTGCATAGATGAAATAAAAGGGGGAAAACGGCGGGTAAGAGTCCTGAATGGCAGTCACATTTTCATAAACCAACGGCGCATTAATAAACGGATTGTCCCATGGTAGGTGTCGCGGGACCCAATTGCCGACGACGGTCGCGAATTGGCCGGCCTGCAATGTAAAACGGCCGTCCTGCCATGGAGTGAGTCGAAGCGCGTACTCGTCCAAGCGAACTTCGGCGCCGTGGTCGCTCGGATCGAACCCGCGATCAAGTCGCGCTTGCGCGAAGAAATACACTTGCGAACCTACTTGCGCGTCCAGAAATAGCGTAAGACGATAATTGAAAAGGTTGTCGATATTCGAGTTGATGAGGCCGGGTGCGGGCTGTTGGAAATTATAAAATTCCAGATCGACTGTGCCGCTCAATCGCGCGCGAAAATTATCCTGAAAGCCGGAGATCGTCAGTGTGCTGTCGAGCTGGTCGAGAGCATCATCGATGTCGAAAGCGCACGCCGTGCACGCGATAATGCACAAGCTGAAGATCTGCGTCTTCATGCTGCATTAACACCATTTACGGCGGAAAAGCGCACTTCGAATTCCGTCCAATCGCTTTCCGAACGTACAAGCCGCAGCTCACCGCCATGCAATCGCGTCAGTTCTCGCGCCAAATTGAGGCCGATCCCGTGACCCGATGCCGCCGCGGGGCTCGAGCTGTGATGGAACCGTTCGAAGATGTTTTCGCCCGGCGGAATCGTACGGCCAGTGTTTCCGATCGTCAGGACGACGTCTCCGCCGTTGCCACGTGCGCTAACCCGAATTCGCCCGCCCGACCGATTGTACTTTCGCGCGTTCTCCAGAAGATTTTGCACGATGAGCGATGTGTAGCGTTTCTCGCCTGCGATAAGAAGCCCGCGCGGAAATTCCCTTTCAATTTTCACATCCGGCGATTCAGGCAACGCCCCAAGATCATCCAGCCATTCATCAACCAACTGACTGAGATTCACGGGTGTTGATGCGATTTGAAGATGACCGGCATCCATTCGCGACAACAAAAGCAAATCGTCAATTACGCCGGTTAACCGACGTGTTTGATGAAGCAGAGTAGACAACTCCTCGTAGACTTCAGGCTTAAATCCTTCGCGTTCCAGCAGTGATTCGAGACCAATTCGAAGGACCGTCATCGGGCTTTTGAGCTGATGTGACGCGTCGGCTGAATATCTGGTGGATCTCTCCAGTTCCTCGGCGGTGGATGCCAGCGCCGCCTCGGCGCGTTCTCGTTCCGCGCGATTTTCTTCCGAATCAAGCGCTAGTTTCTTCACGGGCGCGGACATGCTGCGTGCCACGAAGTGGCTTGCGACGAATCCGCCTATCAACAGAAGCGCGCCGGCGCCGCCGATCTGCCAGCGGAGCCGATTCAGTTGTGCCGTCCAGGAGGCGAGAGGATACAAACAAATTTCGTACGCCGGTGGAAACAGCGAACCCGGATTGAGCAACTTATGAAACAATAGCTGGGGTGCACCAGCCACTTCCACGCGAAAATAGTTTTGGTCTGAGCCAGAATTAGCCAGGGCAGGCGCTATCTTCTCGTTGAGGGAATTTTGCGCGGAGGGCGGAAGCGCCGACATATGCAGATCGCCATCCACCCAAATGCCGCTTTGCATTCCGGTGTTTTTGTTTTCGAGCTCAAAAGGCTTGAATCCGATCACGAGCGCTGAAACCAGTTCGCCAGTGTCTGTCGAGAAAATCGGCACGACTATCACTTCTTGGATAGCGCCAGCAGATTGGACATAACCGATCTGTCGTGTTTTGGGCAATTGTGGGAGCGAAAGTTGAGCTTCTGTCGCTGCATCCAGTTCTCCTACATCCGACGGATTGGGCGGCTTGATGACTGCGCCGTTGTCGTCGAGAAAGCGATAAAATCTCGCATGAAGAGATCGTGCTGCCTGTTCCGGAGACGGTTCCTCGCCTTCCATTAAGTCGCGCAACTCGTCCTTTGCTGTGGGATAAAGAAGATCGATTGCGTCGTCCTCGATCGCGGCATGAATCCGTGGCTTCGCTACGAGTGTGTCGCAGCGGTCGACGAGCGCAACGTAGCGCAGTTCCTCGACTTTGTGCATCGAAGAAAGCTCGGTCTGAAATGTCTGCTGCAGGTTTCGCTCCGCGTCGGCTGTGACTCTTTGCTGTGCCAGATAAAACCCGAGCGCAGTCAACGTTGCTACGATTACCATGATTGCGGTGAACAATCGGGTGCGAAAGCTCCCGACCTCTTTGCTTCTCGTTGCACCTGCGGCGTTCATGGCAAATCAACATGCAGGGTTTGACCGTCCTTCAAGTCGATTGGCTTTTCGCGCGTAGTTCTACTATCGATCCACGCTTTCAATGTGTAGCGGCCAGCCGGAAGTTTATCTAATCGAAACCGGCCGGCCGTGTCTGTCATCACGAAGTACGGCGTGTTCAACACGAGGATCAACCCGCGCATGTGCTCGTGAATGTCGCAGCGCAGAGTCACCAAGCCCGGTTGATCAAACGTTACCGCCGGGATCGGCCGTTCCTCCGGGCGATAACGGCCGAGATCAAATCGCTTGGCGCGCGAATAGGAAAAGATGTTGTGATATTGGTCATCGAGATTTGGAAATTGTACTTTTGTACCCACCTCGATGGGCAGAAGCGCTGGAATGAACGTCAACTCCTTTTGCTCGACTTCTTTTGTTGGCAACGCAGTTGGTCGCGGGAAATTGCCCTCAAGATAGACTACGGCCAGAGGCGGTTGCGTTGAAAGAACTCCGGCCTTGGTTACGATCTCGTACCGTTTTGCCTGGACCGGCGCCGAGCGCGATTTCGGAAGCTCCACGCGTCCCTCGACAGTCGCTCCCGCGAAAAGCGAAGCGGGAATAACAGATAAAGCCGCACTTAGCCACAGCAATCCCTGCCGGCGCATCGGTCGCTAGTCTAACAGGACTTTGACTGAACGGAAAGTGTCGGACGACCGCCGGCTTAACGATCCTGGTGCTAGCCCTTGGGTTTAGCCGCCGCCATTGCGGGTAAGGTGAAGAAAATTGTGGCGACCAGGCTCCAAAAAATTCCGATGGCGCATGCGACGCCAAGTCCAGTAAGGGCGGGGTTGCGCGCAAGAGCGAGCGACCCGAAACCGCTGATCGCTGTCAGTCCTGCGAGCAAGACCGGTTTCAACACACCGGTTACGTCATGCTGGATGTCGTGCGTTTTTTGCCAGACGAGCACGACGTAGATTCCGTAATCCACGCCGATGGCGAGCACGAGGCGGAACGAGAGCACGTTCAGCAGATTCAAATGGATGTTCAGCAGCTTCATGGTAGCGATCATCGCTCCAATCCCGAACGCGAGTGTAATGATCTGAATCAGCCATAAACGAACGTCGCGATACAAAATGGCAAGCAATGAGATATCGAAAATGGCCATCAACGCGCTGATGATCAGGAGTTGATGGTGGGACCACGGTTGGAGATCGGCGAGCACATAGGTCCAGCCCGTGAGAAGCAACGGGACACCGGCCACGGATAGACCTTGTTGCAGCTCCTGGCTTTGCTCGTGCGTTGTGAGCGGTCCGTTAGTCATTACAAATCCAGTCGTCAGCAACGGGTCTTGCCCGAAGTAGCGGTCGATCAAAAACCACCAGCTCGATGATTCAGATAATTGGGTCCGCCAGTTTGGCAACGGCAAGCTGGGATCCGCGCCGCGTTGCAAATCTTCGAGCAAGGCAAACGCCGGCGCGAAGGCTTCTACGCTGAATCCCTCAGCCTCGAGAGTTTCGGTCAATGTTTCGCGTGCCGCCTGAAAATCCAGTCCGCGCAAGCGGTCGCGATTTCGTTCCATCCATCTCGGCGATGGGCAAAGCGCCGCGGGTGTGGAGAAACCTTTTATCTTTCCAGCTACTTGGACTTCCCGCCACTGTGCGAAAATCTTTTGCCAGTAGTCATGCAGTTCCTGCGAGTTTGTGGCACGAACGATCGCCAGAACCGGTTCCCAACGCACCGGCATTTTTTCCATGATTGTATCAAGCGCCTGACCTGCGCGGATGTTTTTTGGCTGAAGTGAACGCGTGCTGGCTTCGAACTGGAGGGGGGGAACCGGCGAAAAGCCGATGGCGGCGAGCAACAGCAACACAGCGGAGGAAAACATCAGTATGGGAACCGGTCTGCGCACAATCCCGCGGACATATCTCGCTACCAGATCAAAGAGCCAGTCGCGGGTCCCGCTGTTGCGAGATCGCTCGCGGACAAACAAAAATAAAATCGAACACATGAAGAGACCGGCGACGAAAATGCCGATCGCGATTAGAACGCCGAGTTCGGAGAAACTCATCGCGCCACTCAGCGCCAGTGCGAGAAATCCGACCGCTGTCGTTAGCGCGCCAAAGAAAACCGCGCGTCCAAGTTTTGCCACTGAAGTTGCGATGGCTTGCCGATGCAGTTCGCCATCCGTCCGTGCCTGGTGATACCGTCCGATGGTGAGAATCGCGAAATCAACGCCGAGTCCGACGAGAATGGCGCAAAACCCCACGCTGATCATGCTCAGCCGCCCGAAAAGAAGCTGTCCCGCAGTAAGCGCTACCAGACACGACAGAAGAAGACAAAACGCCATGCCCGCCAAAGGCAGCCATCGCCGAAACCCAATAAAAAAAATCGTGCTCACGAGCACGACTGAGCCAAGCAATGTCGCGACGACATCGTAGCGCATGCTCAACGAAATTTCGGATACAAATGCCGAGCGCCCGGTCACCAGAATTTGCAAAGGCCGGCTGCCGTCCCATCCGTCGGTTGCGGTCTTGCGGAATTCGTTCACGCGGCGCATCAAGTGCTGGCACTCAAACGCGCTGATCGACTTTTGATTCGTCACTACCAGAAAGATTCGCATCGTGCGATCCGGTGACGTGAGGGGTTGTTCCTGTTCGATCGCGCTGCTTTGGGCAAAAGGCTTGAGCGCGGGCGCGATCAGTCCGAGCGGATCGAACGAAAGCTCGAACTGCGGCCGCGGCGAGCCCGCCTCGATCTGCTGGCGCAAACGACGAAGGCGATCGCGAATCTTGTCCGGTTGCAGGATCGACATTGCCTCGTCGAAAGCGCTGGGCTCCAGATTGAGAAGCAACGGGACCGCAATCGATTGCAAATCGCGAATGCCGTCCGCAGTGGTCATGGGCGAACCTGCGAGCACGCGCGCGCACCAAGCTTGCCCGCGCAAGCGTTCTGTAAACACCGGTGCGAATTCCTCCAGCTTATCGACATCCTGCGGATCACAGACGAGCGCGAACGTCAGCTCACGTGTCTGCTCGAAATCGTGATCGTAGATTTTCAGGCCTTGGACCGATGGAAATCTGCCGGGCAAAACATTGAAGATCTCAGAATCCAGTCGCAATGACGTGAAGAGAATGGTGAGGCAAAGGATGATCAGCACGGCCACACCGCACCAAACCAGCGGGCGACGCTGTGTGACGGTTCGGGCGATGAAATCGCTGATGCGCATGAGCAGCGCTAGTTTCTGCAAACGCGGCGGCTTTACAATGGCGTAGCCGCGCATCTCATTAACACCGGGCTTCAGCCCGGTGCAATACAGTGCAAGGCTCTGAGCCGTTTCAACGGCTTTTCGTTTCGTGTGCTCGGAGGAAGGCGTTGAAACACCTTAGGTCGCGGTCCGGCGTGATCACCGGCCTGAAGGCCGGTGTTAATTAGAATCGAAACAGAAACGTTTCGCCGTCGCTGGCATATCGCAGCGTTTTTTGATTCGGCACGCGAAGGAATTGATCGCGCAAACCGAGCCAACCGCGCAGCTGTGATGGCGCGCTTGCTGTAGGACCAGACCAATGCTGACCCGTGAAGCTCGCGTTTATCTCCGCAAACGCCGCGTCTTGCCTGAGCGATAACAGTGTGATTCCAGGCCCCTTAGACACCGTTAATTCAAAATCACCCGACTTCGAAAAGCGCACTATCGACTCGCCTATCAGCGTCGCCTTTGTTGTCCGATACATGAGCTGGCCAGTTTTGGTCTGCCATCCCGCGCTCGGCTCCGAGAATTGATGGTGTGAAATGGACGCGCAACTTGTTAGGCCTAAACACATACTCGCGATGAGAAAGAGAAATACGATGCGGCGCTGTCCGGTCATGGCCGGTGGGATGGCAGAGCTGTTTGGCAGAATCTGATGCGCCTCGCCCCTTTGCAAAAGGGGAGGGGATTGAGGTGAGGGGATTTCCAATTCGAGTTGACTCACACTAGCCCGGAACCCTCACCCTGCTCTCTCCCTTTTCAAGGGGAGAGGCGGAAAACAAAGCAGACGGGTAGCCGTGAAATAGTCGCTCAGCCAAGCCTGCCTCATTGTGTTGCGTGAGCGGTTTCCGCCAGCGCTGGCGCTTCTTCTTTCTTCGGCGCGAGCGTGAGCTTGGGTGCGATCGGGTGGTGGCGTTGCAGCCAAACCAGGAAGTAAAAGACCCACATCCGCCAGCGAATCGGGAAACTGTTGCCGACATTTCCGCCAAGCACTGCGTTTACCGCCGGCGCAAGCCCGAGTACGCCGCGTGTGCCGCGCGGCGAAAGAAAAACCTCGATGAACTCCTTCGTGTACCACGCATTGACGAACCGAAGATAAACGTCCATCGCGCGGTTCACCGATCGCTCATATCGCGCGAACAAGCGTTTTGCCTTGCGCGGGTGATCGAGCACTTCGATCAACGCGTCGGCGCATTTTTCACCACTGAACACGGCAAGAAAAACGCCGCTGCTGAAAATCGGGTCGATGAATCCAGCGGCGTCGCCTATAAGCAACCAGCGATCGCCGTACAAACGCTCGCTTCGATAGGAGAAATCCGCTTCGACATAGGCCTTCGAAACGCGCCGCGCGTTTGTCATCCGTTTCGCAATGGTTGGCTGTTCCGCCAACGCTTGCTCGAGAAAATCTTCCGCGCTGAGCTTGGATTTACGGAAAGTTTCACTGTCGAGAACCACTCCGACGCTCGTTCGCTCATTGGTGAGTGGAATCAGCCAAAACCACCGATCAACGGCACGAATCAAAACCGTCAGCGTGCCATCAATTCCTTCCGGACGCCATACACCATCGTAATGAGCAAAGATCGACAGCTTTTGAAGATGAGCATAGGTCTTCTTGATCTTGAATTGCCTTCCGAGCACCGAGGTGCGTCCGCTGGCATCAACAAGGTAACGCGCCCGAATCGGACGAGACGAGTCGTTGGATCGCACGGATAGATTGACGCCGTCGTTCGAGAACACGACTGCTTCAACTGCGGTCTGCTCGTTCACTTCCGCGCCGGACTCGGCCGCATGATCGAGAAGCACCTTGTCGAAATCACTGCGTGTCACCTGATAAGCGTGATCGGTTTGCGAACGATAGCCGTCCTTAAAGTAAAACTTCGTTCCACTGTCGGAACACGCGCCCATGATTTCGCCGCCGTATTTTTTTAGGAAACCGGCGCTCAGAAATTTTTCGTGCAACCCGAGCCGGGTAAATGCCTTCATGCTGAACGGCAACAGCGACTCGCCGATGTGAAATCGCGGAAACTTTTCGCGCTCGAAAAGAACCACGCGACGTCCGGCGCGCGCGAGCAGCGCCGCGACTGTGCTGCCGGCCGGTCCGCCGCCTATGATCGCGACATCGTAAGTGCTGCTCATCGGTTTGACCTTAGCGTTGAGCCGATCGTGTTCAAGGAGTGACGGCTTCCCAGGCCCGAAAGCTTTCGGGGCTGCCCCCGCTTCCGCCAAGGCTACGGCGGGCAGGCAAGCCGTCGTTCCTTGCAACTGGACGCCGCAGCGCGGCGTCCGTACGATTTTATGCTAACGTTTGCGAGGCAAGATGAAGCTGATCGATCGATTCATTAGCCGCGAGCTGTTCGTGAACGTCGCATTTGCGATCGCAGTGCTGAGCCTGGTGCTCGTGGTCGGAAACATTTTCCGGAAGCTGCTGCCATTGCTGGTGAATCACGATGTGCCGATGGAATACTTGATCACGTTCATCGCCTACGTGCTGCCGTTCTCACTTATTTTCACCATTCCGTGGGGATTGTTGACGGCGATCCTTCTCGTTTACGGGCGGCTGTCCGCGGACAACGAATTGATCGCGCTGCGCGCTAACGGCGTGAGCGTCACGCGTGTATCTGTTCCACTCGCTGGCATCGCGATTGGTTGCACCGTGATTTGTCTCTGGCTCAATGTGCAGGTTGCGCCTGCCGCGCAGGAGAAATTGCGCAGTACTATTTTTGATCTCGCTACGCGGAATCCGATGGCGCTTTTTGGCAGCGACCAGGTCATCGATCAGTTTCCCGGTCGGCGGATTTATGTCGGCAAAAAGGAAGGCAACAAGCTCGAGAACATTACCGTGTTCGAGATGAACGAGAAGTCGCTGCCGGTGAAGGTCACGTACGCGCGCACCGGTATGCTCGAAGCGGATTTAGCGAACAAACAACTCCTGATGCATCTGTATGGGGCTCGTTACCAGGAGCGCGACTCCAAAGACCCGCTCAACCTTCACAAGATCCGCGACGGCATAAACATGGTGGAAGGCACGTTGCCCATCAGCCTCGAAGAACTCTACGAGAAGGAAAAAAAACGGCCAAGCCGTTCCGCTCTGTCGATCGAACAATTGCTGGAGCAGCTCAAGAGCGAGAACACGCGGGAGCGCAGCGCCAGCCGCACCGAAATCAATAAACGTTTTTCGTTTCCGTTCGCGTGCGTGGCTTTTGCCATCATTGGCGTGCCGCTGGGTGTGACGGCGCATCGGCGTGAAACGTCAATTGGCTTCGCTATGGGCCTGATCGTTGCCACGACCTACTTCCTCTTCGTGATCATCGGCGACACGTTGCGCGGAAATCCGCATGCACACCCAGAACTGCTCGTGTGGTTCCCGAACGTTCTCTTTATCGTGCTGGGTATTCTTTTGTTCCGCCGTCTCGCACGACAATAGGTGGTCGCAAAAATTGTAGCCACAGCCCTTCGGACCGTTTGAGGTAGGGCGCGTCACTCCGTGCGCGCCGATTTTTGAATTAGCACGGCGTGCAGAGGACTGCCCGCCCTACCAATTCGACCGGCCGCAGGACGGCGGCTACAATATCAGCGCGTCGCCGACTCGGCAGTGGTCGGATCGATAATGGCGCGGACCTCGGAAATCCGGTTCGCGGGAAAACCGCCCTGCCGGGCGTGTTCGCGAATCAGTTCCTCGTTAGCCGCGATGTAAACGCAATAAACCCGATCATCCATTACGTAGCTTTCGACCCACTGAATCTGTGGCCCAAGATTGCTCAGCACTCCGCACGATTTCTGCGAGATGGCTTGGAGTTGTTCGTGCGATAGTTTTCCAGCACCAGGAATTTCTCTTTCGATCACGTACTTGGGCATAACGAGTCTTAGGTAAAGCTTGCCAAAGCCGGCGTCAATTCTAAGGCAACACATTTGTGCGCTTTTTGTAATTCCGATGCTCGCCTTCAAATGCATCGCCACCCCCAGCGCGGTATGGACACAAACTTGTGGTGATCGCTAGAATGCGCCGTTGAAATCTTAGTGATGTTCGAGCGCTTGTTCCGATTGTCCGAAAACAAAACCAGTGTGCGCATCGAAGTGCTGGCGGGCGTCACCACGTTTTTGACGATGGCTTACATCATCTTCGTTCAGCCTGCTGTGCTTTCTGGAAAAATGTTCGGCACGGATACGGGCCTCGATTTTGGTGCCGTCACGACAGCGACATGTCTTTCAGCGGCGCTGGCGACGGCGATCATGGCACTTTACGCGCGATACCCCATCGCACAGGCCCCCGGAATGGGTGAAAATTTCTTCTTTGTTTTCTCGGCGCTTCCCGCCGCGGCGGCAGCAGGCTTCGCCAATGGATGGCAGGTCGCGCTCGGCGTGGTGTTCGTTTCCGGTGTCCTCTTTTTGATTTTGTCGCTGATCGGATTGCGCGAGCTCATCTTTGATTCGATCAGCCCGAGTCTGAAGAATGGTATTGCCGCGGGGATAGGTCTCTTCATTGCATTCATCGGATTGCAGCAGGCGGGTGTGATCGTCAAAGATCCGGGCACGGCTGTAAAAATGAACGCGCACTTCGCGTCGCCTGATTTAATTGTTTTTTTCGTTGGTGTTCTGGCGACGGCCGTCCTGCATGCGCGCCGCGTCCGTGGCTCAATTCTCTGGGGCATCGTTGTCGCCACCGCGCTGGCGTGTCTGCTAAAAGTCAGCTTGCCGCACATGCCGGCCGGCATTTCATCGGCGCGTGACGTGAATGAGTCGATGCTTGCCACGCGTTTCGAATTTGCGACGGCGATTATTGCTCCGCCTCCTTCGCTTGGACCGACATTCCTGAAAATGGATATCGCGCACGCGCTGACGCCTGCGATGTTGCCGTTCGTTTTTGTTTTCCTTTTCATGCTCACGTTCGATGCGATCGGAACATTGATCGGCGTTTGCGAACAGGCTGGTTTTATGCGCGACAATAAATTGCCTCGCGCAAGACAGGCGATGGTATCCGATGCAATCGGCACGGTGGCAGGCGCTGCGCTCGGCACCAGCACGGTGACGAGTTTTATCGAAAGTGCTGCGGGCGTGGAAGCCGGAGGGCGGACGGGCCTCACCGGTCTTGTCGTCGCCGCGCTTTTCCTGGTTGCGTTATTTTTCAGCCCGTTGATTGCGATGATCGGCGCTTATCCGCCCATCACTGCACCGGCGCTTACCATCGTCGGCGCTATGATGATGCAAAACGTCGCGAAGATTGAATGGAAGAATTACACCGAATCGATCCCCGCATTTCTGATCATCGTTGGCATTCCGTTCTCGTACTCAATTGCAGACGGGCTGGCACTCGGATTCGTCAGCTACGCGATTGTGAAAGCATTCAGCGGTCGCGCTCGCGAGATCAGCTGGCTGACTTACCTGCTCGCGATTGTGCTTGTGGTATATTTTGTCTTTGTGCGCAGCCAAATGGGCTAGCGCAGATTCAGGCTTCCTCCGGCTCTGGTCCGAGCGAGAGGGAAGGTTCGGTGACGGTTTTAACTGCTGTACGTCGAAACGCCGGAAGTCGCCAACCCAACGCATTCCAGAAGTAAAAAGCCACGCAAACAAGCACGAGGACCGATGCGTACGGCCGAATGTTGTGCAACACGTCAATCGTGCGCAGCGTACCATCGAGTTTCTTATCCACCAGCATCACGTGAACGATCATCGCGGTGCTCGCAGCTGAGATGAAGAAATGAATAATGCTTAAGCGGACGCTGACGCCCAGCGCGACGGCGCTGACCACCGCGCCCCACACGAGATAGCGCTCATGCATTTGACCGAGCAGCGCGAACATCAGCAACCACGGTGCAGTAATCGCAATCATCACACGTGGATCGCGATTTCGCAGATGTCGCGCGGCGCCGGTCGCGCACAACGTCACTGCACCCAGGAACAGCAGACGCAGCGCCCATTGCAACGTGAGATGAAAATGAACCGATCCTAAATGAGCTGACAACACATCATCTTTTAGGGACCAACCAGCCGCGGCAAGCAGCGACGCAAGATTGTAACACGAGCTGATAAAAAGATACGGATAATGCTTGGTCCCATAGAGAAAGCCGATCTCAAACCAAGCGAAGCTGCCGCCGGCGAATGCGCCGGTTACGAACGCGGCGGCTCCGAGAATTCCGGCGAGCCACATGCCTCGATGCGGCAGTTTGTACCGCACGGCGAGGAAAAGACTAATACCAGCAACAACAGCGAACGCTATCCAGGCTTCGGGCCTTCGCAGAAGCCATGGTGAAGCTATCAGCGCTGCAGTTGCTGTGAACCCGGAAAGTGCGCGCAGCGTGTTCGTCCATCTTTTTTGCCACAATGGCCAAATAAGAAAAAGCGGCGCCACGAACAACAGCTGTCCTTTGAGCATTGCCCCCAACGCCAGCAAACATCCACACCAGAACCATCGATTTTTTAGAGCGGCGAACGCGGCGAAGAGATAGAACGGCAGGATCCAGACATCCCACTGTGGCCAACCGTGTGCATTGAGTATCATGGATGGTTCGAGCCACGCCACGCTGGCCGCGGCCAGACCGCAAATCGTGGCGCGATGGTCGCGCGATAACCAAGCCGGCCAGGTTGAGTGCACCTGCAATGATCGCCGTACACATAACCGCACGAGCAAGAAAACCGCCGCAGCGGAAAGCAATTCGCAGAACAGGTTTATTTTTAACAGCGGGTTAACAAGTTTCGGATGTTCGTTGTCGACCCACGGAAATCCATCGCGCACCTGTTTGCTCCAGATGGCCATGGCCAGAAGTCGCAGCGGTGGATAATCCAAGCCGTAATCGTTATTGTACGCCTTTTCTTTTACCCGGTCGTAGAGTGCCAGGTATCCACGGAAGAATCCTGTCCAGGAAGTGGCAGACGAATCCCCATGCGATAAGCGGCGCGCTTCTTTCAGGGACTCTTGTCCCCAGTAGAAGGCATTGACGATATCGTGCTGATAGCGGACATGCCGCGTGTTTTGCCCGATGAAGCGGCGGAGCTGAACGCCACCCAGAAAAACCGTGAAAATAAACAGAATCGCGAAAATGCGGACGCCAACTTCACGAGCTCGCGTCGAAACTATTGTACGGCCCAAGAGCGATTGTGCGATCATTCTCCCAAAAGCGACAAGACGAAACTCGATTCGACAGTTTCCAACAGTTTGTGTTCGAAACTGTGTTTCGTCTAATCGCCCCTCGCCTCAGCGACGGCCGTGTAAAAGGGAAGGATTGCGAATTCCCAATTCGTCGGTTCGACTATCGAGTTACCGTGTAGACCACAGTGTGCACCGCTCTCCTTGTGCCCTTCACAACACTGTGCGCGACGTTCTTGGCGGTCATTGCCGTGTTCTTCGCCACGTTCCTGGCCGTGCGGGCAGGCCCGGCTTGAGCGCTGTGAACGCTGCCAATGCAAAGTCCCAACGCGAGAAATACTGAAAAAAACGCTTTCATTGTACCTAATTTTCGTAGCTGACACCGGCTATGCGCGTATCGCGGGATCAGCTTGCCACTTAATTCTGCGGACGCCGAGCTGCAGAGACCGCAACCGTCCTTTTGTCAGGAAATCCGAAATGCTCAGTTACCGACCGGCTGTTTATCGAAGATTGCGCAGAATCCCTCTTTGTAGTAACGCGACGCCAGCCATATCTTTTCGCAAAGCCGGCGATTTCGGCTTCACGTGACGTACCGTTTGGCGGCCACGCGCGCGCGACAACTCAGGTTCAGGGGATCATCGGTCGGAAGGAGCTATCGAGTCAGTACATTCTATTTCTAGGTCTCGATAGTAACGCTTGTGCCAATGGTCGCCTTCTCGAAGAGAAGCTTCGCGACTTGTTCCGGTAACCGAACGCATCCGTGTGACGCGGGGTAACCCGGTAGCTGGCCGACGTGCAGTCCGAAGGACATGCCGCTCAAGCGAAGGAAATACTTCATTGGACAATGATAGATGGTCGATATGTGATTCTTGTCTTTCTCGCTGACCTTAAAATTTCCCGTGGGCGTGGCTCTTCCTTTTCGCCCCGACGAAATGGGTGAGTCAACGGCCACATCATCCCCTACCATGAGATAAACGCGCTGTTTGGAGATGTTGACTACTACACGGATATTTTCTGCTGTGGCTCCGTCGATCACCGTCTGATCAATTTTGGCTGGTTCCTGCTGCGGTGCCCGAACTTTTCGTTGTTTGGCACCGCGCAAGTTCTGCGAAGCCGAGGTCTGTTGTTCTGCGATGCTTTCTGTCTCAGCGGGCAACACTCCACTTGTATCAGCCCGGGTAACCGTGGCCGCAAAAGGTGCCGAAGTAATACCGAGTAACACAAGCGATGCGGCTAGCTCGCGCATTCCACGGCCGGAAACTTCATCCTCGGTTATGCCGACGATTCGACAGGTCTGAAGCCGCTCATCATCGACGCCATACCTTCCAATCCCAGTCACAGGGCGGAGCCAAAAGCCAACGAGGGCACCTGAAATCTCTCTAGAGTCCTGCGACCATCGAAAGATCGCGATTACGGCGTCCTCTTGAGCATCGAATCGCTCCGATACCTGAAACCGCGGCAACTGCGTTATCTCCTCAGTGAGGGCAGTGGCAACCGTACTAGCGGAGATAACCGGGCTCACCTGTAGCCGCTGGCGTAATTGTTCATCAATCCCATTGCCGTTCCACCAGGCAAATTCCGACGATTCGTCGATTACAACCGTAGCGTTGTCCTTGACGTCGGCATGCAAGAGCACGGATTCCAGAATGGACTCCGACTTGTTTGTGAAAATTTGGAACTTAGACGGATCTGATTTCGCCACCCGGCAGGTGAGCAACGGTTCAGTAACCAGCCGGTTAGCACAGGCGAATAAATCCGCAGCCCGGCCACTTTCAGTCTTCAGCGGCGGGTCATCCTCGGCGGGCAACGCGTCTGCCGGGATTAAGAATCGTAGTGCTTCAACGCTCAACTTAGATTTCTTGTGCACTTATTTAGCGCCAGTCTCTTCGACTTGCCAGAGGCAAAGCATACATAAAAAAGAAAAGGGGTTTTCGCACGATGATCGACAATCTCGGGGAAAGTTCTTGTGGAAAACAATTGCCCTTTGTCCTTGCCAGCAGTCCGCGATCATAAAGAAACCATCCCCCCGGCTATTGCTCATCCCAAAACTGGAAATTATTGGGATTGCTGACGTATTAAAGTTTGGATCGCGCGGTCTGTCCGGTTCCGCGCGATCCTAAGTTCGCAGGCGGTTCTAGGAACCCCGTTCGCTATGGACTAGTACGGGGTGTACTCGGCTCCACAATTACCACAGATGAATAGCTGGCCTGGGAAAGCCGCTCGCACAAACCGGACGGAGCCACAATTCCAACACCGAACCCAACCGCCTCCAGGCCCGCTGCCTGTTACGCGCCAGAACGGCCCACCAAAGTGGTGGTGGTGGCGGTGGAAATGCCAATGGCCTTCCACTTCCGCCTGCGCCTGAGCTCCCTCGGCCGGAGATGCCTGATCTTTTGTTGCTTTGGCTTTGTCCACCGGGCCTTCCGGCTTTTTCGTGCCCCATACTTCAATTGTTTCCTTTGTCTCCTCTTCTGCCATAATATTATTTCTTTCTGTTTTGTTGGTTTTTTCTATTCCTGTTTCTTGCCGGCCGGCTGCACCGGGCAAAATCGCTTGTTTCGTTCTGCCGAAAATTGCTCATAATCGTCTTCGCTTATGAGAGATACGATTTTATTCGCTATACTTGCAATCTTTTTCTAATCAGACCCGTGCAATATAGGTTGCGATTTCCTTGGTTTTCGGTCCCATTGCGGCCATATAAAGCTGACATAGCAAACCATCGTGGGAGAGCAGTTCTTTCGCAGTCCCTTGTTCGACAACCCTGCCCTCGTCGAGAACGACGAAGTAATCGCAAAATTGGAGCAGCCAGTTAACGTCGTGATCGACCACCATGACAGTCTTACCGCGTGTGCCTTCGCGGAGCATTTTGCGAATCTCGAATTTCTCCTCGTTATCCATGCCGACAGTCGGTTCATCTAGAAAGAGGAAAATAGGGTCCCGCAACAAACAACGCGTGAGCGCTAGTAGTTTTCGCTCACCGCCGGACAGCGTTTTACCCGCAGCCAGGTTCGCATCCAAAATTGAACCCGTCTCCGAGTACGGAAGCTTTTGGCTCAGAATTCTCCAAACTCCCGTGCGTTCGCAGATGCCTTGAAGTTCCTCGTCGGTCGCATCCGGTTTGGCCATCCGCAGATTTTCCCGGACTGTATCAAAGAAGAACGCCGGAAATTGCGACATCATCGCAATACGCTGCCGCAACGTATTAGGGGTGTAATCGGTTGTCGGCCTACCGCCGACCAAGATTTGGCCTTGCTGGGGATCATAAAATCGGAGCGCCAGCTTGAAAAAAGTCGTTTTGCCCTGTCCCATTTTTGCCACGAAGCCGGTGGTCTTTTCCGGTGGAAGAGTGAAGGAAAGATCGGTAAAAATCTGCTGCGATCCCGGCCGATACGAAAAAGTAACGCCTTGCGCCTCGATTGTAGGCGCTATCAATTGGGTATCCGGTGGGCCGGGCTGGTCATCCGTTATTCTGCGGGAGTCCAAGATATTGATGATCTTCTCCATGTTTGGCCATGAACTTGAAGCCATAACCAGATAACCTGACAGCGTTTGGATGGGGGACATTAGCATTGGTGCAAGCAGAAGAACTGCCACTACGTCGCCTGGTCGTGCGTTTCCACCCGGCTTGAGCACGAGCCAAACGGCGAATCCCAACAAAGCGATCTGAATCAGCAGACTAGGCAAGCCATTAACAAGATTCACAGTTTCAATTGCCATCGTTTGCCGCAATTGCGCGTTGAGCGACTTGTCCAAACTTGCATTGTGTTTGTCGCTAAAGATACGTTCTGCTTCCATTGCTTGGATCTCTTCCGGCGACTGCGTGGCACCAGTAACAAGGCTCGACAATGCCAGCATATAGGTTTGAACCGCCTTTGAGGCGGTGCGAATACGGCCGCCAATCTTGCTGATGAGATAAGGCGAGAATAGCGCCACTCCGACGATGATCGGCGGGATGGCACCTGAGGGAAGCTGGGCGCCGAAAATAGCGAGGGGTTCTTTGTGCAGCTGGATGAAATTGTAACACAACAAGCCTGTCGTCCCAGCGAGGAGAATAAATTGCAGTAATGGTTCGACAATGATTTGGCGAAGAATCATCTCCGTCTGTACCGTCATTTGGTTGATGATTGCGTTTAATTGGCCGGGGTCGTATTCATGAAAAAACTCAGGCGACTGTTTGAGAACGCGATCGAACACATTCGTCCGTAATCGGTTTGAAAGTAGTGCATCCATTTTCGTATTTAGCCATTTTAGGGGAATGGAAAAGGCAACACCGAAAATCGCCAGAACCACCCAGCCGAGATAAGCTCCGATGAGGCTACGACTCGAAGAGTTGTTTTCAGGCGAAAGGGGTGCTGCCGTCGGCGCGACGGACTCTTGTTCCGTAGCTGTGAGATCGCCAGGCGGCGTCGCGGACGTACGTACGTTGAAGGGACCGCTAATGCTAACTTCGTTAGTTAGGTAGCCGAAGAGTTGGACAGTAGCTAGACCCAGTGCATCCTGAGTTAGCGACAAGATCGCATATAAAAGTACAAGGCCGCGGCAGATGCCCATGAGCTTCCAACCGAAGCTGAAAACGGTCTTCCATTTTAGTTCGGACAACGGTTCGGCAGATATTGGGGGCACCTTGCCTGCAATGTGTCCACTGGGGGTCGAAGCGCTGTGGACCTGAGGCACCGTGGGCCGTGGAGCTAGCTTTGTTGCAGAAAGCAGTGGCCGGTCTTGGGAGGTCACGTCTTATCGTCGTAGGCCATGCATGTTGTCGCATGACGACATTGACAGTGCGGATGTTTTCTGCTCGCCACGGGGAATGTCAAGGCGTTATTTTACTTACAATCGCGCCAGACGCCTCCGCTCAATTGGATAAGTGCCGTCAATCCCACCTGGAACCAATCCGCCCAAACAGGTAAGTTATGCTTTTACTGTGGATCTGGTTGTTTCCCGGCGTTGCTTTATTTCGTCTGCCAATGCAGCAATCCAATCGGGGCGGGAATCGACCAGGCTGACCACTTCAGCTCGGTCCTCAGGCGTGGCTTTGCCGCTGGCGAATTTTCGGAACAACACGAGGACATCCTTGTGAGGCCCATCGCTCCCGCGCCCTTGAACGTCGGCGAGGTAGCGTGAAAGAAAGTTGATGATGATTTCGAAATCAGATTGCATCAAGTGTTTAATACAAGAACGCCGAATCGGGCGACACTTGCGAAATTAGTTGCTCAATCCCTGATTTATTGTGTCGCACAACTGCACAATTTCATGCCATTCCAAGCACATCATAGGATCCAGAGCTCGAATCTCAGTCAACGTATCGCCGTGGATCTGTTTGAGTGTGCGATTAAGCCGTCGGCTGATCGTCGATTCATTGCAGTCATAAATGTCGGCCAACTCCTTCTGTTTAATTCCGTGAAGATAGACAAGGCAAAGCCATAAAAGCTGCTCGCGATCGGACCGGGCAAAAGCTTTCTTAAGTGAAATTTGAAGGAGCGAAACAACGTCGGCGTCGGCTGGCAGCCCGTCGGCAGCCGGGATTTTATCGATTAGATCAGGCGGTGATGTCTTCTCGTTGGCAGACATATCGTGGCGAAATCTCTTCCGACGAGCGAGATCGATAAGGCGATGGAGACCGACAGTGATCAGCCAGGCACGCAACGGTCCATCACCGGTGAATCTCTCCAACAACGCAGGTTTTGTATTCGTTGCTCCGAAACAGTCGGACCACAAATCTCCCACGCATTCTTCTACTTCCGATCGTGTGAGTTGCATAAGCGCGCCGCGATTCATCAATGCCCCTAACACCAAAGGATGATGTTTCCGATGTATTTGTGCGGCTGCTTCAGAATCTCCGAGAAGGGCAGCGCGCACGGTCTGCAGTTCGTTTGCCATCTATCGTCCGCTACTGTGCCAAGCCTCAGGATATGCTGTCAACCCGCCTCCGCGGTGGGTCTATCGCAGGTAACATTGCCAGAGGATTCCTAGACCCTGCTGAACAATCGACCGATCGGCTTACATGTTCGGGGCGCTAACTTCTTTGCGCCAAGGAATTGCTAGCCGATGCAAGAGCGCCTTGGCCTCCAGTGGCCGTAAGGTCGGAAAGACCGAAATCAGTCGAGCGAGCAGGCCAGTTAGGACGGGTGCCGCAAAACTACTGCCTGTAACTTCCTTTGTTAAGTGGTGATTCCAAGGAAGAGTTATGTCGACACCGCGAGCGAAGAACTCAACCAGATGACCCGATTTGTAGAAGAAAGTGCCTTCGTCATCGAGCTGAGCCATGTTGACAGTGATGACAGTCGGGAAATAGCCGGGCCATTCGGGCCGGCGGAAGTCAAGATTGTTACAAGCGGACACAATGTGAATCCCATTAAGGTACGCTTCGTCAATCCATTCCTTATATTGAAAGATGTGATCTGCTAATCCACAGCCAAAACTGCAATTTAATATGCGGTAGCCCCGGTCAATCGCCTGCCGAATTCCTTCGCGGATAATGACAGTGCGTGAGACCAGGCTCTCACCGAGAACGCGGATGCTGCCGATCTCCGCGTCAGGTGCGATGTGACGAATCACTCCTGCGACCGCAGTGCCGTGACCAAAGATGTCAGTACCGTCTCCCGACCTCACCTCGATCTGAATTCCGCTGTCGATGACGTGTAAGTCGTCGATTAGCTCCAAACCGACTAACTCCGGGTGATCAATTTCGATCCCGGAATCCAGAACGGCAATTCGCACGCCTTTACCGGTTCCGTTAGTCAGCGCCTGGCGGGCTTCCTCCAGTCTTAACGGAGATGAATCCATCAGCGCCGAAGCCACCCCACCGCAGTTCCGAGCAGTCGATAATCGATTAGCTCTCTGATTACAGCGGCAGCCGTTTGAACTGCGATGAGATGTTCTGGCTTAAAACCCTGCGGAGTTTTTCCAGCCGGCACGGGCTCTCCCTGCTGCACGAGAACGTCAAAAAGCTGCACACAGGAAATAACTCCACGCACCTGTTTAAGAAAATACAGCGGTACTGCGATCATCGCGTAGGTGGTATTGTGCAGTTTCTTGTCTAGGTCAGCGCTGTATTTAGCATCCTTGTAAACATTGCTCTCGATGATTGCCTGCTCGCTAGCGACAACCAGGCTGATGATACCTTTATTAAGCGGTTGTTTAAAACCAACGATCTTGTCGGCATTCGGGCCGCTGTTAAAGGCAACCACCAGATGTCGCTTTTCCTCATCGAACAACCAGATGCTGCCCTCGTCGGCGGATACCCGCTCAAAAGTGTCGGTTAAGAACTTCACCAACATTTCGTCGCAGATGCTCAGGAAGTTACCGGGCGATATGGCGTTGCCGATTTTTGCCAGATGTTCTTGCAGAGCAGGTCGCAGTGGAATAAATCGTTGCTCTGGAAGAAAGTTCGCGCGAACCGAAGCAGTCATTTTGACGATTCTCCTAAATTCTTATTTCCCTTAGGCGCGCAGGAATCAGGTCAGGCTGCGGCTTAATGCCTGATTAGTTCGCGGCGCCGCTTTTAGTGCACCGACAAGCGGCTAATTTTGCAAGCTTTTTTCGGATCTGGATGATACGGCTGAACCCTTCTCGCAGGTGCGCTCCAGCAAGTCAGGTAAGCCCGCAAATCAACCATTCGCTCGCTCCACCCTTCCAGCTGGGCGCGGACAAATAGCTTGGCTAACCCCCCGTACCATGGTAAACATTAAGGTTCTAATGGCAGGTCAACCGCTCCTCTCCCCCGGGGACGAAGGCACCGAAAAGGTGCGCTTTGGCAACTTCGAGGTCATCAACGACCCCGAGGGCCGACCGGTATTATTAGGCAAAGGCACATTTGGGCGAACCTATCAGGCGCGCCATTGTTTCCTCGACACAATCGTTGCGCTTAAAATTATCACTGAACGCTACGTGGCCGACGCCGCGGTGCGCCAACGTTTTCTCACCGAAGCGCGCGCCGTGGCGAAACTATCGCATCCCCACATCGCGCGACTGTTCGACTTTGGCGAGATGAATGGGGTGTTGCATTACGCGATGGAATACTGCGGTGGCGGCAGCCTGGCCGATCAAGTAGCGAAACAAGGGCCGCTGCCCTTACGGCAAACGATCGAGGTCGCGCAACAAATATCCGGCGCGCTCAAGTGTGCGCACACAGCCGGGTTCATCCACCGAGATCTCAAGCCATCCAACATCATGTTGACCACGCCCGATGCGCCGCTCTTTGCGAAGCTGATCGATTTCGGTCTGGTGCAACCAAGCCTTCCCGGCGCGACGGGTTCGTTTGGCGACGATCAGTCGTTGGACGGCGCCCGGTTCCTCGGCACGCCGCTGTTCGCCAGCCCCGAACAACTTCGGGAAGAACCGATGGATGTGCGCACCGATTTGTTCTCGTTAGGCATCACTATTTGGTTTCTATTGGAAGGGCGCGCGCCGGAAAGCGGATCGTCAGCCGAGATCGCCGCCAGCCGGCTCAGCCGGGAGAGTTACGCAGCGCGATTGCCGACGAATCTGCCGCCGCAGCTTCGGGATGTGCTTGCTCGGCTATTGGAGAAAGACCGCAAGAACCGGTTCGGGACTGCGGCGGAAGTATTCAAGGCGCTCAATGCCTGCGCAGCTGCGCTCGGATTTCGCCGAGCGCGAGATTACACCGATCCATCTGCGGCAATCGAATGGGAAGATGCAGAAACAACTGAGATCGAAGCGCCGGATTTCGCCAGGATCGAACCGGCCGAGATGGAATCGGTCCACGCCGAGTTGAGTTCACAATTTAACATCGTTGCCCGGATTAACGAAGATTTCACCGGGCTCAATTACATTGCCGAGGAAGTCGGAAAGAAAGGAGCGATGTCGATTCTGCACGTTCTGCATCCGCAGCTATTGGACGATGCGCCGGCGCTGGAGCGTTTTCGGGTGCACATCGGGCAATTAATGCGCGTCGATGTGGCTGAAATCGTACGACCAAAGTCAATCAAACGTTATTCCGATTATGTCGCCGTCATTTCAGATAAACCCGAAGGCACGGACTTGCTGAGTGTACTGCGCACGAAACGCACCGTGCCGCTGATTGAGGCCGCGCCGTTACTGGACAAAATTGCGGATATCTGCGACAGGCTTTGCGCCGCGGGGGTGCCGGGCGCGCAGCTCGCGCCAGGCCGCATTTCTGTGGAACAGCCTAACGACGGCCTGAGTAAATTCCAGCCCCGGCTTTACCCGCGCTTTCTTGCCGTGAGCGAGGCGCCCGAACTAGCCCAGATGAACGAGCCGGAAGACGCCAGCTCCACCATGACCACCGACATGCTAGGCGATCCGGGGCGGGCGGATAATATGGGCGAACATTTTGCTTCGCTGTTGTATCGCATTGTTGCCGGAAGGAATTGCTCGGTTGCCGCTTCGCTCTCCACTCAGGCGTACGTAGCGGTCCCTGGTCTGTCCGAACAATCGAATCGGATTTTAGCGATGGTCATTGCCCGGCAGGTTGAAGATTCGCCGTGCGGCAACGTGTTGCACGAAATTCTGAAAGCGGAAGGGATCGTTCATCGAGAGCCCGGACACGCTTCTGCCGGATTTACTGAGCGGCCTGGCAGCTCGACTCTCTCGCCGCTAGCCACGCCGCCCCTTGCTCCAGGCGATCGCACTCCTGCCAGGGTGCGCTCCTGGAAACCGCCCACTGTCTTTACGCCGACGCCAGCCGTCGCAAAGCCGGTTCCACCCGCGGTTCCCATTATACCTCCGGTCGTTCCAGCCGAGCCTGTGCCGCCGCGTTTGCCGAAGGAGCCAGTGCCTGCGGTATCTGAGGCCAAGCTCGAGTCAAAGCGGCCGATTGAACCCGCTGTGGCTAGACCGGTTCCGAAAGCGCCTACTGAGGAAATTGTACCTCAACCACTAGAAGGTCCGCTGAAACCGGCGGCGCCAATTAAGCCTCTTCCGACACCGGTAGAGGCTATTCTGCCACCGTCTTCTCCAGCGCAAGTGCCGCCGGCAACGCCGAAGGAGCCAGTGCCTGCAGTGTCAAAGGCTAAAGTCGAGTCTAAGCGCCACGACGAGCCAGCGTTGCCTTTGGTATCTCAAGTAAAGGTCGACTCCAAGCGGCCTATCGAACCGGCTATTCCTGCGGCACCCGAGATCAAGGTAGAGCCAAAGCGCCCGACTGAACCGAGTGTGCCTAAGGCCAAGGTTGAGGCAAAGCGCGTGATCGAGCCGCCAGTGCCTGCGGTATCTGAAATCAAAGTTGAATCGAAGCGCACGATTGAGCCACCGATATCGCCTTCGAAGCCCGCTCCGGAAATTGTGCCTAAACCGGTCGAAGCTCCGCCAAAGGACAGACCGGCAGCGCGGACGGAGCAGAAAAGAGAAAAAACAGTTAAAGAACCGGAAAAGCCTGCTCCTGTCGTACCGCCTCAAGTCGCCAAAACGCACGAAGAGAAGAAGCCTGTCGTAAAACCGGCGGTGAGTCCCCCGCCTGTGGAAAAACCGGCGCTCGTGACGCCGAAGGTCATGCCGGCGCCAGAAATTCCAACTACCGCGCGGAGATCGGCGGACGTTGAAGAGGAACCGCAAGTTTGGAACGCACGAAAGCTCAAACCGATTGGAATCGGCATCGCTGCTTTGCTTGCAATTTCCCTGTCGTATGTGGGCGTAAAAGCTTTGACAAAACCGCAGATAAAACCGCCACCGATTGTCGCGCAGCCGTCGCCAGCTTCGCCGCAGCCGATCGCGAAAACGAATGAAACCGCGGGGCCGCAAATCGCGGCGACAACTGAAACCGTACCACCGGTGCTAACGGATTCTGCAACTGAGGCTGGTGCCACGGAGAGTGTCGCGCCGCCAAATCAAAGCCCCGAAAACGTGACGGTGACGTCAGGTACTTCGCCGACTGAGTCCAAGCCCACCGAGAGTGTCGCGCCGCCAAATCAAGATGCGACTGCCAATGTTGGCGCCATGCCGAATGTCCCGCCACCAGTTCAACCTGCGACTGGCAATCTCGGTGCCACTAAGCAACAAGACGGTAATGCACAATCGACGTCGCAGACACAACCGGTCCAGCCGCCAATTCCTCCGAAAACAGGCTCGGAAAATGCAGCGAACACCAGTCGCCAAACTCGATCGAGCGAAAGCAGCAGCAGAAGTGCGAGCTCCGGGCGCACAGGAGCAAAATCATCTGGGGCCGGGCGCAGCACCGCTCGATCATCGGGAGCTTCAAACGCGCCGCCTCCTGCGTCCGTAAGATCAGTACCGCGCGCCCCTGCCGCGCCGAAACCCAAGAGCCAGCCAGCACATAAACCTGCATTTGAAGGCGGCGTTCCCGGTGGCTAAAGAAAAATTATGACTCAACGGCAAGTCGTGTTATTTGTCTAAGGCGATATGAAACGGATTGCACTGGTAGTCCTGCTTGCGGTGGGATTTGTCCCTGCATTCTCCATTGCGGAAGACGGTTCAGTGAGTGGTGAGAAGAAATATTCGGCGTCCGAGGCGGGGAAGGATCAAACGCAACGACAGACTGTAAGCCCGCGCAAATCCGCATCCACGACGAAACGCCGCTATTCTAGGATATTCCATTTTCCACGAGATTGGTACTACGTCCGCGCTAATCGTTCCCCTTGGTGGCCTACTGCTCCGGGCGATTAGTCAACCAGCTAACACTGAGCCTGCCATTGCGGGCGAAGTCGAGGAATTCCGCGGCGAAACTTTCAGACGTGCTTCAACGGGATGTCTGCCGCCGTTCGCATAAGCTACGGCACGGCAGGCGACTCTGACCGAACGTGACGGATGGTCCGCCGCGTCCTAAAACGTCAGTGCGAGCTTAGCTCCGCCCCACCACTCGTTACGATCAGTGCCTGGAGGGGGGTCTGCAATGTGATAGGAATACCACGCGAAGGGCACTAGCCTTAAGCGGGGATCGGGTGGTGCGCAGGGGCCCTCCGAAACCCCGCCTCCGTGCCATAGGAGAATCGGAATCTCGACGCCGAACTGCGCATTATTAAAGCCGCTCAAGGTCTTCCCTCTGATAATCTCTCTTTTGGTCTGCGGATTGTCCACGGGCTCCGTTCGATCATGGAAACTAACTGAAATGATACCATACGGATTGAAATCAATCCGGTCCGTAATATGGAAATTGCCATTCAATCTTCCCTCCAAGTAGCCTCCCAGCGCGTCGTTTCGTTCTGGAACATGTTGAGTGATAGCGAGGCCGCCGAATTGTGGAAAGCCGAGCTGCCCAAAAAAGTTCGGATCGGTATAGAACTTTGTGAATGGTTCGGATCCCTGTGAATAGACGGTCTGATAATAGGTGATCTTCGGAGTGACGTAGGGGATTTTAGACGTGGACAGGCTGACATAAAGCCGGTCAAACTGCTCGTCTTGGACAGTATTATTGCCATTTAGGACCTGTCCCCTAATGATGTCCCCTGGCTGGAAGTGGAACACACCAAGGCTTGGAAACTGGGTGAAGGTCACGTCAAGGGATGTTTGGGCCTTCCGGTCAATAAAAAATGCGATGTTGCCGACCGTTAGGTCAATCCAGCCCGAGGCAAACTGCAGATGATACTCGAGAAAAGCATCGATCTCATTAAAGCGATTCTGAACCGTCTCTGGTGAAATAAATATGGGAAAGACTACCCCGCTGCCTGGGACGATTTCGAGTCCAAAGGGGCCGGATCCCCCCCCTCCGCCCTCACCCATTGACCAGCTATTCGCGCGTGCGGTGCCGAACTGGTGAATTCCCCAGACACCAAGCGTAAATCCCCAGCGGCTCACTTGGGCGCCGAGGAAACCGCCGCCGTCTGAGTCTGGCATCAGGTTCGTGCCGCGAAAGATGTATTCGGATGTGTATCCGCCTTCCGCGTACCAATTGAAACAGGTGGGCTTCTCCTGCTCGACGACTTGCTTTGTCGACTTGTATTCGCCAGCCAATGTCAGATCGCTGCCTGAATTTGAAAACGGAGCGAAGGGACGCGACGGCGAGACACCAACGGTGGGCAGTATATCGCTCGATTGGCCGGAGCAGAATTGCGTTGCGCAGAAAAGCGCAGCGGTCGTCCAAAACAAATTCTTCAGTTTTATCTTCAGCATCGTTTCTCCTTTATTACTTCGCGGCGGGCTAAGGGTGGCCGCGATCCACAAGTCGTAAACGAATTGGGGGATTGCAGGCAAGCCTTTTTTCTAAACCTTTCTATTCTGGCTATTGTCCGTAGCTTGACGGCTTTTCGACGGCGCGGAAATCTTCCGGGTTGTCCGACTTAGGTTTGGCTTTGGCTTTCGCAGCCGGTTTTTTGGGCGGCGGCGGTGGTGGCGCTGGCTCTGAACAGGCGGCGAGAAAGATCGCAGTTGGAAGCAGGATGAGGATCAGTTTTTTCATAGGGTTAGGTGGGGTTTATGGTCTGGGCGGACGAGGTGGAGAGGTGGTGGGGGGCGCCTGTGGGGCCGCGGGCGCGGGGCTTGCTCCTCCCATTTGGAAGGTTGGCTCCCAGCCTAACGACCGTGGTTCCGCTCCGCCGCTTTCGATGCCTCGTCTCCCGACGAGCAGCGCGTAGGCGGCGAGGCCCTGGGCGCGCGCCATGTGGACGAAGGCTTCGCAGGTGCCAGTATAACTTGCGCGGAATTTCACCCCTGCCCGCGTATCGGTCCGGCGATCGTCAAGAATGAGCTGGCCGTCTTCGTCGTACACATAAAGATCGACATCCTTGGCAAACTTATCGCGTCCCACCAGAATGACGTAATCGAGTCCCTTGGTGATGGGGATCATGACTTTGACAATAAAGCCGGCCGTGGCCACGCCGCTGGTGTTGGTAGGCGACATGGCGAAGCCACGCGCCGTGTAATGCACGGCCATGCTGTAGCAATCATCTTCGGCCTTGGCCGGATCGGCATGAACGAGCGGCGCAAACGCTAGGAGCGCAATGCAACCGCCCGAGATTAGGAGGATTTGAAGTTTCATAGGTGTTGGCTTTTGAACTTTATTAATCAGGGTGTTCCGCCCATGGCAGCCTTTACCGCGTCGGTCGCCAGCTTGTTCAACTGCTCCACGTCTTCCTTTGGAATGGCGCCGTCGCGCGGGACGTTTAAGATCTTTTCGATCTGCGGCAAAACATCGCGCAGCTTCGCGACCAACGGCTTGCTCTGGAGATCAGCCGGCAGTGCACCGATCTTTTCATTGAGCGCTTTCGCGAGAAGAGGTTCCCGCAGCAGATTGGATGTCTCTGGCGAATAATTTTCCTCAACCACAGTGGTGGTATAGCGCGCCCCCTGCATCCAACCGGTCACAATCAGAAGCGTGCCGTGGGTGGCGTGTTCGGGCTCGTCGATCTTCTTCATGATGTCCTGCTGAAAAAAGCCGAGTTCCATGAACACCTTCAGCCACTCACCTTTGTTGGCGGCGGCGCGCACGGCCCGGGCGCGTCCCAGATCCGCGTCGGAGACACCCATTTTTTTCGCCAGCTTCTCGATGTCTGACGCGCATTTGTTGAGCAACTCGGCGTCCTTGGCTTTAATCGCCATTACACCATCGGCGATGCGCACTCCGAGGATCATCGGGACGGCCACGTCCTTGTCGGTGAACGCGTCAGGATCTATGTCCACGGCGACTTTGCGGAATGTTTGTGGCCAGTTGACTTTGGTTTTCGTTAGGATTTGATCGAGGGCGATGAATTTATCATAGGGGGTCGGCATCCCCACGCCGGCGTCTTTGGCTTTGCTCGGATCGAACGCCGCTTTTTCTTCGCTCTCGCCCTTTTGCGCGGGTTCCTTTTGCGCTTTCTGGTTTTTTGAGGCCTGTTGATTTGGCTGCGACAGCGCTATGCACGGAACCGCGCAGAGGAGCAACAGCGCAAGGAAGGAACCGGCAAACCTGCGGAAGTGTAACGTTGAGGTCATATTAATTTGATTCGTCTAACAAATCGGCGAACGGCCATGCAAGCGTTTTTTTCAAGAAAAGTGCGGCCTTCTTGGCGCGGGTTGGACATAGACACGCGTGAAGAAGGTTTCCCATCGGAGCTAAATTTGGCGTAGAGCACTTCCGCATCATGTTGCAATCGAAACCGTGGTTGCGTTTCGCTGTGCAGGGGATAGGCAGTGGCAATGAGACAGGCCGCGCACAGCAATTTTGTGGTTCTTCTGTTCCCAAACTGAACTGAACAGTGAAAGGTGGGCTGAGTACAGCGCACGCCTAGCCTATTACGGTTTCTTGGGAGCGGGCGAGACAGTGGCGCGAAGAGAAATCCATTTCCCATCAAAAACGGCGTGCGTCTGCTTGTATTCCGTTTCAAGCGCGGTTTTCTCCGTTTCGATGGCTGCCAATTCCGCTTTACACTCGGAATCGGAAGCGGGTACGCCGAGGCATCTGATGACGTGCAGCGCGTTACGAACTTCGAGTTCCATGATCTTGCGCCGGCCAGTAGCTTCCCTAACGAAATCAGGAGAAGCGTCCAGACTGATGTTT
>Ga0207701_10001001_pt1 | contig 29942 bp, 24 predicted proteins | sample KBSSwiSSwithPhiX_FD_184294 | JGI IMG/M metagenome (GOLD analysis project Ga0207701, IMG submission 184294) | Switchgrass rhizosphere bulk soil microbial communities from Kellogg Biological Station, Michigan, USA, with PhiX - S5 (SPAdes) (version 2) | ecosystem: Environmental > Terrestrial >... | reverse complement strand
TGTTGTAGCGCTCCGGCGTCGCATCGTTGTTGAACCCGTGCACCGCGCCCTCGTAGATGTGGCCTTCGTGAGGCACGCCGGCAGCGGCGAGCTGCTTGTCGTAGTCAGGCCACGTCATCGCCAGCCGCGTGTCGAGCGCGCCATGGTGCACGAGCACGGCCGCTTTGATCTTCGCAACGTCCGCCGCCATCGGTGGCCCACCGTAGTAGGGCGCCACCGCGGCGATGTCCGCGCCCAGGCGAACCGCCAGAGTATTCGCGATGCCGCCGCCGAAGCAGAAGCCCGTCGCGCCGATCTTCCCCGTGCTGTCCGGCCGGTTCTTCAGCCAAAGGGCCGCCGCCACGAAGTCCTCGGTCATCTTGGGACGATCGACTTTGCCGAACAGCTCGCCACCCTTGACGTCGTCGCCCGGGTAGCCGCCGACTGAGGTCAAACCGTCTGGCGCGAACGCCATGAAATTCGCCACCGCAAGGCGACGCGCAACGTCCTCGATGTGCGGGTTCAAACCGCGGTTCTCGTGAATGACGAGAATAGCCGGCAGCTTGTTGTTTCCCGCGCTGGCTGGCCGCGCCAGATATCCCTTGATGCTGCCGTTGCCCATCGGCGACTGCACGGTCTCGTAGCTCGTCTTGAGCCGCGCGTCCGTCTTGCTGACCTGCTGCGCCGCCGCGTAATCGGGCATCAGCAGGTCGATGATGGTCCCGGCCGCCAGGCCACCCACGGCGAACTTCTTGGCGCCCTCGAAAAAGTCACGACGGCTGATGTGCCCGTGAATGAACTCGTTATAGAGCTGCACGGCTTCGATCGGCAGCTTCGGTTTTCTCGGTTCCATCTCGTTCTCCTCTTGAAAATCCGGAGTGCCGCGCGCGGCACCGACTCTGTCGCGAGGCTCCGAAGCATGCGGCGGACCTGTCTTGCCGAAGCCACAGAGCGGCGAAGGCGGAAGGATACATCAAACCGTTGACAACCGAGTGGGGCGGGACATAATTCGCGCAGTCCAGGTTTCCCCTGGCCATCCGGAGATTTCATGATGCCGAAATTCCCGTCGCTTCTGTCCGTAGCGCTCGTCGGTGTACTGGGTGCCAGTGTCCCGCTCATCGCCCAGTACAAGATGACGGTCAATGCCGATCGCTTGGCCAACGCCCAGAACGAGCCGCAGAACTGGCTGATGATGAACGGCGATTACGGGTCGACCCGCTATTCGAAGCTGTCGCAGATCAATCGCGAGAACGTGAAGAACCTCAGAATGGTCTGGGCGCTCGCGCTCGGCGGCATGCAGGACGTGGGACAGAACGGTCCCGAAAACGAAGTCAACCCGCTCATCGACAACGGGTTCATGTACACCACCGACGGGTGGGGAACGATCTACAAGATCGACGCGCGCGACAACACGAAGGGATCATTCGTGTGGGTCGCGGATCCGGGCGTGAAGCATCAGGGGAACCCGCCGCGGACGCGCGGCATCGCACTCTGGGAAGACCTGGTCCTGGCCAACATCCCCGATGGCCGCGTCATCGCCGTCAACCGCGACACGGGCGAGATCGTCTGGGACAAGATGATCGCGAAGACCGACGAATTCGGCAGCCGTGAACGATTTTTCGCGGCGCCGATTACAGCCGACGGGAAGGTCATCGTCGCCAACGGAGCGGGCGACGGCAAGACACGCGGCTGGATTGCGGCGCTCGACGTCCGGACTGGCAACGAACTCTGGCGCTGGTACGCGATCCCGAAACCCGGAGACCCGGGAAGCGAAACGTGGAAGGACAAGAACAACGCGTGGAAGACCGGCGGCGCGGGTCTCTGGCAAACTGGCTCGTATGATCCCGCAACCAAGCTGACGATCTGGGGCACCGGCAATCCGATTCCGCAGTACGATCCGCAGGCCCGCCCCGGTGACAACCTCTACACCAACTCCGTTGTCGCCCTGAACGTCGACACGGGCAAACTCGCCTGGTATTTTCAGTACACGCCGAACGACGCTTGGGATTACGACGAAGTCGGCATCCACATGCTGTACGACACGCTCATCGACGGCGCGATGCGGAAAGTCGTCGGCCACTTCGCGCGCAACGGCTTCTACTACACGCTCGATCGAACCAATGGCAAGTTCATCAAAGGCACGCAGTACGTCAACGACTTGAACTGGACGAAAGGTCTCAATCCGAAGACCGGGCTCCCCGTTGAATACGACCCGAAGCTCGACGTGCAGATCTACAACCCAGCGGCCCGCGCGCTGCGCGGCGACGGCAGCAAGCGGACGTGTCCGACGTGGCACGGTGGAATCGCGCACCAGCCGACCGCATTCAACCCGGTCAAGAACATCGCTTACGGCGTCGGCATCGAAGGCTGTTTCTCGACCAACGGCGCCGCGGTCGCGTTCCTCTCCGAGAACGGCGGCATCGACGACAAGAAGAGTGAGAAGCGCACGTTCAGCAGCGACCTCTACTACGGCTCGGTAACGGCGTTCGACACCGTCAAACATAAGATCGTCGCCAAGGCGGTGACCGACATCGAGATTCGCTCCGGTGCCGTCGACACTGCGGGCGGCGTGATATTCACGGCGCTGCAGGACGGCTGGATCGTCGCGTATAACGACGACACGCTCGAGGAACTCTGGCGATTCAACGTCGGAACCGCGCTCAAGGGCGCGCCGGTGACCTACGCGATCGGTCCGAAGCAGTACCTGGCAGTCCAGGCCGGAGGGCGGCACCTGCATCCGGTGAAGTACGACGGCTTCCAGGATGCGAGCTACCTGTTTGTCTTTGCGTTGAATTAACGGAAGGCGGACCTGAACGTCCGCCTCTACGAAAATGGCCACGGACGCACGAAGACACGGAGATAAACGTTTTTAGGCTCCGTGTTTTCCGTGTGTCTGTGGTTCGTAATCGAGTCTTACTTCGCGAGATCCTTACAAACTTCCGCGTCCTCGCCCCAGAACTCGACGCATTTGGCATGGTCCATCGGCCCCTTGCCGACGACGCGCGCCATCAGGAAGTCGACGATGAGATCGATCTCACGCTGCTGCAGCGTGGCGGGTGGATCCGGCATCCGGGTCGCGTACGACTTCAAGTCGGCCTGCGTCTTGCCGTAGCAACGGCCATCGCTGTACGCGAACTTGTCGAAGGCCGGCATCTGTGAATTGAGCCGGCCGCACTTGACGGTCATCACCAGTCCGGCGCGCGGCAGCTTCGTTTCACGAAGGTTCGCGCCGTCTGGCATCTGGTTGTCGGTTTTATGGCCGTCACCGCTCCAGCCATGACACGCCTGGCAGTTGGCCTTCTGCTGGTAGAGCCGTCGACCTTCCGCGAGATCGGATGGGTCCGGTGTGGTCCCCTGCGCACCCACGCGGCCGGCGGATGCACCTGCGAACGCTAACAACAGTGCCGCAGCGCCGGCGGTGATCGCCTTTGTCATGGCCGGCCTGCTGCTCATCGCGTCTGTTGACTGGTGCGACCGCTGTCGACCACCTTCTGCCAGAGGCGCGTCATGCGCTGCATGTACGCGTCAGCATCCTCACGCATCATGTAGCGCTTGCCGACCAGGTCATCGATCGCTTGTTTGGCCGCCGCGGAATACGCCTCGGCCGAGGCGTAGCGTTCTTCAACCGAAAGGCGCGGATCGCCGGAGGCAAGGCGTTCTGCCTTCGTCCTCGAAAACGCGATCATCTGCCCGGTTCCTTCGCAGCCATCATTGGCCTGCGCTCCGGACCGCAGTGACCATCCCGTATACGTCGCAAGCGGCACCTTGACGTCCGGCAGCCGGATGCCCGCGACGTCGTTACCATCCGCATCGGTCTTCGGCACGAACGTCGGGTAGATCGCGCCGTTTTTTGGGTTGTCGAACATCGGCGGCGTGATGACTGGCGGATTGACGGTCATGATGCCAGTCTCGTAGTAGTGCGGCCCATAGTTCAGCAAATACCGCGTCGACTTCAGTCCCGTGTAGGTCACGCCCGGAATCTTCGGAAATCCCTGCGCCTGCTGCGGCATTGGCGCCACCAGCGACCCGTCTGCGAGGCGCGGCACCATGGTGGGCGGCGGCGCGATGCCTTTGGTCGACCACTGGTCGAGTGCTTCCCACAGCGCGCGCTGCACCGGGCCCGAATCGAGTGGGTTGCCAAACTGCTGGCACGCACCCTTCGCATCGCCGTTGCCCGTGCCGTGCTGCATGCTCGACATGAAATACAGCCTCGCCATCGGGTGATCCGGAAGATCCATCTTGCCCATCGGATCCGTGTGGAACAACGACGCGCCCTTGACCCAGTACTCGTTCGCCGAATAGATCTCCATCGCCAGCGGACACGTGTTCGTCTTCATACACGCGTCGTAGCGGCCGGCGGTCTTGCCGCTGATGGGATCCTTCAGCCGCTGATGGGCAAACGGGAACACGCCTTCGGCATACAGCTGATCCTGTCGATTGCGCTCCGTCCGGCCCGGCTGCGAGAAGCGGCTGTTCATGTTGATGCCATCCGCCGCCGCAATCCACTGCAGCATCCCGTCGAACACGATCTTGCCGTTCTCGGCCTGATTGAACCCGAGCGTCCGGAAGTCGTTCAGCATTCGCCCTGGCTGTGACTGAACCTCTGTGTAGATGCGCGTGATATCGCCCGCCATCGGGTTCGCCGTGTCGCTGTCGTCGGCTTTCTCGTAGCGAAGGAACGCGTTGAGATCGCGCACCGCCGCGAAGCCGACGCCGTTCACCGTCGGATCCTTCGCTACGTAGGAGAGCTCGTAGATGTCTCCCTGCGTGAAGCGCGTGCCTTGCGGCATCAGATGGATCGACGTTCCCTTCGCATCGTAGGCCCAGCCGCTCGCCGGAACGACCTGCGGCACATCATCGAGACGCACGCGATGCGTCAACGTCGCCTTCGACTGATCGAGCGTGGCTGCCGGGTAATTCAGGTCATAGCTGGTATCGCCGGCGACGATGTATTCGTAGGATGGGCCGGTGATTGATGTGCCGTCAGGATTCTTCGCGACGGGCAGCGTGATGGTGGTGTTGTAGTTCGTGTTGTCGGTGCCCGCGCTGAAATCCCATCCGCTCCACACCATCGTGTAGCCGCGAGGCGGCAGGAACAGGTTCGCCAGCTCCTGGGGATTGGTCACCGAGCCCGGATCGTTGCTGCCGGCGCCGCGGTTCAACGACGCGTGCGTTTTGCGTCCGCGGTTCGGCGGTTCGTACATCACCTTGTGATTGCCCTTGCTCAGGTCGATCGGCTTCAGGATGTAGAAGTCGAATGCGTATTCGACTTTGCCGCGGGCGTTCCGCGGCGCCAGCTTGATGTCGACGATCACGGCGTTTTTCGGATCGTTCGGATCGAGCTCGCCGTAGGCCTTGCCGACGAGCTTTTCGTACTGGCCGACGCCGGGGAAGGTATGGCCGCCGAAGGTCGGTGACTCCTTGGCGACGATTGTCAGCTTTGTAATACGCGCGTCGGCTGCTGACGCAGCGACGAGCAGAAGGGCTGCGACGATGGCGACTTTCATGCGCATAACGGCCGGATTTTACAACGGCTGCCGGCTCCCGGCTCCCGGTCTTATCGTTGGTATGCTTGGCCTCGATGAACGCGAACCTTCGCACCAGAGGTCGGGAAGCCGGAAGTCGGGAGCCGGGAGCCCGACGCGTAAACACAGCTGGCCAGGTGCTCTTCGCAAGCTTGATCGGCACGACCATCGAGTTTTTCGACTTCTATATCTACGCTACGGCTGCCGTCCTGGTGTTCCCGCGTCTGTTCTTCCCGTCCACCGATCCGGCCTCCGGCATCCTGGCGTCGCTGGCAACGTTTGCCATCGCCTTCGTGGCACGCCCCATCGGTTCGGCGTTGTTCGGTCATTTCGGCGACCGGATCGGCCGAAAGGCCACGCTCGTGGCCGCACTGCTGACGATGGGCATCTCGACAGTGGCCATCGGCATGTTGCCGACCTACGCGACGATTGGCGTCGCCGCACCCGCGCTTCTGTCGCTCTGCCGCTTCGGCCAGGGGCTCGGCCTCGGTGGTGAATGGGGAGGAGCGGTCCTGCTCGCGGTCGAAAACGCGCCGCCGAACCGGCGTGCGTGGTACGGCATGTTCCCGCAACTGGGCGCACCAATCGGCTTCTTCTTCTCGGGCAGCGTCTTCCTGCTGCTATCGGAGCGACTGACCAACGATCAGTTCTTCGCGTTTGGGTGGCGCATTCCGTTTCTCGCCAGCGCGGCGCTCGTACTGGTCGGCCTCTACGTGCGGCTGACGATTTCGGAGACGCCGGTCTTCCGCGAGGCATTGATCCGCGAAGAGCGCGTGCGGCTGCCGATGGTCGTCGTCTTCCGGAGCTATCCCCGCACGCTGGTCATGGGAATCCTCTCGTCGCTGGCGACGTTCGTGCTGTTCTACCTGATGACCGTGTTCGCGCTGTCGTGGGGAACGACCGCGCTTCACTACAGCCGCGCAAGCTTCCTGCTGATTCAGCTGGTCGGGATCGTCTTTTTCGCGGTGACGATCCCGATTAGCGCCATCCTCGCCGAACGCGGGCGGCGCCGAACGTTGTTGTGGGTGACTGCCGGTATTGGCGCATTCGGTCTTGTGCTGGCGCCGATGCTGTCGTCGGGCCTTAGCGGAGCGACGTTGGCGATGATCATCGGCTTGTCGCTGATGGGACTGACATACGGACCTCTCGGGACGACCCTGTCGGAGCTGTTTCCGACCAGCGTGCGATACACGGGCAGTTCGCTGACGTTCAATCTGGCGGGCATCTTCGGTGCTTCGCTGGCGCCCTACATCGCCACTTACCTGGCCACGAACTACGGTCTCCAGTACGTCGGCTATTACCTGACCGGTGCGGCCATCCTCACCATGATTGGTCTACTGGCCACTCGCGAAACGTGCGATCGGAGCCTCTAGCCGATCCTTGACAGTGCCGCCACGGACACGGCACAGTTCACCGCCATGAAGAAATCGCTTTGCCTGGTGTTGCTCGTCGTGTTCTGCGGATCGATGCAGGTGCGCGCTCAGGACGCGAAGGCCGCGCTCGACGCCGCGAGCGCCGCGCTCGGCGTCGCCAATCTGCGCTCCATCGAGTTCTCAGGCCGAGGCTTCGACTACATTTTCGGCCAGCCGTACGACGCGAGCGCACCCTGGCCGCGATTCGCGGTTCCGGCAATGACCGTGTCGATTGACTACACGACACCGGCACTCCGCGACGACCGGCGTCGGCAACAGTACGAAAATCCTCCGCTTGGCGGCGGCTTCCAGCCGCTCGCCGGCGAGCTGCGGCAGATCTGGCTGATGAGCGGGAACTATGCATGGGAGATGGCGGGGGCAGCCGCTGTCCCGTCCGCACCGGAACGCGATTTCCGCACCGCGGTCGATGGCCGCCTGACGCAGATCTGGGCGACGCCGCAGGGCTTCATCAAGCAAGCCATCGCCAGCGCCGCCACCGCTCGCACGGAAACGATCCGCGGTGCGAAGAAAACAATCGTCACGTTCACGGCGCCGAACAAGATGCGATTTGAAGGCGTCCTCGGCGATCAGAACCTGGTCGAGCGCATCGTGACGTGGTACGCCTCACCCGTGCTCGGCGACACGAAGTTCGAGGCGGACTTCAGCGACTACAAGGACTTCGGCGGCGTGAAGTTTCCCACCCACATCGTCCAGCGCAACGGACCGTATCCGATTCTCGATTTGACGGTGACGGACGTGAAGCCCAACGCCGCTGTGTCAATCGAGGTTCCGGCGAACATCCGCAATGCGCCGATCGCCGCACCCGCAACGCTGCAGGCCGAGAAGCTTTCCGACGGCATCTGGATGGTTCAGGGAGGCGCAAAGAGCCTCGCCCTCGACATGAAGGACCACATCGTTGTGATCGAGGCGCCCGAAACCGAGGCACGGTCGATTGCGGTGATTGACGCGGTCAAGAAGGCGATACCAGGCAAGCCGATCAAGTACCTGATCAACACCCATCACCACTACGACCATTCCGGCGGGCTGCGTACGTATGTGGCCGAGGGGGCCACGATCATCACCCACTACACCAACATTCCGTTCTACGAGAACATCTGGCGCAACCCGAGGACGATCAACCCCGATCGGCTGTCGAAGTCCGGGCGCACGCCGGTGTTCGAAGGCGTGACGGGCAGCAGAATCGTCAGCGACGGCGCGCGCGAGATCGACATCTATCACTACGGCGGCAACATGCATAACCCCGGAATGCTGATGATCTATCTGCCCCGCGAGCGCATGTTGATCGAAGCGGATTCGTGGACGCCGCCGGCGCCCGGCGACGTGCCCGGCGCGGTGGTCAACCTCGTGAACTTCTACGAGGCTGTGCAGCGGTTGAATCTCGATGTGGATCAGGTCGTGCCGATCCACGGCCGCCTCACGACGTTCGACGAGATACGTCAGGCGGTGCAGACCTACGGCAGGACGCAGTATTGGACGAATTAGGAAGGCAGACCTGAAGGTCCGCCTCTACGAGGGAGCACACAATGGCATTGAGTGGCATGCAGACGTCCGACTGGCGCTCAGATGGATCGCTCGCGTACGGCCTGTTCCGTTTCACCTTCGGCCTCAACATCATGATGCGCGGCATCGTCCGTATCGCGCTGGGGCTGCCGGCCTTCCAGAACTACATGTTGACGCAGTTCAAGGACGTACCCGCGATGCCGCCGGCATTCCTCGTCCCATTCGCGTCCGTGCTGCCGTTTGTCGAAACGCTGATCGGCCTCTGCATTCTCATCGGGTTCCAGACGCGCGCGGCGCTCATCGCCGGTGCGTTGATGATTGCCGCGCTCACCTTCGGCACGATGATGCGGCAGGACTTTACGATTGCGTGGCTGCAGCTGGATTACGCAATCGCATTTTTCATCCTGATCGCGCTTCGGCAGTGGAATCTCATCTCAGTGGACGCGAAGATGGGACGGCACGTGACGGTGCCGACTCCGACGGCCAGAATCTGAACCTGTCACGTGTTAGGTGTCAGGTATCAGGTATCAGGTGTCAGGCCACTTGCTCTTGCGACGACGAATTCTGCGGCGGCTAGATCTTCGATCGCCAACCCGAGGGATCGGAACAGCGTGATCTGATCCCCTGAGGTTCGTCCCGGCCGCTTTCCCGCAACGAGCTCACCCAGTTCGCCAACGGCATCGACGCTCGGAATGAACCCGTTCGCCACGGCCTGCAGGTAATCACCCGCCTCCGCCTGCAGCGATTCGCGCCGATCACAGAACGCAACCGCATCCGCATAAATCCGGGGATCGATCTCCCACGCCGCCGGCCGGCTGGCGCCGACGGCATTCACGTGTGTGCCAGGCCTCAGCCACTCTCGTTGGACGACCGGCGTCGGCGAATCCGTGACGGTGACGACGATGTCGGCGACGCGCGCCGCGGCTTCCGCGCTATCGGCGGCACTCAGCTCCATCGAGGCGGTCCGACGTGTCTCCGCGACGAAACGCTGCGCCTGATCGCGCGTGCGCCCAGCTACGAGCGTCCGCTCAATACCACGCACGAGCGCAATCGATTCGAGGTGCTTCCGCGCCTGAACGCCGGTCCCGACGATGGCAAGGACGCTCGCGTCCTCGCGGGCGAGCAGACGCGTGGCCATCGCCGACACGGCTGCCGTGCGGATTGCGGTCACGGCGGATGCGTCCAGGAGCGCGCGCAGCTCGCCCGTCTCGCCATCAGCGAGGATGACCTGACCCTGGTGGCTGTCGAGCCCGCGCGAAGGATTGTCGTTCAGGACGAACAGTAACTTTGTGCCGAACATCGGCTTCGGCGCGGACCGATACGCGGCCATCCACATCGTGCCGCCGTTGACGCCAGGTGGCGTCCAGAAGGTCCGGAGCGGATGGTGAAGACCGCCTCGCTGCAGATCGGCGAACGCCTGCTCCATGACGGCGATGCATTCGCGCATCGGGAGCAGGCGCTCGACGTCGTGATGACCGAGAACGATCAGTTTGTGCTGGCCGTTCCGCGCAGCGTGATCTTCGATACCCGCCAGTTGCCGATCTCCGCCGCCCAGATCTCGTTCTCCGTCCGGCACTCGATCTGGTTGACCGCGTTGAACTCCTTCGCGAGCCGTCCGGCGTGCCCGAACTTGCCGAGCAACTTGCCGGTCAAATCAACCTTGAAGATCTCGCCGTCGTAGTCGATGTCTTCCGGCGGATTCGAGTTGGAGACGTACATCACCTGCCGCGGCCCTTGCGTGAGGCAGATCGCGCGCGGCGTGCCGACATTGAGGAACTTCGTCTTGAAGTTGCCGTCGGCGTCGAACACCTGGATTCGCCGGTTGCCCGCGTCGGCGACATAGACGAGCCCTTGTGCGTCGACCGCGATGCTGCGCGGCTGACGGAACTGGCCGTTCGCGGTTCCGGTCTGGCCCCACGACCGGACGAACTTCCCGTTCTTGTCGAACTTCGCCACGCGGTTGTTGTTGCCGAGGCCGTCGGCGACGTAGAGGTTGCCGGCCGCGTCCCACGCGACATCGGTTGGACGGTTGAACACGTCCTGTTGACCGCCCGCTCCCGGAGGACCTCCGCGGCCACGGCCGCCGCCTTCAGGGTCGCCGCCGCCACCGCCGGCACCGCCCGCGCGGGCACCGGCAGCCTGCACTGCGCCGGCCTGTCCTGCACCGCCCGCCCCTGCACCGCCGGCGCCTGCACCGCCGCCACCAGGCGCCGCCGGAGGCGCCGCGCCGCGAGCGGGAACGTTTTCCGATTCGGCCTTGCGGCCGAGCAGCATGACCAGGCGACCCTCGGAATCGAACTCCATGACGGTGTTCGCCATCTGGTCAACGACCCAGATGTTGTCCTGCGGATCGATCTTGACCTTCTCGGCAAACAGCATTGCGTAGGAAGCCTGGCCTATTTCGCCGACGTACTTGCCCGTCTTGTCGAATCTGAACATCCGCGACCCGCCGTGCGCGAACGGCCGCGCGGTGCCGAGCGACAAGGTCGGGTGTCCTGTTCGCGTATAGACGAACGCATCGCCCTTCGAATTGGTCGCGATACCCGCCACTTCGCCGAAATTCAGATCCGGCGGCAGCTTCAACGGTTCGATAGCCACGTCGTACGCCATTTCGGGCACGACGAGTTGCGCCGCGAGCGGCGTAATGGCGAGCGCAAGGATGCCGGCTGCAAGCTGAATGGTTCGCTTCATGTTCGGCCTCCTTATCTCGCCGCCGTCGTCGTGGGCCGTGCCGGCGCCGCGGATGGCTTCAACATCAGCTTCTGCACGCGCCACGATTCGATTTCGGCAACGATGATCTGGTCAGGATTGCGACAGTCCATCATGTGGACAACCTGGAAGCCGCCAAGCTGTTTGCCGGCGTGGCCAAACTTTCCGAGGATGGTGCCATCGAGCTCCATCTTGTAGATCTCGCCGGTGATGTCCCACGAGCCGGGCGGGTTGCCGTTCGGGTTGGAGTTCGAGGTGAAGAGGTACTGGTGCGGACCGGGCGAGATGCAGACGGTCCACGACACGCCGATGTTGTCGTAGATGTTCCGCAGCACCAGGTTGTTGTCGAACACCTGCATTCGGTTGTTGCCACGATCCGCGACGTACACGTTGCCGTTGCCGTCAACGGCAATGCCGTGCGGCGTGTTGAACTGACTCGGTTCCGCTCCAGCATTCTGGCTGCCCACCTGCTTCACGAAGCGGCCGTTCTTGTCGAACTTCACGACGCGATGATTCACGTACCCGTCTGAAATGAAGATGTTCCCCTGGGGATCCCAGGCGACATCCGTCGGTCGGCCGAAGGTGTACTTGGCCGCGGGCGGTTTCGGCCCGGGCAGCGGCGCCTGCGGCATGCCCAGTACGGCCGGCGGACGGCGTCCGAGCACCATGGTGATGTGGCCCTCCGGATTGAACCGGGTAATCGTGTTGGTTCCCTCGTCGACCACCCAGATGTTGTCCTGCGGATCGACGCGGACGCTATGTGCGAACTCGAAGTTGTATGCACCCGCGCCAATCTCACGCACGAACACGCCGTTCTGATCGAACTCGAACAGCTGTGTGTTGGCGCTCCGCGTATAGACGAACACGTGGCCCTTGGAATTGGTGGCGACCCCAATCGCCTCGCCGAGATAGCGTCCCGGCGGCAGCTTGAGGAAGTTCGGTACCGAGTCGTACGGAATCTCGGGTACGTTCTGCGCGCTTGCCTTCACCTGCGCGAATGCAGGCATGGCGCACAGCACGAGGGCGGCCGCGAGCGGGATGGATAAAGCGCGCCTCATGTGAAGCCTCCGATGAGAAGTTTGAGGAAAGGTTGTCGTGCGGGGACTGTATACCTAAGGCGCAGCGGGTTCAATTGGAAGGACGAGAGATCGCGGGGCGTAGAAGGCGGACCTTTCGGTCCGCCTTCCGGGCGCTAGATCGACAAGAGTCGTTCGAAAAACGACCGATAGCGCTTCAACGCGATCCGCAGGTCTTCGGTCGAGACGTCCTGGCCCCGGCTCCACTGTGACTCGAGCTTCGCGCGTTCGTTGCCAAAGCCGTCGGTCAGGCGTTTGAGCATCTCGACCACCAGCGCATCAGCCTGTTCGACCGCGGCTCTCGGTTGATCGACGAAGCCAGTTTGAATGCCATCCCACCGCGTCCGGAATCCACGCCCTTCTTCGTCGTGGAAGAGCGAGACAGGCTTGTCCATGTCGACAGGACGAGGCTCCACGTTCCTTGGCGGGAGAGGCTCCGCGGCCGCAACTGGCCGTCCTTCACGTTCTGCTGGAACACGTTCGTTCATGATGCCCTCCGGATTGCGCCGTCGTCGGCCTTGAGAAGATCGTCAAAGAGCGCACGGTAATTGACGACAGCCTGCCGGAGTTCCTCGGTGCCCGCCTCTCCGCGACTTCGTCGCACGCCCAACGCCCGCGCGACGCGATAGTTCTCCACCACACGCGGATGCTCAACCGACAGATCCGCCGCGCGGGTGTCAAAGTCCTCTATTGGATAGCCACGCGCCGACATGACCTGGGTCACGAGCCGTTCGGCGGCAGCAACCGCCCCATCCGGGTCGTCGACGAACATCCCCTGAATGCGCGTCCATTCCCTAGTGAAGCTCTCGGCCTGTTCGCGCGACAGTCGATGGATCTTCAGATCACGGACACGCTTGGCGCGCTCAGCCAGGAGTGCATCGGCCTTTGTAGGTGAACCCGCTTCGCGCACCGCGCGGTCGTACTCCGGGCCAAAATGACTGCGAAGCCTGACGCGGCGCTGACTTTGCGCGTACACCCACGCAACAGCCGCGATCGCAACGATCACGACCGCAGCTATGACGAGCCACATTGTTTGCTGATCCACAAGCACACCTCCCGATTCCACGGGAAACGGTCGCAATGATTGTTCCGTATACTGGCTTGAGCTTTCCTTGCCATGACCGATCTCAAGCGCGATTTGGACGCGCTCCGCATCGAGCGCGAGCCCGAGCGGCGTGGCCTCGGCCGGTGGATTATCTGGACCGGGCTCATCGTCGTGCTCGCCGCACTCGGGTTCGGCGGGTGGCGGTGGATCACGCGCGAGCGGCCGATCGAAGTGCAGGCGACGACCGTCACCATGCGCCCGGCCGGAACACAGGCTGCTGTGCTGAACGCGTCCGGTTACGTGACCGCAAGACGCCGCGCGACGGTGTCGTCGAAAATCACGGGGAAAGTGGTCGAGGTCAACGTCGAGGAGGGGCGGCGTGTGACAAAGGGGCAAGTGCTGGCGCGCCTTGATGACTCGACACCTCGCGCGGCACTGGCACTCGCCCAAGCCCAGGCCGAGGCCGCAAGGCGCGCCTTACGCGAAAACGAAGTGCGTCTGGCGCAGGCGCAACTCAACCAGCGGCGGACCGCACAGCTGCAGCAGGAACGCATCGCATCACAGTCGCAGCTCGACGATGCAAAAGCTGAGACCGACTCGATCGAGGCTCGCATTGCCGCGCTGCAGGAACAGATTCGTGTCGCCGAGCGCCAGATCGAACTGCAGGAGGCGGAGCTTGCCAACTACGTGATTCAGGCGCCGTTCAGCGGCGTGGCGATCTCGAAGGATGCGCAGCCTGGCGAGATGGTCTCGCCGGTGACCGCGGGTGGCGGGTTCACGCGGACCGGCATCTCCACGATCGTTGACATGAGCTCATTGGAGATCGAAGTCGACGTCAACGAGAGTTATATCAGCCGCGTCAGTCCGGGACAGGATGCCGATGCGGTGCTCGACGCGTATCCGGACTGGCATATTCCGGCGCGCGTGATTACGCTCGTGCCGACCGCCGATCGTCAGAAGGCCACGGTGCTGGTGCGGCTTGCGTTCGTCAAACTCGATCCGCGCATCCTCCCGGACATGGCGATCAAAGTGACGTTCCTTCGAGAAGGGGACGACAGCACAGCAACGGACGGTAAACAACCCGTGCCGCTGGTACCACGGCCGGCTATCAAGACTGTCGGCGCCGACAACTTTGCGTTCGTCGTCCGCGGTGACGTGGTCGAGCGCCGGGCGATACGGGTCGGTGGCACCGATGGCGAACGGGTAGAGGTGCTGGCTGGCTTGCAGCCCGGAGACCGCGTCGTTCTGTCGCCGCCGCCGAATCTCGCAGACCAATCCAAGGTAACGATTCGATGACTTCCGAGCCGATCGTTCGCGCGACCAACGTGCACAAGAGCTTTCGCCGCGGCTCGGAACACATCGACGTGCTGCAGGGTGTGAACCTCGACATTCCGCGCGGTGAATTTCTCGCGCTCATGGGCCCGTCGGGGTCGGGAAAGACCACCCTGCTCAATCTGATCGGCGGTCTGGACACGCCGACAGAAGGAGGCATCGAGGTCGGCGGCGTCGATATCAGTCGCATGGGAGGCGCCGCCCTCGCACGGTGGCGCTCACAGAACATCGGGTTCGTCTTTCAGCTTTATAACCTGCTGCCCGTGTTGACCGCCGAACGCAACGTGGAGCTCCCGTTGCTGCTGACGAAACTCTCGAAGGCACAGCGCCGCAAGCACGTGGAGATCGCGCTGCGGGTCGTCGGCCTGGCAGACCGCGCGAAACACTATCCGCGACAGCTCTCAGGAGGACAGGAGCAAAGGGTCGGCATCGCGCGCGCGATCGTCACCGATCCGACGCTGCTGCTGTGCGACGAACCGACGGGCGATCTCGATCGCAAAGCGGGCGACGAAATTCTCGACCTGCTGCAGGCGCTCAATCGCGAACACGGCAAGACCATCATCATGGTCACGCACGATCCGCACGCGGCCGAACGCGCGACTCAGGTGCTGCACCTCGAAAAGGGGCTGCTGATGGAGGCGGTCGCATGAAGTACTTCCCGCTCATCTGGCGCAATCTGCTCCGCCGCAAGGTGCGAACGATCTTCACACTCGCGTCGGTGTTCATCGCCTTCGTGCTCTACAGCTTTCTGATGGTCGTGCAGAACGCGTTTTCGATGGGCGTCGAGGTGGCGGGCGTCGATCGTCTCGTGCTGATGCACAAGGTGAGCCTCATCCAGCTGTTGCCGGTCTCCTACGCGGACCGCATCCGCGGCACTGAAGGGGTGACGCACGTCGGCCACTCGACATGGTTCGGCGGCATGTACCAGGACAAGGCGACACAGTTCGCGGTGATGGCCGTCGATCCGGCGTACTTCCAGCTCTACCCCGAAGCGCGTCTCCAGCAGGATCAGCTCCAAGCGTGGCTGGCCGATCGACAAGGCGTCATCGTCGGCAGAACAACGGCGACGAGGTACGGCTGGAAAATTGGCGACAAGGTCCCGATTCAGGCGACCATCTGGCAACCGAAGCAGGGCAATACGTGGTTCTTCAACATCGACGGCATCTACGACGCGGATAGAGGCTTCGACACGAGCAACTTTTTCTTTCATTACGAATATCTGGACGAGAACCGCCGCGGCGCCTACGGCCTCGTCGGGTGGTACGTGCTGCGGATTGACGACCCGTCCCACGCGGCAGATGTCGCCGCCCGTCTCGACGCCCAGTTCGCGAATTCGTCTGCCGAGACCAAGACGTCCACCGAAAAAGCTTTCCTCCAGGGATTCGTCAATCAGGTGGGCAACATCAAAGCCATCATCATCTCGATCCTCGCCGCCGTCCTCTTCACGCTCTTCCTGCTCGTGTTGGCGAACACGATGGCGCAGTCGGTTCGCGAACGGACCAGCGAGCTCGCGGTGCTCAAGACACTCGGCTTTTCCAATGGCCTGGTGCTTGGCCTGGTGCTGGTCGAGTCGATTCTGATGGCACTGCTCGGTGGCGGCCTCGGCCTGGCGATTACGTACGTCGCCGTGGAGGGCGGGAGTTTCAACAACGCCCTCCTGCCTGTATTCATCATGCGCAGCCGTGACATCGCCATCGGCATCGCGTTGTGCTGCGCGCTTGGTGTTGTCGCGGGCGCTTTTCCCGCCATGACCGCGATGCGATTGCGCATCACCGATGCGCTCCGGCGAACATGATTCGGCGCTGGCTGTCACAAACGCTGGCGGTCTCCGCGCTGAGCGTCCGAACCATCCCGCAGCGCGCCAGCTCCTCGGCCGTCGCCATGATCGGCATCGCGGGCGTCGTCATCGTGTTCGTCGCGGTGCTGTCGATCGGCGAAGGATTCCGGGCGGCGATGGCGGACGCCAGCGCACCCGATCGCGCGATCGTGATGCGCACGGGCGCCGATTCGGAGATGACCAGCGGTCTTCCCGGGGCCGAGGTGCAGGTGATTGAACAGGCGCCGGGCCTGCTGCGCGTCAACAACCGGCCAATCGCGTCCGCCGAGCTTTACGTGCTTGTCGATTTGAACAAGCGCAGCACCGGAACGGCGGCCAACGTGCCGCTGCGAGGCATCGGTGCCGAAGCGCTGGAGGTCCGCAACGAGGCGCACATCGTCGATGGCCGCATGTTCCAGTTCGGCACCAATGAAGCGATCGTGGGACGGGGTGCAAACCGGCAGTTCTCCGGCGTCGATCTCGGATCCGAGTTCATGTCGGGGAACCTTCGATTGCGCGTCGTCGGGATTTTTGAGTCGAACGGATCCGTCGGCGAGACCGAGATCTGGTGCGACAGCCATCTCATACAGGGCGTGTACGAGCGCGGCAACTCGTATCAGTCCGTGCTCGCAAGGCTCGACTCTCCCGCGGCATTCGACACCTTCAAGAACTGGCTCACGACCAACCCGCAGCTGAACGTCCAGGTTCAGCGCGAGAGCGACTATTACGCGCAACAGTCGCAGGTGATGAGCAGCCTGATTCGAGGCATCGGCTACACGATTGCGGTGCTGATGGGCGTGGGCGCGGTGTTTGGCGCCATCCTCACGATGTATACCGCGGTCTCGACGCGGACGCGGGAGATTGCCACCCTGCGGGCACTCGGCTTCAACACGGGATCAGTGCTGATCTCGGTGCTCGCCGAATCACTCGCGCTGGCGGCGGTCGGCGGCTTGTTAGGGGGACTGGCGGCGTACTTCGCGTTCAATGGCTACCAGACGTCGACGATGAACTTCCAGACGTTCAGCCAGGTGGCGTTTGCGTTCAGGGTGACGCAAGCGCTGATGATTCAGGGATTGAGCTACGCGCTGCTGATGGGACTGGTCGGCGGCCTGATGCCGGCGATCAAAGCGGCGCGGCTGCCGATTGCGACGGCGTTGCGCCAACTCTGATCGTTCGGACCGTTCGGATCGTCCTGGTTGCAGCGAGACAACGGGAACAACCCGACTGTCGAACGATCCGAACGTCTCATCTACGCGTGATACCGGGATAGCGCGTATACCCGGCGCCGAGCAGATGCTGGGTGTCTCTCTCCCCCTCGTGGCACGCTTCCTCGAACACCTCGTACTTCGGGTCGGCGTTCCGGCGGATCGCAAATACCATCGTCCACGGCCTCGTGTAGACGGTCGGATCGTCGATGCGCGCCTCGTAGTGGATCGTGTTCGCATCGACCATCGTGAAGCGCTCGACGACGTGAACCGCTTCGCTGAAGAAGTTGCCCGCCTGGTCCAGCCAGTTCTTGCCGTTCTGGTTGATGACATCGACGACCAGCGTGTTGCCCTCCCAGCGACCGCGCGAGGCGCCCAGCCAGAGGCGCACCGACGCATCAACCCGCGGCGGCGAGCCGATCGGAATCACCCGGAACGTGTGGCTGCGCGAGTGCGTCAGGACGAACGCATCCTGTGTCTGCGCGATCGTGATGTCGCCCGGTGTGTACAGCATTCGCGGGACGCCGGACGACAGGCACGACACATTCGGATCGATGTACTTCTCCCAGTTTTCCTTCCGCTGTTCGAGCGCCCAGCGCTGATAGGGCACCTTGCCGTCAGGCGTATCGACGACCCAGGTGGGTCCGGCATTGACGTCCCCGTTGCCGGCGTGCTCCTCGACGTTCTCGACACCACCGCCCTGGCCGCGCCAGAACCCCTGCATGTCCGGCTGACCGTCCGGGGTGCGCGGCGGCGTGAACGCTTTCGCCTTGGCGAGCGCGCACGGATGGAATGAAACCGGATCACGAGGGCAGTCGCCTGGTCCCGCCGCCCCGCCGCGCCCCTGCGCCTCGATGACAACCGAGGCAGCGGCCACCGACGCAACAACGAACCAGACGACGTGATTCCCCATGATTAGTTGGTCGCGCTCTTCTTCGTCGAGGACTCGGGCACCGGAGCCATCACCGGCGCATCCTTGATGTAGGTGTGGTAGCTCTCCGCCATCTGCCACAGTCCGTTGATGTTCGCGTAGACGCGGCTTGACCAGTACGGCTTGTCGCCATACGTCGGCTGCAGCTGGACCCACACCACGGAGTCACCGAAATCCCATGCGCGTCCATAGGCGACAGGCGCCGCACCGATCTCGGGACGGTTGGGATTCTGCTGACGGGCGCGTTCCATCCCTGCAAGGCGATCCTTCTTCGAGGCCGACCGTCCGCCGTAGGTGTTAATCGCGCGCTGGTCGTAGTTGTCGGCGACACGCTTCCCCCAGCCCGCCGGTCCGCTTTCCTGCTCCTGCCACGCGGCGAGCGCCGATTTTTCACCGGCCCCAAGCGGTTTGTACGGGAGCGTGTGACACGGGTTCATGCAGGGAACCGCGAACGTCGTCGGCACCGTCGCATAATCCCGCTGTCGTACCTCCAGGTCATTGACGTGCAGCAGCCGCCAGCCGGCGGGACGCTGAACCCAGAAGTGACCGGAGAATTTCTTGTCGCCTTCAGCCCGTTCCACGTACACGACTTTGCCGTACCGATGTTCGAGCACCTTGACATCGGCGCCGGCGCCAACGAGCGGCTTCACGCCGTGCGCGAACGCTTCGCCTTTGGTGGCGTAGTACACACCGTCGGGATCGATCCAGCTGAAATCAGCATCGAGTATCTTCTCGGCCGCCGCGCGGTCGCCGCTCACCAGCGCTTTGGTGATGGCCTCGTCAGCCTTCACCACATCGCTCTGCGCGGTCTGACCGTGCATCACCACGGCCTGCGTGATTCCCGCGACCAGCGCGATCGCGAACACCTTTTTCATGATTCCTCCTGTAGGCTTAAGACTTATGGCTTAGGGCTGTACCTTACCCGAAGTCCCAAGCCTTGAGTCCTTTGCCCGCCAACGTCACATGAGCGCAGTCCTCGATCGATTTCTTCGCTACGTCCAGTACGACACACAATCTGACGAACACTCGGACACTTACCCAAGCACCAGTAAGCAGCTCGCGCTCCTCGAGCTTCTCGCCGACGAGCTCCGATCGATCGGCCTGACCGATGCCGTTATCGATCAGTACGGCTATGTCACGGCGACGGTGCCACCTACGTCGCGGAAGGTCGTCCCCGCGATTGGTTTCATCGCGCACGTCGATACATCGCCCGAACTGACGGGCGCCAACGTGCGGCCGATCGTTCATCGGGGGTACGACGGCCGCGACCTGGTGCTTCCCGACGATCCGACCGCCGTGCTGCGCACGGCGGACTGTCCGCCGCTGGCCGAACGTCTTGGCGACGACATCGTGACCGCTTCGGGTGCCACGCTGCTCGGCGCCGACAACAAGGCGGGTGTCGCCGAAATCGTCACGGCGGCCGAACACCTGATGGCGCACCCTGAAATTCCACACGGCCCAATCAGGATCGCCTTCACGCCTGACGAGGAGATCGGGCGCGGCACGCAGCATTTCGACGTCGAGGCATTCGGCGCGACCTTCGCCTACACCATGGACGGGAGCGCGCGCGGCGAGCTCGAGTCGGAGAGCTTTTCCGCCGATGCCATGACGTTGACGTTCGTGGGCTTCAACACCCATCCGGGATACGCGAAAGATCGACTCATCAACGCCATCAAAGTCGCGTCGGATTTCATCACTCGTCTGCCCCGTGAAATGTCACCCGAGGGCACGGATGGCTACGACGGGTTCGTCCACCCGTACGTGCTGCAGGGCGGCTGCGAACGAGCGAGTGTCCGGCTGATCGTCCGTGACTTCAAGACGGCGGCGCTCAAAGAGAAGGAGGAGCTGCTCGAGCGGCTGGCGCTGGAAGCAACGTCGCGGTACGGCGCCAGAGTCGAGGTCTTGATCGAAGAACAGTACCGGAACATGCGCGAGGTTCTCGATCGCCATCCGCACGTCGTCGAATACGCGCGTGAGGCGATCCGACGCGCCGGAATGGCCGTCCGGGAACGGCCCATTCGAGGCGGTACGGATGGATCGAAGCTGTCGTTCATGGGCTTGCCAACGCCGAACATCTTTGCGGGCGAACATAACTTCCATTCACGGCTCGAGTGGGTGTCGGTGCAGGACATGGAGAAGGCGGTGGAAGTGATCGTGAACCTGGCTGCGATCTGGAACGAACGTACCTGACCGGAGACGCCGCTGAGCGCCTCCATGTAGATATAGAACACCGGCGTCACGTAGAGCGTCAGCGTCTGCGAAACGAGCAATCCACCCACGACCGCGAGGCCGAGCGGCCGGCGAGCCTCAGCTCCGGTGCCCCAGCCAAGTGCAATCGGCAGCGTCCCGACGAGCGCAGCCAGCGTCGTCATCATGATCGGTCTGAAGCGAACGAGGCACGCATTGAAGATCGCGGCGGCGGCGGACTTTCCTTCGCGACGGCGTTCCTCGATCGCCACGTCGACCATCATGATGCCGTTCTTCTTGACCAGTCCGACGAGCATGATCACACCGACGAACGCATAGATATTCAGGTCGCTTCTGAACAGCATCAGCGTGAGCAGTGCACCGAAACCCGCCGATGGCAGGCCCGAGAGAATCGTCAACGGGTGAATGAAACTCTCGTACAGGATGCCGAGGACGACGTAGATCACGAAGATTGCGAGCAGAAGAATCCATCCGAGACCGCGTATCGAATCCTGAAATGCCTGCGCCGCTCCCTGGAAGCTGCCGCTGACGGTAGCCGGCAGCGAGCGTGCCGCCTCCTGCACCTCCGAAACGGCATCGCCCAGCGCCACACCGGGCTTCAGGTTGAATGACAACGTCACCGACGGCAGCTGGCCGGTGTGGTTGACTTGAAGCGGACCGACGCCCTGCTCGATCGAGGCGACTTCGGCGAGCGGCACTACGCCTCCGTCAGGTCTGCCGAGGTACAGCATCGACACCGCATTCGGATCGTTCTGAAACTGCGGCGCGACCTGCATGATGACTTGATATTCGTTATTTGGCGCGTAAATCGTCGAGACCTGCCGTGGACCATACGCCGTGCTCAAGGCGCTTTCGACCTGATCGACGGTCAACCCGAGCGCCGCAATCCGGTCGCGATCGAGGGTGATGTTCAACTGCGGATTCGTGATCTGCAGGTCGCTGGTCACATCCGTCAAGCCGGGTAGCCTTCGCATCTGCTTCTCGAAATCGGGCGCGACACGATAGAGCTCGGAGGTGTCGGGGCCCTGAAGCGTGTACTGGTAGAGACTGCGCGACTGGATGCCTCCGATGCGGATCGACGGCGGATTCTGCAGATACACACGAACCCCTGGGATAGCGGAGAGTTTTGGACGCAACTCCTCAATCACTTCGTCCGCAGAAAGCCGCCGTGCCGAACGAGGCTTCAACTCGATATTGAGCCGGCCGGTGTTGCCATTCGTGACGTTGTGCGTCAGCGTCGCCACGTTCGGATCCTTCTGAATGACATCCGCCACGGCGAGCTCGTGCGTGACCATCGAATCGAATCCGATCCCCTGCGCGGCTTCCGTCTGACCGGTCAGCTGACCGGTGTCCTGACTGGGGATGAATCCCTTGGGAATCGCAATGAAGAGGTACACCGTGCCGGCGAGAAGCAGTGCCGAAACGACCATCACCGAGCCGCGGAAATAAAGCGCCCGCTGCAGCGACCACGCATACCATCGCAGCCACGCGTCGAACACGCGCTCCGTGTACTGGTAGAGACGCCCATGCCGTTCCGTATGCGGCGGCCGCAGGAACCGGCTGGAGAGCATTGGCGTCAACGTCAGTGATACGACACCTGATACGAGAATCGCGGCCGCGATCGTCACCGCAAATTCATGCATCAGGCGCCCGACAATGCCGCCCATGAACAGGATCGGGATGAACACCGCGGTCAACGACAGCGTCATCGACAAAATGGTGAATGAGATCTCCTTCGAGCCATTTAACGCCGCATCCGCCGCCGACTCGCCGTGTTCCATGTGCCGGACGATGTTCTCGAGCATGACGATGGCGTCGTCAACGACGAAGCCGACCGACAGCGTCAGCGCCATCAGCGACAGGTTGTCCAGGCTGTAGCCGCAGAGGTACATGACCGCGAAGGTGCCGAGGATCGACGCGGGAAGCGCAAGGCTCGGGATCACCGTCGCGGACACATTCCGGAGGAACAGGAAGATCACGAGCACGACGAGAAACACCGTCAGCAACAGCGTGAACTTGACGTCCTCAACCGACTGACGGATCGGAATCGACCGATCGAGGCGGACCGACAAAGAGACAGAAGCAGGCAGTTGCTGATCGAGTTGCGGCAGAAGCGCGCGAATAGCATCGACGACCGCCACGGTGTTGGTGCCGGGCTGACGCTGAATTGAGAGGTAAACCGTCCGGCGACCGTTGAACCAGCTCGCGGTCTTATCGTTCTCGACGCCGTCGTAGACGCGAGCGACCTCGTCGAGATGCACGGGACTCCCGTTCTTGTACGCCACCGCGACCGGGGCGTACGCACTGGCGCTGCTCAATTGGCCATTGGCCTGGATGACGAACGCACGATCGGGTCCGTACAGCACTCCCGTGGGACGGTTGGCATTAGCTTGCTGAACGGCTTGCGCCACCTGATCGATCCCGATTGCCCGTGATGCCAGCTCCCTCGGATCGAGATCGATCCGCACGGCATATTTCTGCGCACCGAACACGGATACTTGCGCGACACCGCTCACGCTGGACAGGCGCTGGGCAATGAGTGTCTCGGCGTATTCGTCCACTTGAGAGAGCGGAAGGGTCTCGGAACTGAGCGCGAGGAAGAGCACCGGCGAATCGGCAGGATTGACCTTCTGGTATGACGGCGGAGCGGGCATGTCCGGCGGCAACTGCCGCACCGTCTTCGCGATCATCGACTGCACGTCCTGTGCGGCCGCATCGATATCGCGATCAAGCGAGAACTGCAGCGTAATGTTCGTGCTCCCCTGCGAGTTCACCGAGCTGATGGAATCGATGCCCGCGATGGTGGAGAACTGTTTTTCGAGCGGCGTCGCGACCGCCGCGGCCATTGTTTCGGGGCTTGCGCCCGGCAGACTGGCCTGTACCTGAATGGTGGGAAAGTCGATCGGCGGCAGATCGCTGACCGGCAGGACCCGATAGCCAAGAACGCCGAAAATCAGAACGGCGAGGATGATGAGCGTCGTCGCGACCGGACGCCGAATGAACGGCGCCGAAAGGTTCATCGCGTTGCTCCCGTCGTCGCGACCGCCGAATCGCGAATGGTGACGCGGGCGCCGGGGGTCAGCCGCAACTGGCCGTCGGTGACGACTATTTCACCCGGCTGCAGGCCGCTTGCGATCACCGATTCTGCACCGGCGGTTCGCGCGACGCGCACCGAGCGCACGTCGACGGTGCTGTTGGATCGGACGACGTAGGCGTACGGGCCGTTCTGACTGGTCTGTACGGCCGTGGCCGGCGCAACGATGGCGTGCGGCTGCGTCGTAAGCTGAAGGCTGACGTTGACGAACTCACCGGGCCAGAGCTCGCGACTCGCGTTGTCGAAGAGCGCCTTGAGCTTGATCGTGCCCGTTGTCTGATCAACGGCGTTGTCGATGAACGTGATGTGGCCGGACGGCTGCCTGCCACTCGGCTCACTGATCACCGCATCAACTCTCAATGGCGCCGCCGCCTGGTATCTGCGGATGTCGTCGAGCAATCGGCCAGGCACCGCAAAGGCCACGTCGATCGGAGACATCTGATTGATGACGACCATCGGCGCCGTATCGTTCGCGCGCATGAGATCCCCGACGTGCACGTCGAGCGCACCTGCGCGACCGGAGATCGGCGCAGCGATCCGCGTGAACTGCAGATTCAGTCTGGCGGTGTCGACTGCCGCCTGATCGGCGCCAGTTGTCGCCTGTGTCGCGGCCGCATTGGAGATGTACGAGTCGTACTGCTCGCGCGCGATGAGACCCTGATCGAACAGCGCCTTGTAGCGCGCGACCTCGGTCTGCGCGTTGGCGTTCTGCGCCGCATCTTTCGCGAGGACGGCTTCCGCCTGTGCCAGGGCGAGCTGGAATGGACGGGGATCGAGCTCAAAGAGCAATTGACCCTTGGTGACGTCCTGGCCTTCGGCGAAGTGAAGTGCGCTGAGCTGCCCGGTGACCTGTGAACGGACTTGCACCGATGAGACGGCTTCCCCGGTCCCGACAGCGGCGACATCGAGCGGAACCGGCTTTTCCACCACTACAGCTGTAGATACGGGGACGGCTTCTGTGTTCTGACGCGCGTCGCGTTGATGGGCGCGCGTCGATTGTGAATCGCTGGGATGCGAGCAACCCGTGATGAGACTCAGTGAGACGACGACGATAAGCGGCCGCATTCGGCACCTCGCAGAAGACCGACGGCACGGTCATAAGCGCTGCGTGTGCATACCACTTACCGGCGCGATCATCAGACCGGCACGTGAGATGGCGTTTGATTTTGAGGAAATGTGCGGGGTCGCGTGGATTGGTGCGACGCCAATCCGCCTCACTGGGCGGCGTGTCGTGCCTGTAGCCCACCGCGCGACGACCTCGACGGGCAAGCGACTCAGCTTCAGCGGATTTGCCCACCCGGCGTTCAGCTTGCAACGGCGAGCCGCGATGACGGCGAGAACCAAATCTCAACGGCAGCACTGGGCGCGGCACCATCGGGTCCTCGCGGCGCTGCTCATTGCGGTCATCGTTCTCGCCGTGGGACTGTTGATCGCGCAGGACCAGGAAACCCTCAGGATCAGAAGTTCACTTTCCGTTGAGGACCCGCGCTTCCCGCCATACCTGGCCAACCTCCTGGGTCACCGCCTCACCTCGAACGACTCCTACGTCGTCCGCACGAATGGGGAACAGGCCTTTCCGGCCATGCTGGCGGCAATCGACCACGCGAAAGGGCGAATCGCGCTGGAGACCTACATCTACGAAGCAGGTGACGTCGGCAGGCAGTTCGCCGACGCGCTGGAGGCGGCCGCCAAACGAGGGGTACGCGTGCGGATCGTCCTCGATTCCCTGGGTTCCAAGAAGATGTCCGACGACGACGAGAAGCGGCTCGAGACGGCGGGAGCCGAACTCAAGTGGGTGAACCCCATCGCCAGTTTCCAGATCGAGGAGGCGAACTATCGCACGCACCGTAAGGCGCTCGTCGTGGACGGCGAGGTCGCGTTCATTGGCGGAATGGGAATCGCCGATCAATGGCTGCACGATCAGAAGGATTTCCCCACATGGCGCGACACGATGGTCGAGATGCACGGACCCGTCGTCGCTGACGTCGAAGCGGCGTTCAACCAGAACTGGATTGTGGTCGCCGGCATTGTCGAACCCGAGATCGAGCCGAACATCTCGCCGGCGACGGGGACCGCGAAATCGATCGTCGTCTGGAGCGCGCCGCAAACCGGCGCCAACGAGCTGAAGTTGCTTTACCTGCTTGCGATCGGCGCTGCGCGGCACTCGATTGACATCGAATCTCCGTATCTCATCACCGACGAGTCATCGAAGTGGAGCATCCAGGAAGCGCGGCGCCGCGGCGTCCGCGTTCGATTGCTTGTCGAGGGCGACATGACCGACGCGAAGGCGGTCAAATACGCTGGACGGGGCGATTACGAACAGCTGCTCGAACAGGGCGTCGAGATTGCGGAGTACCAGCCGACGATGCTCCACACGAAGGCGATGGTCGTCGACGGGCTTCTGAGCATTGTCGGGTCAGCGAACTTCGACAATCGATCGCTTGAACTGAACGACGAGCTGAACGTGGCGGTCTTCGACCGCACGCTTGCCGCGCGGCTCCTGCAGGATTTCGAGCGCGATTTGACCCAATCGAAGACGCTGGACCTGGAGAGTTGGCGCCAGCGCTCACCGTTTGAGCGCGGGCGCGATTGGCTCTGGAGCTATTTCGGCGAGGTGTTCTGAGCCCCCGGTTCGAGCGGCGGATTTCCCGTCGTCAGCGGGCCTGAGATGTTCACGATGGCCCCGGCCGCCGTCGATCCACGCGCTGCCGTATACCATCCGCGGCTCAGATAATCCGCCATCGTCAGCGAGAGCATGATTCCCAGAAAGAAAAACGCCACGCCGACAATCAGCTTGGTCAGTTTGCTGCCGTACTTGACGTGCATGAAGAACAGCACGACGAGGGTCGCCTTGAAGACCGCGATCGTGATCGCCACTGGGAAGTTCAGGTTGCCCAGGTTGATGAATGCGGCGAGCACGGTGAGGATCGTGCACACCATCAGCGCCCCGAAGATGGTGATGTACGTCGACTTGGGAGAAATATGTCCTGACATTTCGCTACACGATGTGGTGCGACCGGTCCACGAGATACAGCAACGGGAACAGGAAGATCCAGACGATATCGACAAAGTGCCAGTAGAGGCCGCCGAGCTCCACCGGGGTGTACCACTCCGGCGTGAAGCGCTTGCGGTATGCCATGAAGGTAATCGTGCTCATCAGGCCGACGCCGATGATCATGTGAAGTGCGTGGACGCCGGTCAGCGCGAAATACAGGGAGAAAAAGATCTGCACATGCGGTGACTGGGGACCCTCAAACTGAAAGTTGGGACCCGGCACGTGATGGAGCTCGAATTTCTCTTTGTACTCGAAGAACTTGACGACCAGGAACGTCAGGCCGAGCACGATCGTGAAGATCAGCCATCCGACCGTCGCGCGCTGCGCTCCCGTCTGTGCCGAACGTACCGCGAGCGCCATGGTCAAGCTGCTGCCGATCAGCACGATCGTGTTGAAACCGCCAAGATAGATGTTCAGTTCTTCGCTACCGATGGCCCAGGCCGCCGGGTACCAGATGCGGTACAGCGTGTAGGCCAGAATCAACCCGCCGAAGAACATCACTTCCGTGACCAGGAACAGCCACATGCCAAGCGTTGCCGCTTCGTGCTGCTGATCGAGATCCTGGAAGTGGTGCTGGAGCGCCGGGTGGTGATGCCCGTGATGCTCCTCGTGCGCCGCGATCGTCCCGTTAGGCAACTTTCATCTCCCGCTTCGAGTACGCGTAGGCTCCCTCGGTGACGATCGGCGTCGCAGGGAAGTTTTCGGCGAGCGGAGGCGATTGCGTCGTCCATTCGAGGCCGGTTGCCTTCCATGGGTTCGCGCCGGCTTTCTCACCGTATTTCAGGGAATACAGGAAATAGAACAGCGGCAGCGCATACCCAACCGCGAGGATCGACGCGCCCGCCGACGAAAGGACATTGAGCACCTGGAACTCCGGCGGGTAGACGTGATAACGCCGCGGCATCCCGAGGTAACCAAGGATGAACTGCGGGCCAAACGTCAAGTTGAAGCCGACGAAGATCAGCATCGCCGCGAGCTTGCCCATCGTGTCGTTGTACATGCGGCCCGTCATCTTCGGCCACCAGTAGTGTAGCCCCGCGAAGTACCCCATGATGGCGCCGCCGACCATGATGTAGTGGAAGTGCGCCACCACGAAGTAGGTGTCGGTCAGATGGATGTCGAGGCCGAGCGAAGCAAGGAAGAGTCCCGTCAGGCCGCCGATGAGGAACAGGCCGAGGAAGCCGAACACGAACATCATCGGCGTCTTCCACCAGATGGCACCCTTATAGAGGGTGGCCGTCCAGTTGAACGTCTTCACGGCCGAGGGAATCGCCACCGCAAACGACAGGAACGAGAAGATCAAGGCTGAGTACGGCGAGATGCCCGCGACAAATAGATGATGCGCCCACACCAGGAATCCAAAGACCGCGATCGCCAGGCTGGAGAAGGCCACAAACGAATAGCCGAAGACGTTCTTCCGCGAGAAGCAGGCGATCACCTCGCTGATGACGCCCATCGGCGGCAGGATCATGATGTAGACCGCCGGATGTGAGTAGAACCAGAACAGGTGCTGAAAGAGCACCGGGTCGCCGCCGAGTCGCGGGTCGAAGATGCCGAGATGCAGCCCTCGTTCGAACACGAGCATCAGCAGCGTGATGGCGATCACCGGGGTTCCCAGCACCATCACGAGGCTGGTCGAGTAGAGCGCCCAGATGAACAGCGGCAACCGAAACCACGTCATGCCGGGCGCGCGCATCCGGTGGATGGTCACCATGAAGTTGAGGCCGGTGAGAATCGAAGAGAAACCGGTGATGAAGACGCCGACACCCGTAATCAACACGTGGGACTCAGAAAACTCAGAGCTGTACGGCGTGTAGAACGTCCACCCGGTATCCACGCCGCCGAGGATCATCGAGACGACGGTGAAGATGAACCCGATGGTGAAGATGTACCAGCTCAGCAAATTCAGCTTCGGAAAGGCGACGTCCTTCGCGCCAATCATCAGCGGCATCGCAAAGTTCCCAAGCACCGCCGGGACCGCCGGCACGAGCACGAAGAACACCATCGTCACGCCGTGCATCGTGAACATCCGGTTGTAGACGTCTGCTGAAAGTAGATCGCCGGCGGGTGTTGTCAGCTCGAGCCGGATCAGCGCGGCAAAGATGCCGCCCAAGAAGAACGCCGTCGAGACGACAATCAGGTAAAGAATCCCGATCCGTTTGTGGTCGTACGTCAGCAGCCACGAAGCAACCGTGTGCCTGTGGTTGACGTAGTTGACGGGTGATTCGACGACCGTGGTTTCCATAGCTTTTTCCTACTGCGCCGACGCCACGCGGTTTCCGCCCGCCTGCATCGACTTGATGTACTCGATGAGTGCCGCCACGCCGTCCTCGTTGATGAGACCCTGGAACGTCGGCATGACGTGCTCGTAACCCTTGACGGTCTTTGCCTGCGACATCAGGATCGATTCACGCAGGTAGCTCTCGTCGGCGGTGACCATCGATCCGTTCTCGAGTGTCACGACCGAACCGAAGACGCCTACCAGGGAAGGGCCGCGGCCGGTGCCGTCGGGCAAATGGCAGGTTACACAGGCCAGCTGCGTGAACAGCGCCTCACCCTGCTGCAACATCGAGCCGCCCGTCAGGCCGCCCCCGCTCAACCAGGCTTGGTAGTCGGCAGGCTCCATGACGTACACGGTGCCTATCATGCCGGAATGTCTTGTTCCGCAGTATTCGGCGCAGAAGATATGGTACTCGCCGACCTGCGTCGGCTCGAACCAGATGGCGCTGTAACGACCCGGCACCGCGTCAGCCTTGACGCGGAAGGCCGGAATGAACAAATCGTGCAGCACGTCTTCCGACGTGAACACCACGCGCACCGGACGGCCCACGGGAACATGCAGCTCGTTGATCTCGCGCTGCCCGTCGATGTGCTGGAACCGCCACATCCAACGCTTCCCTGTCGAATAGATATCCAGCGTCTGGTCGGGCGCGCGGACGATGTGGAAGAAGACGACCGAAGCCCAGACGAAGATCCCAATCGAGATGAAGAATGGAATCAGCGACCAGCCGAGTTCGAGCGGCACCGAGCCGGT
>Ga0207701_10001000_pt1 | contig 29952 bp, 22 predicted proteins | sample KBSSwiSSwithPhiX_FD_184294 | JGI IMG/M metagenome (GOLD analysis project Ga0207701, IMG submission 184294) | Switchgrass rhizosphere bulk soil microbial communities from Kellogg Biological Station, Michigan, USA, with PhiX - S5 (SPAdes) (version 2) | ecosystem: Environmental > Terrestrial >... | reverse complement strand
GGCGGGCCTGCCGGTCGTCAATGCCGACGGCACGCCGAAGTGGCGGATGGCGCCCGGACCGAACGGCCCGTACTGGAAGCAGGGCATGCAGAACGGCTACCAGGACGTCGGCTCGTGGACGTTCTTCGCGGCGCACGACGAGAACAAGACCGCGGCAGCTTGGCTGTACGCGCAGTTCGTCACCGCGAAGACGACGTCGCTGAAGAAGACGATCGTCGGCCTGACGCCGATCCGCGAGTCCGACATCCAGTCGAAGGCGATGACCGACATGGCGCCGAAGCTCGGCGGCCTAGTCGAGTTCTACCGCAGCCCGGCCCGGGTCGCGTGGACGCCGACCGGCACCAACGTGCCCGACTACCCGAAGCTCGCGCAGCTCTGGTGGAAGAACGTCGCGGTCGCGGTCACGGCGGAGAAGACGCCGCAGGCAGCGATGGACACGCTGGCCGAGGAAATGGACCAGGTGATGGCGCGGCTCGAGCGCGCCGGCATGGCGCACTGCGCACCGAAGCTGAACGCCAAGGGCGATCCCAACAAGTGGCTGAGCGACAAGGGCGCGCCCTGGAAGAAGCTCGCGAACGAGAAGCCGAAGGGCGAGACGATCGCCTACGAGAAGCTGCTCAGCGCGTGGAAGGAAGGCAAGGTCCGCTAACCCGTTCGACTTCGAAAGACAGCCCGCGGTGCTTTGAGCGCCGTGGGCTTTTTTTGTCAGCCTTCCGCGTCAACGCAGCTCAGGCGCGTCGGGCAACTCGTTCGGATTCGGCGCGTCGCTCGTCAGCGCGAAGTGCTGCGTCAGCAACGCGTCGACGGCATCGATCGCCTGATTCAGGCCGGCCTCGAATTGGCCTGCCTTGAATGCGTCGCGCATCGTGCCGGCGATGCGGTCCCACTCGGCCGCATCGACGTGGCGATTGAGCCCGCGGTCGGCGACGATCTCGATCGCATGCTCGGCGAGCAGCAGGTAGATCAGGACGCCGTTGTCATGCTCGGTGTCCCAGACGCGCAGCTTGCCGAACATCGCGACCGCGCGCTCGCGCGGTGATGCTGCTCTGCGGATGTAGCTCCACGGCAGGCCGGCCTCGACGCAGACCCGGATCTCGCCGCTGTGCCGGCGCTCGCTTGCGCTGACGCGCTGCGTGATCCGCTCGAGCGCGCCGGCGCCGAGCACGCGTTCGGCATCGCCCTCGTCGAGCAGGCGGTGCTTGAGCAGGCGGGTCCAGCGATTCGCCATCACCACCGCCCCGACGCGCCGCCGCCGCCGAAATCGCCACCGCCGCCGGAGCCGAATCCGCCCCCACCGCCGCCGAAGCCACCACCCCCGCCGAAGCCGCCACCGCCGCCGCCCCAGATGATCGGGCCGCCGCCCATCCTCGAGCCGCGACCGCCACCGACGCCCATGATGCCGACGAGCAGCAGGGCCAGCAGACCGGCGCCCGCCGCGATCAGCGCGCTGGCGGTCAAAAACCACCCGATGCCGCCGACGGCGCCACCGGTCAACAGCGACCCGAGCTTGCGGCCGAAGATGCCCTTCAGGATACCGCCGAGAATCGGCACGCCGACGAACAGGAAGATCGCGAGGTCCTGGATGTCGAAGCCGCCGCGTCCCGCGCCAGTGCCGCCCGAGCGCGGCGTCGGTGCCGGCAGCCCTTCGCCGGCAATGCGCTGCTCGAGGCGGTCGACCGCGCTGTTTAGGCCGCCTGCGTAGTCGTTCGCCTTGAAGGCGGGCGCGATCTGCTCGTTGATGATCCGGCCCGCCGCGGCATCGGGAATCGCGCCTTCGAGGGCCTTCGCAACTTCGATGCGAATGCGGCGGTCGTTCTTCGCGACGACGATCAGCAGGCCGTCACCGACGTCGCGACGGCCGATCTTCCAGCTGTCGGCGACCCGCTGCGCGTAGGCGGCGATGTCTTCCGGCAAGGTGCTCGGCACCATCAGCACGACGATCTGCGTGCCGCGCCGCGTCTCGATCGAGGCCAGCTTCGCCGACAGCGCGGCGACCTGGTCCGGCGTCAGGGTGGCGCTCTGATCGATCACGCGGCCGGTCAGCGTCGGCACCGGCAGCACGTCCTGTGCAAGGGCGAGGAGCGTGCTGCAGGCGAGCAGGCAGCCGAGCAGCACCGCCTGGAGGCGCCTCCACGCGGGACGCATCGCGAAGATCACCGGACGAGGCAGGACCGCTGGCTCACTTGGAGGCCGGCTTGTCGAAGCTCACCGACGGCGGCACCGAGATCTGAGCCTCGTTCTGGACCGTGAAGCTTGGCTTGACCTTGTAGCCGAACACCATCGCGGTCAGGTTGCTCGGAAAGCTGCGCGCCAGCACGTTGTAGTCGGCGACGGTCTTGATGTAGCGGTTGCGCGCCACGGTGATGCGGTTCTCGGTGCCCTCGAGCTGCACGCGCAGATCCTGGAACGCCTGGTTCGCCTTCAGATTCGGGTACTGCTCGGCCACCACCATCAGCCGGCTCAGCGCACCGGTCAGCTCGCCTTGCGCCTTCTGGAACTTGTCGAACGCTTCCGGGTCGTTGACGAGCTCCGGCGTGGCCTGGATGCTGGTCGCGCGCGAGCGCGCCTCGATGACCTTGGTGAGCGTTTCCTGCTCGAAGCTGGCCTCGCCCTTGACCGTCGCGACGATGTTCGGGATCAGGTCGGCGCGTCGCTGGTACTGGTTGAGCACTTCGGACCAGGCTGCCTTGACCTGCTCGTCGAGTTGCTGGAACGTGTTGTAGCCGCAGCCGCTCAGCACGAGCGCGGCGAACAGGGCCGACAGCAGACCGCGGGCACGGCGGGCCGGCGAGGACAAGGTGAGAAACATGGAATCGTCCTTCTCGAGTGAAGCGGGGGATCGTACCCCGCGTCCAAGTGAGGCGAAACCGAAGCGTTTCAACAGGAGCAGCTCGCGGATTGTCTGGGGGCGCCAACCTCGGTGCAGCGCCGTCCGCGGCAACGGTCCAAGTGGGCATCCGTGAGCGCCTGACGCTGCACCTTCCGGTAGACGCGTCATCGGAGCGCCGAAAAGAAAAGGCGGCCGAGGAAACCCTCGCCGCCTTGTGGGGGAAGACCCCTCAGCTCCGGCGCCGCCTGGCGACGAAGCCGACCACGGCGAGGCCGGCGAGCATCAAGGCGTAGGTCTCCGGCTCCGGAATCACCCCGGCGAAGTGGAGCGACCCGCCGCCGTTGTCGATCATGAAGCCGTTGGCGGTCGGCGTCACGGTGCCCTCGGCGTTGATGAACGACGTCAGCGCGGTGCTGTAGAAGCTGGCCGCATTCGGATTCACGAAGAAGCCGCTGTTCGCCGTCGGCACGAACGTCACGGTGGCGGCCGCACCGGGCAGGTTGTTGATCGTGCCGGTGCCACCGGAGACCAGGCTGCCGGATGCCAGCTGGACCGCGCCCGGCACCGCCGAAATGGTGCCGCCTGGGCCGAAGGTCGGTACCGCGTTGACACCGAACAGGCTGTAGTTCAACGACGCGAACGGTCCGTTGGAGGTTCCCGCGCCGGTGAACTGGAAGTACAGGCTGTAGGTCGAGTTCAGGCCGCCAGCAGCCACGCTCTGGCCGTTCAGCTGGAGGCTGGAGACCGGCAGGTAGCCAGTTTCGGTGAAACTGGAGCCGGACAGTGTGATGCTCGCGAAGTCCGAGACGATCACGTTATCGGCCGTGAAGGCTGTCCCGCTCAGCCCGGCACCCGCTGGATTCCAGGTGAACTCCGGCAGCGTCGTCAGCGCGTTCGAACTCGAATAGGCAACGCCCAGCGCCACCGACAGAAGAGTGCGCGCAAAAAGATTGCGGCTTGAGAGAGCCCGAACATTCATTCAAATTTCTCCAGATGGCAAGCGAACGGTCGATCGGTCGAGAGGCTGCGTCACCGATGCGGCCCCAACCTTGGAAGCCATGGCAATCGGTATGCCATGTCGCTGGGCCCATCCTTGACGCTCCCGTAAAGCCCAGGGAAGTGACTGCAAGGCCGGAAAAATTAGGCCATCCGTGCCGTCAAAGACGGCAAATTCGACAACTTCGGTTGGATCTTCCCTGTCAGGAGGGTCGCCAGACGAGGGCTGCCAGCGGCAAGCGAGTCGAACGTGAAGCCGCTGGCGGGCCGGCGCCGAGCCGGCCGAGAAAGACGGTTCGCTCCGCGGCGCTGCCGAGGAGGCGGTCGAGCGCCTGCGCCACGGCATCCGCCCGCTCGAGCGCAGACGCAACCGTCGTGAACCGGCGACGCGCGCGAGCGTATTGCGCGAAGACGAGCGGCGTGTATTGCGGCTGAAGTTGCAGGTCTGCCTGGGTCGCGCTGAGCCAGAAGCGCTGGACGGCGCCACCCGCGGCGAGACGATCGTCGATGCTCGCCGGCTTGGCCCGCGCGACGATCGCGAAGTGCGCGCCGCACAGAAGCCCCGGTAACAAGTCCATCTCGACCCGCGGTGCGACGGTACCGCCGAGATAGCGATTCAGGAAGGCGATCCGCTCCCATTTCGCCATCGCCCAGCGCATCAGCATCAGGGTCGGCTTGCTGGCGCCCAGCGCACGGTCCGGAACCCGGACTTCGCTGAATTGCCTATCCCACTCGATGATGTCGCTGTGAACCGCATAGGCCTCCGGGGTCGTGAGGCGGATCTTCGCGCTGCGCGCAGCGAGCCAGGCCCAGCGCGTCCGGTTACGCAGGCCCTCGAACCAGAGGACCGAATAATTCGGCCCGACCGAGGCCTCGAGCGTCGCCTTCTGTTCCGCGCGAAGGAGACGCGTGCGCAGCGGCTTGCGCTGGACGCTGCGGACCGGGACGACGGCATCGAGCGGGTCGGGTTGGATCGAAGGCGCTTTGTCGAATCTGACATCGATGACCGGAAACTCGTCCGGCGCATCGAGTCGGCGTTCCATGTGAGTGACGAGTCCGCGCGCCGAGGCGCAGATGCGCATCGTCTCGAGCAGCGCACCGACCGAGATCTGGCTGGCCTCGCCGTCGATGTCGTAGACGCAATGGCGCCGCGTGTCGAAGGCATGGACCGCGACGTGGTTGGGCGAGCAGACCTCGAACCGCCATGGCTGGCTGTTGTCGCCGCTCGGCGCCCAGCGCACGCGCTCGAGGATGCTGTTGATGACCATCAGGTCGCCCGGCCGCGCCGGGTCGCGAGAGTTCATGCCAAAGCTCTTACGCAGCCGTTCGATCGGCCCCGGGCGATGCGTAGCGGCGCTTCGTGACGGCGATCAGCGCACGCTGCAGCAGATGCGAGTTGCCGCCGGGTCGCCAGGTCCGGCGCAGCCGGTTCTTGTAGGCGTCGAAGTGGACGCCGCGCGGTGCGCAGATCACCCGGCCGCGCTTCAGCAGCACCTTCAGAACCTCGGTCGCCGCGATCCCGGCGCAGAGGTCGCACGCCATCGGCGTCGACGGTACACGCCGCTTCGCAAGGTCGACGCGCGCTGGATCGACGAGGTAGCCCATTTGCAGCATCGAAGGCGCGAGGCCGACCAGGAATCGCGCGGCCTTCTCGGCCTGCGAGCGGTCGCCCATTTGGAAGTACTGCTCGAAGGTCATCTTGCCCGGCATGAAGATGAGCAGCGCCGCACCCATCCCGATCGGTGCAGCGGTGATCGCCGGGATGCCGCGCGCCGCGCACAGGTTGAAGAGCCGCTGCCGTTCGTCGAGCACGAAGAAGTCGAGCCCGTCGATGTACAGGTCGGCGCCGTCGAGAAAGGCCTCGGCATTGCCCGCGTCAACACCCTTCTCGAACCGCTTGATCTGCAGTTCGGGGTTGATGCCGAGCGCCATCTCGGACATCACATCCATCTTCGGCCGACCGATCGAGCCGACATTGGCACCGACCTGGCGATTGAAGTTGTGCAGCTCGAAGTGATCGAAATCAGCGAGGTGAAAGCCGCCGATGCCGAGCCGCGCCAGGGTCAGCAGGTGCGCGCCGCCGACGCCGCCGAGCCCGGCGATCGCAATCCGTTTCGCGCGCAGCACCTGCTGCTCCGCCTCGGTCACCCAGCCGATGTTGCGGTCGAAAGCCTGCGAGTACGAGAACATGGAGAGGGGCTGCAAAGCGGGTCGGATCGTAGCCGACCACATCTTGTTACTTCCCGCGAATGAGGTGTTGACGCGCGGTCCCGAAGTCGGGTAACGGAGCGTAAGACTTCTGGAAACGTCTTCAACGGGATGCAATATTGACTGGTCGGCTCAAGCTCGCCCTTGGCTCTTGCGCCGGATCCCCCCACCCTTCGAATTGCTGTAACGCGACTGCCACCGGGCAGCGCGCAGGGAGACTTGATGTCAGAGATTCAAGCGGGCGCCAGCCGTGCCCAGCCACCCGCCTCGACATCGGCGGGTTTTGTCCATCAGGGACGCCCCCGTTGGAATGCAACCGCCGCCGACGACATCGCCGAATCGTCGGACGAGTTCAAGAACCAATTCAAGATCCGGGTCGTCGACAACTCCAGTCGACGCGTCCGTGCCAGTGAACTGATCCAGCGCCGCTATGCGTGGCGCGGCTATTCGACCAGCCCGCTCCCGCGCAACGACGCCGGCCGCGTCACGCTGTCGGCCTGCGTCGAGGACGCGACCGTCGCCACCATCACCGCTGCCCTCGATTCTCCGGAGGGCCTCTACGTCTCGCGCCTCTATCCCGACGAGGTCCGCACGTTGCGGGCCGAAGGTCGAAAACTGTGCGAGTTCACGAAGCTCGCGGTCGACGAATCTGTGCGCTCGCATGCGGTTCTCGGTGCGATCTTTCATGTCGCCTGCATGTACGTGTTGAACCTCCACCAGTGCACCGACGTGCTGATCGAGGTCAACCCGCGCCACGTCAAGTTCTACCAGCGCATGCTCGGCTTCAAGCGGGTTGGCGCCGAGCGCCTCGATCCGGAAGTCAATGCGCCGGCCGTGCTGCTCCGCCTGGACCTCGATCATTGCGCCGCCGAGATCAGACGGCTCGGCGGTCGTCGCCACGCCGGTGAAGGCGAGCGCTCGTTCTACCCGTACTTCTTCGCACCCGACGAAGCGGCCCAGATCGTCGGGCGCCTGCGCGGCCACTGATGTCAGCGTCGATCAGGTGACCTGCATCGACGCGAATTGATCGCCGAGACGAGAAGTCACCCGACTTCGCGCCGCGCTTCACTCGGCGGGCAGAAATCCCTCGATCGACAGGTAGCGCTCGCCCGTGTCGTAGTTGAAGCCGAGCACGGTGGCGCCGTTCGGCAGTTCGGGCAGCTTCTGGGCAATCGCGGCCAAGGTCGCGCCTGACGAGATGCCGACCAGCAAACCTTCTTCGCGCGCCGAACGCCGCGCCATCTCGCGCGCCGCTTCGGCCTCGATCTGGATCACGCCGTCGAGCAGATCGACGTGGAGGTTCTTCGGGATGAAGCCCGCGCCGATGCCCTGGATCGGATGCGGGCTCGGCTTGCCGCCGCTGATCACCGGTGACGCGCTCGGCTCGACCGCATAGACCTTCAGCTTCGGCCACATCGCCTTCAGGACCTGCGCGCAGCCGGTGATGTGGCCACCGGTGCCGACACCGGTGACCAGCGCATCGACGCCACTCGGGAAATCGGCGGCAATCTCTTGCGCGGTCGAGCGCACATGCACATCGATGTTGGCCTGGTTCTCGAACTGCTGCGGCATCCACGACTTCGGCGTCGCCGCGATCAATTCCTTGGCCTTCGCGATCGCGCCGTTCATGCCCTGCTCGCGCGGCGTCAGCACGAAGGTCGCGCCGTACGCCAGCATCAAGCGGCGGCGCTCGACCGAGTTGTTGTCGGGCATCACGAGGATCAGCTTGTAGCCTTTGACGGCCGCGACCATCGCGAGACCGACCCCGGTGTTGCCGGAAGTCGGCTCGATGATCGTGCCGCCGGGGCCGAGCGCGCCGGACACCTCGGCGGCCTCGACCATCGCCGCCGCGATCCGGTCCTTGATCGACCCGCCCGGGTTCGAGCGCTCGCTCTTGATGTACACGCTGTGGCTGTTGCCGAACAGCCGATTGATGCGGATATGCGGCGTGTTGCCGATGGTGTGCAGAACGTCGTTGGCCAGCATGGTGCTCCTTCGTGGCGGATCGATTATGGGCGGCGCTCTGATCTCGTTTGCCACAATGGCGCATGACCGCTGCGCTGCAAAACGATACGTTCCTGCGAGCCTGCCTGGGGGAACCGACGCCCTACACGCCGATCTGGCTGATGCGGCAGGCCGGTCGCTATCTGCCCGAGTACAAGGCGCTGCGCAGCCGTGCCGGCAGCTTCATGGGGCTCGCGACGAACCCGCGCTTCGCGACCGATGTGACCTTGCAGCCGCTCGGTCGCTTCGCGCTCGATGCGGCGATCCTGTTCAGCGACATCCTGACGGTGCCCGATGCGATGGGCCTCGGCCTGAGCTTCGCCGAAGGCGAAGGTCCGCGCTTCGAGCGCCCGATCCGCGACGAAGCCGCTGTTGCGCAGCTGGCGGTGCCGGACATGGACCGCCTGCGCTATGTCTTCGATGCGGTGGCCGAGATCCGCCGTGCGCTCGACGGTCGGGTGCCGTTGATCGGCTTCGCCGGCAGCCCGTGGACGCTGGCCTGCTACATGGTCGAAGGCGCCGGCTCGTCCGAGTACCGCCTGATCAAGACGATGCTGTACAGCCGGCCCGACCTGCTGCATCGCATCCTCGCGATCAACGCCGACGCGGTGGCCGCTTACCTCAACGCGCAGATCTTCGCGGGCGCGCAGGCGGTGATGGTGTTCGACAGCTGGGGCGGCGTGCTGTCGCACAGTGCGTTCGGCCGCTTCAGCCTCGCCTACACACAGCGCGTCCTTGCGCAATTGATCCGCGAACACGACGGTCGACGCGTCCCGGCGATCGTGTTCACGAAAGGCGGCGGGCTCTGGCTCGAGGACATCGCAGCCTGTGGGCCCGACGTGATTGGCCTCGACTGGACGATCGACATTGCCGCCGCGCGGCGTCGCGTCGGCCCCCGGATGGGCCTGCAAGGCAATCTCGATCCGAGCGTTTTGTTCGGCACGCCCGAGGCTGTGCGCGACGAGGCGGTGGGATGCCTCGATCGCCTCGCAGAAACCGGTTCGCTGGATGGCCACATCTTCAACCTGGGTCACGGCATCAGTCAGCACGCGCCTCTCGAAAACGTCGGCGTTTTGGTCGACACGGTTCACGGCCGATCGAAGGCCCTCAGACGTCCGGCCGCGTGAATTTCTTCACGGACCGCCGGTCGCATTTTTTTCGGTCACTGAGTGCTCAGCGCTTGACTTATCCCCAAAATCGAAGTCGGAATGTTCCTACGAAATTGATGTTGCGACGCAGCATCACTGTTTCGAGGCATCGCGCTAAGTTGTTGATTTCATTGGAACCCACGAACCTGCCCCGAAAGCAGGCACGGTACCGCAAGGCCCCGTCCATCAACGATTTGCGGCACGCGAAGGGCGGTTTTGCACAAAGTTTTCCACAGGGGCGGTGGAAAGGTGCGAAACCGGTTTCCAATCAAAGACTTACAGGCCCTTTCTCGATGGACTTGTAGGTAGGACGTGTCCGCTGAAGCCCTTTCAGCTCCTCGAGCCGGCTACACACCGGTGGTGTTCGTCGACGCGCCTCGGCATGCGGATCTGGGCGCTGCGCTGACCTACGCAAGTGAATCCCCGCTAGCGCCCGGAACGCTGGTGCGCGTGCCTTTGGGCCGACGCGATGTGGCCGGCATCGTCTGGGACGAAGCGCCCGGCCACCCAAGCGACCGGGGGATCGAGCTGCGCTCGGTCACAGAAGCCGTTCGCTCCCTGCCGCCGCTTGGCGATCACTGGCGCCGCCTGATCGACTTCGCGGCGAGCTATTACCAGCGCAGCGGCGGCGAAATCGCGCTGTCGGTCCTGCCGCCCGAACTGCGCCGGCTCGACGATGCGCAAGTCGCCGCCCGCCGCGCCAAGGTCGAAAAGGCGTTTGCGGCGCCCCGGCCACCCGTCGGGGCAGCGGCGGCGTTGCCCGAGCTGAGCCCGGAGCAGTCGGCAGCCCTCGATCAGATCCGTGCACAGCGCGCACGCGACCCCGGCATGACGCTGCTGCTGCACGGGGTGACCGGCAGCGGCAAGACCGAGGTCTACCTGCGTGCCGCCGACGACGCGCTCGCCCAGCAGCGTCAGGCCCTCGTGCTGGTGCCGGAGATCAACCTGACGCCGCAGCTCGAAGCCCGCTTTGCCGAGCGCTTCGCCGGCCATCGGATCGTTTCGCTGCACAGCGGCCTGACGCCGGCCCAGCGCCTGCGCAGCTGGCTCGCCGCGCACCTCGGCCTCGCCGACCTCGTGCTGGGCACTCGGCTCGCGGTTTTCGCCTCGCTGCCGCGCCTCGGCCTGATCGTCGTCGACGAGGAGCACGATCCTTCCTACAAGCAGCAAGAGGGCGCGCGCTACTCGGCGCGCGACCTGGCGATCTACCGCGGCAAGCTCGAAGGCGTTCCGATCGTGCTCGGCTCGGCGACGCCGTCGCTCGAAACCTGGCAACGCGCGACGCAGGGCCGCTATGCGGCGCTCAGCCTGTCAAGGCGGATCGGCGGCGGATCGCTGCCGGCGGTCCGCCTGATCGACATGAACCGCGCGCCCCAATCAGCCGGCGGGCGCCCGGCGCTGGCGCCGCTGCTGGTCGAGGCGCTGAACCAGCGCATCGCCGCCGGCGAACAGAGCCTCGTCTTTCTCAATCGACGCGGCTATGCGCCGGTGCTGCACTGCGCCGACTGCGGCTGGAAAAGCGCGTGTCCGCATTGCAGCGCATGGCGCGTCTTCCACAAGATCGATCGCTCGCTGCGCTGCCACCACTGCGGCCTCGCCGAGCGCGTCCCGAGTGCCTGTCCGGAGTGCGGCAACCTCGACATCGCGCCGATCGGACGCGGCACCGAGCGGCTCGAGGAACAGCTCGCCGAGTTGCTCGGCCGCCCCGAGCAGCGGCCGGCGCGCATCGCCCGGATCGATGCCGACAGCACGCGCCGCAAGGGCGCGCTCGAAGCCCAGCTCGGCGCGGTGCATGCCGGTGACGTCGACGTGCTGGTCGGCACGCAGATGATCACCAAGGGCCACGACTTTCGGCGCATCACGCTGGTCGCCGCCGTCAACCCCGATACCTCGCTGTTCAGCAGCGACTTTCGCGCCCCCGAACGGCTGTTCGCGCTGCTGATGCAGGCGGCCGGCCGCGCCGGCCGCGACGCGAGCCAGTCCGGTCGCAGCGAGATGTGGGTGCAGACCTGGCATCCGGCCCATCCGCTCTACCAGGCGCTGACGCGTCACGACTTCGCGGCGTTCGCTGCAAGCCAGCTCGCCGAGCGTGAGGCCGCGGGCCTGCCGCCGTTTTCGCACCTGGCGATGCTGCGCGCCGAAGCGCGCACGCAGGAAGGCGCGCGCGCGTTTCTCGACGGCGCCGCACAGTGCGCGGCCGAGTTGCCCGAAGCGGCCGCGGTGACGGTCTACCCGGCGGTGCCGACGAGCATCGCGCGGGTGGCCGACGTCGAGCGCATGCAGATGCTGATCGAGTCGCCGTCACGCGCCGCGCTGCAACGTTTCCTGGCGCGCTGGCTGCCCGACCTGCACATCTTGCGACGCGCGAATTCGGGCGAAGCGCGCATCCTGCGCTGGGCCGTCGACGTCGATCCGCTGGCGATCTGACGCAGGCGTTTCCGCGCACCGCGGTAAAACGATCGCACGCACCGCGAGCCCGGCTTCGTACCGGTCAGCGCGTCGATCAGAACAAGATCATCTGCGTGCAGCGGAACAGCGCCATCTTCTTGCCGTTCGGGCCGAACACCGTCGCCGACCACACATGGGTCGTGCGGCCGAGGTGATCAGCCCGACATTCGGTGCGGATGACGCCTTCCTTCGCGGTGCCTAGAAAGTTGCTCTTCAGCTCGATCGTCGTGAATCCTTTTGCCCCGTCGGGCAGGTGAGCCACGGTCGCGTAGCCGGCACAGCTGTCGGCCAGCACGATCACGCTGGCGGCGTGCAGGTAGCCGTTCGGCGCCCACATCCAGGGTTGCAGTTCGAGCTCGCCGCAAAAACGGCCTTCGCTGATCTCGGTGACCCGCAAACCGTATTGGCCAGGCAGGGTGCCGACCTGCCGCTGGTGGAAGTGGTCGGGCTGAATTCCGGATCGCAACATGGCAGTCCTCGCTGCTCGCCGAGCGCCGCCGGCCCGCCGATCTTGTGAGAGCATAACGAGAGCCGCGCGCCGCCCGACACCCCGATCGCCGGTGCGCCGACCCGTCACCTCGGAGGCAAGACATGGGCGCTACCGAAAGCTTTACCGCCACGGCCGAAGTCGGCCACTTCATCAACGGCCGCACGGTCGCGAGCCAAAGCGGACGCCGCCAAGCGGTCTACAACCCGGCGACCGGCAACGTCTCGCGCCAGGTCGCGCTCGCCTCAGTCGACGAAGTCGCTGCCGCGGTGCAGGCGGCGCGCGCCGCCTTCCCGGCCTGGGCCGACCTGCCGCCGCTGCGTCGGGCGCGCGTGATGCTGAAGTTCCTCGAGCTGCTGCAGCAGCACCGCGACACGCTGGCCGCGATGATCACCGCCGAGCACGGCAAGGTCTTCACCGACGCGCAGGGCGAGGTCACGCGCGGCATCGACATCGTCGAGTTCGCCTGCGGCATCCCGCAGTTGCTGAAGGGCGACTTCACCGACCAGGTCTCGACCGGCATCGACAACTGGACCTTGCGCCAGCCGCTCGGCGTGGTCGCCGGCGTCACGCCGTTCAACTTCCCGGTGATGGTCCCGATGTGGATGTATCCGGTCGCGATCGCGTGCGGCAACTGCTTTATCCTGAAGCCGAGCGAGCGCGACCCGTCGCCGTCGCTGCTGATGGCGGAGCTGCTCAAGCAGGCCGGCCTGCCGGACGGCGTCTTCAACGTCGTGCAGGGCGACAAGGTCGCGGTCGACGCGCTGCTCGGCCACCCTGACGTGAAGGCGCTAAGCTTTGTCGGCTCGACGCCCATCGCGCAGTACATCTACGAAACCGGCGCGCGCCACGGCAAGCGCGTGCAGGCGCTCGGCGGTGCGAAGAACCACATGGTCGTGATGCCCGACGCCGACCTCGACCAGGCCGTCGATGCGCTGATCGGCGCCGCCTACGGCTCGGCCGGCGAGCGCTGCATGGCGATCAGCGTCGCGGTGCTGGTCGGCGAGGCCGCCGACCGCATCATCCCGAAGCTCGCCGAGCGCGCGCAGACCCTGAAGATCAAGAACGGCATGGAACTCGATGCCGAGATGGGCCCGCTGGTCACGCGCCAGGCGCTCGAGCGCGTCGAGGGCTACATCGCGACCGGCGTCGGCGAGGGCGCGAAGCTGGTCGTCGACGGCCGCGGCACCAAGGTCGCCGGCCACGACAACGGCTTCTTCACCGGTGGCACGCTATTCGACCACGTGACGCCGACGATGAAGATCTACAAGGAAGAGATCTTCGGCCCGGTGCTCTCGTGCGTGCGCGTGCCCGACCTCGCGGCCGCGATCGACCTCGTCAACGCGCACGAGTTCGGCAACGGCGTCGCCTGCTTCACCAGCGACGGCCACGTCGCGCGCGAATTCTCGCGCCGGGTGCAGATCGGCATGGTCGGCATCAACGTGCCGATCCCGGTGCCGATGGCCTGGCACGGCTTCGGCGGCTGGAAGAAGAGCATGTTCGGCGACATGCACGCCTACGGCGAAGAGGGCGTGCGCTTCTACACCAAGCAGAAATCGATCATGCAGCGCTGGCCCGAGACGATCGGCAAGGGCGCCGAGTTCGCCATGCCGACGTCGAAGTAGCTCCGCGAGCGGCTCTTAGAGCCGCTCGGTCTCGCCGGCGCGCGGCTGCCACTTCATCAGCCGGCGTTCGAGTCGGCCGACTGCGGCATCGAGCACCAGCGCGAACGCTGTCAGCACCAGGATGCCGGCCATCACGGTGTTGATGTCGAACGAACCCTCAGCCTGCAGGATCAGGTAGCCGACGCCGCGCGACGAGCCCAGGTACTCGCCGACCACCGCGCCGACAAACGCCAGTCCGACACTCGTGTGCAGCGAGCTGAACACCCAGCTCGTCGCGCTCGGCAGATAGACATGGCGCAGCAGCTGGCGCTGGCTCGCACCGAGCATGCGCGCGTTCGCGAGCACGACGGGGCTCACTTCTTTCACACCTTGGTAGACGTTGAAGAAGACGATGAAGAACACCAGCGTGACGCCGAGCGCGACCTTGCTGGCGATGCCCAGGCCGAACCAGACCGAGAAGATCGGCGCGAGGATCACGCGCGGCATGCTGTTGAGCGCCTTGATGTACGGGTCGGCGATGCGCCCGGCGAGCGGCGACAGCGCGAGCCACAGGCCAAACCCGAGCCCGAGCACAGTGCCGATCGCGAACGCGAGCAGCGTCTCGAGCAACGTGACCCAGAGGTGCTGGTAGATGTCGGCGTTGGTGACGAACCAGGCGCCGATGCGGCCGAAGATCTTCAGCGGCTCGCCGAAGAAGAACGCGGCCTGGCTGTCGTTCTCGAACACGAACGGCGGGATCAGCCCGGGCTTCGTCAGCACGTGCCACAGCACGAACAAGACGACCAGCAGGCCAACCTGCCAGACGCGCAGGTTGCGCTCGTTCGGCTTCAGCGATTTCCACATGGGATCAAGGCCCGTTGGCGCTGTGAAAGAGCACGCAGGGGTTGTCGTTTCAGGCCTAGGCAGCGAGTTGCTGCCGATAGCCCTTCAGGACTTCCTCGCGCAGCACCGACCAGATCGCCTGGTGCAGTTCGATGAAGCGCGGGGTCGTGCGGACTTCGGCGACATCGCGCGGCCGCTTGAGATCGACCTCGAACTCGCCGATCGGGTGGGACGCCGGACCGGCCGCCAGCACGACGACGCGGTCGCTGAGCGCGATCGCCTCGTCGAGGTCGTGGGTGATGAAGAGGACCGCCTTGCGCTTGGCCGCCCACAGCGCGAGCACCTCGTTCTCCATCAGCTGGCGGGTCTGGATGTCGAGTGCCGAAAACGGCTCGTCCATCAGGATGATGTCGGGATCGAGCACCAGCGTCTGCGCGAGGCTGACGCGCTTCCTCATGCCGCCGGACAACTGGTGCGGATAGCGGTCGCCGAAGCCGCCGAGGCCGACTCGCTTCAGCCACTCGTCGGCCTGTGCGCCGGCATCGGTCGCGCCGCGAAATTCGAGTCCGGCCGCGACGTTCTGACGAGCCGAGCGCCACGGCATCAGGCTTTCGGTCTGGAACATGTAGCCGGCGCGACGGTTGATGCCCGCGAGCGCCTGCCCGAACACATGAACGTCGCCGACGCTCGGCTCTAGCAGGCCGGCAGCGACGTTCAGCAGCGTGCTCTTGCCGCAACCCGTCGGCCCGACGACCGCGACGAACTCGCCGGCACCGACCGTCAGCGAGACGTCGCGCACCGCGGTGTAGCGCTGACCGGGGTCGTCCTTCGAGACGAACGTGCAGGCGACGTTCGTCAGCGCGAGCGCCGGCGTGTTGACGGGGTCCAGGCGGGTCTCCTTGGTCGCAGCGGCCGACCCGGCCGCGCAGCGCGCCGAGTGTAGTGGGGACGATCGTTCATCGCCGCCCCTCGGGTTCGTCACGCAGCCGACGGATGTTCGCGCCGGACCCGATGTGAGGCGGGAGGGCCTGGGAGGATCGCATCCGCTGCGCGCGCCGCGCTTTGCCGAGGCGCGCAACGAAACCCAGGCGGGGTCTCCGCCCGTCGCCGGATTGCCGTCGCTGTCGCCGAGACGGATCGCCATGATCGGTCGCCAAAGGGGACAGAAGTATTTCGATTCGATGCAGCCGGTGTACGCATCCATCCGCGATCAGCGCCAGCGCGCGCATGGGCCAACCCGTCATGCCGCGCCTGCGCCACGACCTGCACCGCGATCCGGAGCCACGCGTCGACGGTGCTCTCAAGCCAGAAGCGGCCGGGCTCCGACTGGTCGGCCGTGCGCGTCGAGCCCACGGCGGGGCCGAGCGACTTGACCTCGTTGTAGTCCGCCGTGTAGGCAGCAGCGGTCACCGAGTACGTCGCTGCAACCCAATAGTCGGACGCACCCGCGATGGCGAACGGCCGCATCGCGTCGCTCCAGCGCACGTCGGCCCCGCGTTACCGTCGGAAACCGCCAAAGCCGTCGCGACTCGCGTAGGCGTTTCCCACGAGCTACTTTGGCACCAAGAAGGTCAGCTTCGAGGAGCACCCGACGAAGCCATGATGCGGCATCGCACTGCGATCCCTGTCGTCATCGCGATCGCGGTCGCGCTTTGCGGAGCCGCGGCGCTGATGCTCGCTGCCGCACCGGCCTAGCGCCCTGGGCGGCGGCGCGGCCTCGTCAGCCCTTCGCGAACTTTGCGTTCGCCTTCCTGACGAACTCGTTCGTGTAGACCGCCGCGAGGTCCATCTTCGCGGCGGCGATCTCCGGGTCGATGCTGGCCAGTGCGCGCCGCGCGGTCTCCGGCCCTGCCTCGGGAAACATGCCGTCGACCGACAGCGCGCCTTTGGCGGCGAGGAAGGCGTCGATGTAAACCGCGCGATCGCCGAGCAGGTAGCTCTCGGGCACCGCCTTCACGATGTCCGACGGCCCTGCCGCCTGGATCCACTTGTCGGCGCGGACCAGCGCATTGGTCAGCGCCTGGATCGTGTTCGGGTTGCGCTGGATCAGCGTCTCCGGCGCGTACAGGCAGCCGGCCGGCATCGGCCCGCCGAACAGCTTGTCGGCATCGGCGACGACGCGGGTGTCGGTGACGACCTTCAGGTCGCCGGAGCGCTGCAGCAGCGTAATCACCGGGTCGAGGTTGCTGATCGCGTCGATCTGCCCGGAGCGCATCGCGGCGACTGCGCCGCTGCCGGCGCCGACGCCGATGATCGAGACCTCGTTCGGCTTGACGCCGACTTTGGCGAGCACGAAATTCGCGACGATGTTGGTGCTCGAGCCGGGCGCGGTCACGCCGATCTTCTTGCCCTTCAGCTCGGCGACCGACTTGAAGTTGGGCATCGTCTTCGGGTTGACGCCGAGCACGATCTGCGGCGCCCGGCCCTGCAGCGCGAAGGCGCGCAGGCGCTGGCCCTTGACCTGCATGTTGAGTGTGTGCTCGAAGGCGCCCGAGACCACGTCGGCGCTGCCGCCGACGACCGCCTGCAGCGCCCGCGAGCCGCCGGCGAAGTCGGAGATCGTGACGTCGAGGCCCTCGGCCTTGAAGTAGCCGAGGCTCTCGGCGATGGACAGCGGCAGGTAATAGAGCAGGTTCTTGCCGCCGACCGCGATGGCGATCTTCGGCTTCTCGAGCGCCTGCGCCCGCAAGACGGCAGGCAGACCGAGCGCGGCGGAGCCGGCAAGCGCAGCGCGGATCAGGGAACGGCGTTGCATGGGGGATGTCTCCTGGTGGAATCGACGGCAGGCCGCCGCGGCGGCGCTCACTGTAGCAGCGCGGACTGCGCTCGAATTTCCCTGAACGGAGACCGTTCGAACCGCGGGTGCAAGGGGGTGAACCGTAGAATCTTCGCGATGAAGCTCGTCCATCGGTGCGCAGTGGCCGTCTCTGTGCTGGCCCTCGCTTGCACCGCGGTAGCGGCCCAGCCGGCCGCGCCCGCCCGACCGGCGCCGAGCGAAGCGGCAGCGGTCGCCGATGCGGCCTCGGCCCCGGTCTCGTTTTCGGCGCGCAAGGTCTACGAGCAGGCGCGGACTCAGCTGGTCCAGATCCGCACCGTGCTGAAGGGCCGCGGCAGCCAGACCTCGGTCGGCTCCGGCTTCTTCGTTTCGGCCGAAGGCCACATCGTCACCAACTTCCACGTCGTCAGCCAGGCTGCGCTGAAGCCGGATTACCACGACCTCGTCTACGTGACGGCCGACGGGCGCGAGGCCCCGCTGCAGATCTTGCAACTCGACGTGCTGCACGACCTCGCGCTGCTGAAGGCGGCCGACGCGGCAGGCCGCAGCTTCGACGTGCTGCCGTTCCGCCCTGAGGCACGGCCGCTGTCGCAGGGCGAGCGCATCTATTCGCTCGGTAACCCGCTCGACGTCGGCTTCGCGGTCGCCGAAGGCACCTATAACGGCGTGGTCCGGCGCGGCTTCTATCCGCAGATCTTCTTCGGCGGCGCGCTGAGCGCCGGGATGAGCGGCGGACCCGCGCTCGACCAGGAAGGTCGCGTCGTCGGCATCAACGTCGCGCGCCGCGTCGACGGCGAGCAGGTCAGCTTTCTGGTGCCGGCCGCCTATGCGGTCAAGCTGCTGGCCGGCGGTCGCGCCGCTGCGCCGCTGACGACCGCTGCCTACGACGTGCTGACGACGCAGCTGATGGCGCACCAGAATGCCCTCGCCGACCGCTTCATCGAACAGGGCTGGAAGACCGCGACGCATCCACGCTACCGCGTGCCGGTCCCGCCGGATGTGTTCATGCGCTGCTGGGGCTCGAGCGAGCCGTCGCGCACCGGCGGCCTCGACGTCGAGCGGTCGGACTGCGCGATGGACACTCGCATCTTCGCCGGCGACTTCTCGATCGGAACGATCGCGCTGCGCCACGAGAGCTATGACGGCTCGCGGCTCGGCGCGCTGCGCTTCGCGGCGCGTTACTCGCAGAGCTTTCGCAACGAGCGCTTCGTGCGGCTGGCCGCCGAATATCAGACCAAGCCGCAGTGCCACGAGGACTTCGTCGACCGCGCCGGGCTGCCGCTGCGCGCGGTGATCTGCATGCGCGCCTACAAGAAGCTGCCCCAGCTGTACGACCTGACCGTGCTGGTCGCGACGCTCGATCAGTCCCAGGCCGGCGTGCAGGGCCGCCTCGACGCCGAGGGATTCAGCTTCGAGAACGCGCAGCGTCTGAGCCGCCACTACATCGAGGCCTACGGATGGGCGAAGCAGTAGGTCTCCCGGGCGACCGGCCGGACGATGCGGATGGCGCCGCCGTCGCGCCGCATCCGCGAAGCTTCGACAGCGAGCGAAACGCCGAGTCCCACCACGAACCGGCCGCCCAGCGCGCGACGCGGCGCCGGGCGACCCGGGCGCTGCTCGAAGTGATCGATCGCGACGGCCATGTGCGCCAGGTCTGGACCGTGCAAGGCTGGCCCGCGCGGATCGGCCGCGCGCTCGACAACGATGTCGTGCTGACCGATCCGCACGTCGCGCCGCATCACTTCACGTTGACGCAAGACGAGCAGGGCGGGCTGGCACTCGAGGTCGGCGACACGGTCAACGGCGTTTCGATCGGCCCGCACCGCATCGCCGCCGGTGCCCGCAGCCTGTTGCCGCGCGATGCCGCATCGGTCGACCTCGTCGCCGGTCGCTCGCGGCTGCGCCTGCGCCTCGCCGACGCGCCGGTGGCCGCTGAGATGCCGCTGGCCGGCATCGCGGTGCAAGACTCACGCATCCTGCCGAGCCTTGCCATCGGGCTGGTGCTGCTCGGCGGCATCGCCTTCAACAGCTACCTCGACAGCGACCCCGACACCTTCAGCCGCCTCGCTGGCTACGCGCTGCTGGCGGCGCTGAGCGCGACCGCAATCTGGTGCGGCGCCTGGGCGCTGCTCTCGAAGACGATCACGCGGCAGAGCCATTTCAGCTGGCATCTGCGCGTCTTCATGGTCGCCGGCCTGACCTTGCTGGCGCTCAGCGCGATCCCCGGGCTGCTCGCGTTCTCGCTGTCATGGCCGTGGCTGACCGACTTCAGCTTCATCGCGACGTATGCGGTCGGCGCGACCGCGCTCTACTTTCACCTGCTCGCGGTCGAGCCGGCACGCCCGAAGCTGCTGCGCTGGGTGGTCGCGATCGGTGCGGTGGTCGGCATCGCGCTGACCCTCTGGTTCAACGTGCAGCGGACCAGCCGGGTCGGCGAGGAGCTCTACATGAGCCACCTGTTCCCGCCCAAGCTGCGCCTGGCCCAGCCGCTCGCGACCGACCGCTTCATCGCCGAGCTGGCGCCGCTGCGCGCGCTGCTCGACAAGAAGGCCAAGGAAGCACCGAGCGCCGAGGAGATCGGCGCGTCCAAGGAAGAAGACGATGACGAATGAGACAACTGGGCTGCGCACGGTGCTGGTCACCGGCGGCAGCCGCGGCATCGGCGCAGCGACCGCATGGAAGTGCGCGCAGGAGGGCTGGGCCGTCGCCGTCAACTACACCCGCGAGCGCGACGCCGCCGAGCGCATCGTCGACCGCATCCTGGCGACCGGCGGCCAGGCTCGGGCGCTGCAGGCCGATGTCGCCGACGAAGCCCAGGTGCTGAAGATGTTCGCGGCGATCGATGCCGAGATGGCGCCGCTCGGCGCGCTCGTCAACAACGCCGGCGTGATCGACGTACCCGGCCGCGTCGACACGATGGCCGTGCAGCGCCTCGAGCGCATGTTCGCGATCAACGTGATCGGCTCGTTCGTGTGCGCGCGCGAGGCGGTCAAGCGGTTGTCGACGAAGCACGGCGGACCCGGCGGCGCGATCGTCAACCTGTCGTCGGCCGCAGCGCGGCTTGGTGCGCCCGGCCAGTACGTCGACTACGCGGCCGCGAAGGGCGGGATCGACGTCTTCACGCTCGGTCTTGCGAAGGAAGTGGCGACTGAAGGCATTCGCGTCAACGCAGTCCGGCCCGGCATCATCGAGACCGACATCCATGCCTCGGGCGGACAGCCGGATCGGGCGCGCGAGATGGCGCCGCTCGTGCCGATGCAGCGCGCCGGCAGCGCCGAAGAGGTTGCCGAGGCGATCGTCTGGCTGCTTTCCGACGCGTCGAGCTACACGACCGGCGCCGTCATCGACGTGACGGGCGGGCGCTGAACCCGCGCCCTACAGCGACGCCCGAATCAGCTCGAGCGCCGCGCCGACCTGCGGCGGCCAATCGCGGGTCAGCGCGAGCAAAAAGTCGGTGTGCTCCTGGATCGACGCGATCTCGCGCAGGCTCGCGCCGCGCTCGAACGCAGCCCGGTACAGCTCGGCAGCACGCTCCGCATGCATGTGGCAATGTTCCGCGTCGTCGGCCGCCAGCAGCAGCAGGACGACCTCGATGTCGGCCGGCCCGGTGCTGCGCCACAGGCTCGGGTCGTCCTCGCCGAGGACCAGGGTGGTCTCGTTCTGGCGCGTGCACATCTCGATCAGCGCCGGCCGCCAGTGGCCGCGCTCGTAGGCCGGCTCCTCGTGCGCCAGCAGCAGACAGGCGATGGCCCAGTTATTGAACGCGTAGCTGTCGATCTGCCCACCGAGGTCATACGCGGTGCGGTAGTACCCCGCCATCTTGAGCAGCGCAGCGACTCGTGCCGGGCGCTCGGTCTGCACCCAGGTCAGCCGCTTGCACGCGCTGCCGAGCAAGCCGAGCCGATCAGGTGTCGGCGCGCGCGCGTTGATCGATTCGAGCTCGCGCAGGCCGGCCTCGATGCGCGCGGCAATGCGCTGCTGAACCTCGGGCGCCACCGGACGGCGGCGTCCGCCGCGCGCCGGCTGACGCTGCAATGCGGCCCATTCCTGCGCGGCGAGCCGCACTTCGAAGTTCGCGCACTGTTCGGCGGCGCGGATCGGGCAGTCGCCGACCGCCGCGCCGAGCGCCTTGTTGAGCCACAGCACTGCATCGGCAAACTGCCGGCCCTCGCCGTACGCGAAGCCGAGCGCCGCGGCGACATCGGCCCGCTCGAGCCAGCCGTCGCAACCGTCCTCGCGCCGCTCTGAGGGGATGCGCTGCAGCAGCCTCTCGATCTGCGCGCGCAGCCGCTTGACGACGACCTGCTCGTCGCCGCGCTCGTTCGAGGTCATGCGGGTCGACTCGGCGAGATTGCGCAGGTCGGTGACCAGCTCGCCGGGTGAGAAGTAGTCGGGCAGCGCGGTCGCCGTCTCAGGCGGCGACTCGCGCTGCAGCCGGTAGCCGGGATCGCCGTAGCACTGGTAGGCGCCCCACGTGTTCGCGCCGGGGTGGCCCGACCACGCGGCTTCGCGCGCGACGTGAACCGCATCGCCGAAGTTGTCGCCGGCCAGCAAGCGCCGGTAGAACGTCTCGGCAAATGTCAGCGCGGCGCCGTCGTCGACCGCCCAGCCGGCGGCGATCACCGCCTTTACGCCCATCCGGATGAACTGCACGCCGAGGTTCGCAGCGAGCGCGTTGTAGCGCGTCGCATCGCGCCCTTGCGTCTTCCCGAGGTAGCAGCAGTTGATGAAGACGAGCTCGGGCACGTAGCGCATCTGCTCGACGTCGCCCGGCGTCAGGAAGGTGTTGCGGCCGATCACCATGCCGGACAACGCGCTCGGCGCAGCCGGCGTCGCGGCGCTGTCGGAAATCGCCGAGGCGACCGGCATCGGTTCACCCGCGATCTCGAACTCGTGCGCACCGTGGCCGGCCAGGTGCAGCAGGCGCCACGGCTTCGCGTGGAGGCCGCCGAGGATGCTCTCGGACTTCTCGTCGATCGAGCGCAAGGTCGACCAGCCCTTTTCGTCGAGCACGCTGCCGACCAGCTCGGCCTCGTGACGCGCGCCGGACAGGTCGGCGAAGACCTCCCAGCCGTCGAGGTTCGGGTTGCCGACGACGAACGCGGTGTTTTCGTAGGCATGCGCCGCCGGCACGCGGAACTCGGTCGTCTTGAGCTGGCGCAACAGACCGCCCGCGACCGCCGGCGGACGGCCGGTGTGGCTCCAGCGGTCTTCGAGCATCTCCCACGGGAAGCGCGCCGAATGCTCGTCGAGCAGCAGCACGAGGTCGCGCTGGTCGGGCGAGCTCTCCTTCAGCCGGTTCGGCAGCAGCATCTCGAACAGCGTCTTCGCGACGTCGGCGTTGCTGACCGCGCTGCCGCAGGCCTGCGCGATGAACGATTCGGCCAGGCGCAGCTGGCCTGCGGCGAGCGACTCCTCGGCGCGCGCGCGGTCGGTCGTCGCGATGAAGCGCAGGCGGTCGCCGTGCGCGTCGAGCACGATCTCGAGGCGCTGCCACCACGACACGTCGGTGCCGAAGCGGCGCCGCCGGCGCCGGCCCTCGCCCTCCTCGATGCAGCGCCGGCTCCAATGCAGCGAGGCGCCGAGCACTGCGCTGTCGAGCACCGCGGCAAGCTCGCGCGCCGCGCTGAGCGCGACGTCCTCGTAGACCTCGAGGATCTCGATCCGGTCGATCAGCACCTGCTGGTCGAGCTCGGCCGCCTCGAGCTTGCGATTGGCCGCGAGCGCACCGCGCAGCATCGCCTCGATCGAATCGCGGATCCGCATCGCACCGGCGCCGGTGCCGACCAGCAGGCAGCTGGCCCGCGCGCGCCGCGGCCCGCCCATCGGCTGCGGGTTCTCGGGCGGAGGCAGGTCGGGCCGGTTCAGCACGCGCAGCGCGTAGTCGAGCAGCGCATCGCGCACGCCGGACTCGAGCTGGCCCGGCGACAAGGAGCCGACCTCGCCGAGGCCGACGACCAGCGCGCCGACCGGCTTGCCGTTCGCCTCCTCGTTGAAGAACACCGCATAGCTCCCGCTCGCGCCCGGATAGAGGCCGAGGTCGCGGCGCCGCGTCAGCGCGCCGCGCAGGCGCTGGTCGAGCGCCGCCTCGGCGCTGACGATGGTGTCGCCGAGGTAGTGGCCGACCAGCACCGCGTGGCGCGCATAGGCCAGGTCGCCATGGCGCAGGCTGACCTCGATGACCGACGAGACCGGCGCATCGACCCAGCGCAGCAGCGGCACCGCGCCGCTGAAGCTCAGTTGCCGCGCCGCGCGCTCGTCGGGAATGTCGTCGGTCACCGGCAGCGGCGGCATCACGAAGCGCGCCGGTTCGCCGCCCGCCGCGCGGCTCACGACCGGCGGCGCGCTCGAGAGCTGGTCGGTCTTGCCGGTCGTGAGCAGCTCGACATAGCCGCGGAAGATGCGGCGGTCTGCCGCGTTGCTGCACAGCTCGTCGTGCGCGGTGTCCGGCGCGTAGAACATCGGCACGCCGGCGAGGCGGCCGGAGGCCCAGGTCACAGTGCCGTCGCCTTCCGCCGTCGCTATGAACTCGAGGCGCTTGCGAGGGCTCCGGTACTCGAACTCCTCGACCGCGACGCGGTGGTCGACGATGGTCGCGCGCTGGCAGCCGGCCACATAGACCATGTGCTGCGAATCGACCGCGGCACCTTTCAGCAGCGTCCAGGTCGCCGCGGCGGCACGCAGCTGCGCGTCGTCGACCAGCGGCCACTTGGCGCCGACTTCGTCGCGCAGCTTCTTCCAAGGCGCGGCCTGCGCGAAGCGCGCCGGATCGTCGAACGGCAACAGCTCGACCATGCCGGGGAAGCGCCGGACGATGTCGATGATCTCGTCGACACCATGCGCGAAGTCGAGCAGCGCGAGCTTGGCCTCGGTCGGATTCGAGCCGGTCAGCCAGCGCACCGCCTCGTGCGAGCCGCGGTTCGGCGTGCCGAGCATCAACAGCCGGCTGCCTTGAAGCGCAGTGACGCGCCGCCAGGCCTGTGCGCCCGCTGCGCCGTCGCCGATCATTGCGCGCGCAACCAGTCCGCCCATCGAATGGGCGACGATGTGGACCGGCTGCCCGGTCCGCTCGGCTTCGGGCAGCAACGCCTCGAGACGCTCGGCCAAGTGTTTGCCCGCATCGACGACCGAGCGGCGCCAGTCGTACGCGAAGACCTCGACGCGGTGCGTGCGCGCGAGGTGCTCGAGGAGCGGGCCGTAGAAGTCGTCGAGGATGTCGCCGACCTCGACGTCGGCAGCACCCCAGCCAATGTCGGCGAGGCCGCCGCGCAGCAGCGCGCCGTACGCGAGCCAGACCGGCCTGCCGTTCACTGCGAGCGCGCTGCCCATTGTGCCCGGCACGACGATCGCGAGCGGGCGCGGCGTGCCGGCGCGGCTCTGCCGCACCGCCGAGCGCCAGCGCGGCTCCTCGGTCTTGGCTTCGGCGAGCGGCGTGTAGCCGGCGTTCTGGCCGTCCTCGCGCAGCAGGCCGTTGACGAGCCAGCCGACCGACTTGGCGTTCGCGAAGTAGTTGAAGTGGGTGACGCGCTCGCCCTGGTCGCGCAGGAAGCGCGCGCCGCCGGGGGGCCGGCGGATGCCGCCAAACATCGAGCCGGTGTTGACGACGAGGTCGTGGTCGCTGCCGTAGAACCAGTCGACCGCGAGCAGCTTCAGCTGCGCCCAGACGCCCTGGCCCTCGACGTCGCCCGAGATCACGCTGAGGTCGGCGCTCGTCACGAGCGCCGGGTGCTGCAGCAGTCGCGTCAGCGCCGAACCCGGCATCATCGCTTCGAGACCCGGCAGGGTGCGCGGGTCGGTGCGCTCCTTGACGACGGCGAGCAGGAAGTCGGCGGCATCGGCAATCATGCCGTTGCCGGTCAGCAGGTTGATGACGCTGAGCCAGCGGTCGAGCCGTCCCGAGGTCAGCGTGGTGCCCCGCGCCGGGCAGGCGACGCGGACGAAGCGACGCACCTTGATGCGCTTCGCATCGAGCAGCTTGACGAGCTTCGCGAGCCGCGCGCGGTCGTCCGCATAGGCCTTGTCGCGTGCAGTCGCCGCGGCGCCGTCGAGCGCCCCGAGGCCGAGCTGCGTTGCGACCGTGCGATCGGCGGCGAACAGCGCGCCGAGCGCCGCCTCGCCGAGCGGGTCGTCGCGCCGATCTCGATCAGCCAGGCACAGCAGCTCGCCGACCAGACCGCCGCGCGAATGCGAGACCAGGTCGACTTGCGCGCCGTCCGAAAACTGGCCGACCAAATCGAGCGCGTTCTGGATCGGGCTCTCGGTCAGCGTGCGGTGCTCGAACGCATAGACGTCGGCGCCGTAGCGCGCGCGCAGGGCCTCGCGGGCCTGCAGCGCAGCCCGGCCGCCGTCCTCGCCGGTCGTCGACCAGAGGTCGCCGAAGCTGCCCATCACGCTCGACATCGTGCCGTGCAGGAACAGCAGGATCGGACGGTCGGCCGGCAGCGGCGGCGCCGTCGCATCGAGGGCGACCTGCGCACCGCCGGCATCGAACGGCACCCGATAGAGGCCCGGCGCATGGCCCTTCAGCTGGCGCTCCTCGAAGGTGCGCGACAGCAGGGCGGCCGACTTCTTCTTCAGGTCGACGCCGAAGATCTCGAGCACCTTGATGCCGATGCCGACGACGCCGCGATCGGCCGTGCTGCGCTGGCGCAGACCGGGCCGCGGCGACGGATCGACGATCCACTCGGCGCCCGCCGCGCCGCGTCCGACGATGCGCTCGCCGCGCTCCTTCAGCAGGTCGTCGGCGCGCATCCAGAGCGCGAGGCCGTTCTCGTATTCGACGCGCACGACGTCGTCGGCAGCGGCAGTGACCGGCAGCGCCGCTGCTCCGGCATCACGCGGCGCGCCGAGGCGGATCCGGCGCGGCATGCCGGTGATCGCGACCTCGCGCGTGCGCGGCGGAACGGCGGGCCCGAGCTCGGTGGCGCGCAAGGTCAACGGAAGCTTCGGTTCGCTCATGGCGCTCGCGCGAGGCGTGAAGTGAAGGACAAACAGACGTGACGCCGGCAGCGCCAGCGCACGCCGCTCAAACCGTGAACGGCTGTTGCGCCAGGAACGTGCCAGCGCTGCCGAGCGTGAACAAGTTCGGCGACTGAGTCGGCGGCAGGCGCGCCTTCACCCGCGCATAGAAGCTCGCGTAGTTGCCGCTGAACTTGCCGTCGTTCCAGATGTGCAGCAGTTGCTCGGTGAAGGCGCCGTTGTGGTCACCGTCCATCGAGGTCTGGTTGTCCTGGCAACCCGAGACGAGGATGCAGGCGGCCTTGAATTGGTCGACGACACCGGTCAGGCGGCCGCTCACCGTGACGTTCGCGAGCGCGATGTCGGGATCGACGATGCGGCCGCCCGCCGAAGCGGCCACATCGCGCTGCAGCTTGTCGTAGAAGGCCTGGTGCTCGCGGTAGGTCCGCATCGCGACCGCCTCGGGCATCAGCTTGGGCCGCTGCGCCGGCGTCGTCGTCGGCACGAGGCGCGCGTCGCGGGTCACCGTGCCGCTGTGGCAGCTGTCGGAGAAGACGAGGATGCGCACGCCCGCGCCGAAGCGCGACAGCTCGAAGTACAGCTCGTCGTCGATCAGCTGGCCGTCGTGGAGGCACCAGGTCTCGTCCTTCTTGTCGGGCTCTTCGCCGGTCACGTCGGGCACCTGCCCGCCGTGCCCCGAGTAGGTCAGGAAGAACAGGTCACCGGCCTTCAGCGCCCTTGCGGCAGCGCGCATCGCAGCGAGCACGGCCTGGCGCGTCGCCTTCTTCGTCAGCAGCACGGTCGGCCGCATGCCTTTCGACTTGGCGATCGCCGTCATGTCGTTGGCATCGAACTCGCACGCCGCCAGCGGCCCGGTCCAGCCGCCGTACGCGCTCGCGCTGACGCTATTGAGCCCGATGTGCAGGGACAGCGCCTTCGGTTTCACCACGCTCGCGGCGGCGTTCGCCTTGTCTTCCTTCGCAGCAGATTTCGCTCGGCTCATGATCCCGTTTCCTCCTCGATGTCCTCGACTCTCAACGCCTCGATGCGCATCGCTTCGAGCGCGCGGCCGGTCGCCGCCGCGCAGTGTGTCCTCACAGATCACGCACGTCCAGCCATGTGATCGGCACGCCGAGGCGACGGACATCCTCGACCATCTGCGCGGTGCCGCCGGGCCGCGCGCTCGGGCTGCCGTCCCACAGGCAGACGAAGCGCATCCGCTCCGGCCCCCAGCCGAGTGCGGTGTCGAGCAGCCAGTGGTTGCAGCGCTCGAAGCGATCGGCCCGCGACGCGTCCGATGCCGCGGGCAGTTCCAGTGGCGGCTCCGGCAGCTGCGCGCGCAACGCGAGGTAACGCCGCACCCACGCATCGCCGTTCGCCGACGTGCGCACCGACTCCTCGATGAAGCGCGGTTCGGGCGCCGGCTGCATCAGGCGCAGATGCGCGCCGCGCCGCGCCGCCGCCTCGGCGAACAGCAGGTCGCCACCCGAGCTGCCTTGGGTCAACGCGAGGTCGCCCGGCCCGATGTCGAGATCGCGCAGCGCGCGATCGATCAGCGCGCCGGCGTGATCCGCCTTGTCGTCCGGAAAGCGCGGCGGCATGCGGCCGGCCGGATCGACGCGATGGCCGGAGAACAGCACGACGCGGCGCGGATCGACGAACGGCGCGGCTTCGCTCATCGCACGCCGGCCGGTTGCATGCTCGACGGCGCCGCGGCCGTTCGCGGCATGAAGAGCTGCTGCAGCACCTCGGCAATGAGGCGCGCACCGATGCGGCTCGCATCGAGCCACACGAAGCGGTCCGGCGCCGCACCCGCCACGGCGCTCGCCGCGGCGGCGCGATCGCTCACCGCATCGGCGAGCACCACCACGCGCTGCAGGCCGCTCTGCCGCGACAGCACCGCGAGCTCGTGCAGACAGCCGGCGTTGTGGGCCTGAAAGCCGCGCAGGTCCATCAGTACCACATCGCTGCGGCGCACCAGCGCATCGAGCGCCACCTGCCACGTCGTGTCGTGGCAGTAGCACTCGTTGATGCGATAGCGGCCGTCGGAATCGCGCTCGAGATCGAACGCCGCGATGCGGGCGTCGACTTCGGCCGGGTCGCGGATGAAGCGCTCGGCGAGCCGGCCATCGATGAACGTGAAGATGTCATCGGCATCGAGCGTGCGATCGGCCAGGTCGGTGCCGGCGATCAGCACCGTGTTGCCGGTCAGGCGCCAGCGTTCGATGACGGTGTCGAACAGCGCCTGGACCTCGGCGTCGCGGCGGAACACGCGCAGCACCAGCAACGTCGGCGCACGCGCGCCACGCCGATACCACTGGCGGCCGACTAGCAGCGCGAGCGGCAGCCAGAGCAGCGGCAACAGCATCACGGTACCGCCGGCGCCAAGACTGCTCGCCGCCGACAGCGCCTGCCAGAACAGCGAGACCGCCCACGCGGTGCCGAACAGAACGCTCAGCTCGGACAGGTGCTTGCGCGCATAGGCGCGGGCCAGCGCGCGGCCGACCGCCTTCAACGGCCACCAGGCGATCAGCCAGGGCAGCACGGTGAACGCACTCATCACGGTGTGCGCGCCGGGCCATGCCGGCAGGCCCATCAGCCACGGCGAGCGGCGCTCGACCAACAGCCACAGCACGTCGATGCCCGCAATCGAGGCCCAGACAAAGCCGATCAGCGGCGGCAGCAGCCAGGGCGCGATCGCACGGGTCGCATCGCCGAGCAGCAGCAGCGCGATCAGCAACGCTGGCGGGCCGATCTCGAGGCCGAGGTAGGCCAGCGACTGCAGCGGCATCGATTCCACCGAGCGCCACTGGATGATCGCGAAGCAGAGCAGGAACCACATCCCGAGCAGCACCGCGATGCGCCCGCGCGACCAGCGCCAGACCACGCCGAGCGCCGGGATCGCCGGCCACAGGTGGACGACCGTGAGGACCGCGACCCGCTTCCACGACAGCGGCTCGTCGGGCACGAGCACGCGGTTCTGCAGCACCGCGGCGCTGAGCGCGATCAACATCGACAACACGACCAGCGCGATCGTCAGCTGCCAGCCGGCACGGCGGTTGTCGGCGAAGTCCAGGGCCGCGCGCGGAGAGCTGGCGCCGTCGAGGCCCGCGGCTTTGGCCTCCGCAATACCGGCGCGCGGAACAGCGACCATGACTGGCGCACGCGAAACTCCGACCGGCGCGCTCATCAACCGCCGCATCGCGAGCCGGTACCGCCACGCGAGCAACCATGATCCAAGCGCCGTGAGGACGACCGCGAGGATGCCGATGAAGGCGAGCTTGCCGGTCGAGTAGTCCATGCAGCGCGCGCGATCGGTCGATCCGGTCAGCGCCTTTCGACGATCACCGTGACCAGCTGGAGCGCAGAGCGGATGCTCTCGGCCGCGCCGCGCGCGTCGTCCCGGCTCGGGTACGGACCCGCCTGCAGGCGGTGCAGGTCGCGGTCGGTGAACACCGCGAGCGATGGTGCGAGCCAATCGAGCTCGCGCTCGACCTTGCGTTGGAAGTCGAGCGCGCCATCGCGCTCGCGAAACGCGCCCAGCTGCAGCCAGAAGCCCGGCGGCGCCAGCGCGATCGGGCGCGGCGGCGCGCGCGGCACGTCGTCGTCGGGCGCGGCCGCATCGCCAGGACCCGCATCGCTGGTGCTCG
>Ga0207701_10000999_pt1 | contig 29973 bp, 18 predicted proteins | sample KBSSwiSSwithPhiX_FD_184294 | JGI IMG/M metagenome (GOLD analysis project Ga0207701, IMG submission 184294) | Switchgrass rhizosphere bulk soil microbial communities from Kellogg Biological Station, Michigan, USA, with PhiX - S5 (SPAdes) (version 2) | ecosystem: Environmental > Terrestrial >... | reverse complement strand
GACCTGCTGTCGGATCCCCTGAACCTCGGCACGAACCCGTTCGCGTTCAACGTGACCGCGCGCGCCTCGTACCTCTTCTAACTAGCCGCCCCCGCGCGAAGCGCGGGATCGCGGCTACCTGAAAAAACAATAGTCGCACACCGCGCCTGCGGCGCGGAGCGACTAACGCCGCGCGCGCTTCGTGTCTTTCTTGAACGCGGCGGCGGCCGCGGAGCCGCCGCGCTTCTTCTGGGCGTGGGCGCGGAACACCAGGCGCACGGGCGTGCCTTCGAAGCCGTAGGCCTTGCGCAGCTGGTTGACCAGGAAGCGGCGGTACGAATGGCCGATGTCCGCCGCGTGGTTGGTGCTGATGAAGACCGTCGGCGGCCGCACGCTCGCCTGCGTCGCGAAGTAGAGACGGACGTGGCGGCCGCCGGGACCGGAGGGCGGCGGCTGGCGCGCGACCAGGTCGGCGAGCAGCTTGTTCAGCGCGCCCGTCGGGATACGCTTCGACGCCTCGCCGAAGATGCGCGTGGCCTCGGTGACGATGCCGGTCACCCCGGCGCGCGTCACCGCCGACGTGACGATGACGGGCGCGTAGGCGAGGAACGCGAGCGCCTCGCGCGTCGTCTCGATCTTCTTGTCCATGTCGCGGCGGCCGACGAGGTCCTTCTTGTTCAGCACGACCAGCGCGCCGCGGCCCGACGCCTCGATCTCGCCCGCGAGCCGCGCGTCCTCGGCGGTGGCGGCTTCGCGCGCGTCGACGACCAGCACCGCGACGTCGCAGCGATCGATCTGGTCGCGCGCCATCGCCGCCGACACGTGCTCGGCGCGGGTGTCGATCGATCGCCGCCGGCGCATGCCTGCGGTGTCGACCAGAATGTACTCGCGCCCGCCGAACGAAAAGGAGGTGTCGATCGGATCGCGCGTCGTGCCGGGCGCGTCGTGCACCAGCACGCGCTCCTCGCCCAGCAGGCAGTTGACCAGCGACGACTTGCCGACGTTCGGCTTGCCGATGAAGGCGATGCGGATGGGCCGGTTCTCGTCGTCGCGCCGCGGCGGCGGGGCCGCGCGCGTGGCCGCCGTGGCCGCCTCCTCCGGAAGGCGCGCGACGACGGCGTCGAGAAACTGGCCTATCCCGCGGCCGTGGCTGGCCGAGACCGGAAAGACCTCCTCAAAGCCGAGCGAGAACGCCTCGGCCGCGGCGCCGGCGCCTTCACGATCGACCTTGTTCGCGGCGATCAGCACCGGCTTGCCCGACCTGTGCAGCAGCTTGGCGACCTCGCTGTCGACGGCCGTCACGCCCTCGCGCGCGTCGACCACGAACGCCACCACGTCGGCTTCGTCGAGCGCGCGCAGCGTCTGCTGGCGCATCGCCGCCAGGATGCCCGTCGCGAGCGGATCGAGGCCTCCGGTGTCGACGACGCGGAAGCGCGCCGTCCCCCAGTCGCAGATCCCGTAGCGGCGATCGCGCGTGATGCCGGGCTCGTCCTCGACCAGCGCCGGCTGCCCGCCCACCAGGCGGTTGAACAGCGACGACTTGCCGACGTTCGGCCGCCCGATCAGCGAGACCAGCGGGAGGCTGTCGTCCTCGGCGCGGGCGCTCATGACGACCGGTATCCGTAGCGCTCCAGCGCTTCGGGAGAGGTCGTCCACTCGGGATCGACCGTGATGTGAAGCTTGAGGTGAGCGGGGCGCTGCAGCAGGTCGCTGATCGCGAGGCGCGCGCGCGTGCCCAGCTCGCGGATCATCGCGCCCTTGTGGCCCAGGATGACCGCGCGCTGGCCCTCGCGCTCGACGACGATGCTCGCCGAGATGACGACGTCGCCCTTGCCCTCGCGCTCCTGCCACTCGTCGATGACGACGGCGACCGCGTACGGGATCTCCTGGCGCAAGCTGAGAAACAGCTGCTCGCGAATCAGCTCGCTGGCCAGGAATCGCTCGCTGCGATCGGTCAGCATCTCGGGTGCGTAGAGCGGCGGTCCCGCCGGCAGCAGCGCCCACAGCTCGCCGATCAGATGGTCGACGTTGGTTCCCTTGGTGGCGGACACGGGAACGATGGCGCGCAGCAGCTCGTTCTGGCCCAGGCGCTCGAGCACCGGCAGCAGCAGCGTCTTCGCCTTCAGCGTGTCGACCTTGTTGACCGCGAGCGCGATCGGACGGCCCGCCTCGCCCAGCTGGCGCAGGATCGTCCCCTCCGGGTCCCCCACCCCGCCCTTGCCGCCGCCGACCTGCATCGCGACGTCGACGTCGATCACGACGAGGGCCGCGTCGATCTCCTGGATCATCCCCATCGCCTCGCCGACCATGAACCGGTTCAGCCCCTTCTTCGCGCCGTGCACGCCGGGCGTGTCGACGAAGACGATCTGGCCACGCTCGTGGTTGTAGACGCCGGTGATGCGGTTGCGCGTCGTTTGCGGCTTGGGCGTGACGATGGCCAGCTTCTCGCCCACGATACGGTTGAGCAGCGTCGATTTGCCGACGTTGGGTCGGCCGAGGATGGCGATCGTGCCGGCGACGGTTTCCATGGGCGTTCGAAGGTCGCTTCTATAACACGCGGGTATCGTAGTATCCGGTGCATGCGTTCCTCCCTGCTGACGCTGGCCGCCGTGATGCTGTTTTCCGCGACGGCCGCCGCCGCGGCGCCGTTGACGCTCGCCCCCACGTCCGACGGCGGATTCGACGTCAAGGATGGGAAGACGACCGCCGCGCACGTCGCCGTCAAGACGGCGGCGTTGCGCCGGGGACAGCCCCGGTTGCGCGAACTGATGGTGGACGGCCACCGCCTCGCCGAGCTGCGCATCCCGGTGCGCGGCACCCCAGCCGAGGAAGTCTGGATCGGCGAGATCGGCGGCAAGGCCGCCAAGACGCTGTGGTCCGGGATGGCGGGCCCGCGGGACGCCGACGGCGAAACGTCGCTCGGCGTCGACGTCGACGGTGATCGCCTGCTCGAGTTCCAGACCGCGTCCGGCGTCACCCGCTGCGACGGCGCGCCGGCACGCCTGTTTCCGCGCGCCTACGACTTCGAGAGCGGGCGCTTCCGCCCCGTGATGTCGCCGCTGCCCGAACCGGGCATCGAGAAGCTGACGGCGCGCCGAGGCGATCCCGCGATGCCGGCCGGACGTCCGCTGGGCGGGTTCCACTGGATCGCGGCGTCGAGCACGCGCTCGGCGGGCAACGACGCGCGCTCCCTGGGCTCGCCGGTCGAATTGAACGACGGCGACCTGGCCACCACTTGGTCCGAGGGGACGGGCGGCGACGGGCGCGGCGAATTCATCACCGCGCGGACGACCTCGGGCGGGTACGCCGTGCGGGGCCTGCGCATTTTTCCGGGCGACGGCGCCAGCCTGGATGCGTTTCGCAACAAGAACCGCGTGCGGCGCTTCCAGATCGCGTTCGGCGCCGCGCGCGAGCAGCGCTTCGACGTCGAGATCCCCGCCGACCCGGCCGCCGACGCCGCGCACTGGCGCGATCCGTTCTGGGTCCCGCTGCCGAAGCCGATGCCCGCGGCCTGCGTGACCGTCATCGTGACCGAGGTGGCGCTGGGGAAGGAGGCGTCGCCCCCGAAGAGCTTCGGCGCGACCGCCATCAGCGATCTCGCCGTGTTCACCGAGCTGGACAGTCCCGACGGGCCCGAGCGCCTGGTGGCCGATCTGGCGAGCGCGCCGGACTGCGCCGCGCGGCTGCCGCTGCTGATCGGCATCGGCCAGGCGGCGGTGCTGCCGACCGCGCAGGCCGCGCTGACCGCCAAGGGCTACGCGCGCGAGTGCCTGATCGACGGCCTGACCGCGCTGGAGCCGGCCCCCAAGAGCCCCGTCGTGCTGGAGGCGCTCGCCGCCGCGGTGACGGGCGCGACCGAGAAGGAGGAGCGGCTGGTCACCGCCGCGTTGGCCCACGCGGAGGCGGCGCCGGTGTCGCCGCTGGCCGCGCTGCTCGCGTCGGACAAGGCCTCCGTCGACGATCGCGTGCGCGCGGCGCGCGTGCTGGGCGCGCTGGACGACGCGCGCGCGGCCGAGGTGCTGGTCGACGCGCTCGGGCGCGGCCCGGTGGCGGTGCGCGCGGCGGTGGTGGGCGCGGTCGCCAGGGCCCCGAAGCTTCCCGCCGCCGCCGTGCTGGCGGCGGTCACCGCCGGTCCGCACGACGGCGGGGCGCGCGAGGCCGACTTGCTGCGCGCCCTCCCCGCGGTCGTCAAGCGCGATCCCGGCCGCCGCGCCGAGGCGGTCGGTTCGCTGCGCGCGGCGCTGGCGCCCGAGCGAAGCTTCGAGGTTCGCGGCCGCGCGGTCATGGCGCTGGGGACGCTGGGCGGCGACGGTGATCCGGGTGCGCTCGCCCAGCTGCGCGAGCACGGCGACGAGCCGGTGCTGCGATACCTCGCGGCGCGCGAGCTGGCCACGCTGACGCCGGCGGCGAACGCCGCCGTCGACGTTCGTCCCGCCCTGCGCGGCGCGCTCAACGATCCGGATCCGCGCGTGCGCGAGACCGCGGCGCTGGCGCTGGGCCAGCACGGCGACAAGGATTCGGCGGGGTCGCTGATCGCCGGCGCCAAGCAGGAGCCGTGGCCGTTCGTGCGCCGGGCCGAGATCGAGGCGCTCGGCCACCTGTGCAGCGCTGGCTCGAACGAGATCATCCTGCGCGCGATCGCGCGCGACGTCGACGAGGTGCGCCGCGCGGCGCTGGTCAGCATGGTCCGTTGCAAGGACAAGCGGTCGCGCACCGTGCTGTTCAAGGTGCTCGCGAACCACACGGAGGCGGCGACGGTGCGCGAGCTGGCGGCGGCGTTGATCGGCGAATCCGGTGACCCGAGCGCGGCGGGGCTACTGGCGACGGCGCTGCGCGGGCTGGTCAACGAGGCCGAGGCCGACCTGGCGCTGGAGGGCGTCGCCGCGACCGCGCTGCGCGCCCTCGCCCACCTGGGCGGGCCCGACGCCGTCGGCGCCGCCGTCACGATGGCAGGCGACAAGCGCCACCCCTACCGCCCGGCAGCGATCGAGGCGCTGGGCACGCTGTGCGATCCGGTCGCGGGCCGCGCCACGCTGCGCGCGCTGGCCACCGGCACCGAGGGATCACTGGCGGCCGCCGCCCAGAACGCCGAGAAGCACTGCGGCTGGCGGTGAAGACGGTGCGGGCGTCGGCGCGGTCGTGGCTGCTCGGTGCCCTGTTCCTGACCGGGGCCTGCGCTCAACCTTTTCAGAACCGAGCGCAGAACGTGACGGTCGTGCCCGCTCGGATCGCAGCGCTGCCCGCGTTCACGATGGCGTACGAGCTCGGCTTCAACGAGGAGGCCCCCACGCCGGTCAACGACTGGGCAGACGCGATGGCCGCGAGCCTCAATCCCGAGATCAACAGGTGGGTGCTCGGGAATCGGGGCCACGCCTTCGCCGAGACCGACACGATGATGGTGCCGGTGACATACCGGAAGTTTCGCAAGTGGACGGCGCTGGCCCTCGCCGAGATCGCGGCGCAGCAGACCGGACACCGCGACTTCAAGCTTTACTCCGTCGACAAGTGGGCTTTTGGCCAGAACCTCGACTGGCTACGTACTATGGTCGATGCTGACTTCGTCCTGGTGACACTGTTCAAGGACACACGGCGGACCACAGGGCACGTCGTCGGCAACGTCCTAATCGGGAGGCACTTCTTTTACCTGCAGGTCGGCGTGGCCTGTCTGGTGGACCTGAGGAACGAAGGCCAGATGGTCTGGTGCAATACCCGCAAGGACAGCTGGCAGGACCTGAGCGTGCCCGCCAATGCGAGCGCGGCGATCGGCGAGTTGTTGACCAACCTTTACTACCCGTCGACGCCCGCCCAGCCACCCCACGGGCCGCCGCCCACCAAGCACTAAAAGCGGCGGCTGGATGATCGGGCCCTCGCGGGCGCCAGCGCCCGGTCAGTCGGTGGCCGCGTCGGCCCGGGTACCGGTGCCGCCGTCGCGTAGGTCGACCACCCCCCAGCCGTCGTCGTCACCGAGGAATGTGCCGGGCTCGTCGCAACAGTTCGGGTACGCGCGCATCCGGTGCTCGATGTGCGTCGTCGTCCCGCCGGCGGTGAAGTCGACGATGCAATTTCCGACTGCCTTCGGCGCGATCTGTAATTCGCTGCAGTCGGGGTGGATCGTGCTGTCGAAGTCGACGGGCACGCAGCGGAAGCGCGCCCCGTCGCAGGCCGAACCCGACAGCGCGACCTGCGTTATCGGCGCCGGGCTGTACAAGACCAGCCCCAGGACGGGCCCCCCGCAATCGCAAACGGCGCGGAAGCACGAAGCGAGCGGCGTGGCCGCTCCCGCAATCAACGCCACGAAGGCGACGTACTTCATGCCGCCAACGATACGCCCATCCATCTGCAGGGCAGCGACGCGTGTCACACGGGCGGCGGACCCTCACCCCGACCCTCTCCCGCAAGCGGGAGAGGGAGAGCAGATCTGTCGCCCACGATCCGGTCCCCTCTGATCAGGTCCCCTCTCCCGCTTGCGGGAGAGGGTCGGGGTGAGGGCCAGCCGCTTCCGCTCGCCTGCGCTTAACCCAATCCGGCGATGGCGGCTTTGAGGTCGACGTTCTGGGGGTCGACTTCCAGGCCGCGTTCGAACATGTTGCGCGCCTTCGGGATCTCGTTGGCCAGGACGTGCATGCGGCCGAGCATCAAGTAGACCTCCGCCTTCGACACGCCCGCCGTCTTCTCGTCGAAGTTCTGCAGCAGCAGCGACCGGTAGTACTTGCGCGCGTTGTCGAGATCGCCGGCGCGGAACGCCAGCCGTCCCAGCGCCGCCACCGTCGCCGGATGGCTGGGATCCAGCTTGTAGGCCGCGCCGAAGCTGTCCGCCGCGCCCTTCAGATCGCCGCGCGCCTCGGACAGCATGCCCAGCCGCGTGTGCCAGCGGGCCGCGTCCTTGCCCCGCCGCGCCTTCGTCAGCTCGGCGATCAGCTCGCTCATGATGCGCGCGGCGTCGTCGATGCGGCCGGAACCGACCAGCGCGTCGGCCAGCTGCTCGCGGCCCGCGATCTCCTTCGGATCCAGCAGCACCAGCCGTTCCAGGTGCGGCAGCGCCGCCACCGGCGCCCCCAGCGATCCCGTGTACAGCCCGGCGATCTCCTTGAGCAGCCGCTTCTGTTCCTCCGCGTCGGTCGCGGTTTCGAGCGCCAGCTCCAGCAACTGCACCAGCCGCTCGTCGTCCTTCGCCTCGCGCGCCATCTTCTCCAGCGCCGCCAGCGTCGGGCGGTGCGTCGGATCGGCGTCCAGCGCGCGCAGCAACGCGCGCTCGACCTCGGCGGGCTCGGCCTCTTTCCGCGTCAGGATCTGGGCGTTGCGGTACTGGATCTCGGCGATCTCCGCCGGCTGCGCCGCGTTGGCCGCCGCCTTGTCCAGCGCCTCGCCCGCCTCGTCCCAGCGCTCGGCGTTCTCGTGCAGCCGCGCCAGCGACAGCAGCGCGGCGACGTTCGTCGGCGCCACCTGCAGCACCTTCTCCAGCGCCTCGGCCGCGCTGTCGGGAGAATCCAGCTCCTTCTCCCAGACGTCCGCGATCGCCACGCGCAGCGCCAGCTCGGCGGGCTTGCGCCCTGCCTTGCCCTCGGTGTCGGCGTGCAGGCCCAGGACCTCGACCAGGTCGTACCAGCGGGCGTTCGCGCGCAACAGGCGCTCCAGCTCCAGGTACGCGAAGGTGTTGGTCGCGTCGGTGTCGACGATCTGGCGCAGGAAGCCGATCGCCTGGTCGGCGTCGGACAGCTTCTGCTCGGCGTTGCGCGCCAGCTTCAGCAGCACCGCGATCTGATCGGCGCCGAACGTCGCGCTGAACCGCCGCATCAACACTTCCTGCAGCGTCGACCAGTCCTCGCGGCGCTCCTCGATCGCCTCCAGCGCCGACAGCGCGATCGGATCGTCGGGCGTCCCTTCCAGCGCCTCGCGGTAGGCCTCGGCGGCGCCGTCCAGATCGTTCATCATGCCGAGGCGCAGCTCGCCGACGCGCGACCACAACCCCGCGCGGGCGCGGGGATCCTCGGTGATGCGCGCGCGGTCGGCCAGCGTGGCCGCCATCTCCGTCACGTCGCCCGCGGCTTCCTGCAGCCGCCCCAGCTCGGTCAGCGCCTCCGCGTCGCCCTCGTCAGCGGCGCGCAGCTTCTGCAGCGCCGCGATCGCGGCGCCGATGCCGGCGGCGCCGCGCCGTTCGTGCAACCGGGCCGCTTCCATCAGGCGAACGCGCTTCACCTGCGGATCCAGATCGGCCTCGGCGCGCTTCTCCAGGATGGCCGCCAGACGGGGCTCGTCGCCGGCGGTGCGGTACAGCCCCTCCAGCGCCAGTAGCGCGTCGACGTTCTCGGCGTCGCCTTCCAGCACGAACTGGTAAAGCTGCTCCGCCGACGTCTGATCCTTGCCTTCGTTGTAAAGGCGAGCGGCGCGCAGCGCCAGCTCGCGCTGTGCGTCCGGATCCGCGTCGGCTTTCTCCAGCGCCGCGGCGATCTGGGCCGCTCCCGCCGCCTGCAGCTTGCTCGCCCCGGCGATGCGCTCCAGATCGTCCAGCGCCGCGCCCGGCATCGGCTCTTCCTGCAGCGCGCGCCCCAGCGCCTCCAGCGCCTTCTGCGGGCTGCCGATCTGATCCGCGGCGACCTCCGCCATCTTGCGCAGCCAGTGGGCGCGCTCGGCGCGGTCGTCGTGAAGCTCCAGGCGCCGTTCGTACAGCGCCAGCAGCTCGTTGAAGTCGCCGCGCGCCTGCGCCAGCGGCTCCAGCACGTCCAGCGCGCCCTCCCGCGTCTCGGGCCGATCGACCAGCGCCTTCAGCGAGCTGCGCGCGCGCGCGTGGTCCGGGTTGCGGTCGATGGCGTCGCGGAACGCCGTCAGCGCGCCGTCCGCGTCCTCCAGCGCGGTCAGGCGCACCTCGCCCAGCGCCGCCAGGAAGTCGGCCTGCTCGCCCGGATCGCCCGCGACCTCGGCCTCGCGCGCGAGGATGTCGGCCAGCTCGGCGTTCTCGCCCTGCCGCCGCAGGATCATCTCCAGCGATGCGAGCACCGGCGCCTCGTCGCCGGGCAGCGCCAGCGCCTTGCGCAGGAAGTCCGCTGCGCGGCCCAGATCCGCCAGCTCCTTCTCGTAGAGCGACGCCAGGCGCAGCGACAGCGATCGCTGCAGAGACGCATCGAACGTCGCGTCCATGCGCTCCTCGTAGACCTCGGCGAGGCGCTTCCAGGCGCCCGTGGCGGCCGCCAGGCGTTCCAGCGATTGCCGGGGCGTATCCTCGGTGGTGTCCTCGGTCAGCGCGCGCGCCCAGGTCGCGAACGCGCTGTCGACGTCGCGCCGCTCCAGCTCGTGGATGCGCGCGATCTCGCCCAGGACCGCCAGGCGCCGTTCGACCGCGTCCTCGACCGCCAGCCGCAGCTCGAGCAGCTCGACGACCTGATCCCAGGCCTGCGCGCTGCGCAGGACCGGCTCCAGCGCCTCGATCGCGGGCACGCGATAGTCGTCGCCGTGCGCGATCGCCCACAGCGCGTCGTGGGTGCCGGCGTGGTTCGCCGTCGTCGCCAGGATGCCCTGGTAACGGCTGATTGCCGCCTCGACGTCGGACAGCTCGGTCTCGGTGATGCGCGCCGCCCGGAACGCCAGCTCGTCGCGCTCCTGCACGCTCTTCGCGAACCCGGCCCGGATGTCGAGGACCTCGATGAGATCGCTGTGCCGCCCTTCACCGGTGAAGATGCGATCCAGCGAGGCCAGCGCCTCCGCGTCGCCCGGCGTCTCCTCCAGCAGCTTGCGCAGCTGGTCGATCGCCTGCTCCGACTCGCCCAGGTTCTCCTCGAAGATGCGCGCGCTCTGCGCGAACAGCAGGCGCCGCTCCTCGCGCCGCTCGGACAGCTCCAGCTTGCGCGCGTAGACCTCGGTCAGCTCGCGGTAGGCGCCGCCGGCTGCGTGCAGCTGCGCGAGCGATTCCAGCGCATCGGCGTCGCGCGCATCGATCTCCAGCACCGTCTCCCAGGCGCGCACCGCCGCCTCACGGGACTTCAGCGCCTCTTCGTAGAGCACGGCAATCCGCTTGGCGATCGCCTTGCGCTCGCCGGCGTCGCTCGTGATCTCGAGGTGCTTCTCCAGGACGTCGACCAGCTCCTGCGAGCGCGCCGCGGCCGACAGCAGCCGCTCCAGCGCCAGGAAGGCGTCGCGGTCGTCGGGCCGCGCCGACAGCGCCGAGCGCCAGGCCTCGATCGCGTCGGGCGCGCGGCCCAGCGGATCCTCCAGCAGGTGCGCGGTCATGGCCCACAGCTGGGCCTGCAGGTTCGGATCGCCCGCCTCGACGGCGCCCTTCTCCAGCGTCGCGACCAGCTCGCTGTGCAGCCCGCCCGCCAGACCCAGCTGCTCCATCTCGGCCAGCGTGTCGGCCGAATCGACGTCGGCCAGCCAGGCGCGGGCGCGGCAATCGAACGCGGCGCCGGGCCGGCCCAGGCGCTGATGGATCTCGGCCATCTCGCGCAGGATGCGGACCTTGTCGGCGCGATCGTCGACGGAATCCAGCTGCGCTTCCAGCGCGCCGACCAGCTTGTTGAGGTCTCCCGACTGCCGGTAGACGGGCTCGAGGATGCCCGCGATGCGGAACCGCTCGGCGCCGATGCCCGCCAGCGCCTCCAGGTCGGCGACGGCGTTCGGCTGACCGGGCGTCCGTTCCAGCACCTCGGCGTAGCGGTCGACCGAGCCGACCACGTCGTCCAGCTTTTCGTAAAGGATCCGCGCCAGCCGCAACCGCACGGCCGTGACCTCTCGTTGATCGCTGATGCGATCCAGCGTCGCGGCCAGGTGATCGGCCAGCTCGTGCCACTGGCCCTCGGTGCCCAGCAGCCGTTCCAGCTCGGCGGCGGTTCCGCGATCGGCCGGATCGACGTCCATCGCCTCGCGCAGCGTCCCGATGGCGCGGCCGCGGCTGTCCAGCTTCTCCTCGTCCAGCTTCGCGCTCCGGCGCAGCAGCGCCAGCTTCGCCGCCGGATCGACGGCGCGCCCCGCCTCCTCGTCGATCAGCTCGCGCAGCTCCTGCCACGCGCCCCAGCGTTCCAGCGCCGCCTCGAACAGCTGCGCGACGTCACGATCGTCCGGACGCGCGTCGAACAGCCGCCGGTAGTACTTCTCCGCCTCGGGTCGCTGTCCCAGACGGTGGTCGAAGATCTCCGCCGTCCGGCGCACGATGTCGATGACCGCGGGCTCCTCGCCCAGCTCGCCCTCCAGATAGTTGGAGAGCAGGCTGGCCAGGTCCGCCCACCGATCCAGCTTGTCGGCCAGCCGGATCAACTGCTCCAGGCTCAGTCGCTCCGTCGGCGCTTCCTGGAACACCTTCCCGTACCAGCGCAGCGCGCTGTCGTAGTCTTCCAGCTGCTCCTCGTACAGGCGCGCGATCCGCTTCGTCCAGTTCAGACGCGCGGCCGGCTCCTCGGTCTGGACCAGGCGGATCTCGCCGATCTTGATCAGCGACTTCCAGTCGGCGCGGCCGGCGTAGACCGGTTCCAGCAGCTCGGCGGCGGGGCCCTGCACGGCGATGTCGTCGAGCATCCCCTCCAGCATCTTGATCGCGCCGGGGTGGTCGGGATCGCCGGCGAGCACCAGCCGCAGGTGTTCCAGCGCGGCCTCGCGATCGTTCTGGCGATCGTGCTCGATCTGCGCCATCCGGAAGCGGATGCCGACCAGATCGCGTTCGGGCAGCACGCCGCGCTTGAGGAGATCCTCGAGCAACCGCGTCAGGTCACCCCAGCGCTCGGCCTTGGTGTAGAGACGATCCAGCGCCTGCGCGGCCTCGCGCGCTTGCGCAGCTTCTTGATTGCCGACGGAAATCTCCGTAACGCGCTCGAACGCCGCGATCGCTTCCTCGAGCCGGCCCAGCGGATCCTCGGCCAGCGCGCCGATCTGCAGCCGCAGCTCGCGCTCTCGCTTCGTGTCGCTGCCGGCCAGCTCGGCGCGGCGCACCAGGATCTCGTACAGCGCCTCGGCGTCGCCCGCCTTGCGGTAGATCCCCTCCAGCGCTTCCAGCGCGTCCTCGTCCTCGGGAACGCGGTCCAGCACGCGCCGGTGGTAGTCGGCCGCGGTCACCGCATCGCCGTCGCGGAGCGCGACCTCGGCGATGGTCCGGTCCAGACGCAGCTTGACCCCCTCGTCGAGAACGTCCGGGCTGATCTCGCGGTACAGCACCGCGACCTCGCTGACCCGTTCCAGCCCGGTCAGGCGTTCATACGTGTCCAGCAAGGAAGGCAGCTCCGGCTCCGACAGCGCATCGCGGATCGCCAGCGCCGTGGTCTCGCGCGCCGTCTCCTTGTCGCCCAGGCGCGCCTCCTCCAGGTTCGCCAGGCGCATCCTCTGTTCCAGGCGCGCGCGCGCGTCGGTCTGCGCGTCGATGTAGACGCGCACGACCTCCGCCAGCTCGTTGAAGCGCCCGCCGGCCTCGTAGATCGGCTCCAGCGCCTGCGCCGCCGCCAGCCGCAGGCCGCCGTCGGTCCCGGGCGCGAGGAAGCGCTCCAGCGCCGCGACCGCCTCACGTTCGCCCGGCGCCACCTCCAGCACCTCGCGCCAGCGTCCCAGCGCCTCGCCGGGATCGCCCAGCGGCCCTTCCAGGAGCCCCGCGATCTGCCGGAGCAGCAACACGCGGTCGACGGGCTTGCTCGCCAGCGCCAGGCGCCGCTCGAGGATCTCCAGCCGCTGCCGGTGGCGGCCCTGCTGTTCGTAGAGCCGCGCCAGCGTCTCCAGCGCCTGGTCGTCCTGCGGATTCTCGTCGAGGATGCTGACGCACGCCGCGATCGCCTCGTCGACGTCGCCGACGTCGCGTTCGAGCAAGCCCGCGACCTGACGCCACAGCTCTTGCCGCGCGGTCGCGTCGCCGGCCAGGTCGATCCGCTTGCGGATCATCTCGACCCGTTGCCGGTGCTGCGCGCCGGCCTCGAAGATCCGATCCAGCGCGTCGATCGCGGCGCGCTCCTGCGGATCGAGCTCCAGGACCGATCGCAGCGTCGCGACCGACGCGTCGACGTCGCCCAGCGACTTTTCCTGCAGCTCCGCGATCCGGAACAGGATCTTCTTCCGGTCCTTCGCCGACGGCGCCCAGCGCACCTGCATGCCGAGGATCTTCACCAGCCCGGCGATGTCGCCGGTCTCGGTGTAGAGGCCCTCCAGGGCCGCCGCGGCCGGCGCGGTCGTGTCGGTGTCGTTCGGATCCAGCGCCAGGACCAGCTTCCAGACGTCGATCGCGGCGCGCCGGTTCCCCAGACGGCCGGTGTACAGCTTCGCCGCCCGCGACAGCAGATCGGCGCGCCCGGCGATGTCCGAGGCGTCGCGCTTGAACGCCAGCTCCTGATAGACGTCGACCAGCTCGGAGTAACGCTCGAGCACCGTGCCCAGCCGTTCGATCTCGGGCAGCGCGTCGGTGTTGCCGGGATCCGCCGCCAGCACCTGGCGCCAGGTCGCCATCGCCGCGCCGCGCGCCTGCAGCTTGTTCTCCTGCAGGTCGGCGATGCGCACCAGCAAGGCGACCGCCGCCGGCCCGTCGACCGCCTCGCGTTCGACGTCGAGGACGGCCGCCAGCCGCGCCCAGGCGCTGCTCGCCTCGTAGACCGGCTCGAGGATCTTCGCGACGCGCTGTCGGTGCTGCGGCACCGCGACCAGCTTCTCCAGCAGGCGGCGCGCGCCCTCGTGGTTGGGCGCGCTCTTGACGATCTGTTCCAGCAGGTCCAGCGCGCCGCCGACATCTTCCAGGTGGCTGGCGCGCAGCTCGGCGCGCCGGAACTCCAGCTCCGGCACCTCGGCGTCGGACGCGAAGCCGACCCGCGTGCCCAGCAGGTTCTCGAGGTCGCGCCAGCGCTCGCGCGCCGCATAGTGGCGGTCTAGCGCGCGGTGCGCGCGCAGGTCCGCGCTGTCCAGCTCCAGCATCTTCTCGTAGACGGCCAGCGCGTGGTCCTGGTCGGCCAGCGCGGACTCGTCCAGGTCGGCGATCTGCGCCAGCAGATCCAGCCGCTCGCGCACATCCAGCTCGGCGAGCTGGCGCGCGTCCAGCAGCGCGCGCAGCTCGGGCCAGCGCTGGCTGTCGCGATACAGACGCGACAGCGCCCGGAACGCGCCCTGGTGAAGGGGCTCCGCCTTCAGGATCTGCGCGTAGACCTTCTCGGCGTCCTGCGCGCGCCCCAGCCGCTTCTCCTGCAGCTCGGCGACCACCACCAGCAGATCGCGCCGCAGCAGCTGATCGTCGGTCGCCGACGAAACGGTGCGCAGCTTCTCGGCCAGTTCGCCGGTCTTGCCCGCGCCGTCGGCGAAACCCAGCAGCGCGTCGCGGTTCTTCGCGTCCGACGGATCGATGTCGAACAGCGCCATGCTGACGCGGTACGCCCCCGCCGGGTCGTTGGCGGGGCCGCCGTAGAGCCCGCGCAGCTTCTCCAGCCGCTCGATCTTCTCGCCGGCCGTGTCGGCGATCGCCAGCAGCGCCTCGTTGGCCGCCGCCAGCTTGGGCGCGTCGCCCGTGCGCTCGTAGTACGGCAGCGTCAGCAGCGCGATCGCGGGACGATCGGCGTATCCGCCCGCGAGCAGCCGCTCCAGGCCCGCCACCGCCGGAGCCGCGTGCGGGTTCGCCTGCAACACCTCGCGGTACGAGGCGAACGTCGCCTCCGGATCGTCGAGGCGGACCTCCTGAATGTTCGCGATGCGCAGCAGCAGCGCCTCGCGCTCGTCGCGGTTCTCGGCGGGCCGCGACGCCAGGTCGCGCCGCAGGCCCTCGACCACGCCGGCCCAGTCCTGGCGCGCCTCCGACAGGCGAATCAGCGCGCGCAGCGCGCGCTCGTTGTTCGGCTCGGCCTCCAGGATCTGCTTCCAGGTGACCGTCGCCGCGGCGGCGTCGACCACGCGTTCTTCCTCGAGCTGCGCCACCCGGAACAGCAGGCGCACGCGCTCGGCGGCGTCGGGCGCGCGATCGGCGCGCGCGTGCAGCAGCTTGGCCAGGTCCGCCCACGACTTGGTCTGGGTGAGGATCTGTTCCAGCGCGGCGTCGGCCTCCTCGTCGAAGCCGACCTCCTTCAGAATCGCCTCGGCGGCCTTGCGCGCGTCCTGCGGCCGGAACAGCCGCGTCGATGCGATTCGCAGCGTGCGGCGCAGCAGCCACAGCCGCTCCTCGGCGTCGGTCGTCGCGCCCGTGCGCGCGTCGTACAGCACCGCCAGGTTGCCCCACTCGTCGGCCTCGCCGGCCAGGCGTTCCAGATCCTGGCGCACGGCCTCGTTCTTCGGCGCCGCCTCGAACGCGCGCGCGCACCACTGGAACGCCAGCGCCTTCGACCCCAGGCGCTGCTCGCAGATCTTGCGCGCCTCGGCGTACAGCTCCAGCCGATCGGCCATCGCGTCGCCCGCGCCCGCCGGCCCCAGCAAGACCTCGTAGGTCGCCAGCAGGCGCGGCCACTTCTGCGCGTTCCGGTACAGCGGCAGCAACGCCAGCGCCGCGGCGCGGTTGCGCGGATCCGTCGCGAGGATCCGCTCGTACGCCTTCAGCGCCCGCTCGGGCTGATTCAGCTTGTCCTGCGCGATCAGCGCGACGCGCTCGAGCAGCCGCGTACGCGCCGCCATGTCGGCCGTGCGATCGGCCAGCGAGGTCAGCTGATCGCACAGATCGCCGAACGCGCCGTGCTCGGCGTACAGCGATTCCAGCGACGAGTAGTCGCCCGCCGTCGCGTAGATCTCGCGCAGCGCCCGCGCCGCGCGCGCGTTCTTGGGCTGCAGCTCCTGGATGCGCTTGAAGACTTCGATCGCGGCCTGCGTCGCGCCCAGGCGGTTGTAGAGCAGCTCGCCGCGCCGTTCGAGCAGCGCCAGCTCGCCCGCGGCGTCCTTCGCGGCCGCCGCGTTCAGCCGCTGCCGTTCCAGCACCTCGATCAGCGCCGGCCAGCGCCGCTCGCGATCGTAAAGCGTCGCCAGGCCCGTCAGCGCGTCGGCGTCTCGCTCCTCGACGGCCAGCACCTGGTTGTAAAGCGCGATCGCCTCGCGCACGTCGTTCAGCCGGTCGGCCGCGATGCGCGCCATCTCGATCAGCCGCGCCCGCTGGGTCGCCGCATCCAGGTGCGACAGCTCCTTGCGGTAGACCTCGATCAGCGGCCGCCACGCGCGTCCCTTGGTGTAGAGGTCCTTCAGCCGCGCGCTGGTCTCGGTGTCGGTCGGATCGGACTCGAAGATCTTCTCGAAGCTGGCGATCGCGTTGCCGTGCTTGCCCAGCTTGTCGGCCCACAGCGCGGCGATCCGCCGGTGCAGCGCGACCCGCTCGGCCGGATCCTTGGCGGCGTCCGCCTGCCGGGTCAGCACCTGCACCAGGTCGCCGTAACGCCCCTGCGCCTCGTAGCGCTGCGCCAGCGCCGACAGCGCGGCCGGGTGGTCCGGCTTCAGCGCCAGGATGTTGAGGTACGTGTTCACCACCATCACGTCGAGGTTCAAGCGATCTCGATAGATGGCGACGATCTCGATGTAACGATTGATCTTTTCGTCGACGTCCGCCGCCGGCACCGCGTCCAGATCGTCCTTCAGCAGCTCCAGCAGCGCGTTCCACTTCTCGGTCCGCGTGTACAGCGCGCGCAGCGACGTCACCGCCTCCGGCAGGTGCGGCTTGAGGCGCAGGATCCCCTTCCAGATCTCGATCGCCTTCTCGGCGTGCTGCGGCCGCTTCTCGGCGGCGCGCGCCATCTCGATCCCCATCTCGACCCGGCGATCGATGTCGCCCTCGGTCTTCTGCGCCTGCGCGAGGATGGTCAGCAGCTGCGTGGGCTCGTTCTTCGCGGTGTAGTACTCGCGATAGAACTCCACCATCGCGTGGTTCGAGGGATCCAGCTTGCGCACGCGGCGGAAGACGGCCTCCGCCATGTCGGGCTGATTGAGGCGCTTCCAGATCAGCGTCGCCAGATCGATCAGCAGCGCGACGTCCTGCTCGCCGCGCTTGCTGCGGGCGGCGCCCTCCAGCACCTTCCCCAGCTCGGCCCACTCCTGCTGCTTGGTCAGGACGTCGCGGGTGGCGCGCAGCGCGCGCGGCTCGATCGGGTTCGCGTCCAGCGCCTTGCGGTAGTGCGTGTAGGCGTCGACCGCGCGGTTCATCTTGTCGCACAGCTCGGCGGCCGAGACCTCGGCCAGAGCGCGGTCGTCGCGGTTCGAGGCGCGATCGGCGCGCCCTATGTACAGCGTCAGCAGCTCCTCGTTGTTCCCCTTCTCGCGCAGGTAGCGTTCGAAGTGACCGCCCGAGCGCCGGTTGTGAGGATCCAGCTCCAGGCTCTTGCGCAGGAAGGTCTCGCCCTCGCCGTCGGTGGGCCGGTACTTGAGGTGGAACTCGGCGACCGATCCGTAGAGGCTGGACGCCAGCGCGGGATCCTTCGCCCCCTCCGCCTGCTGCAGGTACCGCTTCGAGATCGGCTCCCAGTTGGCGCGCACCAGCGTCATCTGCGCCAGCGACTCCGTCGCGGCGGCGTGGCCGGCGCTGGCTTCCAGCGCCTCGCGCACGCAGGCCTGGCCCGCCTCGTCGCGCAGCAGCTCGTCGGACAGCACGCGGCCCTTCTCGTGCAGCAGATCGGCGCGGCGCGGGGCCGCCGTCGTCCACGCCAGCTCGTGATCAATCAAGGAGACCACCAGCTCGTAGTCGCCCCGTTCGCGGTGGAAGCGGCGCGCGTCGGACAGCGCCTTCGACAGCACCTCCGCGTCGATGCCCGCGCCGTTGCCGGGGTGAAGAGCGGCCAGCGCCTTCAGCGCCTGGCTGTCTTCGGGGTGCAGCTGAAGGGTCGCTAGTGCTGCGGTGACGTCAGTTGTCATGTTGGGTCACGGCTCGGCCGTTGGGTGCCGCACGCGCGGCAGAAGGCAACGACTATAGACCCGGGTGTTTCGCTCGTTCAATGAGAAGATCCGCCTGAGATCGTGAATACTTCCGGCGTGATTTTGCCGGCGGAATCAACCCCGAAACGCACGCTCGCTAGCACTCTGCGACCAGAGCTGGGCCGGCTTGTCTTCGGGTGTATCTGCCTGGTCGGGACGAACGCGTTCTCGCTGGCGATCCCGTGGCTGCTGAAGCAGTCGATCGACGCCTTGCGCACGCTGGCACCGACGGTGGCGCACGGCATCGTCGTCCGCGACGCGATCGCGATCATCGCGTTCGCGGTGCTGCAGGCGGTGATCCGGACCTGGTCGCGCATCTTCATCTTCGACGCAGCCCGCAACATCGAGTACAGCCTGCGCCGCGATCTGCTGGCGCACCTGACCCGGCTGGACCCGGCGTTCTACCGGCGCCACCCGACCGGCGACGTGATGTCGCGTCTGACCAACGACCTGACCGCGGTGCGCGCGCTGTACGGGCCGGGGCTGCTCAACGTGTTCAACACGACGCTGGTGTACGCGACCGCGCTGGCGCTGCTGCTGCACCTGTCCCCACGCCTGACGCTGCTGGCCCTTCTCCCCTACCCGCTGCTGCTGGTGGCGGTGCGCATCTCCAGCCGCCACATCCACCGCGCCAGCCGCGCCATCCAGGATCAGCTGGGCGCGATGTCGACGGCGATCCAGGAGGACCTGGCCGGGATCGCGGTCATCAAGCACTACACGCTGGAGGCTTCGCGCCAGGAAGCGTTCCGCGCCGTCAACGACGAGTACCTGAAGCGATCGCTGACGCTCATCCGCGTGCGCGGCGCGCTGATGCCGCTGTTCGCGGTGCTGGGCGGAATCGGAACGCTGATCGTGCTGTGGGCCGGTGGCCGCGAGGTGATCGCCGGGCGGATGACCGTCGGCAGCCTGGTCGCGTTCAACGGCTACCTGGTGCTGCTGTCGTGGCCGACCTTCGCGCTCGGCTGGATCATCGGCATCTGGCAGCGCGGCACCGCCGGCTGGGCGCGCGTGCGCGAGCTGCTCGACACCAAGCCGGCGATCGCCGACGCGCTCGACAACGTCGCGCCGGCCGCGGGCGGCGTCAGCACACCGTCGATCGAGGTGCGTGATCTGCGGATCGCCGCCGACGGACGCAACTTGCTCGACGGCGTGTCGTTCGAGCTGCCCGCGGGCGCGACGCTGGCGATCGTCGGCCGCACCGGTTCCGGCAAGACCACGCTGGTCGACGCCGTGCTGCGCATGCAGGAGGTCGCGCCGGGGGCGGTGCGCATCGGCGGGCGCGACGTCACGCACATCCCGCTCGCCGAGCTGCGCGGGTTGATCGGCTACGCGCCCCAGGACGCGTTCCTGTTCTCGGCGACGGTCGCCGACAACATCGCGTTCGGAATCCGCGCCAAGCTCGATGCGACGGCGCGCGACGAACGCGTGCGCCGCGCCGCCGAGGCGGCCGGCCTCGCCCCCGACGTGGCGGTGCTGCCCGACGGCTACCAGACGATGGTCGGCGAGCGCGGCATCACCCTGTCGGGCGGCCAGCGGCAGCGGGTGGCGCTGGCGCGCGCGCTGGCGGCGGATCCGCAGATCCTGATCCTCGACGACTCGCTGTCGTCGGTCGACGCCGAGACCGAGCGCACCATCCTGACGCGGCTGCGCCCGATCCTGGCCGGGCGAACGTCGATCCTGATCTCGCACCGGGTGGCGGCCGTGAAGGACGCCGACCAGATCCTGGTGATGGACGGCGGGCGCGTCGCGGAGTCGGGCACGCACGCGGCGCTGCTGGCGTCCGGCGGGATCTACGCGTCGCTGTACCGCGAGCAGCTGGCCCAGGAGGCGGTGGAGTAGCGATGGCCTCCGAGGACCTGCTGGGCAACGCCCTCGATCGCACGCTGCTGCGGCGGATCTTCGCGTGCGTGTGGCCGTATCGCGGCCGGCTGCTGATCGCGGCCGCCTTGTTGCCGCTGGTCGCGGTGCTGGAGGGCGTGCAGCCGGCCCTGCTCAAGAAAGCCATCGACGATCACATCGCCGTGGGAAAGCTGGCCGGCCTCGATCGCGTCGGCGTCCTGTACCTGCTGGCGCTGGTCGGGCAGTTCGCGGCCGGGTTCGCCCAGCTCTACTTCACGCAGGTGATCGGGCAACTGGGGATGAACGACCTGCGCGTGCGCGTCCACCGCCACGTGATGTCGCTGTCCGCGTCGTTCTTCGATCGCACGCCGGTCGGCCGACTGATGACCCGCCTGACCAACGACATCGAGTCGCTGTCGGAGATGTTCGCGTCGGGGATCGTCAGCCTGCTGGGCGACGCGATCCGGCTGGTGGTGATCCTGTTCTGGATGTTCGGGATCGACTGGCGTCTGGCGCTGTTCTCGCTCGCGTCGGCGCCGGTGCTGTTCGCGATCGCCGCATTCTTCCGCGGCTGGGTGCGCGACGCTTTCCGCGACATCCGCGTGCGGCTGGCGCGCATGAACGCGTTCTTGCAGGAGCACATCTCGGGGATGAAGGTCGTGCAAGCGTTCGCGCGCGAGGACAAGGTCGCCGGCGACTTCGACGTGATCAACGTCGAGTACCGGAAGGCAAACTCGCGCGCCATCGCGGCCGACGCAGCGCTGTACTCGATCGTCGAGGCGATCGCGTCGATCGCGATCGCCAGCCTGCTGTGGTACGGCGGCGGGCGCATCGTCGCCGGGACGCTGACCTTCGGGGCGGTCGTCGCGTTCATCGAATACCTGACCAAGTTCTTCACGCCCATCCGCGATCTGTCGACCAAGTACACGGTCATGCAGCAGGCGATGGCGGCGGCAGAGCGGGTGTTCACGTTGCTGGATACGAAGGAACCGGACGCGGCGGTCCCTCACCCTAACCCTCTCCCCGCGGACGGGGAGAGGGGATCTGATCTCCCTCTCCCGCTTGCGGGAGAGGGTCGAGGTGAGGGCAAGCCGCTTATCGAGGTGCGCAATTGCAGCTTCCACTATCGGCCGGAGCAGCCGGTGCTGTCGGACGTGACTTTGTCGATCAGCCGCGGCGAGACGGTCGCGATCGTCGGGGCGACGGGCGCCGGGAAGTCCACCCTGATCAAGTTGTTGCCGCGCCTCTATGACGCGCAGGCCGGTGAGATCCGGATCGATGGCGTGGACATCCGCTCGATCGAGACGCGCGCGCTGCGGCGGCGGATCGTCGCGGTCAGCCAGGACGTGTTCATGTTCGCGGGGACGCTGCGCGACAACATCGGCCTGGGCGACGACGCGATCGACGACGAGCGCATCCTGGCCGCCGCCCGCCGGGTCGGCGCCGATCGCGTGATCGCGTCGCGCCCGGACGGGCTGTCCGCGCGCGTGCTGGAACGCGGAGCGAACTTCTCGGCCGGCGAGCGCCAGCTGGTCGCGTTCGCGCGCGCCCTCGCCCGCGATCCGGAGATCCTGATCCTCGACGAGGCGACCGCCAGCGTCGATCCCGAGACCGAGCGCGTGATCGAGCGCGGCATCGCCGAGCTGATGCGCGGCCGCACGTCGATCGTCATCGCCCACCGCCTGTCGACGGTGCGGCGCGCCTCGCGCATCGTCGTCATCCACCACGGCCGCATCGCCGAGCAAGGCACGCACGACACGCTGCTCGCCCACGACGGCATCTACGCCCGCCTCTATCGGCTGCAGATGCTCGGCCACGGCCCGACCGCCGGCCGCCGCCCGGGCCTCGACGCCGCGGAGTGACCGCGCTCTAAAGCCCGCACTGGATGATGGGCGCGCACGCAGGCTCGGTGTCGATGCGACACATGTCCCCGCCGGTGGCGTTGATGCAATCCACCAGCATGCCGACCGTCACCGACGGACACGCGCCGAAGTCCCTGAGCCCGGAGACGCAGCCCTGCGGCGTCGAGTCCGCGTGGCGAGATCCGCCTCCATCGCAGTTGTCGATGCTTCCGTAGCCGCCCAGGCTGTTATTGACCCAGTCACACAGCACCGCACTCTGCGTCGCGTCCAGCGAGGGTATCGTCGCGCTGCGAGGCACACCCGCCGGTCCCGTGTTGCCGCCTTTTCCGCCACAACTCAACGACATGAGGAAAACGAGGGCGCTTCCGAGGTACTTCATCGAGTCATCCTCCCACTTTCGGCCAGGGCAACTCGGGCGACGTCGTGAAGGCATTCCGTGCCTCCGCGTCGGCGCGCGTGATGCTCACACCGAGCTCGCCCGGAACGCTGTGTCGCACGACGACCAGGTACGTGCCGGCGCCGACTTCGACGTAGGTTCCACCGCCGTAGTTCGTGTCGGGCAGAACGCCGTCGGCTGGAACCTGCTCACCGGCGCCGACGAAGAAGCGCCCGCTCGCGCATCGCAAGAGCGCGCGCACCCCACCATCAGATTCGGCGGCAGCCAATCCATCGACCGTGATCGCGTAGCCGCCGTCCACGTGCGTCGACGCGAACAGAACATTCCCAGCGTTGATCTCTTGCAGTTCTTCGTCCTCGTCCGACCACCAGTCAGCCGTGTCCTCGAGGCGGTGCTCGAGGCAGGTGGGATCGAAGACCGCAACCGTCGCCGTGCCCGTCGACATCTTGCATTGCACCCGCATGGCCATGCCTCCGACGTCAGTGGTCGCTGTCGCCTTCCTCGATCTTCCTGACGACGGCGGCGATCGTCGAGGCGTCGAGGTTCGCGCTCTTCATCAACCGGGTCGCCCGCTGCACGTCGTCGGCGTCGATGGCCTCGAAGAACTCGTCGACCTTGCCGATCGCCGCCAGCTCCTCCAGGACCAGCGTCCCCTCGAAGTCCGATTCGTCCATCAGCGGCCGCTCTTCACGTCACCGCAAGACTTCGACGCCCAGCTGGCGTGCGCGATCATCGGTGGTCATCGGGCGATCGCGCGCGGCCGCGGCCTTGCCGCGCCCGCGCCGCCCGGTGGCGGGTTGCTTCGCGACCGCCGCTTGCTTCGCGGCAGCGGCCGCGGCGCGCTGGTCGGCGCCCTGCAGCCAGTCGATCTGTTCGGCGACGTACTTCGCCATGCCGTCGCCCCACCCGGCGAAGCGCTTGCGAACGATCCCCGCCTTGTCGACGAGGAACACCGACGGGAAACCGGTCACGCCCCAGTTCGCCCGCGCGCTGCCGCTCTGGTCGATCAGCAGGCCGGCGCCGGGCGGCGGCGGATGGCGCGTGAAGAAGTCCTGCACCAGCAGCGGATCCTCGTCGACGTCGACGATGATGAGGCGGAACTGACGGCTCGCCGCCAGTCGATGCTCGTCGGCGAGGGCGTGGCGGCACTTCGGGCACCAGGTCGCGAAGAACTCGACGACCGTGATCTCGCCGGTGACCGAATCCGACCACGGACGGCCGTCCAGCGTCCGTCCTTCCAGCCGCGGCGCCGGCTGGCCCGCGGGGACGAGCAACTCGGATCCTGCGACCAACCACAGCGCCAGCAGTCCCGTCACGGCCCCAATTGTAACCGCAGAACGCGACCCGATTCGGTTCATAGTAGGTTGCGTCGATGACGCGGGCAGAGCTGTTGCAGTTCATCTCCGGCCACAAGTGGGCCGTGCAGGCGAGCGTCGCTTCGACGGGCGCGCCGCAAGCGGCCGTCATCGGGTTCGCCGTCACCGACGATCTCGAGCTGGTGTTCGACACGCTGGAGACGTCGCGCAAGGCGCCCAACCTGCGGCGCGACGGACGGATCGCGCTCGTCATCGGCTGGGACGACGCGCAGACCGTGCAGTGCGAAGGCGTCGCCGACGAACCGACGGGCGCCGACCTGGAACCCTACCGGCGCTGCTACACGGACCGCTTCCCCGACAGCCTCGCGCGCCAGGGCTGGCCCGGGCTGCTGTTCTTTCGCGTGCGCCTCACCTGGGCGCGCTACAGCGACTTCCGAACCGACGACTGGAAGATTGTCGAGTTCACCGCCGCGGACTTGAAGAAATGATCGCCGACGGACTGCGCGCACTCAATCGCGAGGCGACCAATCCGGACGCGGACGTCCCGGACGCCGACGTCCTCGACCGGGATCGCACCGGCCAGGGACGCATTCGCTGTCCGATCTGCTTCCACGAACCGCGACGAACCGACCGCTGGCAGTGCCGCTGCGGCTGCGTATGGAACACGTTCGATACGCGCGGGACCTGCCCGCAGTGCGGTTACCGCTGGCTCGACACCCAGTGCTTCGCGTGCGGGCAGTGGTCGCCGCACGAAGAATGGTACGAAAGGGCCAACGGTTCCGAAGCACAATGACAGGCATGCGTGTCGCTGCCCTGACGCTGGCCGCGGCGATCATCGGACGCGCCGGCATCGCCCACGCCTGCATCCAGTTCGCGGAGACGAATCGCCTCATCGGCTGGTCCGCCGACGGTAAGCTGGCCTTGCTGGTCGCGCAGTCTCCCGGCGGCCGCATCGACCACGCCGAGATCCATTCGACCCGCTACGAGGGTTGGAACTATCTCATCACCGCGGGGCGCGGCGAGATCGCAGTCAGGAAGGCCGCCGTCGATCAATGTCCGGACTGGTACCGGGTCGAGAAGGTCGAAAGGGCCACGGGCGATCTGACGGAGGCGAAGCTGCTCTCGCTGGACGTGGTCAAGCGCATGAACCTGGTGCGGCTGCCCACCGTCGACGGCAGCGCGGCGAAGCTTCAGGTCCGGTACGTGCCCCGCAAGCGGTACGGCGAGCACCGCCTGGAGGTCCGCGACGGCAAATCACTGGTGACGACGCTGTCCGTGCCGGTCTGGTGCTTCGGCTCGTGTCACCGCGACGAGGCGTGGGAGACGTGGAAAGCGCAGGTGATCGCTATCGTCACCGCGGGCGATCGCCGGCTCTATGCCGTGCGCCTGCAGGGCGTCTGCAACGGCTCCAGCGACCTGGCGGTGCTGCGCGTGATCGCGGACGGCGGACCGGAACCGCCGCGCACGCACTGCCGCGGATCCGCCGAGACCTCCCACGGGTTCGACGAGTGGGGCAGCGGCTGGGGCAAGGATCCGTAGCAGCCGCCGCTAGGCGCGGCCTGACGGCGCGCCACCGGCGTCCGCGCCGACCGTGTCTTGTGATTTCGCCGCGAGCGCCAGCAAGGCCAGAACGAGCGAGACCACAATTCCGATCCGCTGATACCGCACACCGAGGACCGCGCTCGTTTGATTGACCGCGATGCCGTTGCAGGCCGCCCAGAAAACCAGTGGCTCCCAGGTCAGCCTGCGCCGGATGCCCCGTACACGGCGGAGGAGACCGCGCCCGACGAACGCGCCGGCGATGAGAAAACCAGTGAACGAGAACGCGGCGATAGGGCCCCAGATCGTCGCGTAGTGAATCTTCAGGGCGAACGCGATCATCCAGCTCAGGAGGATCGGGACCGCGATGCCCGCACCCATCCGTATCCGCCTCTCCTTCGCCGTCACGCGGCGATTTTATCGCGCCTGTGCGCCGTAAGGACCGTCGGGGTGACGTTGTCGCTCGCACTGACGGCTGCCCTGACGCTCTGGCCGATTCGGCGAGAAGGTGAGGACCGTTTGGCGCTGCTCGGGACTCATACGAACTGAGTGAGGTTTCTCGCGAGCGCACATGTAGGTGCACGTGCGGGTGTCGCCCTCGCGGTGGCGTTCGCGCTACCCGCCTGCGATGGCGCCATCGGCAACCACCACGTCACCGGCGCCGGCGGCGGACCGAACGACCCCGGCATCATCGATCAGGGCGGCAACAACGGCACGGGTGGCGGCACCGTCACGGGCACCGGCGGCTCCAGCACGGTCACGCCGTGCACGGCCGGCACGCCGCCCGCGACGACGCGCCTGATCCGCCTGACGCACGCGCAGTACGACAACACGGTGCGCGCGCTGACGGGCCTCGACGTGCATCCGTCGACGGACTTCCCGGTCGACCAGAACCAGGCGGGCTTCGACCGCGGCATCGATCTGCAGGCGGGCGACGTGCTGGGCAAGGCGTACCGCACGTCCGCCGAGACGCTGGCCGCGGCGGTCGTCGGAAACGCGACGGCGTTCAGCAAGGTCGTCGGCTGCGATCCCGCCGGCGGCGACACGTGCCGCGACACGTTCATCGCGAGCTTCGGCCGGCGCGCCTTCCGGCGCGCGCTGACCGACGCCGAGAAAGCGCCGCTGGCGGCGCTGTTCCCGCAAGGCGCGACGCTGATCGACGGCACCGCGGACAACTTCCACAAGGGCGTGCAGATCGTCCTCGAGGCGATGTTCCAGTCGCCCAACTTCATCTATCGGCCCGAGCTGTCGACGCAGACGAGCGGCGGCGTCATCGCGCTCGGCGGCTACGAGATGGCCAGCCGCCTCTCCTTCTTCCTGACCAACGGACCGCCCGACGACGCGCTGCTGGACGCCGCGGCCGGCGGGCAATTGGCGACCGCGGATGGCGTGGCGTCGCAGGCGCAGCGCCTGATCGCGACCGACGCCGCGAAGGAGACCGTGCGCGACTTCCACCACCAGTGGCTGGTGATGGACAACTACGCCAACAAGCTGGCCAAGGACGCGGCGAAGTACCCGACGGTGACGCCCGATCTGGCGCCGGTGCTGGCGCAGGAGACCGAGAAGTTCATCGCCGAGGTGACGTTCACGCAGGGCAAGGGCTGGAAGTCGCTGCTGACGGCGCCGTTCACGTTCGTCAACTCGACGACAGCGCCGCTTTACGGCGTGTCCGGATCGTTCGGCAGCACGCTGACGCGCGTCGATCTGGATCCCGCGAAGCGCGCCGGCCTGTTCACGCAGCTCGGGTTCCTTGCGACCCACGCTTACAGCAACCAGAGCTCGCCGATCCACCGCGGCGCCTTCATCCAGCGCAACGTGCTGTGCACGCGCATCCCGGATCCGCCGCCCATGGTGCCCGAGCTGCCGCCGTTGATGGCGACGCAGACGACGCGCCAGCAGGTCGACATGCACACCGCCCCCGCCGAGTGCGCCAACTGCCACCACAACTACATCAACCCGGTCGGCTTCGGGCTGGAGAACTACGACGCCGTCGGCGCCTTCCGCGCGACCGAGAACGGCGTGACCATCGACGCCACCGGCACGCTGGCCGGGACGGCCGCGAACGCGCCGTTCACCGACGGCGTGTCGGAATCCGCGGCGATCGCGGCCTCGCCCGAGGCGCAGCGCTGCTACAGCACCACCTGGATGCGCTACGCGTTCGGCCGCGCCGAGACGGCCGCTGACATGTGCGCGATCCAGGTGCTGGGCGCGCGCCTGCAGGATGACAGCTACAAGGTCACCGACCTGATGGTCGACATCACGCGGACGACGGCCTTCATGTACCGGGGGGCAAACTGATGAAGCTCCACCTCAAGCGGCGTTCGTTCCTGCGGGGGATCGGCGGCATCACGCTGGGCCTCCCCTTCCTGGAGACGTTCGCGCCGCGCAAGGCGGCCGCGCAGACGGCGACGACGCCGAAGCGCCTGGCCGTGTTCTTCAACCACAACGGCGTCAACATGCCGAACTGGTTCCCGACCACCGCGTACGGCGCGCTGACGTCGGCGTCGTTCACGGGGACCGGGATGGAGCCGATCGCGTCGTACGCGCCGAAGATCCTGGTGCCGCGGGGCCTGCACCAGGTGCCGCGCGGCTTCGGCCGCGATCCGGGCGGCGGCGACGACCACGCCAAGGGCGTCGGCTGCAAGCTGACCGCCGCGCCGCTGGCGGACACGACCGAGAAGTACGCGACCGGCGTGTCCATCGACCAGGTGATCGCGAAGGCGGTCAACGCGGGCGGCAAGGGCGCGCTGAACCTGATGGTCGGCTACCGCAACAAGGACGTGCTCGGCTGCATCTCGTACGTCGCCGCCGGCCAGCAGGCGAGCCCGTTCCAGGATCCGTGGAAGGCGTTCAAGGACTGGACCGGCACCGGCGGCAGCGGCACGACGGTCGTCGACAAGCTGGCAATGCGGCGCAAGAGCGTCATCGACGCGTGCAAGCCACAGTTCGACGCGCTCACCAACAATTCGGCGCTGTCGTCGCAGGACAAGCAGAAGCTGGATCTCTACGCGTCGTCGATCCGGACGATCGAGATGACGGCGACGACGGTCGGCTTGCCCAAGTGCAGCCTGCCCGACGCGCGCACCGCCGAGATCATGGGCATCAACCCGGCGAACGTATCGCGCGACACCGAGTACCAGAAGATCGGCGGCATGATGATGGACGTGATGGCGCTGGCGCTGGCGTGCGACTACAACCGCGTCGTCACGCTGCAGTGGGGATCGGGCGCCGGCGGTCCGATCTTCAGCTGGCTGCAGCCCGCGCTGAACACCATGTACAACCATCACAAGCTGTCGCACGGGTCGACGACCGACGGCGGCGAGATGAACACGCTGCCCGAGACCGACTGGCGCGCGGCGCTGCACAACATCGATCTCTGGTACGCGACGCAGCTGAAGGGCCTGCTGGATCGGCTGACGATGTACACCGAGCCGGGCGGCACGCTGCTGGACAACATGACGCTGCTCTACATGAACGACCTGGGCGACGGCCTCGGCCACAACTGGATGGATCTGCCGGTGATGCTGATCGGCGGCATGAAGGGCTACTTCAAGCAGGGCCAGTACATCAAGATGACGGCCGGCAGCGGCACGGCCAACGACAAGGACGCCCCCACCAACCAGCTGCTGACCACGCTGGCCAACGGCATGGGCGTCCCGATGACGAACTTCGGCAGCGCCCCCACCGGCAAGGCCGGCGAGCTGACCGCGCTGAAGGCCTGACCTTCACCCCGAGCGGGAGAGCAGGTCCCCTCGCCCCCGCGAAGCGGGGAGAGCGCACGTCGCCCGAAAGCGGCTTGCCCTCACCCCGACCTCTCCCGCAAGCGGGAGAGGGAGATCCTGTCAGGTCCCCTCGCCCCGCGAAGCGGGGAGAGGGTTAGGGTGAGGGGAATCCGGGCAATTTCGGCGGCTTCGAGTAAGATCGGCGGCCTTGCGTAACGGGAGTTTCGAGCACATCCGCGCGGAGCGGCTGGCCTCCGAGGTCGGGACCATTCACAAGCAGGCGACGCGCGTGATCGCGCTCTGCTACCCCAGCCCGTACGCGGTCGGGATGTCGTCGCTGGGGTTCCAGACCGTCTACCGGGTGCTGAACGGTCTGACCGACGTCGCGGCCGAGCGCGCGTTTCTACCGGATGACGCGGCGGCGGCGCGCGCCGCGCGTGAGCCGTTGCGGACGTACGAATCGGGGCGGCCGGTGGGCGACTTCTCGATCATCGCCTTCTCGCTCGCCTACGAGCTGGAGCTGGCGGGCCTGGTCGACTGCCTGGACCTGGCCGGCATCCCGGCGTTCGCCGACGAGCGCGCCAATGTCCGCGGCAGCGGCAAAGTTCCACTGATCGTGATCGGCGGTCCGCTGACGTTCTCGAACCCGATCCCCGCGGCCCCCTACGCCGACGTCATCCTGATGGGCGAGAGCGAGGAGACGCTGCCCGAGCTGATCGACGCTCTTCGCGAAGATCCCGATCGCGCGTCGCTGCTGGCGGGGCTGGCCGCCCGCCCCGGCTTCTACGTGCCGTCGATCCACGGCGCGCGCCTGCCCGCCGTCGCGAAGGCGAAGGACGACAACCTGCCCGCGTTCTCGCGCATCCGGACGCCGCACACGGAGCTCTCGGACATGTTCCTGATCGAGCCGGAACGCGGCTGTCACCGCGGCTGCACCTACTGCGTGATGCGCCGGTCGACCAACGGCGGCATGCGCCTGGTCGCGCCCGCCAAGGTGAAGTCGCTGATCCCCGACGACGCGCGCCGCGTCGGCCTGGTCGGCGCCGCCGTCACCGATCACCCGGGCCTGCCCGAGATCCTGCACCACATCGTCGAGAGCGGGCGCGAGGTCGGCATCTCCAGCCTGCGCGCCGATCGGCTGGACGACGAGATCGTCGGGCTGCTCAAGCGCGGCGGGTACAAGACGCTGACCACCGCGTCCGACGGCGCCTCCGAGGCGATGCGCGAACGCATCCAGCGCAAAACGAAGGAACGCCACCTGATCAAGGCGGCGGAGCTGGCGCGCGCGCACGGGATGAAGTCGTTGAAGCTCTACATGATGCTGGGCCTGCCCGGCGAGACCACGGCGGACATCGACGAGCTGGGCCGGTTCAGCGTCGAGCTGTCGCGCATCGCGCCGCGGCTGGTCCTCGGGATCGCGCCGTTCGTCGCCAAGCGGAACACGCCGCTCGACGGCGCGGCGTTCGAGTCGATCGACGTGCTGGACGCCAAGCTGGCGCGCCTGCGCGCCG
>Ga0207701_10000997_pt1 | contig 30012 bp, 24 predicted proteins | sample KBSSwiSSwithPhiX_FD_184294 | JGI IMG/M metagenome (GOLD analysis project Ga0207701, IMG submission 184294) | Switchgrass rhizosphere bulk soil microbial communities from Kellogg Biological Station, Michigan, USA, with PhiX - S5 (SPAdes) (version 2) | ecosystem: Environmental > Terrestrial >... | reverse complement strand
CCACCTTCCGCGCGGGCCCGCGGTTACTTCGACAGGCAGATATCGACCGACTGCGTCGTGCCCTCGTTCAGGACCTCGAACATCCGATACAGGCCGTCGGCCATGCCCTTCGTGCTCCAGTTGAACTGGTATGGCGGCCGGCCACTCGGGTTCGAAGCAGTCGAGCGGTGACCAGGGTAAGAGCGGCCCTGATCCGTCAAGGCAGTCATTCGCTGCCGGAGGACTCGTTGCGGGTCGGGACGATAGTTCGCTACGGTAAGCGCCGGAGCTCGTAGGTGCGCCGGGCGGGCCTCACCGCCGCCAGGCGGGTCCGTCCGGAAAGCGATACTCCGCGATGGATGCGGCGTGCATCTCGCTGCTGTAGCCGGGACGTTCCGGAGCGCGATACCGCGCGTGGCGAATCACCGTCGGGTCGACGAAATGCTCGTGCAGGTGGTCGACGAACTCGGTGACCCGATCGTCCATCCGCCCTGACACGCACACGTAATCGAACATCGAAAGGTGCTGCACCAGCTCGCACAACCCGACACCGCCGGCATGCGGGCAGAGCGGCACACCGAACTTGGCCGCCATCAGGATGACCGCGAGGTTCTCGTTCACCCCGCCGAGCCGGCAGCTGTCGATCTGGCAGAAGCTGATCGCGGAGGCCTGCAGCAGTTGCTTGAAAATCACCCGGTTCGCGGCGTGCTCGCCCGTCGCCACGCCGATCGGTGCGACACCTTTCGCGATCGCCGCATGCCCCAGCACGTCGTCCGGACTGGTCGGCTCCTCGATCCACCAGAGGTTATACCGCGACAGCGCACGTACGCGCGCGATCGCCTCGTCAACGTCCCAGCGCTGGTTGGCGTCGATCATCAGCGTGCAGTCCGCACCGATCGTCTCACGCACCATCCGCACGCGCCGCTCGTCGTCGGCTGGATCGCCGCCGACCTTGACCTTGAAGTGACGCCATCCGTCCGCGAGTGCCTCGCGACAAAGCCGCCGCACCTCGTCGTCCGAATACCCGATCCAGCCCGCTGACGTCGTATAGGCCGGATAGCCGTCCTTGCGCAGGATTGCCTCGCGCGCCGCTCGCGAGTCGTGCTGGCGCTCGAGCATGGCCAGCGCTTCGTCGGGAGTCAGCGCGTCGGTGATGTAGCGGAAATCGATACAACCGACAATCTCACGCGGTGACATGTCGGCCAGCAGCTTCCAGAGCGGCTTGCCGGCCGCCCGGGCCTGAAGGTCCCAGACCGCGTTGACGATCGCCGCCTGGGCCAGGTGAATCACACCCTTCTCCGGCCCGAGCCAGCGCAGCTGCGTCTCGTTCGCCAGCCTGCGCCAGAAGCCTGCCTGGTCGGCGACGATGTCGGCGAGCGCGGTGCCCACGACCAGCGGCTCGAGCGCGCGGATCGCCGCGACCACGACCTCGTTGCCTCGCCCAATGGTGAACGCGAAGCCGTGGCCACTCTGCGCGCCGTCCGTCTTCACCGTGACATAAGCGGCTGAGTAATCAGGGTCGGTGTGCACCGCGTCGGTGCCGGCATTGACCAGCGACGTGGGAAAGCGGACGTCGACGACGTCGAAGCCGGTGATTTTCATGTTCTCTTGTATGCGCACAGCTATCAGCTTCCCGCTTCCGCGGCTATATCTTCGCCGACCGCACGCGATCGATCGCGACCGCGACGACGATGATGCCGCCGGTGACAATCTGCTGCACCCAGTTGGCTAGACCGAGCTGGGAGCAGCCGACCTGGATCACCGTCATGATGCCGGCGCCGATCGCCGTGCCGACGATCGTGCCACGGCCGCCGAGCAGGCTGCCGCCGCCGATGATCACGGCAGCGATCACGTCGAGCTCCAGCCCCACCGCCACCGTCGGGTCGCCGACCGCCAGCTTCGAATACTGGAGCACGCCGGCGAGGCCGGCCAGCGCCGCGTTCAGGGTGTAGACGATGACTTTGGTGCGGTCGATGGGCACGCCGCACAGCCGCGCCATCCGCTCGTTGGATCCAACCGCGAAAACGTGACGGCCGAAACGCGTATAAGTGAGCAGCACGGCGATGGCGATGCCGACGACGATCACCAGCCAGATCCCCGAGGGCAGCGACCAGGCATTCGCTCCGGAACGCAGCAGGCTGTTCAGCCAGGTCATCGGCGCTTCGACCCGGCGTTCGTCGGCAAAACCCTTCGCCATCCCGCGCACGATCAGCATCGTCCCGAGCGTGACGATGAAGGGCACGACCCGGAGGCGGGTGATGAGCAGCCCGTTGACCAGCCCGCAGGCCGCCGCCGCGGCGACGCCGGCGAGCAGCGCGACAACGGGCGACGAGCCGTCCTTCAGCAGGACCGCGATGACGACGGTGGTGAGCGAGATAACGGAGCCGACCGACAGATCGATGCCGCCCGCGACGATCACCGCGGTCATACCGATCGCCGCCATGCAGACGATGGCCGTCTGACGAGCCATCAGCTCGAGGTTGCCGGGCTCGATGAACTGGACGCCCGCGAGCGCGGTGAAAACCAGCGCCACCAGGACGAGACCGAGCAGCGCGCCGGTGCGGTCGAGCAGCGAACGCGCGGTCATGATGCCTTTGCGGCCCCACCGGTCATCGTCGCCACCATCAGGTCGGATTCCGTCAGCTCGGCGACGGGCCGCGGCGGGTGGAGGCGGCCGCGGTACATCACCGCGACGCGGTCGCACACGCCGAGGAGCTCGGGCAGGTAGCTGCTGACCAGGAGGACCGCCTTTGGCGCCGGCCTGGCGTCCACGTTGACGAGCCCGTCGATGAGCGCGTAGATCTGCGCCTTGCTCGACACGTCAATGCCTCGGGTCGGCTCGTCGAACACCAGCACGTCCACGCCGTGATACAGGAGCCGCGCGATTGCGACCTTCTGCTGGTTGCCCCCGGACAACTCCCCCACGGCCTGCGCCGGTCCCGCGCATCGGACTGCGAGGGTCCTGATCCACTCCGCCGCGGCGCTCCGCTGCCGGTCGGGAGAGATGAGCCCACCGGATCCGAAGCGCGAGAGATTGGTGATGGTGAGGTTGTCGGCGATGCTCAAGCCTGTGGCGAGCCCTTCGTGCTTGCGATCCTCGCTCAGCATGCCCATGCCCTGCTGCCACCGATCGTGCGGGGTGGCGGCGCCGCTGTAGACCCCGAGCGTGATCGACCCGCGGCGTACCGGCTCGAGTCCGAACAGGGTTCGCAGCAGGCGCGTGCGGCCGGCGCCGATCAGGCCGGCGATCCCGAAGACCTCGCCGCGATGCAGGGTGAACGTCGCGTCCCCCGGCTCGAGCGCCTCGACGGTGAGAATGGGCTCGCGCGCGACCCGAGGACTCCGCGGGAACAGCGCCCGTGCCGATCCGCCGATCATCATCGCCACGATCGCATCGTGGGTGGCGCCGGCGGTCGGCCCTTCTCCAGCATTCCGGCCGTCCCGCAAGACGACGAAGCGATCGGCAATCTCGGTGACCTCTTCGAGGAAATGCGAGATGTAGACGATCGCATGGCCCTGGCTGCGCAGCCGGGCGAGCATCGCGAACAGCTGGCGCGCGTCCTCGCGACCGAGGCTGCTGGTCGGCTCGTCGAGCACGAGGACCCGGCATCCGACCGCGATGGCTCGCGCGATCTCCACGATCTGCTGCACCGGGACGGACAGGGTCCCGACGATCGTGTCGGGGCTGAGGGCGCCGTGCCCGAGCTCGCCGAGTGCGCGGCTCGCAATCGCGGCCATCTCGCCGCGGCGGAGGAATCCGTATCGCGTCGGCTCGACGCCGAGCAGGATGTTCTCCTTCACGGACAGATGCGGCGCGAGCGAGAGCTCCTGATGGATCATCGCGACGCCGGCGCGGCGGGCCGCGGCGGGGTTCTGCGGCGCGTAGGGCTGGCCGTCGATCGCCATCCGGCCCTCGTCCGGCTGGATGGCCCCGGCGAGGATCCCCATCAGCGTGCTCTTGCCCGCTCCGTTCTCCCCCACCAGCCCGCAGATCTCACCTGGCGCAACCGCCAGGCTGACGCGATCGAGCGCGACCGTCGCGCCGAAGCGCTTGGCGACGTCCCGCATCTCGAGCAGCGGGCGGGGCGCCTCGCTCATTTGAGCCATTGCGAGAGGTCCGGCGACAACAGGTCCTTCATCTCGGGCTGATCCATGTTGTCGTGCGTGGCGAGGTGCACGCCGGTGTCGATCGTCCGCGCCACCTTCTCGCCCTTGAGATGCGCCACCATTGTTTTCACGCCCAGGTATCCCATCTGCACGGGGTCCTGCACGATGAGGCCGTCGAGCGCGCCGTCCCGGAGGCCCTTGACCAGGTTTGGGGAGGCGTCGAAGCCGACGAACTTGACCTTGTTCGCCCACCCGTTCTCCTGCAACACGCGCATGACCGCGAACGTGGAGGATTCGTTGGCGCAGAACATGCCGTCCACATCGAGCGACCCATCGGCCTTTTTCAGACTCGTCAGGAGCGCTTCGGCTTTCTTATAGGCGCCCTCGACGTCGGTGCCGGCGTACTGATTCGAGCTGACCACCTTGATGCCCGGGTGCTCGGCTATCGCCTCGAGAAATCCCTGCTCGCGCTTGCCCGTGCTGTCGTGTCCCTCGGCGTAGCGCAGCACCACCACGTTGCCCTTGCCGCCGAGCGACTGCGCGACGCGCTCCCCGGCCATCCGGCCGCCCTTGACGTTGTCGGTCGCCACGAAGCTGACGTAGTTGTCGCCCTTCAGCCCGGAGTCGAAGATCACCACCGGGATCTTGCGGTTCATCGCTTCCGTCACCGGACCGACCAGCGCGCTCTCGTCGAGCGGCGCCAGCACGATCCCCGACACGCCGCGGCTGATGAAGCCCTCGACCTCGGACACCTGGGCGTCCCGATCGTCTTCCCGCAGCGGACCGCGCCAGATCACCTCGACACCGAGCTCCTTGCCGGCCTTGTTCGCGCCGGCGTGGATGCTCTGCCAGAATTCGTGCGTCGTGCCCTTCGGGATCACCGCGATCTTCATCGCCGCGGATGACGACGCGGGTTCACCCTTACGCGAGCAACTGGCGGCCGCACCGAGCGCGGCCACGAGGGCGAGCGCGGTCACATGGGTCAGCGTGGATTTCATCATGGCTCCTGGCCGGGCATCGGACCCGGCGTACGACAACCGGCTGATCGTGACGTCGCTAGCGGGCGGGACACGCCGACGCCCGGACGCGTCATACATTCCACAGCCGCTGGGCGGTGCCCCCGAGCACGCTCGCCCGCTCGGCCGGCGCATATTCGGCCAGCGCCTCTTCGACGACCTGCATCGTACGCGCATACGAGCCGGCCACCGTGCAGACCGGCCAGTCCGAGCCAATCATCAAGCGCTCCGGCCCGAAACAGTCGAGTGCGGTCTGGATGTACGGACGCAAATCATCCGGTGTCCATCGGTCCCGGTCGGCTTCCGTGACCAGACCCGATAGTTTGCACCAGACCTGCGGAAATTCCGCCAGGGCCGCGAAATGACGGCGCCAGCGGTCGAAGCCGCCGCCCTTGATATCCGGCTTCGCTAAATGATCCACAACGATGCGCTGCTCGGGCAGGGCGCGGACGAAGGCCACGGCCTCCGGCAGCTGACGGGCGTAGATCAGCAGATCGTAGGTCAAGCCGAAGCGCTCCAGGCGCGACACGCCGCGCCGGAACTCCGGGGAATCCAGGAAACCGTCAGGTTCGGCCTGGACGATGTGACGCACGCCAATCAGCTTGCGATGCGGCGCGACAGCTTCGAGCTCGGCGTCGACCGACGGTGACCGCAGGTTCACCCAGCCGACGACCCCGGCAATGAACGGATGCGCATCGGCGAGGGTGAGCAGCCACTGCGTCTCCTCGAGACTCTGACGCACCTGCACGGCGATGCTGCGCTCGAACCCCGCCCCGCGCATTTCGCGCAGCGCATCCTCGGGCATGAAATCCCGCTGCAGCGCCCGCATCGAGTCGTCGAGCCACGCATACTCGACGGGATCGTAGTGCCAGTAGTGCTGGTGCGCGTCGATCCGGACCGTGGGAAGCATGACGGATCGCGATCAGTCCCACGCCGGGATCGGTGTCCCGCCCTGATCGCTCGAGCGATAGCATGCGTCGATCAGCGCCATCGTCTTGATGGTGTCCTCGACGGGGCTGACCAGCGCGGCGTCCTCGCCGGCGATGAATCGCTGCAGGTTCGACATCGGCCCTTCGAAGGCCTCGGTAAACCACGAGCCCCGCAGCGGCACGGGTTGCCACCGCCCTCCCGTGAAGAGCTCCATCTCGTCGGGTAAGCCGGAGGGATAGTCGAGATTCACCCCGAGCACCAGACGCGCCGCCCCACCGGTGCCTTCGATCATCAGCTCGGAACGTTTGAAGCGCGGTCCGGCGCGATGCGTGTGGTTCATCACCAGCGAGCAGCGCAGGTGGTCTCCGTAGTCGAGGATGATCGAACTCCGGGTGTCGCGCAGCTGCGGCGTCTCGGGATGCGCGACAGCCTTGCAGTACGCGCCCGCCGGCTCTCCGGCGATCATGCGGATGGCGTCGAGGTAATGAATCGAGTGATACACCAGCTCGAGGCGTGGCGCGCCGATCATGAAGGTCCAGAGATGCCAGGGCTGCTCGATCACGAGGTGTAGATCGATGTCGGTCAGCTCGCCGAGTGCGTCCCGCTCCAGCAGCGCGCGGAGAGCCAACATCGCCGGACTGAAGCGGAGCTGCAGGTTCACCGCGGCGGTCATCCCGCGCTCCTGGCACGTCCGCAGGATCCGGCCGGCCTCGCTCAAGTCGCGTCCCATCGGCTTCTGAATCAGGACTGCCGCGCCATGAGGCAACTGCTCCAGGACGCCGGAGATCTGGTCACCAGGCAGCGCCAGATCGAAGACAGCCCGGGGCACGCGGGTGGCCTCGGCAAGGGACTCGAACGCCGCCGGCAGATCGAAGCGCGAGGCGGTCGTGTGCGCGGCGGCCGGGTTGATGTCGTACACGCCGGCGATCGGAAAGCCGAGACGGCGATACGCGGGAATGTGCGCCGTACGAACGATGCCACCGCCGCCGACGAACACGATCGGGCGCGGCGCAGAGGGGCGCGCCCAGGCCTGAGGCAGATCCGTCATCCGTCCGCCATGCTAATACATCAGCCGCGCTGCGGTGCGGAGTACACCGGGCGCGTCCGCTTTTCCGCAATGAGTGGACAGCGGAGCTCGTGACGGCGTACGTCACGGAGTTCAAGGGCAGTCCGGTCCGGCAGGCGTGGCTGAGAAGCGCTCGGTTGAACCCGAGCGGTCTCGGGAGCCGGGTCGGGACTGCTGTTATAGTCGATCCTGGCATGACTGCTCCGCGACGGCCGCCGTGGATCCTCCTGCTGGCACTGCCAGTGTGGCTGGCTACGGCGCTGCCCGTCTCGGGCCAGACACTGACCGCCGACATCAACGGTGACGGCGTCTCGGATCGGATCGATGTCGGCCGCACCGCCGGCGAGCTGCTCGTCCGATTGTCCGGCGCGGGGCCCGCGCACCATTTCCGGATCCCAGGCCTCGCGCCTGACGGTTCGGTCGCCGCCCCCGGTCACGCGGGCGAGTCGAAGCTCCTGTTGACGAGCATCGGCCGGCGATATGTCCGCCTGCTCGCCTGGGTCAGCGCCACACGCTGGCGGTTCGTGTCCCGGCTGCCTTTGTGGCCGGGCGGAAGCGGCTGGCGGCGTCACGCGCGCGTCGCAACGCCTGCCGACGTCCCGACGCTCGACGATTTCGCCGGCGATGCCACCTGGCTGGTCACGGTTCCGGCGCTCGACCTCCGCCCGTTGGCGGCGCACGCCAGCCGCCTGCACGACCACGACGCGCGGTTCTCCACGCTCCCTCCCAATCTGCCGCGCGCCCCGCGTGGTCCGCCGGACCGTCAGCTCCTCCCATAACGTTCGATTCATGTGACCCGGTAATCGCCTTGGCGATTCAAGGGTCCGCCGTGTACGGCCCGAGAGGTGGCGTGCTGCCGCCGCGTACGACCGCGTACGGTTCAGGGGAGCGTGACTCATGCGGATTGTGCTCGCGGATCTGGCTTCGTCGGACGGCTTCGTCAGCAAGGACACGGTCGTCGGTGGTTACGGCTCGCGGCTGCGGCCGTTCTCCAGGGTCACGGGGATGGTGTGTTCCATGAAGCGGCAGCTCCACGATCTGCCGAGCGTGCAGCTCGGGTACATCGCCGCGCTGTGTGCCGCGGCCGGCCATGAGGTCGTGTATACCGAAGGGCCACCGGTCGACGGCGACGTGGCCCTGGTGCTCACGTCGCTGGTCGATCACAAGAATGAGGCGGCCTGGGCGGATGCCCAGCGCCGGCGGGGCATGCGGATCGGCTTCATCGGGCTGACGGCCTCGAAGCTGCCGGAGCTGTTCGAGCCGCACGGCGACTTCGTCATTCTCGGGGAACCTGAGAGGGCGGTCATGGCGCTGGCAGCGGGCGCCCGGCTGGAGGGTCGCGTCGACAGCCCGGCGATCACCGATCTCGACACGCTGCCCTTCCCGCGCTGGGACATCGTCCGCGGCGCGGCACGTCGGTGGTGGTCGCCGCCGTTCTCGGGGCGGCCCGTGGGCGGCGCCTACCCGCTGATGGCCAGCCGCGGCTGCCCCGAGTTCTGCACCTACTGCCCGCACCGGATTCTGGCCTCGCACCGCACGCGCACACCCGGGAACATCGCCGACGAGCTCGAGTATCTCGCGAGCCTCCAGCATCATCCGTACGTGGTGTTCCGCGATCCGCTGTTCACGGACAATCGCGACCAGTGCCTCGCCTTGTGCGATGAGATCCGGGCCCGCGGGATCCGGATCCGGTTCGAGTGCGAGACGCGGCTCGACCGGCTGGATCCGTTCCTGATCGAGGCGCTGCACAAGGCCGGCCTCGCGGCCATCAGCTTCGGCGTGGAGACGGTGTCGACCGAGACGCTGAAGCGTGCCGGCCGTCGGCCCATCCCGCCCGAGCACCAACGCCAGGTCATCGCCGACTGCCGCCGCCGCGGCATCGTCTCGGCGGCGTTCTACGTGTTCGGGTTCCTGCAGGACGACTGGCAATCGATCGCCGCGACCATCGACTACGCGATCGACATGGGTTCAACGGTGGCCCAGTTCAAATTGCTGACGCCCTACCCCGGCACCCCCATGTACCGCCAGCTCGCGCCGCGTATCTACGAGCAGGACTGGGAACGATTCGACGGTTACACGCCGACGTTCACCCACCCATCGCTGACCGCCGACGAGCTCTCATTCCTCCTCGGCGCGGCATACAACCGCTTCTACATGCGGCCGTCCTGCGTCGCGACCTACTTCCGGGTGCCAGACCATGTCCGGCGAGTGGTGTCGCGGTTCGATCGGCTGGTCGTGGCGCGCCACGAGCGGGCGGAGCGCGCCGCGATGACCCGAACCGTCACATGCTGACGGACATCCCCCGATACGGCGCACGGGTGATCGCGCCGAACCGCCGGCTCGATCCGCTGCCGGACACCTCCGGCCCCCGCGACCGCGTGCCGGCGGCTGTTCGACTCGACGGCCTCCGCGAGCGCGTCCCCTGGACCGGCGAGACGGCGGCGTCGGCCGAGAGGGTCGACGCCGCCGGCGCTGCAACAGCGGCCACCGCGATCCAGCCCCCGGTGGACGCGTCGCGGTCGCCCGACGGACTGGAACCGGTCGGGCTACGCGCGGTCGGCGCCTGCCCGTGATCCCTACCGGACATTTCGCGTACCTGGCGATCTACCTCGCCGCGATTGTCGAGGGCGAATTGGTGTTCATCGCCGCCTCGGTGCTGGTCGCCTCCGGGCAGCTTCATTACCTCGCGGTGCTCGTCGCCGGCGCGCTCGGAGCGGCGACCGGCGATCAGCTGTACTTCTACGGATTGCGTGGACGGCTGGAGCGGTGGCTGTCGCGCTGGGCCACGATGGCGGCGCGCCGTGACGCGATCGTCACACGGGTGCAACGCCATCAGTCCTTGATGGTCCTGGCCATCCGCTTTGCGCCCGGGCTCCGCATCGCCATCGCCGCGGCCTGCGCTTACGCCAAGGTCCCGCCGCTTCGGTTCAGCCTCCTGAACCTCGCGTCCGCGTTCGTGTGGGCGACCGTGCTGCTCGCGCTGGTCAGCCGGGTCGGTCCGTCGGTGTTCGCTCGCGCCGGCCTGAGCGGCATATGGGGCGCCATCATCCCAGGCGCGGTCATCGTCCTCTTCGGATGGTGGCTCGGAAGAGACTTGCGAGAGAGGGGCTGAGAACGCTCGAACCTATCGAACCTTCGGGCGCTCAGAACCTCAGGTCCTGAAGATATCTGGCACTGGCGGCGAGGCTCTCGAACGGCGCCTTCGGCTGGTCGTGTTCGACGAAGTAATGCGTGATGCCGGCAGTTTGTGCGTGCGCGAAGATCCGGGCCCAGTCGATCGGGCCGGGGCCGACATCGGCGACGTCCGGCAGCAGCGTCTCGATCGGGGGCGCGACGGTCCACTTCGCGGCATCGGGCGGCAGCTTTTTCAATCCCTTCACGTGGACCAGCGGGAACCGGCCTGGATACTTGTCGAACCATGCCACCGGATCCTGCCCCGCCGCGGCCGCCCAGCACAGGTCCAGCTCGATCTTGACCAGCTTCGGATCGCAGGTTTCGAGAATCAGATCGAGCGGCTTCTTGCCATCGACCGGAACGAACTCGAAATGATGGTTGTGATAGGCGAACTGGATCCCGGCCTTCTGGGTCAACGCGCCCGCCTTGTTGAACGTCTCGGCCGCACGCGTCCAGGCGCCCGGTTGCTTCCGGACCGCCTCGTCGATCCACGGATTGACGATGAACTGATGGCCGATGATCGTGCTCGCCTCGATCACCTTGGGAAAGGTGTCCCCGAGCTGATCGTACGGGATGTGCGTGGACGGCGCGGTCAGGCCGGACGCTGCCAGCGCGGCCTTGACCTGCTGCGGCGTCTTGTCGAAGTAGCCGGCGAACTCGACCTCCTTGTAGCCAAGGGCGGCGACCTTGGCGAGGGTGCCGTCGAAGTCCTTGGCCATCGCGTCGCGGACGGTATAGAGCTGCATGCCGAGCCGCTCAATGCGGTGCGATTGCGCGAACACCCGGGCCGGCGCGGCGGCCATCGCGAGGCCGGCGCCGAGGCTGCCGAGGAACGAACGGCGGTTCAGAGACATTGCGGTCCTTTCAAGGCGGTTTATGAGGTTCATGGGGTTCATGAGGTTGGGTTCAGGGTTCGGCGTACGGTTCATGGGTTCCTCGTTCGGCGTTGGTTCCTCGTTCGCGTTCAGGTTCAACTTTTCAGCCTTCAATTGTGTTGCGACGGCTGCGAACCGCCGAACCGCGGCGACGCGGAACCGAACGTTGAACCGTGAACCCAACCTTGAACCCCCATGAACCAACTCGCGCCCGCGTGCGCGAGTTGAGTGTAACAGCGCCCTGACCGCGCGCCTGTCGACCGCCTCGCTGTGCTATGGTTCCGTCCCGCGAGGACAACACGATGACGCTGCAGCGGACGATGATTGCGGGTGTGGTGCTGATGATGGCGACGGGCGGGTCAGCGGGCCGGGCCGCCGGACGTCTGACGGCGCAGGCCGGGGCGCGCGGCGCGGCGCCGCAGACCACGGCGCCAGCCGGTCGCGGCACGCCGTCGGGCATGAACATGCTGCCCGAAGAGATCCCGCTGTGGGAGGGGGGCGCGCCCGGTGCGCTCGGAAGCGCCGATGCCGACAAACCGACCCTGACCATCTATCGTGCCAGCCGTCGCTCCTCGGGCACTGCCGTCGTGATCGCTCCGGGCGGCGGCTACCAGAACCTCGCGATGGATCACGAGGGCCGTCAAGTGGCGGCGTTCTTCAACTCGATGGGCGTCAGTGCGTTCGTACTCAAGTACCGTCTCGGACCCAAGTATCACCATCCGATCGAGCTCGGCGACGCCCAGCGCGCTATCCGCATCGTCCGATCGCGCGCCCAGGAGCTCGGCGTGCTGCCCAATCGGATCGGGATGATGGGCTTCTCGGCGGGCGGCCACCTGGCGTCCACCGCGGCGACACATTTCGACAGCGGCAAGGCCGACGCGCCGGACGCGATCGACCGCGTGAGCAGCCGCCCGGACTTCCTGATCCTCGGGTATCCCGTCGTCTCCACAGATCCGGCCATCGCCCACGCCGGGTCGGTCAAGAACCTCCTCGGTGACAACCCGGATCCGAAGCTGCTCGAGGATCTCTCGAACGATCTGCGAGTCACGCCGGACACGCCGCCGACGTTCATCTTCCAGACCAACGCTGACACGACCGTCCCCGCCGAGAACAGCGTGCGCTTCTACGTCGCATTGCGCAAAGCCAAGGTGCCGGCGGAGATGCACATCTTCGAGAACGGCGCGCACGGTGTCGGGTTGGCGCTCGACGACCCGGCGCTCAGCCTGTGGCCGACGTTACTGACCAACTGGCTCAGAGGGAGAGGGCTCCTCACCAAGCCCTAGCAGGCCGCTGAAAAAGGGCGGCCTGATGTGAAATGGCAAATGGCAGATGTGAAAACACTGGGGTTCTGCCATCTTCCATCTGACATCCGCCATTCAGTATGCGTTTTTCAGCATCCTGCTAGTGTCCCGAGTCATGATCAACTCCCAACCTCCAACCTCCTACTCCCAAAAGGGAACCGATTCGCTACGATTTCTGGAACTTGGGGATTGGGCGTTGGGAGTTGACTGGCTGAGTATTTCATCAGCGTGCTACGCCTTCGGAGTCGCCGCCGTGGGGAAATGGTCGGATTGTCTGCGCCGCCGCGGCGTTTGAGAACCGCTTTGCCCCAAACACTCCCGGATCGGTTTTCAAGGCGCCGCTGCGTGCGCCAGCCTCATCACCTCTGACCGCATGAGACGCCCGACCCGCTCGATCTCCGAGTCCGACAGGGACTCGTAGACCGGCACCTGCACGGCCGCGGCCGCCCTCTCCGCCCCCGGCGCCGCCGGGCCACTCCATCCAAATAAGTCCATCCGTGTGCAGACGTCGACGTGCATGGGCGCCACGTCGACGCCGCGGCGAATGCACCGCTTCACGATCGTCCGACTGTCGGGAACATAGGCGCAGTACTGGTAGTACACGTGGGTGCGATCGGGGGGAGTCCGTGGAATCGTGATGCCGGGCACATCGCCCAGCAGGCTGTCCAGCATGCGCGCATGTCGCCTGGTGCGGTCGATGAACTCCGGCAGCCGCCTCAGGCCGGCCAGGGCGAGCGCCGCCTGGACGTTGGAGAAGCGGCCGCGATAATGCGTCGGCAGCGGATCGAGCGGCCGAACGCGTTCCCACAGGCGCTCTTCCGGTTTCGCATTCACCCACGATGCGGCATACCAGATTGGAAACAGCGAGTACGTGAAGACGTTCGGGCGGATGAACGTATGCTGCCACTTGCCGGCGGAGAGGATGCTCTCCACGCGTTTCTCGCTCGGCCACGCTTCGCCGTCCGCGAGCTCGCCGACCCGTCGGGCGAGGTCGGGATCGCGGATCCACGCCAGGCCGCCGCCATAGGTATTGAGCGGCTTGAAGGCTTGAAAACTGAAGAAGCTCGCGTCGCCAAGCGTCCCGACCATCTGGTCCCGGTACATGGCGCCAAGCGAGTGCGCGCAGTCCTCGATGACCTTGAGATTGTGGCGGCGCGCCAGCTCGATGATCGGATCCATGTCGCAGGCCAGCCCATAGAGGTGGGTCGGCAGCACCGCTCGAGTGTTCGGCGTGATCGCACGTTCGACCGCGCGTGGGGAAAGGGTGAAGGTCGTCGGGTCGATGTCCACGAAAATCGGCTTCAGGCCGGCGACGCGGGTGATTTCGGGTACGACCCAGAAGGTCAGCGCCGGCACGATGATTTCGGCGCCGGGTGGGAAGTCCATCGCCTTCAAGATGAAATAGAGCGCCATCCTCCCGTATTCCGTTGAGCACGTTCGCACCTGCCCGGACCCGAGAAACTGCGCGAAGGCCTGCTCGAAGGCTTCCACGTGCGGTCCTTGGACAAACTGCCCGCGCCGGCGGCACTCGTCGATGATCTGGTGCCGTTCTGGAACAACCCTGGTGCCAAACCTTGGAATAGCGGCCATGTTCCTATGGTCCTCGAAAGTGTCTTTGGCGCGAAGAATTCTTCGTCCGCCGCCACCCCACGAGGACGTCACAGCGAGGATCGCAACGAGCGAGTGCTGGCCAGCCGCACGCGCACTGACCGTCGTGCCCCGCTGATCAGTGTTCGGACGGCCAGGGCTCGACGGGGTTCAGCCGGAACCCCTCAACTCTCCAACTGGTGCCGTCTTGTCCGCACCACCGCCACATAGACCGGCAGCCCGGCCAGCAGCAGCAGAAAGCCCCAGTAGACCGCTTCGGCACCCGCACCGCCGATCGCCCACAACGAGTAGACGAACGCGAACGCCGCCGTCAGCGCGGCGCCCGTCGCCAACCCTGCCCCTTCCCCTGCGGACCGATCCAGGAAGACGGCCAGCGACGAGAACACGTACGGCACCAGCGTGCTGAGCGTGGAGAGCAGGATGATGAACGTGAACAGCCCGACGAGATCGCGGGTGTAGTTCATCGCGATCAGCGCGGTGGTCAGCAGCCCCGCGATGACCATGCCGGCCGTCGGCGTCCCGCGCGCCGAGACGCGCCGGAAGATGCGCGGAAAGAGACCGTCGCGGGCCACCGCCATCGGCAGCTGCCCGACCAGCAGTACCCACCCGTTCAGCGCGCCGAAACAGGAGATTGCCGCGCCGAGCGCCACAAAGCGGGCAGCGCCGTTGCCGGCCAGCTGCCGCGCGGCGTCCGAGTACGGCGCGGTCGAGTGGGTCAGCGTCGACGGCGCCAGCAGGCTCATCACGCCCACCGTGCTCAGGATGTAAATGGCCGCGGTGATCGTCGTACCGACCAGCGTCGCGCGAGGAATCGTCCGCGCCGGATCGACGATGCTGCCGCTCGGAACGGTGGCGGCCTCGAGTCCGAGAAACGCCCAGAGCGTGAGGGCAGCGGTCGCCGAGACGCCTCCCGTGACAGCCCGGACGCCGCTCGCAGGGATAGTCAGATGTGACGCGTCGAACGCGAACACGCCGGCCACGCCGATCACCGCCAGCGGTACGATCTTCAGCACGGTGGTCGCTCCCTGCACCCACGCGGCCGATCGCACCCCCACGATGTTGACTCCGATCAGCAGCCACACGGTGGCCACCGCGATCACGGCGGCGACCATCGGCGATCGGACCAGCCCCGGAACAAACGGATCCAGGTAGCCGACGAAGGCGACCGCGAGCGCGCCGAGGCTGGACCAGATTGAAATCCAATAGCCCCACGCGACCAGGAAGCCGGCGAAGTCGCCGAAGGCGCGTCGCGTGTAGGCGTACGGCCCGCCGGCAGCAGGATCCATCCGGGCCAGCCGCGCGAACACCAGTGCGAGCGCCAGCGCGCCGACCGTCGACACGCCCCACCCGGCCAGGCTCAAGCCGCCATAGGGCGCCAGCGACGATGGCAGCAGGAAGATGCCCGAGCCGATCATGTTGCCCATGACCAACGCCACCGCCATCCAGAAGCCAATGGCGGGACGCGGGACGGGCGTGGGCTGCACCGCGCAATCGTATTGCAGCTGAGCGCAGCGGCGAACCCCGTGCGGCCCCAATGAAACGTCAGAGCCGGAAGCTGGAAGCTGAGAGCTACTTCCTGTCCCCGCCCCTGAACGTCTCCGCGCTCCCGGCCGCGGTGAAGTTGATGCTGCGGTCGCCGGCGTGGCCCGAGACAAGATAGCGCGCGCGCAGTTGCAGGAAATCCAGTCCGGCGCCGAACAAGCCCTGGCGCAGCGCTGTCGACGTTTCCTGCTCGATCGCCATGTCGAGCGTCAGCGCCAGCGATTCGCCGTGACCGCGGACGACGATGTGGCGCGGCCGGTTGGTCACGGGATCGTTGGTCTCCTCGATGCTCACGTCCGTGGCGTAGCCGACCGGGCCGTCGGGGCCGAGCGCCGCGAGGAAGCCCGGGATCCGATCCGGATCCGCCGCGTCCGACGGGGGCCGGACACGCCCGTAGACGAAGGACAACCCCTCGCCCTGTACCTGTCCCCACTGCCACCGCACCCCCTCCCAGAACCCCCAGTTGTGATCGTGGTAGCCGTCGGCGCCCGAGAGGTCGAACGTGGCGCCGTCCACGGCGATCGACCCTTCGAGCGGGCCGGCCATCACGGGCACGGTGTAACCGGAGAGCCATCCACCGGCCCCGCGGATCACAATCGGCGCCAGCGATTGCCCGGGTGTGGCGGTCAGAGCGATCGTGGCGGTCGCGTGCCCCGCGCCGGTCTCCGCCGGCAGATCGAGCGCGATTCGGTACAACGCGCCATCCAGGCGGACGCGATTGGCGCCGACCGTGAGGTCGGGCGCGGTCGCGAGCAGTTCCTTCTCGTCGACCTCGGTCGACGCGGCGTAAGACGTCATCCGCCCACCCCGCTCGAGTTGCAGGCGCACGCCGATCGTCCGCCGGTCAGCAGAAACGCGCGGGCCGGAGAGGAACGTCAGGTAGAAGCGCACGTCCTTGCCGCGTCCGTTGAAGTACAGCCACTCGGCCCACGACGCCGCGCGACCGGGCGCATCGGGGATCGCGTGGAAGCGGTCCATGGCGCGCAGCACCGCGTCTCCCTGCGGTGCGGCCCACGCGCGATCCGCCGTGGTATCCGTCCATGACGACTGGCCGCGCGTTTCCGAGTCGCCGAGACGCTGCTCGAGGCTCGGAATGCCGCCGCGCGCCCGCACCGGCGTGGAGCCTTGCCCGTCGATCAAGTACAGGTTGGCCCGCACGGTCGGCGAGGCGACCGCCACCTGACTGGCGAGCGGGCCGGCACCGAGCACGCCCGAGGTGACGAACCGCGCGCTCGACACCTGGCCGGTCACGCCGCCGATGACCACATCCCCGCCGCCGACCAGCTCGGGAGCCCGCGCCTGTTCGAGGATCACCCCGCCGATCCCGAGCAGCGCCGCCATGACGCTCACACCCAGGCCGAAACCGGCGGCGAGCACGGCCGTGCGGATCGGATGCGCCAGCAGCGAGCGCAGCGCCAGACGGAAAATCATCGCGCCTGGTCCTCGACCACCTGGCCGTCGCGCATCCGGATCAGCCGGTGCGCCCGCGCCGCCACGGCCTGATCGTGGGTCACGACGACGACCGCCGTGCCTTGCGCATGGAGGCGATCGAGCAATGCGACGATCTGATCTCCGGTCGCCTGATCGAGCTCGCCGGTCGGCTCGTCCGCGAGGAGCAGACGCGGGCGATTGGCGAGGGCCCGGGCAATCGCGACCCGCTGCATCTCGCCACCCGACAGCTCCGACGGCCGATGTCCAGCGCGCCGCGCCAGCCCCACGTAGTCAAGGAGCTCGCGTGTGCGCTCCCGCCGTTGCGGCCTGCTGACACCCGCCTCCGCCTGCGGCAGCTCGACGTTCTCGAACGCGGTCAGCATCGGCAGCAGAAAGAATCGCTGGAACACGAAGCCGATCTCGCGCAGCCGCAGCCGGCTGCGCTCCGCATCAGGCAGCGAGCCGACCTCGCGCCCGTTGAATCGCACCTCCCCGCTCGTCGGCGTATCCACGCAGCCCAGGACGTGCAGCAGCGTCGACTTGCCGCATCCCGACGGGCCGACCACGCCGACGTACTCGCCCGGCGGAATCGCAATGGTCACGTCGCGCAGGGCCGCGACCGGCCCGGCCGCCATCGGAAAGACCCTCGAGGCATTGACGGTCTCGACAATCGGGGTCACGACACCACCTCGCGCCGGAGCGTCGCGGCAATCGGCAGCGTGGCAACGATGCGCATCGGATACGCGGCGGCAGCGAGCGAGGCGACGGCGAGCAGGCCGACGTGCAGGAACAGGGCGCGCGGCTCGAAGACGAAGAAGTGCAGATCGGCCGGGAGACCCGGCATCGCCCGGAGGATCGTGTCGAGCCGCAGCGACAGCAGGCCGCCGAGCGGAACCGCCAGCGCTCCGCCTGCGGACACCAGCATGACCGACTCGATCAGGATGCCCCCCATGACTCGCCAGCGCGACAACCCCAGCGCTCGAAGCGCGGCGATCTCGCCCAACCGCTGGTTCACCGAGACGGTCAGCAGCACGCCAATCAGCAGGAACCCGAAGAACAGCGTCACCGTGGCCAGCACCGCCGAGATCTGGCGGAAGTACGAGAACTCGACCCGGCTGAAGCGCTCCACGAGATCTTCGTTGGTCACGACGTACAGGCGCGGAAAGGCGGCATGAATCGCCGCCGCGGCCGTGTTCGCGCCAAGGCCGGGACGCGACCGGACCAGCAGCATCTCCGCTTCGTCGCGATCCTCGCCGCCGCAGAGCGTTGCCGCATCGCGCAGCGTTCCCGCCGCCGTCCTCGCCCGCGCGTCGTCGAACGGAAAGTCCACGACCCCTGACACGAGGAAGGTGACCGGCGGCAGCGGGTTTGACTCGCCGGCGCAGCGCAGCGCGATATGGCTGCCGGGCGCGAGCCCGGCCTCCTGCGCGATGTTGCGGTTGATCACCAGCGCTGGCATGGTCCCCGAGGTGCGCGGCAGGTCCTCACCGGACACCATCGTCCACATCGATCGGGCCTGCGGGTCGACGCCGATGAATTGCAGGGCGTCTTCCCTGCCAAGCCGGCTGGAGGCGTCGGCCGCGGCAGGGGCCTTGGCCGTCGCGGCGGTGGTCGGGTTGGCGAGCTCCACATCGCGCAGCCGGAGCTGCAGGACCGATTCGACCTCCGGCAAGCGGCCGAGCGCCTGGCTCAACGCGGTCGCGTCGGTCAGGAGCGGGCCGGAGAACGGCGGCGCGTCGGTGGCCAGGACGCGGATGTCGAACCCGGCGCGATCCAGGAGATCGCGAAACGACAGCACCAGGCCGCGCGACAGCAGCAGCATGTCGAACAGCAGCGCGCCGACTGCAGCGACGCCGAGAATCGCCAGCGCGCTCCGCGCCGGCTGGCGGATCAGGGTGAGCCAGGAAAGCGTCAGCATCGGTGGGTCAACGACGGCATGAACGAGATCATCAGCGGCGAATCAAGGCCAGCAGCTCGCGGCGCAGCAGCGTCCACGACGCCACGATGCTGGCGAGAATGCCGAGCGGGATCGCGATGACGATCGACTGGAGTACGACGTGCGGCGTGACCCTGAGGAAGATCAGCGAGGTGTCGTAGCGCCACTGGAAGAACCGGTTGAACGCGCCCTGCGATGCCAGGGCGAACACGACGCCGAACACCGCGCCGGCCACCGCGATCAGTGCGCCTTCGGCGAAGACCTGGAGCAGGATTCTCCGGCGCGTCAAGCCAATGAGACGCAGGATGCCGACGGTGCCGCGCCGTTCATCGACCAGCATCATCATCAACGCGAGGAGGAACACCGCGCTCCCGATCACCGTGACGATCGCGATCGCGAAGTGGAAGCGTTCGAGCACCACGAACGTGCTGGTGCGGTTGTCAGGAGCCGACGTCGGGCGGGCCACCGCGCCCGGCACGCGCGCCGCGACGCTCGTCGCGAACGCCGGCGCGCCGGCCGGATCCTTGAGCGCGACGTTGATTGTCGAGACCGTCTCGAACGAGCCGGGGTCTGCCGGGTCCGCTTTCATCGCGACGAGGTCGGGCAGGTGCATGCGCAGCTCGAAGCGCGGCTGGGCGAACCGCATGGGATCCGGAGCCGGCTCGTAGACGCCGGCGATCCGAAAACCCCGCGCGTCCTTTCCCGAGGGCTCGGTCGACAGCTGCACCACGTCGCCGATCTTCAGGTGCCGCGCCTCCATCAGTTGGCGCGTCACCAGGATCTCGGGGAGCGCTTTCGCTTCACCTTGCGCGTCAAGGCTGGCTGCCGCCAACGCCGCACAGAAGACCGAGGCCGCGACCCGGGCCACCCATCGGCTGGGTGTCAGGGAGGCGCAAGCAGGACGGATTCCGCGTGTACGAGGGCTACGGTCAAGCTGTGGCCTGGACAAACGTGTACCGCTCGTCGGCGACGGCATCGCCGATCGACGAGCGCGGAGGGCGATCATCCCCTACTGTTATCACGAGTGACGGCGACTCGAGATCCGCGGGTCATCGCCTCGATCGAACAGCGCGGCGCGCCGTTCGTCCGTAGGCCTGCCACAGGGTCTCCACGACCGCCTCGGCGAGATGGTCGAGCTGCTGACCGCCCGTGAGGCGGAGCATGTTGCGGTACATCATCGGACCGACCAGCCCGATCGCCGCACTCTCGACGTCCACGCCTGGCGCGAGCCGCCCCTCGGAGATGGCCCGGTTGAGCAGCGCGATCACCTGCAAGCGCGGCGGATCGATCGCCTGCGCGCGCCAGGCCCGGCCGAACGCCGGGTTGCGGACCGCGTAGGCCATCAGGTGCGGCATCAGCCGCGAGCGCAGCTCGGTGCGGGGTCTGGGGGGCTGCCGGCTGAGAAAGGCGACGAGATCGGATCGCACGTCGACGGTCGGCTCGAACGGGGGCAGCGAGTCGAAGTCATGCAGGGACGACATGACCTCGAGGCACAAGGCGCCCTTGTCGGGCCAGTGCTTATAGATCGTCGCCTTGCTGACCCCGGACGCCTCGGCGATCGCGTCCATGCTGGTCGCGTCGATCCCGTGCTCCCCGAACAGCAGGCCGGCGGCTTCGAGAACTCGCGCGTGCGCTGACGCGCTTTTCGGCCGCCCCATGGATCAGTGCCTCGGCTGCTGCGGCACGGCTCCGTCGAATACGGATCGGGCTCGCATTGTCGCCCTCAGATCTGAATCCGGGAGAAAGAGTGAGCCCCGAAGGCGAGGAACGCTGCGGCTACCACGCCGAGCACGGCGATGTCGGTGGCCACGCCGAAGTGCGATGACGCGATGAGCACGCCGCGCAGTCCGTCGATGCCGTAACTGAGCGGGTCGAGTCGCGTGATCAGGGCCAGCGCTGCCGGCAGCTGTCCGAGCGGAAACAACGCCCCGGACATGAAGAAGATCGGCATCACCAGGAAGTTCATCACCAGCTGGAAGCCCTGCATGTCCTGGAGGAGCGATCCGATCGCGGTGCCCAGGGCGCAGAACACTACCGCGATGAGCAGCATGATCAGGAACGCCAGCGGCAAGGCGGCCAGGCTGTGCGGCCGGAACCCGGCGATGGTGCAGACGATCAGCATCAGCGTGCCCTGGAGCATGGCCACCGTCGCGCCGCCGAGCGTCCGGCCGATCATGATCTGGATGCGCGGCACCGGCGCGACCAGCGTCTCCTTGAGGAATCCGAACTGCCGATCGAACAGCAGACCGACGCCCGAGAAGATCGAGACGAAGAGGATCGTCATGCCGACGACACCTGGGGCCAGGAACTGCAGGTAGCTGCCGTTACCCGCCTGCTGGAAGGTCGGCCCCAGGCCGAACCCGAGCGCCACGAGGTACAGCGTCGGCTGGCCGAGTGACGCGGCCATTTGGGCCCGCGAGCGCGTGTAGCGCTTCAGTTCCCGCAGCCAGAGGATGTATACCGCGCTCATCGATCACCGCCTCCACATCTTCGCGAACTGCCGGAGCTGATCGCCGCTGGGCGCCTTCTCGTCGCGGATCGAGGATCCGGTGAGGGCGAGGTAGGCGTGCTCGAGCGAGTCGGTCTTGGTCTGTTCCTTCAGCTCCTGCGACGAGCCCTGGGCGACGATGCGGCCGTGGTCGATGATCCCGACCCGCTGCGCCACCCGATCCGCTTCATCCATGTAGTGCGTCGTCAAAAAGACGGTGACGCCCTCGGTCTGATTGAGGTGCTTGACGTGCGTCCACAGCTGATTGCGGCTCTGCGGATCGAGACCGAGCGTGGGCTCGTCGAGGAACAGGATCTTCGGCGTGTGCAGGAACCCGCGGGCGATCTCGAGCCGCCGCTTCATCCCGCCCGAGAACTGCTTCACGGGGTCGTGGCGGCGGTCCCAGAGCTCGAACAGCTTGAGCAGCGTCTCGGCCCGCGGCGCCCGCGCCGCCCGCGGCACATGGTAGAGCACGGCGTGCAGCTGGAGGTTCTCCCAGGCGGTGAGCTCGCTGTCGAGGCTGGGGTCCTGGAACACGATCCCGAACCGCTGCCGGACCTGGTTCTGGTGCGTTCCCGGATCCAGCCCGTCCAGCGTCAGCGTTCCCTTCGTCGGCCGCAGCAGCGTCGTCAGCATCTTGATCGTGGTCGTCTTGCCGGCGCCGTTGGGACCCAGGAAGGCAAAGATTTCGCCGCGCGCGACGTCGAACGAGATGTCGTCGACGGCGTGCACGTCGCCGAAGGTCTTGGTGAGGTTGCGAACCTCGATCATGTTGGTCGACATGGCCGCTCATTTCTATACTAAACCGTTCAGTTTCGTCAAGACCGGGCCGGTCCGCCCGTGTAGAATCAGCCCCGTGACCCGCCGTCCCGCCTTCTGGCTGTTGCTGGCCCTCCTCTCGGCCGCTGCGGCCGTGACCGGCTTCTGGTATTTCCCGCAGGCCTTTTCCATCGTCGCGCTGGACATCACGATGGACCGCGATCACGCCCTGGCCGCGGCCCGGACCATCGCGGCGCGCGACCAGCTCGGGCCGCCCGGTTACCGGGAAGCCGCGTCGTTCGCGCTCGACGAGGAGGCGCAGACCTTCGTCGAGCTCGAAGGTGGCGGCAAGGCGGCGTTCACGCAGATGCTGCGGAACGGCCTGTACTCCGCCTACACCTGGCGGGTCCGGCACTTCGCCGAGGGCCAGCCCAACGAAACGACGATCCAGTTCACGCCCGACGGACAGCCGTATGCGTTCGTCGAGCGCCTCGACGAGATGGCGCCCGGCGCGGCCTTGTCGGGCGCCGAGGCCCGCCGGATCGGCGAGGCGGCGGCGCGCGAGCGCTGGCAGGCCGATTTCACCACATATGCGCTGGTCGAACAGGGGCAGGAACGCCGGCCGGGCGGCCGCGTCGATCACACCTTCACCTACGAGCGGCCAACGCCGACCCTCAACGAAGGACGCTATCGCCTTCAACTGGTGGTTGGCGGCGACCGCCTGACCTCGGTACGCCACTTCGTGAAGATCCCGGAGGCGTTCTCGCGTCGCTACGAGAACATGCGCTCGGCCAACGAGGCGATCGGCGTGGCGTCCGCGGTCGGCATGGTGCTGCTGTATGTGTTCGGCGGAATCGGCGTCGGCCTGTTCTTCATGCTGCGCCGGCGGATGGTGGTGTGGCGGCCGGCGGTGGTCTGGGGCGTCGCGGTCGCCTTCCTGCAGGCGCTCGCGTCGATCAACGAGTGGCCGCTGATCTGGATGTCCTACGACACGGCGGTGCCGCGGACCACGTTCTTCCTCCAGCAGGCCGCGACCATCGTGGTGACGTTCCTCGGCTTCTCCGCCTTCTTCGCCCTGTCGTTCATGGCCGCCGAGACGCTCGGCCGGGCCGCGTTCGGCACTCATCCCCAGACGTGGCGGGCGTGGGGCCGCGGCCCCGGCAGTTCCACCGCCGTCCTCGGCCGCACGGTCTCGGGCTACCTGCTGGTCTCGGTCTTCTTCGCCTACGACGTCCTGCTCTATGTGATCACCACACGCGCGTTCGGCTGGTGGTCGCCGGCGGAAGCGCTGCTCCACCCGGACGTGCTCGCGACGTATGCGCCGTGGCTGTCGGCGATCGCCAATTCGTTCCAGGCGGGCTTCTGGGAGGAGTGCCTGTTCCGGGCCGTACCGCTCGCCGGGGCCGCGCTCATCGGCGATCGCTTTGGCAAGCGGCGGCTGTTCCTCGTGATCGCCTTCGTCGTCCAGGCCCTGGTCTTCGGCGCGGGCCACGCGCCGTATCCCAACCAGCCCTCGTTCGCCCGTCCCGTCGAACTGATTCTGCCGTCGATCGGATTCGGCCTGCTCTACCTGTACTTCGGCCTGATCCCCGGCATCGTGCTCCATTTCACGTTCGACGTGGTCTGGTTCGCACTGCCGGTCTTCATCACCGTCGCCCCGGGCATCCGGTTCCAGCAGTTCATGATCGTCGCGCTGACGCTGGTGCCGCTGTGGGTCGTCCTGTGGCGCCGCTATCTCGCCGGCGCCTGGACGACGCTGGCACCGCAGGATCGGAATGCGGCGTGGGTCCCGCCGCCGGCGCCGCCCGAACGTGCAACGGCCGCCGAAGCGCCGAGAACCGCCGCACTGAGCCCCGCTCTGCGCCGCGCCTGGCTCGGCGCAGGAGGAGTGGCGCTGCTCGTCGTGCTGGCGCTGATGCTGCGTGCCCCGCGCGAACCCATGTTCACGGCCGGGCGAACGCAGGCGGCCGAGGCCGCCCGCCAGGCGTTGGCGGCACGGGGCACGACGCTGTCGCCGCAATGGCGGTGGCTACCGGTCATCGACGACGGGTCCGGCGGTCCGCACGAGTTCGTCTCACGAACCGGCGGCGAAACGCGCCGTATCCAGTTGCTCGGGCGCTACCTGCCGGTTCCCCGCTGGCGCGTCAGGGTCGCCAACTTCGAAGGGGACCTGGCAGAGCGGGCAGAGGAATGGACCGTCATCGTGGATCGCGGCGGCGCGCCGCAGCAGCTGCAGCACACGCTGCCGGAGAGCCGGTCCGGCGCGTCGCTGGACGAAGCGGCGGCACGGGCGATCGCACGACAGGCCTTGCGCGAGCGGGCACAGCTCGACGCCGAGCGCGGCCAGGCACGCGAGGTCTCGGCCCGTCCAGAAAAGCTGGCCGCGCGCACTGACTGGACGTTCACGTTTGCCGACACCACGATCGCCCCGCTACCGCAGGGAGAGGCGCGGATCGACGTGCGGCTGGCGGGTGACGAGATCGCCGCGGTGCGCCGTTACGTGTTCGTGCCGGAACAGTGGGAGCGGCAGGAGCGTGCGTCGGAGACGCGGTCGGTCATCGTCCGCATCCTGGCCGGCATCCTGTTCGGCGGCCTGTTGTTGTGGGCGGCGATCATCGGAGTGATCCTCTGGAGCCGCGGCCGATACTCGCCAGTGGTGTTCCTGCTCGGGGCCGCGCTGATGCTGGTCGCCGCGGTGGCGAACGGCGCCAATGGGTTTCCGGCGATCATGGCCTCGCTCTCGACCGCGCAGCCGCTTCCGCTGCAGATCGGCGCGGTGGCGGGCGTGGGTCTCGTGGGTCTCGGGATCACCGCGGCCCTTGTCGGTCTCGCGCTGGGTGCGTTGCCCAAAACGCTCACCAGCCTGCCACGGCTGCCCGCTGCAGATGCGCTTCCGCTCGGCCTTGCGGCCGGGGCGCTCGCCGCGGCGGTGGGCGCCGCGAGCAGCTGGCTGCGCACGCCGTCATGGGCGCCGGACGCCGACCTGACCTCGCTCAATTCCTTCGTTCCATTTGCCGACCTGGTGCTCGATCCGATCCCCGGCTTCCTGACCCGCCTCGCGGTCCTGCTCGCGCTATTCGTGATCGTGGACCGCATCACCCATGGCTGGACTCGCCTGCGAGTGGTTTCCGCGGTCGTCCTGCTCGCCGTCGGGATGATTGCGTCGGGGCCGCCGGTCGGGGGACCGATGACCGCCTGGCTGATCGCGGCGCTCGTAACCGGCGCCGCCGTGTCCGGGATCTATGCCGGTCTGCTGCGGCTGGACCTGTCGATGATCCCGCTGGCGCTCGGCGCATCCGGCGCGCTGGGCGCGCTCGCGCGCGGGTGGCCGCGGCCGTTTCCCGGCGCGCTGCCCGCCTCGTTCAGCGCGGCGGTGCTCGTCTTCGCTCTTGGGTGGCTCTGGTTCCGCGTGCTGCGGCGGCACACGGCTGTTCCCCACGTAGCCGCCGCGACAACCAGCTGACGGCGTGCGGGCCAACCGGATGGTGCCGGCGACGTCCGGTGGACATTTTTCCGTCGCAGCTGCCGCGCGGAACTCCGGCCACCAGAAACGCGTCCACTTGGGAACCGTCAGTTGTTTCAGCCCCGCACTCGGGTGAGGCCGGCGATCGCGTGACTCGTAAGCCGTGAGCTCTCGGCCTGAATTGGGTATCATCTGCGGGCGAACCCGACATGAGCGAAACCGAGCGTCTCGAAGCGCTGCGCCGCTACCGGATCCTCGACACCCAACCGGAGCAGGCATTCGACGACCTGACGCTGCTCGCCTCTTACGTCTGCGAGACGCCGATCGCCTTGATCACGCTGGTCGACGCGGATCGCCAATGGTTCAAGTCCAAGATCGGCATTTCGGCGACCGAGACCTCGCGCAGCGTTTCGTTCTGTTCACACGCCATCCAGCAGACCGGCCTGTACATCGTCGCCGACGCGGCCACTCATGAGAGGTTCCGCGAGAACCCGTTCGTGACCGGCGACCCCAACATCCGGTTCTACGCCGGGGCGCCGCTCATCACACCCGAGGGTCAGGCGCTCGGCACGCTGTGCGTGATCGATAGCGTGCCCCGGACCCTCAACCCGGCACAGATCGACGCGTTGGAGGCCCTCAAACGGCAGGTCCAGGCGCAGCTCGAGCTCCGCGTGAACCTCCTCGAGCTCGGTAAGGCGCTGGCGCAGCGCGACCGCGCCGAGGCCGAGCAGCGCGCGCTCATCGGGCGGCTCCAGGCCTCACTCGACGGCCTGAACAAACTGGGGGCGCTCCTCCCCTACACATCGGTGTGTGAGCTGAACATGGTGATCCCCGCGGATCCGAAAGCCATTCCGACGATCACCGACGGCGTCAACCACCTGCTCGACTCGAAAGGCTGGCCCGAGCGCGAGATCATGGCGGTGGAGCTCGCCATCCAGGAGGCGCTTGCGAACGGCATCCGTCATGGTTGCCAAAATGACCCGAGCCGCCACGTCCAGTGCACCGTGGCGATCGAGCAGTCGGGCCAGGTCACGGTGGTTGTGCGGGACCCGGGGACGGGATTCGACGCGTCGAGCGTGCCCGACCCGCTCGATCCTGCCAACGTCATGAAGACCGGCGGCCGGGGCGTGTTCCTGATCAACCGGCTGATGGACGACGTGAGCTTCACGGACGGCGGCCGTGAAGTGCAGATGCGCAAGCGTCGATCGGGCGACGTCCATCACTGACGCTGACGCTGCGACGGCAGGACAGGACGTAAAGATGGTGTAGTTCTATGGTTCGATAGGTTCGACGGTTCGACAGGTGCTGGTTCTCAGGTTCGCCGGTTCAAAGGTTCGGAACCGGTACGACAGTCTCAGAACCACTCGAACCTTGGAACGCGCACCCGTCGAACCATCGAACCTATCGAACCTATCGAACCTATCGAACCCATCGAACCCTACCGTAAGGTCTCCATCAACCCCTTTGCCTCGATAAGGTCCCGCGTCTGGTGTCCCTCGGTGAACCAGCCGTAGATCTCTGACAGCATGGCCCGCCCGTCCATCGTCCGCGAGGATCGCTGGAGCAGGCGAGCGAGCCCCGTGGTCGCCCGCAGCTCCAGAGACTTGGCGCCCTGAGCCCGGGCAAAATCGATGGCCGCGATGAAGCTGCGCTCCGAGCCCTCGAGGTCGCCGGTCAGGCGGAGCAGCTCGCCACGCAGGCGATGCAGTTCGGCGAGATAGAAGCGCTCGAGCCCGCGCTCGGACGCATCGAAGCCGTCCTGGACGGCGCGGAGGCCTTCCTCCGGCCGATCCGCCTTGAGCAGTGCTTCGGCGAGATGGGCCAGGAACGTCGGCCGCAGCAGTCCGGCGTACATGCGCTCCTGCACCGCCAGACTGTCGCGCAGCTGGGCGACCCCGTCGTCCACGCGTCCGAGGTCGGCGAACGCCAGCGCCTGATAGCACCGGCCCCACTCGACTTCCTGGGCCAGCCCGTACTCGCTGCAGATGGCGATCATTTCGTCGCCGAGGAACACCGCCTCCGCCGCCTCGCCGCGCAGGAGGTGGATGTTCTCGGCCAGCGCGACGGCGAACACGATGCTGATCGGATGTTTCAGGCTGCGCGCGAGGGTGACGGTGGCCTGGATCCGCGAGAGCGACTGGTCAGGGTAGCCAAGGAACCACAGCGGCCGCACCGACAAGGCGCGCACGATCATCCCCGGGTCGAGGCCGAACCGCGAGATGAACGACAGGTGTTGATCGGGGTGGTGCAGCGCCAGCGCCTTTTCGGCGTGTTCGTTCGAGCGAACCGTGTGGCCGAGGAACTCGTTCACCGAGGCCATCATCTGGTGCGCCGCGACGAGGTTCGCCGGGTCGCCGGTCTCGTTGGCTTGGGCCAGGAGCTGTTCGGCCAGCGTCTCGAAGACCCGCAGATCGCCGCGGATGGCGTGGAACAGGGTCAGTCCCCAGAGCACCGGAAACAGCTCCGGCGCATTGCCCAGCTGCTGACAGAGCTGCCGCGCGCGCAGATACGGCTTCTCGACCTCCGGCGCGGCCCACCCCTGAATCGATCGCAGTGACAAGCCCAGAATGAGCTGCAAGCCGAGCTCGACCTGCATGCGCGCCGCATCCTCGGGCACTGACTCGAGCGCCCGCAGCGCGCGGCGCGAAAGCGTCACGGCTTCCCGGAAGGCGAACAGCCCGGCGGCATGGCGCGCCGCGGCGAAGAACTGATTGGCGGCGGCGCCGAAGTCGCGCGCCGCTTCGAACAGGATGCCGAGCTGCGCGGCACCGGCGGTGACGTCGGGCCCCTGATGGCGGACCAGCGCGTGGGCCACCTTGCCGCTCATCGCCGCCCGCCGCGTCGGCTGGAGCGTGGCGTAGAGCGTGTTCTGGTAGAGGATGTGGACGAACCGGTAGCGCAGCGTCAACGCCCGATCGGGGAACTCGTGCTCTCCCACCAGCTTCACGAACACGTGGATCCGATCCAGCACTTCGAGGTGCTCCTCGACGTCCGCCGCATCGACCGCCAGGGCTTCGCTGACGATCGTCGAATCGAATTCGTGCCCTTGCACGCTGGCCGCAACCAGCAGCCGGCGATCGTGCTCGTCGAGCCGCTCGATCTTGCGCGCAATCATGCTCCGCACCGACTCCGGCAGCTCGCGCTCGACGTCGGCGAGCGTCCGCGCCAGCGACCACACGCCGTCGGTCTTCGCGATGACGTGGCGGTCGCGGAGGTAGCGCAGCAAATCCACCATGAACAGCGGGTTGCCTTCGGTACGGGCGTGAATCAGCTCGGCCAACTCGCCGGGCAGCTGGTGCTCGGGGAACTCAATCGCGAGGTACCGCTCGACGTCCTGGTGAGCGAGAAATTCGAGCGGCAGCTCCGCCAGCAGGCCGCGCGACTGGAGGTCGCTGCGGATCTGCAGGAACGCGTGCTGGAGGACCGCCATCTCGGACGGCCGGTAGGTGCCGAGGACCAGCACCCGCGCGCCCTCGAAGCGGGCGGTCAGGTAATTCAGGAGGTCGATCGTCGAGATGTCGGCCCAGTGGAGGTCGTCGAAGAACACGACCAGCGGCCGCACCCGCGAGATCTCGAGGAACAGTGCGGCCAGCTCGCGCTTGATCCGTTCCTGCGAGGCCGTGCGGACGTCGGCTCTGAGTTGTTCCGTCGAGGATCCGTCAGACGTCAGCCGGGCGACATTGAAGAACCAGGTCGGGGCGGTGACCCGCATCAACTCCGAGAACGACTCCCCGCTCGCAGGATGCATCAACCCCTCGAGCGCCTCGAGGACCGGGAGGTAGGCTTCAGATCCGGCGAGCCGCTCGGAACACCGGCCGCGCGCGATCACTGGCCGGTACGGCCCGACCTCGATCTCCGCGAGGAAGTCCTCGACCAGCACCGTCTTGCCCATGCCGGGCTCCCCGGTCACGGTGATGAAGCCGCTTTCGCCGGCGGCCGCCTGGAGAAACGCCCCGCGCAGCTGTTGACGCTCCTCCTCGCGGCCGACCGTCGTGCGCCGCGTCATCACCGCCGCGGAGGCCGCCGCGATCGTGCCGCGGCTGCCCATGGCCGCCAGCTCACGATCGATCTCCGCCGCCGGCGGCCGCCGTGCGGGATCCTTCGCGAGCATCCGCAGAATCAACCCCTCGAGCATCGGCGGGACGTTCGGGTTGATCCGGGTCGGCGCAGGCGGATGCTGGCCCGGAGGCGAGAAATATACGGCGAACTGTTCCAGGTCGCTGGCGTAGTTGCGCACCGTGTGCGGCGAAGCGTTTTGCAGGCGGAGATCGGCAAGATAGCGGTCAATCGCGGCCGCGAGCTTGGAAACTGCCGCTTTAGGCATGCGAGTACAGGTG
>Ga0207701_10000994_pt1 | contig 30091 bp, 36 predicted proteins | sample KBSSwiSSwithPhiX_FD_184294 | JGI IMG/M metagenome (GOLD analysis project Ga0207701, IMG submission 184294) | Switchgrass rhizosphere bulk soil microbial communities from Kellogg Biological Station, Michigan, USA, with PhiX - S5 (SPAdes) (version 2) | ecosystem: Environmental > Terrestrial >... | reverse complement strand
CCGATGCCCAGCCCGACAGCCACCCCCATCGGAACCGACCGCCGGTGCATCCTCCACAGTTCCGGTTTCGACAGATGATGCGCGAACGGGCGAAGCAGTCGATTCTCGTGGAGCGTCTCGCGCTTGGGGATATGGCGCGTGATCCAGGCGAAGCGGGGTGCGGCCGCGTCAGGCACTGTGCCGAAGCAGCCTTTGCTGTTCTCTCTTCCAGTCGCGCTGCTTCACTGTTTCACGCTTGTCGTGCAATTTCTTTCCGCGGGCCAATGCCAGTTCGACCTTCGCTCGCCCACGGCCGTTAAAATAGATTGAAAGCGGGACGACCGTTAGCCCCTGCCGAGTGATCGCGCCGTGCAGCTTGGCGATTTCGCGCTTGCTGAGGAGGAGCTTGCGCTGCCGACGCGGCTGATGGTTCAGCCGGTTGCCGTGGCTGTATTCGGGGATGTGGCTGTTGATGAGCCAGATCTCGTCCCCCTCCACCGTCGCATAGCTTTCCGCGATCGATCCCTCCCCCTGGCGAAGCGATTTCACCTCGGTTCCGGTGAGCGCAATTCCAGCTTCGAACTTGTCCTCGATGAAATAATCGAAGCGCGCGCGCCGGTTCTCGGCGACGACTTTCTGCTTGTCGAACGGCGGCGGGAGCGGGTTTGCCATGAGCCCTAGATAAGACCTGCATGCTCCAATGCAGCATCCACTGCGCGTTTTGACGCATCGGACGCCTCGACCAGCGGCAGCCGGAGCTCCGTCGGGAAGCCCTTCCGAACCCTCGAGAGCGCATATTTCGTCGGTGCCGGCGACGCATCGGTGAACAGCGCCGCATGGAGCGGATAGAGCCTGTCCTGAAGCCCCAGCGCGTCGTCCCAGCGGCCTTCGCGCATGGCCTTCTGGAAATCCGAGCAGAGCTTGGGCGCGACATTGGCACTGACCGAGATGCAGCCGACCCCACCCATTGCGCTGAAACCGAGCGCCATGTCGTCGTTGCCGGAGAGCTGGCAGAAATCCTTGCCGCAGCTGATCCGCTGGGCGGAGACGCGGGCGAGGTTTCCTGTCGCATCCTTCACCGCGACGATCTTCGGGTGTTTAGCGATCTCGCCCAGGGTTTCGACCGATATGTCGGCGACCGTCCGGGAGGGCACATTGTAGACGACAACGGGAATTGGCGAGGCATCGGCGATGGCGGTGAAATGAGCGGCGAGGCCGGCCTGGCTCGGCTTGTTGTAATAAGGGACGACCGCGAGGACCGCGTCGGCGCCAAGGTCGGCGGCCGCGCGCGTCCGCTCGATCGACGCTTCCGTATTGTAGGTGCCGGTCCCGGCGATCACTGGTACACGGCCGTTCGCCGCGCGAACCGCGGTCGCGATCACCTTGCGATGCTCGTCCGCGTTCAGCGTCGCCACTTCGCCGGTGGTTCCGCAGGGAACCAGGCCATTCGACCCCTGATCGATCTGCCATTCGACGAATGCGGAAAATGAGTCCTCGTCGACACTCCGGTCCGAAAACGGGGTGACCAGCGCCGGTATCGAGCCAAAAAACATGGCTTTTTCCTTCACTTGGGAGTCCGGACAAGGTTAAGGTCCAGCATCCTGTTCACCGCCTGATAAGGAGCCGGTCGGCATAATGTCCAGCATGGGGAAGCGGACCTTTTTCATTCCAGCAATGCTGGCGTTCATGGCCTCGGCTTCCGCCGTCATTCCATCGGCCAACTTTGTCGAGACGAGCGAAGCGACCGCCGCCGTCGCGGACATCAATTCGGCAATCGTTCAGTGGCGGCAGCTTCGCCAAGGCGGAAACTATAGCTTCTACGACTATGCGCGGTTCCTGAATTACAACGAGGGCTGGCCTGCGGAGACATCACTTCGCGCAGCCGCGGAAAAAGCGATGCGGCCGGGCGAAAGCGGCGCGCTCGTGCTCGGCTTCTATCGTCTCAAGAAGCCGCAAAGCGGCAGCGGCTGGACGCGCTATGCTGACGCACTTGCAGGTGCCGGCCGAGCCGCGGAAGCCACGGACGCCGCCAAGCAGGCCTGGGCGTCAGGCGACCTCAGCGCCGCGGATGAGGCCTATATCCTGGCACGGTTCGGTTCGAGCCTCACCCCGCAGGATCATAACGCCCGCGTCGACGCCCTGCTCTTCGGCAAGGACCCGACGGACGCCGCTCGTCTTCTGCCATGGACAACAGTGGATCGCCGCGCGGCCTTTGCTGCCCGAATCGCGATGCAGCAGCGCGCCCCAAATACGGAAGCTTTGTTCCAGGCTGCGCGGCACCGCATCAGCGCCGATGCCGGCCTGCTGATGGATCGACTTCGCTATCTCCGAGATGGCGGCAACGAAAATCTGGCTCGCCAGCTCGCTGCCCAGCCGCACCAGTTCACCGAGCGGCCTGCGGATCCCGAGCGCTGGTATGAGATGTTGCTTCTGCTGGCGAACGGGGCTGTGCAGGATCGGCAGTGGCATTACGCCTACAATATTGCGCGTCAGCTGGACGACGCCCTTCCCGCGGGCACGCAAATGGCTGATCAGCCTTATGGCGTGCGTGACGATTACACGAGCCTGGCGTGGCTCGCCGGGCGGGTGGCATTGGACCGGCAGGGCAAAGCGACCAACGCGATCGCGATGTTCTATCGCTATGCCTATGGCGGAAAGTCCCTCCAGGTCGCCACGAAGGGGTTTTACTGGGCGGGACGAGCCGCATTGGCCGCGGGCCGTCCGGGAGACGCCACGGCCTATTTCCAACGCGCCGGCCTCTACCCCGACCTCTTCTACGGCCAGCTTGCGCTGGAGCGGCTGGGCCAATCCGTCCCCGTCCCCGGGGCAGCGCCCGCGGTCGCACCGACCGATCCGACACGCACGACCTTTGCCCAGAACCGGCTGGTCCAGGCGACGAGGCAGATGATGTACGGCGGCCGCGCGGATGAGCGGATGATGTTCGTCCGGGCCTTGGCCGAATCCCTGAAAACGCCGACGGAACGCTCGCTTGCGCTCGACCTTGCGCGGCAGCTCGGTCGTCAGGACCTCGCGGTGTGGGTCGCCCGTGCCGCCCGGAACGACGGCGATGCCTTTTATGTGCGTGAAGCCTATCCCACGATCCGGTCGACGCCGCGCACAGCGTGGTCGTTGGCCAATGGAATTACTCGCCAGGAAAGTTCGTTCGATCGCTTTGCGGTCAGCTACGCCGGTGCGCGCGGGATGATGCAGCTGATGCCGGGAACGGCACGCGACCAGGCCGGGAAGCTGGACGTGGGTTATGACAGCGGCAGGCTATACGAGCCCGACTATAACGTCATGCTCGGGTCCGCCTACTTCCAGCGCATGCTGAACACGTGGGACGGAAGCGTGCCCCTGGCGGTTGCAAGCTACAACGCCGGTCCGGGAAATGTCCGCAAGTGGATCGATTCCTACGGCGACCCGCGCACCGGTCGGGTCGACGTCATCGGCTGGATAGAGGCGATCCCGTTCACCGAGACCAAAGGCTATGTTCAGCGCGTTATCGAGAACAGCGTCGTCTACGACAGCATGAATCCGCAGCCGTCGAGCCGCACCGCGCTTCACGTTTCGCGCTATCTCGGGAAGGGCACACCGGGCTAAGCCGCCCGGATGGCCGACAAGCCACGATTCATCACGCCCGAGGGATTTCGCCGGCTGAAGCTGGAATATGAGGAGCTGTTCGGCATCGAGCGGCCAAAAATCGTGGAGACCGTCTCGTGGGCCGCGTCCCTCGGCGACCGGTCGGAAAATGCCGATTACATCTATGGAAAGCGACGCCTCAGGGAGATCGACCGGCGCCTCGCCCACCTCGCCCGGATCATGAAGGCCGCGAAGGTCGTGGATCCGGCGGACCAGCCGACCCGCGACCAGGTTCGCTTCGGAGCCACGGTCGAGCTCGCGGACGAAGACGACAATCGCCGAACCCTGATGATTGTCGGCGATGACGAAGCCGATGCTTCTGCCGGGCGCGTCAGCTGGAGCGCACCGGTGGCGCGAGCGCTGATCGGCGCGAAAATCGGGGATGAGCGGATCGTGCGGCTGCCGGCAGGTGAAAAGAGCTACGAGATCCTGTCGATCAGCTATCCCGGACGGTGAACGAAGGCAGGCTGCCCTGCGTTATGTCCGCGGCGTTCGCCCGTAGACGGTACCAATCTAGCGATGAAAGAGCCGTCGCAAGGCCCTTGCCACGCCTAACCGCCGCTCGCTCTTCTCGATCGACACGGCGAGATCCCGATAGCGTTCCGCCATCTCAAGATGGGCGGTTCTCGCTTCTGCACTTGGCGCTTTGTCCGCCGCCGCAGCCTCCTGCGCCGCCCGTCGGTTGAAATATTCGGAATCGCTTTCCATCAGGAACAGCTGCTTACGAAGCCTCGGCTCGAGCGACAGCTTACCGAACGATATGTGGATCGCGGGTGGGATCGCACACACTCGCAAACTCTGCCGCGAGGAGACAAAAATGCATTGGGTTGCAACGAAGCCTTTGGTTTTGCATTGAATCCCGCGTTGCGGTGGTTTCTTGCCAGAACACTGAAGCAACACTCGAGCGGCCCCATTTTTCTCGCCAGTAGAAAGGGGCCGCTCGTTTCATAAGTGCGAGTCCCTAGTCTCGTTTCGCCAGGGGCTCCGAAGCGTTTGAGGATGGTTATGCCGCCACGTAACTGGCGATACACGTCGGGTCTTATCTTCGGGATGCTCCTGGGCGTTCTGATCGCTATTGGCCTGATGCTCCTAAAGCCAGTCGACCGCATGCACGAAATTACAGCTCTGCTTGGCTCCAGCGGCATCGGAGCAGCTGTCGGGATTGCTGCGGTCGCGATGCGGAACCGCCGAGCTTCAGCAGCCTTTCGTGCGCTGGAAGCCCGTCGCGGATATGATCTGAGACAAAAACGAAAATAGCGATCGCCGAGACCAGGGTTCCACCGGTCAGTCGCCGCTGAGCGGACAAATTCCTGCGACAGGTAATGATCCACCGCGCCGATGCGGAGCAGATGTCTCTTCCCTCAGTTCAGCGCTGCGGCGCGACCAGCGCGCATTCGCTAGTGCATGGGAGGCCAACTGTTTGGTTAACCCTACGGCTAAACCGAAGTGCAATTCAGCTGGAGTAAGACCGTGCCTTTATCGCCATAGCTTTGGAGGCCGGGTTTGCCTACGTTTGGAAAATTAAACGAGCCTCACCGATCAGTGCCGCGAACCAAGTCCGCGCGCGCTGCAACCCTCGCTGCGGACGATAAGAAGTATTTCGTGACATTGGTCGACTTGTCACGGACTGGCGCCCGCCTTTGCGGCCCCGAAATCCCTGAGAAAGGGCACGAGGTTCTCTTCCGCGCGAAGGGTATAGAAGTGTTCGGCAAGGTTGTGTGGTCGGATGCAAGTGAGTGCGGGGTGGACTTTACCGGCCCCATCAGTGCGATCGAAGTTCAGCGCCTCCAGGCTTAGTGCCTCTCAGCATTTAGGGGATCGACGCCAGATCTGGCCGAACCCAGTTACGCCTCGCCTCCACCGAGAACAGGTGCTGCGGCGAGTAGAATCGAAGCGGCCATTCACGCCGGCCCATCGGCGACAGAAGCAGCTCATTGACCAGCTCGAACAAGGGTTCGCGGGGATCTGCTTCGGCCAGGAAGAGCCGGACTCCGCGCAGGTAAACGCGGGTGATCGTCTCGTGATAGCCTTCGCTGTCGCTGTTCACGCCGCCGACGCTCTCGTTGTAGCGGCGGATGATGTCGGGAAGCTGCTTGTCGAGGTCGAGGTCGGGACGCTTCAGCAGCAGGTAAGTCGTCGCGGCGAGATGCGCCTCGTGAGTCCATTCTTCGCGCGGCAAGGTGCGTGCGAGCAGCCCTTCGCCGAGATGCTCGATCTCGGCGTCGGAATGGAAAAGTCGCGGTTCGAATTCGGTCATCTGATCGGGTCCTTTATCGGCCCGATCGGCGACCGGGCTATTCTGCGTGTGTCGGCTGCGGTTGCATGATCCTGGGCGCTGCTTGTCGGACGCCCTCGTCCACCTGATCCGCGAATTGCGTAAAATTCTGGACGAAGAGGTCGACCAGCTTGGCCGCCATCCGGTCATAGTCTTCCGGATTGGCCCAGGTGCCGCGCGGATCGAGCAGGCTGCTGTCGACACCCGGCACCGACACCGGAACTTCGAAACCGAAGTTCGGGTCCTTGCGGAACTGGGCGTTCTTCAGGCTGCCGTCCAGCGCCGCATTCAGAAGAGCGCGAGTCTCCTTGATCGGCATGCGCTTGCCCTCGCCATATTTGCCGCCCGTCCAGCCGGTGTTGACCAGCCAGCAGTCGACTCCGCCCTTTGCAATCCGCTCCTTTAGCAGGTTTCCGTAGATCGACGGATGGCGCGGCATGAAGGGCGCCCCGAAGCAGGTCGAGAAGGTCGCCTGCGGCTCGGTGACACCGATTTCGGTGCCGGCGACCTTGGCGGTGTAACCCGACAGGAAGTGGTACATCGCCTGGTCGGGAGTCAGCTTCGCGATCGGCGGAAGGACGCCAAAGGCGTCCGCAGTCAGCATGACCACGTTCTTCGGCACCGGCCCCATGTTCTTCTCCGAAGAATTGGGGATGTAGTCGATCGGATAGGCGCCGCGGCTGTTCTCGGCGAGGCTGGAGTCGTCGAGGTCGAGCTCGCGAGTCTCCGGGTCCATCACGACATTCTCAAGGACCGTTCCGAACCGCTTCGTGGTCGCGTAGATTTCCGGTTCCGCTTCCGGCGAAAGACGGATCATCTTTGCGTAGCAGCCGCCTTCGAAGTTGAAGACCGCCGTGTCCGACCAGCCGTGCTCGTCGTCACCGATGAGGGTTCGGTTCGGGTCCGCCGATAGCGTCGTCTTGCCGGTGCCCGACAGGCCGAAGAAGATCGCGGTGTCGCCGACCGGCCCGATATTGGCCGAGCAGTGCATCGGCATGATTCCCTGCGGCGGAAGCAGGAAGTTCAGGAGCCCGAAGACCGACTTCTTCATTTCGCCGGCGTAGGAGGTGCCGCCGATCAGGATCAGCTTCTTGGTGAAATTGACGGCAATGACCGTTTCCGTGCGGCAGCCGTGCTTGTCAGGATCGGCGCGGAAGCTCGGAAGGTCGATGATCGTGAACTCAGGCACGAAATCCGCAAGCTCGCTCGCTTCAGGGCGAACCAGGAGCGTGCGGATGAACAGGTTGTGCCAGGCGAGCTCGTTGATGACCCGCACGCGGACTCGATGCTCGGGCTGCGAGCCGCCGAACAGGTCCTGGACGAACAGCTCGTCCTTCTCGCCTAGAGCGGCGAGGAATTCCTCGTGAAGCTTGTCGAAGGCCGCGGGGTCCATCGGCTTGTTGCCGTTGTTCCACCAGATGACGTCCTGGGTCAGCTCGTCCTTGACGGTGAACTTGTCCTGAGCGCTTCGGCCGGTGTGCTTGCCGGTCTTGACGACCAGCGGCCCGTCCTTCGCAAGGAGGCCTTCCTCGCGGCGAACCGCATGCTCGATCAGCGGCGCCGTCGTCAGGTTCCAGTGCAGCTTCGCAGGCGTAGCGATCCCCTGCGCGTCCAGTCCGAATTTCGCGACCCGTTCGGCCACCCGCTTCCCTTCCGAAAAAGAATATGCGGCGGCGACCCATCGGCAGCCGCCGCACCATTGTTGCTAAGAGCGCCTATAGACCGGAAAAAGTTGCCCGGTCAAAGCGAGGGCTTCAACTTGTATCGCCTGCAACCGCCGCGTAAGCCCTCATCCGGACCGTCTGAATGAGCCATGTGATCGCGCTGGTCGACGACGACCGCAACATCCTGACCTCGGTGTCGATTGCCCTCCAGAGCGAGGGATTCATCACGCGCGTCTACACCGACGGGGCCAGCGCCCTGAAAGCGTTCGGCGAGAACATGCCGGACCTCGGCGTCTTCGACATCAAGATGCCGCAGATGGACGGAATGGAATTGTTACGCCGACTCCGCGAGTTCAGCGCAATGCCGGTCATCTTCCTCACGTCGAAGGACGATGAGCTGGATGAGGCGCTCGGCCTCGCGATGGGCGCGGACGATTACATCTCCAAGCCCTTCTCGCAGCGACTGCTGCTCGCGAGGATTCGGGCGATCCTCAGGCGCCAGGAGCTCGCGAGAAGCGAACCCACGCCCGCTGGCGAGGCCGAGCCGGAATTGATCGCCCGCGGTCGCCTCAGCATGGATCCGGCACGGCACAAGGTGTTGTGGGAGGGCAAGGATGTGACGCTCACGGTCACCGAATTCCTGATTCTCCAGGCGCTGGCGCATCGTCCGGGGGTCGTGAAGACCCGCAACCAATTGCTCGACGTCGCCTATCAGGAGGACGTTTATGTCGACGACCGGACGATCGACAGCCACATCAAACGCATCCGCCGCAAGTTCCGCGCCGTCGATCCGGAGTTCGACGCTATCGAGACACTCTATGGCGTCGGCTACCGCTTTGAAGAATAGGAAGCGCGACCGATGACCGCGCGCCGCCGCCACCCCGCTCGGCCCTGGACGGGACGCTGGACCCTCACGTGGCGAATCCTGGCGGTGAACCTTCTCACCGTCCTGATCCTTGCTCTGGGCGTCATCTACCTCGACGCGTTCCGCAACAAGCTCAGCAAGGAGCGTCTCCACCGCACGGAGCGCGAAGCCCAGATCAGCGCCATCATCACCCGCTCGCTGCCCCTCGATCAGCGCCCCCAAGCCCTGGCTGCAATCGCTCAGTCCACGCGCAGCCGAATTCGCCTCTACGGCGCGGACGGAAAGCTCGTTTCGGACAGCTGGTCACTGACCGGCCCAACCTACCGTCTTCGCGATCCAAGCCAGGAAAGCTGGATGAAGGATGCCGCGCGGGCAATGGACCGCGGCTTCAACGTGCTCGTCGGCACCGAATATGCCCCCCAATATGTCGAGCCGGCCAAGGATACGCTCACCGCCTGGCCGGAGGCGTGGCAGGCGAAGCACGCCGATGCCGTCACCAGCAAAATCCGCACTGCCCCCGACCTCACGCCCGTGCTCAGCGCCGCCGCACCCGTCGATGGCGGTGCGCTGCTGGTGACCGCCAACGAACGCAGCCTGACGCGTTCCATGCGAAGCCAGCGCGCGGCGCTCGGGATCGCGATGGCCGTCTCGATCCTTCTTTCCGTTCTTCTTTCGCTATTCCTTGCACGGACGATTGTCCGCCCGCTTCGGCGAATCGCACTCGCTGCGCACCGAGTCCGCCTGGGCCGGGCGCGCGAGGTCCGCGTTCCGCGCCTTCCGTCGAGGCGTGACGAGATCGGCCTCCTCGCCCGCTCCGTCTCCGACATGAGCCAGTCGCTTCGACAGCGCATCGACAATATCGAGGCATTCGCTGCCGACGTCACCCACGAGCTCAAAAACCCCCTCGCATCGCTGCGATCGGCGCTGGACGGGCTCGACAACGTCAAGGACGGGAAGCTGCGCGAGCGGCTGATGCAGGTTGCTCAGGAGGATGTGCTGAGGCTCGACCGGCTCATCAGCGATATAAGCGAGGCCGCGCGGACCGATGCCGAGCTTGCCCGCGCGCGCTTCGAACCGGTCGACCTCGGTCCGGTAATCGAGCAACTGGTGAAGAGCTGGGACAGCCGCAGGGACCGCGGAGACGCCCGGATCGCTTTCGCCCGCCCGCGCAAGGAGAGCACGCTGGTGATGGGCGACCCTGCCCGCCTCGCACGCGCCATCGACAATATCCTCGACAATGCAGTGAGCTTCTCCCCGCCCGGTGGCCTCGTCGAGATCGCCGCCTCTCACGTCGGAAATCAGGTTCGGATCCGCATAGACGACGAGGGCCCTGGCGTGCCGCCGGAGGCGCGTGAAGCCATCTTCAATCGCTTTCACTCGATGCGGCCGGGTGACGATTCCTTCGGCCGGCACTCGGGCCTTGGACTCGCAATCGCCAAGGCTATTGTCGAAGGCCATGACGGCGAAATCAGCGTGTACGACAGGGACGACGCCCCGTCCGGTGCCCGATTCACGATTTCGCTCCCGTCGCTAGAGGATCAATGACGGAGCCTCGCCCAATCTCGGCTGAAACAATTCACGCGACTACGGTCGCGAGCGGCGGCCGCGCGGTCCTCATTACCGGGCCGTCGGGGTCTGGAAAATCGGACCTTGCCCTTCGCCTGCTAGACCGCGGCTTCACGCTCGTGAGCGACGACCAAACCATCGTTCACAGGCAGGGCGATCAGTTGATCGCCTCCGCTCCTGAGCGAATCGCCGGAAAGCTTGAAGTGCGCGGCCTGGGCATCGTCGATGTCGAGACAGAGAGCGACGTTGGCATCGCCTTGCTCGTCGAGCTCAGGAGCGACATTGACCGGCTTCCGCACGAAGGTAGCGAGCGGGCGATACTTGGCGTTTCGCTTCCGATCGTCTCAATTGATGCGATGACCGCATCGGCGCCTTCAAAGGTCGCCCTGGCGCTCGACCGACTGGGCCTCAAGCCTTGAGCACGGCTCCCAAGCCGCGGCTGTTGCTCGTCAGCGGCATGTCCGGGGCGGGCAAGTCCACAGTGCTCGACGCGCTTGAGGACATGGGCTGGGATACGGTCGACAATCTTCCCGCCGATCTGCTCGGCGATTTCGTCCACGGACCGGACCTGTGCCGCACCGTCCCAGTGGCGGTCGGCATGGACGTGAGGAGCCGAGGGTTCGATCCCTCGAACCTGCCCGCGCTCATCGCCTCGATGGAGGGCGTCCAGCCCGAAATCCTCTTCCTCGACTGCTCCAGCGCCGACCTGATGCGCCGATTCGACAAGACCCGCCGTCGCCATCCGCTCGCGCCCGACCGCCCCGCCGAGGATGGGATCGCCCGGGAGCGCGGCTTGCTTGCTCCATTGCGTAGAGCTGCCGACAGCGTGATCGACACGACCGATCTTTCCCCGGTTGAGCTGCGCGAGGAACTTCGTCGCCGCTTCGGAACCGAGCGGGAGCCTGTCCTCACTGTCGTCTCCTTCGGGTTCGGTCACGGCATCTCCCGGACCGCCGACCTCGTCTTCGACATGCGCTTCCTGGCCAACCCGCACTGGGTCGATGAGCTTCGCAACCTGACGGGCAATGACGCCCCGGTCCGCGACTATGTCGCCGGCGACCCCGCTTGGCCGGAAGCGATCGACCGGATCGAATCCCTTCTCACCGACTGGATTCCCCGCTACTGGGCGGCGGGCAAAAGCTATTTGACGATCGCCTTCGGCTGCACTGGGGGGCGTCACCGATCGGTGACTGCGGCAGTTGAAATGGCGGAGAGGTTGCGAGCGGCGGGGTTCACGCCAAATGTCCGGCACCGGGATTTGGCCTCGGCTCCGAACGACAGGATCGAGGACAAGGCCACCGCAGCTGCTACCGAGAGTGGAAGCGAGTTGAAGGAATGATTGGACTGGTGCTGGTGACCCACGGCCGTCTCGCCGCTGAGTTCATCACTGCAATGGAACATGTGGTCGGGCCTCAGGAAGCCATCGAAGCGGTCTGCATTGGCCCGGACGATGACATGGAGGATCGCCGCAAAGACATCGCCGAGGCGATCGGTCGCGTTGAGCGCGGCAAAGGTGTCATCATCCTCACCGATCTGTTCGGGGGCACTCCGTCAAACCTCGCCATCAGCCTGATGAAGACAGAAAACATCGAGGTGATAGCCGGCGTGAACCTGCCGATGCTGATCCGCCTCGAGGGGGCCCGTAAGGTGATGGGCGTCCATGCAGCCGTCGCAGCGGCTCGCGAAGCCGGCCGCAAATATATCTCTGTCGCGTCCGAGATCCTCGGGGAAGCTGCCGCTTGAGCACCTCGAAGGAGGTCAAGATCGTCAACCGGCGCGGGCTTCACGCCCGGGCGAGCGCGCAGTTCGTCAATCTTGCGAGCGAGCTTCCTGCCAAGATCGAGGTTGAAAAGGACGGCAACCGCGTGTGCGGTACGTCGATCATGGGTCTGATGATGCTTGGCGCCGCAATGGGCGACATTATTGTCGTGCATGCCGAAGGCGAAGGTGCCGACGACGCTCTCGCCAAGCTCGTCGTTCTCATCGAAAGTGGGTTTGGCGAAGAGGCGGCCTGATGCCCCGCCAAGTCACCGCTTTTTCCAACACGACCGTTAAGCGGCTCCGCTCGCTTCGCGACAAGAAGGGCCGGCGCGCGGAGCGCCTTTTCCTGGCCGAAGGGCTAAGGATCATTGCCGAAGCCCGCGACAGCGGCAGGCTTCCGGAAATCATCGCCTTCTCGGCAGAGGGCGCGAAGCACCCGCTCGCCGCCGAGATCATTGCCGCCACGGAGTCCGCGGGCGGAGAAGCCATCGAGACGACGCGGGAGATCCTCGCCAAGATGAGCGGCAAGGACAATCCCCAGATGCTTCTCGGCGCCTACCGGCAACCGGATACAAGGCTGGATGGCCTCGACCGCTCCACCTCACCGATCTGGATCGTCGCCCAGGCTCTTCGTGATCCGGGCAATATCGGAACCATTCTTCGCACGGGGGACGCTGTCGGCGCCGGCGGGCTGATCCTCATTGACGATTGCGCCGATCCCTTCTCGGTCGAGGCGGTGCGAGCGTCCATGGGTGCCGTTTTCACGCAGTCGATAGCTGCAGCGAACTGGGCCGACTTCCTGGTCTGGCTGCATTTCGAGGAATCGCAGCTTGTCGGCACCAGCCTAAAGGCCACGACCGATTATCTAGACGCTTATTACGATGCGCCCTGCTTCCTCCTCATCGGCAACGAGCAGCAGGGACTGCCCGAATCCTACGAAGCCGAATGCGACCTGCTGGTGAAGATCCCGATGGCGGGACGGGCCGACAGCCTGAATGCGGCCGTCGCAGCCGCCGTGATGTCCTTCGCGATCCGGGCCAGCTGGCGGAACTGAAACGCAAACGGAACGGTTGATTCGGCATGAAACGCCTTGCACTCACGGCGCTGCCGCTTCTCGCCGGCTGCATGTCCTATCCGGCGCCGCCGGCCGCACCCTATCATGGGCTTGGTACCGAGCCCTTCTGGAACCTGGTCATCGACAACCAGCACCTGACCTTCATCCGCCCCGAAAGCCAGCCGATCGTGCAGCCGAAACCGCAGCCGATCATCGGCTTTGCCGGTGAGATTTATCAGACGCCCCGGATCAACGTGAACATCGTCCACGCCCAGTGCAGCGATGGGATGAGCGACCGCGTCTACCCGGATAAGATACAGGTCACCGTCGACGGGACCCGGTATAATGGCTGCGGCGGCCTGTAGGGCAACGCTTGTCGGTCTCGCCGTCGTCTGCGCGGGATGCGCTGTCCAGCCGCCCGCCCCGCCACCAATTGTGGATCTTGCCGGCACGAGCTGGCACGTCGTCAGCGTCAACGGACGGCAAACACCTGCGCAGGGCGACTATTCGATGCGGTTCGAGGCGGGCGGCCAATTTGCGGCGCGCTTCGGGTGCAACTCGATGGGTGGCAGCTACCGCATGGTCGGCGGATCGCTCACGGTCAGCAACCTCGTCAGCACCTTGATGGGCTGTCCGGAACCGGCGGCCAGCTTTGAAAGTCAGGGGTCTGCGATCCTCCAGCAGCCTCTGCAGGTTGCGTTCACGAGCAATGAGAGGATGGGACTGAGCAACGCCACCGGTTCGATAGCACTCGATCCTTCGAACTAGGCCTGATCCTCGTCCTCTTCGACCGGCTCCAGCGTCGGCAAATGCGGATCGTCGAGGGTGACCACCACGGGCTCTTCGTCCCTAGCGGCAATCTTGGTCAGGGTTCGCGGCGAGGCTTCGATGATCGGCGGTTCCTCGATTTCCTTCGCGCTGCCCGCGCCGAGCTCTTCGAAGCGCCGCGCCTGGGTGAAGACCTGGCTTTCCAGGCTGCCGACCATCTTGTTGTACGCGTTGTTCATCCGCCCAAGGTTCGTGCCCACCGACGACACGTGCTCCGCCATGGTCGCGAGCCGCGAATGAAGCTCCTTGCCGAGCTCGGCGATCTTGCCCGCTTCGGCAGCGAGCTTCTCCTGCTTCCAGACGGTCGCGACGGTGCGGGCGATAGCGACGAGATTGGTGGGTGTTGCGAGCAGCACGCGCCGCTCGAACGCCCATTCCCAAAGGCCAGGGTCCTGCTCCAGCGCGGCGGTCAGGAAATGTTCGCCCGGAATGTACATGACGACATAGTCGGCGGCGTCGCCGAACTGCGCCCAATAGGCCTTGGAGCCGAGCTGCTGGACGTGGTTGCGCATCGAGGCGACATGGGCCTGGAAGCAGGCGAGCCTCTTCTCGTCGTCCACTTCCTCGCACGCCTCGAGATAGGAATTCAGCGAGCATTTGGCATCGATCACCAGCTTGCGGTTGGACGGCAGGTTCACGATCACGTCCGGCCTGAGCCGGCCGTCCTCGGTATTGACCGAAACCTCCATCTCGAAGTCCACGCCTTCCGTGAGACCCGCCTGCGTGAGCACATTGCGTAGCGATTGCTCGCCCCAGCGGCCGCGCGCCTTGGGTGAGGAGCGAAGCGCGTTGACGAGGTTGCGAGTCTCGTCGCGAACCTTCCCCTGCCCTTCGCGGACCTGCTCCACGACCGCCTTAAGTCCGGCATAATGGTCCACGCGCTCTTTCTCGACGCGCTGAAGCCCCTCTTCATAGCGCTTGAGCGTCGTCTCAACCGGCGCCAGCAGCTCCTTGAGTTTCGTTTCGCTCGCCTTGTCGGCGGCGTTGAACCGCTCCCCAGCCTTCTCGAGGAAATCCTTGTGCGCTTTCTCCAGCAACTGATCGCCGATCTCGCGGAATTGCGCGATAAGTGCGTCCTTGGACTCTGCGAGATCCTTCATTCGCTGGTCAAAGTTGCGCGCATCCGCCTGAAGCGTGGCAAGCTCCCGCGAAGCAGCCTCATGACTGGAGCGGACCTGATCTCGTTCCTTGACCACCTCGTCCAGCTGCAGCCGAAGACTGTCGACGGTCTGTTTTGCTGCGGCGCCTTCGCGGCTCGCGAAAAGCCAGCCGATCACCGCGCCAAGTGCCAGCGCCACGACCCCGATTGCAATGACAACGCCCAGGTCCATACTCATTCCCCCAGCGGAACAGAATGCGAACCCTACGCGCCGGGCGGTCCAGGCTCAAGCGGAACCACGTCGCGGTCCACAGGTTCGACATACGAGCAGGAGAAGCCAATGTCCGTCCGCAAGATGATCGCGCTGCATCCCGACGTTCAAGGCCATGTGAACCAGCCACTCGGCGATGCCGCGCATCACCTGATGTATTGCGCCCGCATGTGCCTCAGCTGCGCCGATGCCTGCGCAGCCGAAAAGATGGACATGCGCCAGTGCATCCGCACCTGCCTCGATTGCGCCGATGTGTGCGAGGCGACGGGCAAGCTTGCCGTCCGCCGGACCGGCTCGAACGAGCGGGTTCTGAAGGAGATGCTCGAGGTTTGCGCGCGGGTCTGTGACGACTGCGCCGTTGAATGCGACAAGCACGACCACGAGCATTGCAAGCTGTGCGCCCAGATGTGCCGCGAGTGCGCCGAGGATTGCCGAAACGCCGCGGCGAGCATCTCCCCGGAGTCCTGAGGATGCGTCTGGCTCTGGCAATTGCGTCTGCCTTGCTGATCGGCGGATGCGGGAAGGGGCCCGCTACAGGCGAGCCCAATGGGCCGCTGCGCACCGACGACGCGCTCAGCAATGAGGTTCCGACCGCCGCACAGCAGGTCGAATCCGGGCAAGCCGGCGATCTGCCGCAACCCGGCGCCATACCGCGCTTCGTGGGCAATTGGGCGAAGGACCAGCAATCCTGTGAGTCCGCGGTCTGGAAATTCACCGATTCGACGCTTCGGACGCCGGACGGCGAAAGCTGCAGTTTCAACCGGGTCACAGAGGTCGCCGGCGGTTATGACATCCAGGCGACCTGCACCGCAAAGGGGCCGCCCATCTCCGAGCTGATGAAAGTTCGCTTCGCCGAATCCGCGAAAGCGATGCTGCTCGATTCGAAGGAACTGAAGAACGCGGGCCTGGTCTTCTGCGGCCGCGACGTATGATCGGCTAGGCCGCCTGGAGCGCCCGCTCCTTGCGCTGCTTCGCGAGCTTCTTGAGGATCATCTCGCGCTTTAGCCGCGACAGATGGTCGATGAAGAGAACGCCTTCGAGATGATCCATCTCATGCTGCAGGCACGTCGCCAGCAACCCTTCGATCACTTTCTCGTGCTTCTTGCCGTTCTCGTCCAGCCAGCGGGCCTTGATGCGATCCGGCCGGTCGACCTCGGCATATTGATCCGGCACCGACAGACAACCCTCGGTGTAAGGCACCTCCTGCTCGGAGCTTTCGAGGATTTCCGGGTTGATGAAGATGCGGGGGTCCTTGACCGGCTCGCCGCCCTCCTCCTCCGGCTCCTGAAGGTCGATGACAAGTATCCGCTTGGGGACGCCGACCTGGATTGCAGCAAGCCCGATGCCCGGCGCGTCGTACATGGTCTCGAACATGTCGGCGATGAGCGAACGGACTTCGTCGTCCACCTTTTCGACAGGCGTCGACTTCTGCCGGAGAAGCGGGTCCGGAACCTCTACGATTGGACGAATGGCCATAGGCGGAATTTAGGCTCTCTAGCGCGCCGCTTCAAGCAACCGGACGCCGAGCGCGAAGCGCCTGGGCTAGCGTCCCTTCGTCGAGATAGTCGAGCTCCCCACCGACCGGCAGGCCGTGGGCGAGCTGGGTGAGCCGGATCGGGAAGCTCTCCAGCCGCTCGGCAAGGTAATGGGCGGTGGTCTGACCCTCCAGGGTGGCGTTCATCGCCAGCACGACCTCGTCGATCCCGCCTTTCGAGATCCGGCTGACCAGCTGCTCTATCGTCAGGTCTTCCGGACGAACTCCATCGAGTGCGGAAAGCCGACCCCCCAGCACATGGTAGCGGCCGGGGAAAAGCCGCGAACGGTCGAGTGCCCAGAGATCCGCCACCTCCTCGACGACACAGAGCGAGCGGTCATCGCGTCGCGGGTCGCGGCAGATTCCGCAGGGGTCCGACGTGTCTACGTTGCCGCACGCCGAGCAGCTCGACAGCTTGTCCGCGACAGAGTGTAGCGCCGCGAGCAGCGGTTGGAGCGTGCTCTCGCGCTTCTTCATGAGGTGGAGCACGGCGCGCCGGGCCGACCGCGGACCAAGCCCCGGAAGCCGCGCCAATGCATTGGCCAATGTCTCGATTTCCTGGCTCGCCACTGCCGTTGAGATAGGAATTTCGCGGCTCTCGCGCCATAGGGCACGGCCATGCGCGTCGTCTTCATGGGATCGCCGGATTTCGCGGTGCCGAGCCTCGACGGCCTCGTCGAAGCCCGACACGAGGTGATTTGCGTCTATACCCAGCCGCCGCGTCCGGCTGGGCGGGGCAAGGGCGAACAGAAGACCGCCATTCACGTGCGCGCCGAGGAGCTGGGGGTCGAAGTCCGCTGCCCGCGAACGCTGAAAGATCAGGAGGAACAGGCGAGGTTCGCTGCGCTTGACCCCGATCTGGCCGTCGTCGCGGCCTACGGCCTCATCCTGCCCAAGCCTATCCTCGAAGCGCCGAAGCGCGGCTGCATCAACGTCCACGCGTCCCTGCTTCCGCGGTGGCGCGGCGCGGCGCCCATCCAGCGGGCAATCCTTGCCGGCGATCAGACGACCGGCGTGACCATTATGCGGATGGAGGAAGGGCTGGACACGGGGCCCATGCTTCTGAAGCGCGAGACGCCAGTCGATCGTAAGAACGCTGGTCGCCTTACCAACGAGCTGGCCAAGCTTGGTGCCGAGGCGCTGATCGAGTGGCTCGGAGATCCAACTCCCCCGGTTGCGCAGCCGGACGAAGGCGTCACCTATGCATCCAAGATCGACAAGGCCGAGGCCCGCATCGACTGGGCGAGGAGCGCTGAGGAGATCGAGCGGCATGTGCGGGCGTTTGCGCCCTCCCCTGGAGCCTGGTTCGAGGCGAATGGCGAGCGGGTGAAGCTGCTCGATTCGGTTGCGGATGACGAAGCATCCGGCAACCCGGGCGAAGTCCTGGACGATTGCCTGACTATTGGTTGTGGCACGGGTTACATTCGCCCGTTGAAGGTCCAGCGCGCGGGCCGCGCCGTCATGACGCCGGGTGAATTGTTGCGTGGCTTCAACATTTCGAAGGGTGCAATCCTGCAGTGACACGCTGGCGGCTGACCATCGAATATGACGGCGGCCCCTTCATGGGCTGGCAGCGGCAGGATCATGGGCCGTCGGTCCAACAGACGCTGGAAGAAGCGCTCGCGCAGATGACTGGCGAGCTCCCCGCGGTACACGCAGCTGGCCGGACAGATGCCGGGGTCCACGCCGTGGCGATGAGCGCGCATGTCGAGATCGAGAAAAGTCTGACGGAGCATCGCCTTCGCGAGGGTTTGAACGCGCTCGTGCGACCGCATCCGATTTCTCTCCTCTCGGCGGAGCCTGTCGCGGACGGCTGGCACGCGCGCTTTTCCTGCGTCGGGCGCCGCTACCTGTACCGAATCCTCAATCGCCGGCCGCCGCCCGCGCTGGAGCGCGGCAAGGTCTGGCACGTCGGTGTTCCGCTGGACGCGGATGCCATGGCTGAGGGCGCCTCGCATCTTGTCGGCCGCCACGATTTCACGACGTTCCGCTCTGTTCACTGCCAGTCCGAAAGCCCGGTGAAGACGCTAGACCGGCTTGATGTGACCCGCGATGGCGACGAGATCCGGGTCGAGGCGGCGGCGCGCAGCTTCCTCCATCACCAGGTGCGATCAATGGTGGGCTGCTTGGCCCTCGTCGGACGCGGCCAGTGGAAGCCTTCGGACATCAAATCCGCACTCGAGGCCCGCGATCGCGCCGAGCTCGGCTTCAACGCGCCGCCGCACGGCCTCTATTTCGTCGAAGCCATTTACCCTTAGCGGGTTTCGCTCGCCTCAAGCGGCGCTGCCGCAATCAGGAGCAATCCCGCCGCGACGAAACTTGCGGCGAAGATCCAGGCGAAAGTTGCAACGATCTCATCGACCGTGCCGAACAGGCCGTACACCAGCACCGCCACCGGGAGGCCGACGAGAAGCAACACCGCAAGCCCGAAATCCACGGCCGCGGCGAGATAGACCCACGTGCAAAGCGGCCGGTCGGAATGGCGCGCCGACATGAACAGTGCCGCGCTCCTCACCACCAGCCACAGAATCACGAAGTTGAGCACGGTCAGGAAATTGACGCTGGGGTCCAAAAGCAGCCTCAGCCCGGCAAGCAGCGTCGCCCCAGCGGCTATTCCCGAAAAAAGATGGTGGCCCCGACGAGCGTAAACCGCGGCCAGCTCGATGAGGCCGGCAGCGACGAGCATGACTCCGATGACCTCCGGCCCCGAAATGTGCGGCGCAAGCGGCAAGAGCAGCGAACCAAAGGCAAGCAGGAAAATGAGCAGGCCGGCAAGCCGGATCACGACCGTTCGGGCGCTATTGGACATGATTACCCCTGCTGTCTCTATCGGCTCCAACTGCGCAACGGTTCGCAGCCACAACGGTTCAGTCACTAGCAAATGCGGACCGGCGCGGAGCAAATCGCAAGAAGATAGTAAGCCTTTCGGACGAAAGTGACCGAAATGGGTAGGCAAGTGCCTGTCCGGCTCGGTGAAGCACGGAGTGCCGTCTTGGAAGAACTGCCGATCGAAACGACAGTTTATTCGATGTCAGCAGAGCCGCCGGTCGAGACCGACCGGCGCGCCGATGAGCGTCACCTGACGCTCTTCCGGGTCGGCACGATCGTGCTCGATGACCGCCGGGAACTCTGCCTCGTCAAGAATATCTCCGCCGGCGGAGCGCTGATTCGCGCTTATTGCGCCCTCGAGGAGGATGAGCGCCTCAAAATCGAGCTGAAGGAGCATCAGCCGATCCCGGGCGTCGTAACCTGGGTCCGCGGGACCGACGCGGGAATCACCTTCGACGAGCGAGTCGACATCGTCGAGCTGCTGAAATCGAGCGGCGACGGTGTTCGACCGCGAATGCCCCGGATCGAAGTTCGCTGCGTCTGCTTCGTTCGCGACGGTGCGACCCTCCACCGGACACTTTTGCACAATGTCTCTCAGGGTGGCCTCAGCGTAGAATCGCCTAATCCGCTCGCCATCGACGCGATCGTGACCGTCACTCTTCCAGGATTGCCGCCGCAGGAAGCCGTCGTTCGCTGGGCCCGCGATGGCCGCTACGGCTTGAGCTTCAATACGGTTCTGTCGCTTGCGAGCCTGACATCTTGGCTCCAGGAGCGGAACGGAAGCTGATCACTCGCCGAGCCGGGCCCCCTCGGTCGACCACTGCTCGATCAATGCACGCTCCGCGGCTGTCAGCGGCTTCGCGCCAAAGCCCGGACGCCGCTTGATCGGTATCGGGGGGCGGTCCTGAGAGGCCGGGACGTGGCGAAGAAGCTCCCGCGGGAAAAGCGGGAAATCGAAATCGAGGCCAGCGAAGCCGCCTTCGGCCCAGGCAACACGGCTTGGAACGCTTAGGCCTTGCCTGTGAAACAGAACTCGCGATTCCGGAGGTGGAATATCCTCGCCCTGAACGAGCGCGCCTTCCTGCGACAGGTTGCGCAAGACGACCGAAAGCGGTCCGCCGTCGGTTTCCAGCGTCGCTTTCAGCATCACGTTCGAACGGCGGTGACGCCGGTTCTGTGCGAGCAGGCTCTCGTCCATTGTCACAGCCTTATACGCGGGAGGTAAAACTTCGTTTAAAGCGCCGTTTCGGCTGTATCTTTTCGGAACAGAAGCATCAGATTGTTGGCCGGCATCGATCGGGTTTCGACTGGACGAAGTCCTCGATTCCGCGCTTCCGCGGCAAAATCCTCGAAGCGGCGAAGGCCCCAATCAGCATTCCGGCGCTTCAAGTCCGAATCGAATTGGAGGTTACTCGGCGCAGTCTCGATTTCGCCGGACAGCCACGGGCCGTAAAGAATCAGAGGTGCGCCGGGCTCAAGCAGCCGCGCGGCGCCGTCGAGCAGGCCCAACGCCGAACTCCAGGGGCTGATGTGGACCATGTTGATGCTCAGGACGGCGTCGGCGCGGTCGATCGGCCAATCGGAGGAGGCCGAATCGACGACGATCGGTTCAACGAGATTCTCGCGCTTCGAATGGATCCGCCAGCCGCGGATCGATTGGAGCGCACCCGGATCGACATCGCTTGGCTGCCAGTAGAGCCGCGGGAAGCGCTCGGCGAAATAGACGGCGTGCTCGCCGGTGCCGCTGGCGATTTCGAGGACGAGGCCCTCCTTGGGAAGCCATTCGCCAAGCACCTCGGCGATCGGCTCGCGGTTGCGCAATGCCGCCGGTGCCGACCGCCGTGAATCCGGTCCTTCCTGCTCGTAGAAGCGGTCGCCGTTCACTCGGCCGCTTGAGCCTGCTCCGGCTCCCGATAGACGAGAACCGGCTTCCTTGCGGCAAGCGTCTCGTCCAGGCGCCGCCTTGGCGCATGGACCGGCGCGGCCTTGAGGCTCTGGTCTCCGGACTTTGCCCGCTCTGCAATTGAGCGCATCGCCGCGATGAATTGGTCGAGCGCCGCCTTCGATTCGGTCTCCGTCGGCTCGATCAGCATCGCTCCGTGAACGACCAGCGGGAAGTACATGGTCATCGGGTGGAAGCCTTCGTCGATCAGCGCCTTGGCCAGATCGATGGTGCTGAGCCCCCCGGCGAAGCCTTTGTCGGAGAAGATCGCCTCGTGCATGCATGGCCCCGCCGAAGCGAAGGGCGCATCCAGCACGTCCGAAAGTGAACGAAGCACGTAATTGGCGTTCAGCACCGCATCCTCTGCGACCTGGCGGAGTCCGTCGGCGCCGTGGCTGAGGATATAGGTCAGCGCACGGGTGAACATGCCCATCTGACCGTTGAAGGCCGTCATCCGGCCGAAGGTCTGCGGATGGTCCTCGCCTGCGCTCTCTTCCTCGACCAGCTTGTAGACGCCGTCGGGCATTTTCGCGACGAACGGCAGAGGACCGAACGGCGCGAGCGCTTCGGACAGGACCACTGGACCCGAACCGGGCCCGCCGCCGCCATGCGGGGTCGAGAAAGTCTTGTGAAGGTTGATGTGCATCGCATCGATACCGAGGTCGCCCGGACGAACCCTGCCGACGATCGCGTTGAAATTGGCGCCGTCGCAATAAACGAACGCCCCGGCGGCATGCACCGCTTCGGAGATCGCGATCATGTCGGGCTCGAACAGGCCGCAGGTGTTCGGATTGGTGATCATCACTGCCGCAACATCCGGCCCAAGCCGCGATTTCAGCGCTTCCAGGTCGACACGCCCCGCCTTGTTCGCCGGGATATTTTCAACCCGGTAGCCGGCGAAGGCCGCGGTCGCCGGATTGGTCCCGTGTGCGCTTTCCGGCACCAATACCACCTCGCGTGCATCTCCGCGCGCTTCCAGCGCCGAGCGAATGCAGAGGAGTCCGCACAGCTCGCCATGAGCACCCGCCTTCGGGCTCATCGCAACGCCGTACATTCCGGTGAGGTCGAGCAGCCAAAAGGCGAGCTCGTTGATCACCTGGAGCGCGCCCTGCACCGTTTCCTGCGGCTGCATCGGGTGGACATCCGCGAAGCCGGGCATCCGCGCGACCTTCTCATTGAGGCGCGGATTGTGCTTCATCGTGCAGGACCCGAGCGGGAAAAGCCCCAGGTCGATCGCATAATTCTGCCGCGAAAGGCGAGTGTAGTGCCGCACCATCTCGGGCTCGCTGAGCCCCGGGAGGCCGATGTCGCGGTTGCGCTCGAGGCCGCCGAGGCGGCCGCCCGAAACCTTCGTGTCGGGCAAGTCCACGCCGGTCTGGTCGAGCCGGCCGCGCTCGAACAGAAGCGGTTCCTCCAGCTGCAGGGCCCGATTACCGGTTACGGTGCCGGGCAAGCCTTGCTCGTTGGCGGGCGTCGTCGGCCGCCAGCCTGACGGATTGACGGTCATCGTACCACCTCCATCAGCGCCGCTTCGAACGCATCCACATCCTCATCGGTCACGGTCTCGGTAACTGCGACGACCAATCCTTTCGCAAGGTCTCTCGCGTCCGGATAGAGGCGCCCCAGCGACACGCCGCCGAGCACACCCTTCTCCACCATCGCGTGAACCGCCGGCCGCGCTTCAACGGGAAGCTTCAGAGTGAATTCGTTGAAGAAGCTCTCGTTGATGAGGCTCACCCCCGGGATCGCGGCCAGACGATCAGCAACCTCGCAGGCGCGCGCGTGATTCAGGGAAGCCAACTGCCTTAGCCCCTTCTCACCGAGCAGGGTCAGGTGCGCCGTGAACGCCAGGGCGCACAGCACCGAACTCGTGCAGATATTGCTGGTCGCCTTCTCGCGGCGGATGTGCTGCTCGCGAGTCGAAAGGGTAAGGACGAAGCCGCGCTTGCCCTCGGCGTCGACCGTCTCGCCGGCGAGCCGCCCCGGCATCTGGCGGACGAACTTCTCGTTGCACGCGAACAGTCCGACGTACGGGCCACCGAACTGAAGCCCGACACCGATGCTCTGGCCTTCGCCGACGACGATGTCCGCGCCCATCTCGCCCGGCGACTTGATCAGCCCGAGCGCCACCGGCTCGGTCACCACGGCGATGAGGAGCGCGCCCTTCGCGTGGGCCGCCTCCGCGATCGGCGCGAGGTCGGTGATCCGGCCGAGAATGTCGGGATATTGGACGATGACCGCGCTGGTCTGGTCGTCGATCGCAGCGATAATCTGCTCGACGTCCGTCTCGGCTGACAGCGACGGAAGGCTCGTCTCCAGCGTGTCGCCGGTGAACTTCGCCATAGTGTTGCAGACGCTGACGTAATGCGGGTGAAGCCCGGACGAGAGGATCGCCTTCTTCCGGCGGGTGACGCGTCCTGCCATCCCGATCGCTTCCCAGCAGGCGGTCGAGCCGTCGTACATCGACGCATTGGCGATGTCGCAGCCGTAGAGGCGCGCCACCTGCGTCTGGAACTCGAACATCATCTGCAGCGTGCCTTGGGCGATTTCGGGCTGGTAGGGCGTGTAGCTGGTCAGGAACTCGCCGCGCTGGATGATGTGGTCGGCGCTCGCCGGCACATGATGGCGATAGGCGCCGCAGCCGAGGAAGAAGGGAACGTCGCCCGCGCTCATGTTGTTCTTCGACAGCGCGCCCATGTGCCGCTCGACGGCAAGCTCGGACGCGTGGAGCGGCAGATGTTCGATGACCCCGTCCAGGTGCGCGGCCTTCGGCACATCCACGAAAAGGTCGTCGATCGAGCTCGCGCCGATCGCATGCAGCATCTGGCTGCGGTCGGACTCGCTGAGCGGCAGGTAACGCATCAGTTGGGCTTTCTCATGATGAAGCGAAGGCGGACGTAATCCGCGATGTTGGTGCCGACCCGGTCGGCGATTGCGGCGCCGATCTCCGGACGCTCGTCTTCGGGCACGCCGGCGCGGTCGAGCCATCCTTTGCGGAAGGTCGTCACCCAGGCGGCGACCCCGTGGCCGAGTGGAGTCGGGCGGTCTATCAGCCGGGCATCAATGTGGGTGAAGCCGGCGGCTTCATAGACATCGGCGAACTCGTCGGCCGACGCGTACCAGTTCGACGCCTCGACGGGCGGCACATAGCCTCGGATCACCAGTTCTTCGTCGAGTGCTTCCCGAAGCTTCATGAGGTTGCCTTCACCGCCCATCTCGCCGGCAAACCGCCCGCCGAGCCGGAGCGCATTGAAGATCGCCTTCGCCGCTCGTTCCTTGTCGAGGACCCAGTGAAGCGCGGCGTTGGAGAAAGCGGCGTCGAACTCGCGGTCGAAACTCATTTCAGCCGCATCGAGCAGTTCGGCATAGACGCCGTTCTCGCGAGCGGCCGCGATCATCTCCGGCGAATTGTCGACGCCGATCACCTCGGCCCCGCGGTCGATGATCTTGAGCGACAAGCTCCCCTCGCCGCAGCCGACATCGAGGATCCGCTCGCCCGGCTTGGGATCGAGCAGGTCTAGAGCGGCTCCGCCGAGCTCGGCGACAAAGGCGCCAACCCGGGCGTAATCAGCCGCGTCCCAGCGGCTGGTCGAGGCGATCAGCTCGCTCAGAGCGTCTTCACCCAGTCGCGGTAGGCGACCTCGTCCATAAGCCCGTCGAGCTCGCCTGCGTCGGTGAGCTTGATCTTGAAGAACCAGCCGGCGCCTTCGGGATCGCTGTTCACCAGGCTCGGATCGTCCGCCACGGCCTGGTTGCCCTCCGTGACCTCGCCCGTAACCGGCGAATAGACGTCGGACGCCGCCTTCACCGATTCGACGACCGCGGCTTCCTGCCCCTTGGTGAGCTGCTTGCCCGAGTCCGGAACTTCGGTGAAGACGATATCGCCGAGCGCTTCCTGCGCATGGTCGGTAATCCCGACCGTGGCGGTGTCGCCGTCGACTTTGATCCACTCGTGCTCGCGGGTGAAATAGGTCGTCATTCTAGGCTCCCTTGCGGTGATAGCGGTGGGGGACGAACGGCATCGGCGCGACCTTCGCGTCGAACAATTTGCCACGCTGCTCGAGCTTTAGCTCTGTGCCAGGCTCTGCGAGTGCGGCCGCGACGTAGCCCATGGCGATTGGCCGCTGCAGCGAGGGCGAGAAGCCGCCGCTCGTAATCTTGCCGACTTCATTGCCTTCGCTGTCGAGCACGAGGCCGCCTTCACGGACGGGCTGCCGGCCTTCGACGTCGAATCCGACCCGCTTCTGGATGGGCCCTTGCTCAAGCTCGGCGAGAATACGCGTTGCGCCCGGGAAGCCGCCTTCCGCCCGCCGCCGCTTCTGCATCGCGAACGTCAGCCCTGCCATCACCGGAGTCGTCTCGCGGTCGAGGTCATGCCCATAGAGCGGAAGCCCGGCTTCGAGGCGCAGCGAATCGCGCGCTCCAAGCCCGATCGGCTTCACGCGTTCGTCCGCGATCAGCGCGTCCGCCAATTGCTCCGCTGCGCTTGCTGGAATCGAAATCTCAAAGCCGTCCTCGCCCGTATAGCCCGAGCGGCTGATCCAGACCGGATGTCCGAACGCGTGGAAAGCATTGCCTTCCATGAACGTCAGTTCGGAGACGCCCGGGATGATTGTTTCCAGGACTTCCGCTGCCTTGGGCCCCTGAAGTGCCAGCAGCGCCTGGCCCGTCATATGATCGAGAAAGATTTCGTCCGGCAGGACTTGCCGCATCACGTCGATGTCGCCGTGCTTGGTCGCCCCGTTGACGACCAGGTAGAAGTCCTTGCCGCGACGCGTCGCCATCAAGTCGTCGATGATTCCGCCGCTGCTGTCGAGCAGCAGCGAGTAGCGAAGCTTGCGGTCTGGAAGCGCCTTCAGTTCGCCCGGGAGCAAAGTCTCGAGGGCACCGTCGACGTCCGGACCATGGATATAGAGCTGGCCCATGTGGCTGACGTCGAAAAGGCCGGCATTCTCTCTCGTCCAGAGATGTTCGGCCATGATGCCTTCATACTGGACGGGCATCGAATAGCCGGCAAACTCGACCATCCGGCCGCCGCGGGCGCGATGCCAGCTATCGAGCGGCAGGGTCTGCGGCGGAGCCGGCGGCTCGCCTTCCGCTGCGCCGGTATAGGGCGTCCCACGCGCCTGCGTGTGCTCGTCCGTGGGGCCGTTATGGACTTCTCGGCTCATGCTCGCCTCCGCGACAGTTGGCCCCGCGGCCGCTCGCCGCTTCGCCTCACCCCCGTCTGTCGCTGCGCCTGAGAGCTTTGCCCCTTCGGCGGCTCCGGCTTAGCGCCGGGGCACTTTCCAGACTGTCAGGCCCGCGCGGTCCTGTGGCCTGAGAGATTCCGGGGGCGGTTGCTCCTTCGGCGTCGCCAAATGCTTGAAACATCTGACGAACTCTCCCGCGCGGCCTCCCGTCGGATTGCTCCGGCGGTGACGGGGCCGAGCCTTGGCCAGCCGCCGCGAAGGAGTCAACGGGGGACGTTACCGAGTGGCGTTATACTTCAGCTGGTCTACGGTGAGTTGAAAGCCGACGAGGTGCTGGAAGGTCGCCTTAGCCACCGCATCGCGAACACCCGGATCGGTCATCGGGTCAATCGCGGCATCGGGATCGCCAACCTTACGCGGGCGGGTCAGGATTTCGCGAACATTTGCGGGCAGCGCCGCGGCCGAGCGGGATACACGAGCGGTCGCCTGCGCGGAGGTGCTTGCGCGGAAGCTTCCAGCCGCGAAGTTGAGCGCGACCTGGCCGATGCGCTTGGCGACGACCTTGTCGCCCGCCTGCACGACGACGTCGAAATATGGGAGCACGACCTGCCTGGCCTGGCCGGCATCGCGCCGTGTTGCGACCACGTCGAAGGTGGCGACCGAGATCACGTCGGTCGTCGTGTCCTGGCAATGGTCGCGCAAGTTGGTGATCGTGGCCGAAACGTCGATCGCAGACGATGCCGTGCTTCCAACGGGATCGAAGGTCGTGATGTCGCCTGTCGCGGCCGGAATGGCGACCTGCGGGCAGTCGCTCCTGACCGTGTAGATGCCGCCTTCCTCAAGATTGCCCTTGCGGGTGCAGCCGGCGAGCAGGGCGAGAACCATGAGGGAGGCAATTCGAAGCTTCACGGGCGGGCTGTCCTTACGAGGCCGGAATAGGTCGTGCGCGTTCATAGGAAGCCCCTTCTAAGGCTGCAAGCGAAGCCTTACATGGCCTGTACTGTGGCTGAACTCCCTCCCCTTCGAGTCCTGATCGCTGCCCCGCGTGGCTTCTGCGCCGGAGTGGACCGGGCGATCCAGATCGTCGAGCTCGCACTCGAGCGTTTCGGAGCGCCCGTCTATGTCCGGCACGAGATCGTCCATAACCGCTTCGTCGTCGACCGGCTGAAGAAGATGGGCGCGATCTTCGTCGACGAGCTGGACGAGGTCCCCGACGACCGGCCGGTCGTCTTTTCCGCGCACGGCGTTCCCAAATCCGTCCCGGCAAGCGCCCGCGACCGCGGCCTCAGCTATGTCGATGCCACTTGCCCCCTCGTCTCCAAGGTCCACCGCCAGGCGGAGCGACTGATCGAGGACGGGATGCACATCCTGTTCGTCGGTCACGGCGGTCATCCGGAGGTCATCGGAACGTTCGGTCAGGTGCCCGAGGGCTCGATCACGCTCATCGAGACCGTCGAGGACGCAATGTCGGTCGCCATCGCCGATCCGGCGCGCGTCGCGTTTCTGACCCAAACCACCCTATCCGTCGATGATACGGCGGCGATCGTGGCCGCGCTCAAGCAACGCTTTCCCGGGATTCGGGCGCCTCGAAGCGAGGACATTTGCTATGCGACCTCGAACCGCCAGGCGGCGGTGAAGGCCATTGCTCCGGAATGCGATCGACTGCTGGTCATCGGATCGCCGAACAGCAGCAATTCCCTTCGCCTGGCCGAGGTAGCGGAGCGTCTGGACGTTCCGGCGCGCCTGATCGACCGCGCCTCGCAGATCGACTGGGACTGGCTGGGCCAGCCAAAGACCCTTGGCATCACTGCCGGCGCGTCAGCTCCGGAACTGCTCGTGCGCGAAGTCATCGACGCGCTTCGAGACCGATTCGATGTGATGGAAGAAATCGCGGACCACACGCCGGAGCGGATGGTCTTCAAGCTTCCGCGCGAACTCGTCGCCTGAATGGCTCTTCCCGAGGTCGAGATCTTCACTGACGGCGCTTGCCGGGGAAATCCGGGGCCGGGCGGCTGGGCGGCGCTTCTCCGAACCGGTGAGAAGGAGCGCGAGATTAGCGGCGGCGAGCCACTCACCACCAACAACCGCATGGAGCTTCGTGCGGCGATCGAGGCGCTCAACGCGCTCAAGCGGCCGTGCACCGTCGAAATTCACACCGACAGCGTCTACGTGCGCGACGGGATCATGAAGTGGATCCACGGCTGGAAGCGCAATGGATGGCGCACCGCCGACAAGAAGCCGGTGAAGAATGCCGAGCTCTGGCAGGAACTTCTCGACGCCGAATCGCGGCATGAGGTTCGCTGGCATTGGGTGAAGGGTCATAGCGGCCACGCCGAAAACGACCGCGTCGACGCGCTCGCCTGCGCCGAAGCCGACAAACAGAAGGGTTAGCGGAACCGCATCGGCGAGAATGGCGCCGGGTCGATGTGCGCGACCATGGGCTCGGGCTCGCTTTCGAGAAGAATCGAAGCGGCCATCTTTGCCGCCGCCGGGGCCGTCTGGATTCCGAAGCCGCCCTGCCCCGCGCACCAGAAGAAACCGGGCGCTGACGGGTCGAATCCGTAGACGGGCACCCGGTCTGGCGCGAAGCTCCTGAGGCCCGCCCATTTTCGCTCCACCGCCTCGATCGGCCAGTCGACCACCCTCTCGAAGCGGTCGATGGCGATTGCGATATCGATCTCGTCCGGTGCCGCGTCGCACGGCTCGGTCTCGATCTCGTCGTGCGGGCTTAGCCAGACCGTCCGGTCACCCTCGCCCTTGAAATAAAAAGTGCCCTTTGAATCATCGACAAGCGGAAGGTCGCGAAGGCCGGAGCGGCCGACCCGAAGCTGAACCATCGTCCTGCGCTTCGGCTCGATGCCCAAGGGTCCGACCCCACAGGCTTTCGCTACGGGGTCCGCCCAAGCTCCGGCCGCATTGACAATCGTCGAGGCGGTGAGGGTCGAACCATCTTCGAGCTCGACAATCCAGCTGCCATCCCGCCGCGACGCCGAACGCAGCCGCGAATCGGTGCGTATTTCGCCGCCGCTCGTCCTGAACTTGCGCAAATAGGAGGCGTGCAGGCCCGCCACATCGATGTCTGCGCAGCCCGGCTCAAACAGTCCGCGCCGCCACTCCGGCAAGATTCCGGGCACCATCTGCTCGAGCTCCGGCCGCTCGATGATTCGCGCCTCGATCCCGGCCGGAAGTTCCGGCAGCTCATCGGTGGTGATGTGCAGGTCGCCACGGGTCCGAAGCAATCCGTGATCCGAGAATTCCGCCGGTGGCCTGTCGAGGAACGCGCGTGACGCGGTGCTGAGCTGGGCGACGACCGACCCCCCATAGCTTTCCAGCCAGAAGGCGGCCGACCGCCCGGTCGAGTGAAGGCCGCAATGGCTCTCCGCCTCGATCAGGCACGTCGAACGATGCCCCGCGATCTCCGCGCCAAGGCTCGCGCCGCCGATTCCGCCGCCGATGATGATGACGTCAAAGTTGCTCATTGCCGGCGCTGGTTACGGTTTTGAAAGCCGGGCCGTCTACCTGCGTCGCATGATGAATTTTGGATTCACCGATCTTTTGCTCGCGATTCTGGCGATTCTGCTCGTCGTTGCAGC
>Ga0207701_10000993_pt1 | contig 30102 bp, 27 predicted proteins | sample KBSSwiSSwithPhiX_FD_184294 | JGI IMG/M metagenome (GOLD analysis project Ga0207701, IMG submission 184294) | Switchgrass rhizosphere bulk soil microbial communities from Kellogg Biological Station, Michigan, USA, with PhiX - S5 (SPAdes) (version 2) | ecosystem: Environmental > Terrestrial >... | reverse complement strand
CAAACCGCGTCCGCTTGGAACGCCACAGCCCCGGCATGAATACAACGAGCGGCAGCAACCAGACCAGGTTGCCAAAATACCAACGAAACAGCGTGAGCCAATCCAATGGACGGTCAATAAAAAGACGCCAGCTCCGCGCTCGCTCGTACGTCTCGCGATTTCTCGACTCAAGATCGAAATATCGAGAGGTTCGCGGAGTCTTGGAGATCGGCACGATCGAAAAAGGCGGCACGATTTCATATCGCTCGTAATACTCCCGATATGGCAGACGCAATGGATGACCGGTGACGCGGTAATTATCATACGCGAGGCAGGAAATGCCCAGAATGCCAATAATGATAATCGGCAGCCAGACGCGCGCCGTGCGGTCTGCCAGGCCTAGCCCAATGAGCGCCGGAACAACAAGCACGGATCCCTCAAACGGGCGCGCCAGAATCACAATCACGGCTCCAATTCCAAAAAGCCAGGCGTAACGCCATTGCTTTGCGCGGACGATGCGAACCCATGCACCGATAACAAGTGCACCGCCAAGTGCCGCTACCGCGCCTCCCCAATAGCTGTTCATCCAGTAACTAAAAATGCAAAGCTCGAGACCAATGAACGCACCGAACAACGCCCAGCCCGACGGCAGCCACCCTTGCAGAGCCCAGCAAAGTGCCGCAGCCAGCAAACCTGCACTCAACCACACGCCAAACCAAGGGTGCCCTAAGAGCAGCTGCCCTACGGCCATCGCCAGCGCCTGCGCAGGAGGAAACCGAGAGGCATAAGTTGGCTGTTGAAGGATATAGATACTTTCAAAAAAACGCCAAAGCCGGTGCGCTGGATTGGCCAGATGACCATGCGCGAATGTGTCAGCCTGAAGAAGATAACTAAACTCGTCGTAGATGGTGGGCGCAGGGATGGGCCAGATCGGAAGAAGCGCGGCACGGACCACCAGAACTAACACGCCCAGCCCAATCCAACTCAAAGTCTTGTGGCGAGCCAGAGCGGAAAGCGCCCGGACAAATCTTTGCCACAAATCCCGCCCGGTGGCCGAGGCAGTTTTCGCAACCACCCCAAGAATTCCAACTAATACCAAACAATAAATAAGCTGCCGAAGATGCATCTAACGAAGAGACCATTTTTATCATCAACGACGTCTGGACACGAGCAGCATTCACGCGTAAAGCATGCATCGAACTTTCTATGACGGCCGCATTTGTTGTTGCAATGCCAACGCCGGATTGAAGATGCTTAGGAGGGTCAAAAAGAATGTTTAAATTAGGTCTTAGCATTTTGTTCGTGTGCGCGTTTCTGCCTTTCGCCGATCAGGCATTCGCCAAAGACGAGAGATCGATCAGAAATTTGACCAAGGCGCTTGCGGGGCTTTCGTCCGACGTGGATCCAAAGGAAGCCGAGCTTGTGGCGGTTACGGCGCACACCACGGCGCGCAAGCTCGCACGCGATTATCACGTCGTCTTAAACCCGGAGTTTCAGGCGTTCCTGGTCAACGTCGGCGCTCGAAAACGTGGCTGGTGCGGCCATTGGGCGCAGGATATCGGCACGCAATTGAAAGAACTCAAGCTCAAGACGCTGGTGGTTCACTGGGGCGTCGCTTACGATCACACGTCGAGCGAAAATAATTGCCTTGTAGTGACTGCGCGGAATCAGCCTTTCACGGACGGCATCATCCTCGACGGGTGGCGGAGGGCTGGCCGGTTATTCTGGTGCCCTGTCGTAAAAGACGACGAGTACGAGGTTGAACAGCATTACGGCCATTCGGGAATCACAGCATGGAAAGAGAACATGCAATGGAGTGCGTGGCTGCAGGATTACGAACCGGACAAACCGAAGTCGAAAGCAGCGGCCGCGAGTAAACCCGGTAAAGGTGGCTCCGAACGCAATGAGCGGGTTAGTATCAGCGATTTGACGCAACCCCCGACGCCCTAAGCGGGCTCGGAGACAGACAGAGCTATTCCGTGACGGTGTACCACGGCGCTCTGTCGCTGTAAGATGCGACTCGAGAACTGCGCCATCCGCCACCGTTTGAATAACCGTGATATCCGCGTAAGCCACGGTTAGAAATCCCTGATGCCAGCTAAGTTTGTTCTCGTCGGCAGCGGTCTCGCCGGTGGATTGCTTGCAGCGTACCTGGGACGCCGCGGGTACGATGTGGAACTTTACGAGCGCAGGGCCGATCCACGCGAAGGCAACATTGTTGGCGGCCGCTCGATCAATCTGGCAATTTCAACCCGTGGCATTCATGCGCTCGAACGGATTGGGATCGCTGACCAAGCATTACGCCACGCGATCCCTATGCGTGGCCGGATGATTCACGATAAATCCGGAGCGCTGCATTTCGCGCCTTATGATGTCGATCCCAAAAAATGCATTAACTCGATCGGACGGGCTTCGCTTAACACCGCGGTAATTGAGGCGGCGCAGCGTTATCCGAATGTGCGCGTCCATTTCAATCACAAATGCACAGACGTCGATCTGGACAACGCGGTCTGTCATTTGGAAAACGACACCGGCAAATTGACGGTGCGTGGCGATGCGGTGATCGGCGTCGATGGCGCGTTCTCGGCTGTGCGCGCGTCCATGCAGCAAAACATCGACAATTTCCAATACGACGAGAGCTACCTCGCTCACGGCTACAAAGAATTGACCATTCCGCCCGGGCCGAATGACTCCTGGCAAATGGAGAAGAATGCGCTCCATATCTGGCCGCGCAGAAGTTTCATGATGATCGCGCTTCCGAATCCCGACGGCTCGTTTACCTGTACCCTTTTCTGGGAATTCGAGGGACCGCGCAGTTTCGCCACAACAAAGACAGAGGACGACGTCCGGCGCTTCTTCGATGAAGAATTTCCTGACGCAGTTCCCCTCATGCCGACACTTCTCGAAGATTTCAAGAACAACCCAACCGGCTCACTCGTGACGATTCGTTGCGCGCCTTGGTATTACCATGACAGGGTTTGTCTGCTTGGCGATGCGGCCCACGCAGTTGTTCCATTTTATGGCCAGGGAATGAACGCCGCGTTCGAAGATTGCGTCGTTCTCGACGAATGCTTGGAAAAATTTCCCAACAATCGCGAACGCGTATTCGCGGAATATTTTTCACGCCGAAAAGAAAATGCTGACGCGCTCGCTGATCTGGCGATCGGCAATTTTGTTGAGATGCGCGATAAAACCGCGTTGAGAACGTTCCGGGCTAAGAAAAAACTCGATCACTTTCTCGAGGCCGCGCTGCCTGGCATGTATCTGCCCCTTTACACAATGGTCACATTCACGCGCGTCCCATACGCGCAAGCGGCGCGGCGCGCTCGCTTGCAAGATCGAATTCTTTACGGAACCTTCGCCGTCCTGATTCTAGTGCTCCTCTTCCTCTTTATCCGCACGTTTAGATGACCTGATTTGTTACCACTGCATCTTTTGCGCTAGCCGAGCACCCCAGCTTCCAGCCGCGGTCGCTCCGCGGATTAATCCGCTTGCTCGAAATTATCTGACAACCTGAATTCCAAACTTGACTGCTTTAAGCAGTCGAGCCTACATGATCTGCCAACGTGCATTCGGAACGTGCGATTTTAGATGTTTTGTTTCCAAAAGTACGGGCGCAATTGTTGCGATTACTTTTTGACTTGCCGCAGAAGCAACGCTACGTGCGCGAACTCGCCAGCATGAGTGGACTGGCTCTCTGCACCATTCAGGGCGAACTGCGTAGGCTGACCGCCGTTGGCCTGCTGACCACCTGGTCCAACGGTTACCATCGATTCTATCGCGCGAACAAGAATCATCCGCTCTTCCCACAATTGATTCGCTTGGTTCAGATAAGCGCACGACTTCCCCAGACAAAACACTCTGCGCTCAATCGACGACGAGCCTCGGGGAACCAAGGCAGCCGCCGGCGGCGCAGAGTGGATCCGCTTCCTCCAGACCGGCCCATAAAGTGGGACCTGTTCTCGCGGAATAGACCTTGACTGCTTTAAGCAGTCGAGTTTAGCTCGACCCGCGGACGAGTTTAGCCCGACCCGCGGATCTTGTGACGTTATAATTCGAAGGTCAGCGACCTCTCGCACGAACGCGTTGATGCGCTTCCTGTTCCAGAGTCGCGACGACCTTGTTGAAACCCTTGATATTGGCGGCACTGACGCGACGGACAACGGCGCGTTCCAATGAAGATAAATGACGCTGGACGCGTTTCGCAATCTTTCGCCCTTTTGCCGTTAATCTCACGACGAATGTGCGGCGATCTGTTTCGCCGACTGTGCGCGTGATCAAGCCGCGCTTTGCCAGGCGATCGAGAATGCTGGTCAAGGTCGATCTCTTGTGCGCAAGACCGCGATGAAGCTCGGCCACGTTGGCCGGTCCGGAATGAGCAAGCAGTCCTAAAATATGCGCCTCGCCCTGCGTCAATCCGCGCTCGCGCAAGTCATCAAGATAAAGACCGATTCGGTGCGTCGCGCGGTGAACTGGATGAACAAGTCGCAAAGGCATCGATTGAAAGCAGCTTCAGATCCGGCTCTACCCATGAAGTTCGCGCTTCGTCACTAAAAAGCCGCTCTGGCGAATAATAAGCGAGTGGAAAATTCTTTTCCAGCAATTGCGGATTTGCATGCACGATGTCTTCCAGGCGTTCCGCACGGCCGGCCGCCTGCGCGCGCGAAAGAAGATGCACCCAAAACAATGTGATGGTTTCGTGGTATTTTTCCGGTTTGCCGGCTGCCGCAGCGAATCGACGCAACGTATTTCGCATCTTCCTGGCAGCCTGTTGCACCGATGAGGATTCGGTCAGATAGACCCACGCCACGTGCAAATGAGAAGCATGATGAAAATCCTTGACCTCGCCTCGCTCGAGCGCACGCGTCAATTCCACATCAGTCATTGGATATCGCTCTTTGTCAGAGCCTTGTTGATCGCCGTTTCCCAGTGAATCCGCTGTTGCTCCGCCCAATGCTCGTCTAGTTTGGTAACCTCAGTATTCCCCTCCGGCGCAAGCGCGGAACGCCGATACGTTATCGTCGCTCTGGAGTGCCGTTCGCCGTCAGAAAGAACGCGAATTTTGATCTCGCTGGCCGTGAATGCCGGCGTCATCACCACGTACTCCACCCTGCCGTTTCTAAGGTCGTATGTTGTGAGCAGCCAAAGTCGATCCCTGCCGTCGCCGCTTGTCGTAGTGAACACCACGCCCTCACGCTGTTCGCCCTGCGCAGGGTGAATGAAACGCGGCGACCAATCCGGTGCCCACTCCGACTCGCGTAGCGGTCCAAAAAGCGGCGTCACATCGGCGACCGAGCCGTTTAACCCGATCGTGAACGATTGCACCCGTTGTTCCACGGTCACCGCGCCTCCTTCTCCAGCCAATGCCGCTTGAACCAGCGCCAGGCAGCATGCCCACATCGTAAAACAGTTCTTCATATTTTATTACGATATCGTATTATTCGATATCGTCAATCCTAAAATTCACGGGGCTGATGCTTTTCGGGACAGATGACCGAGCGCGCGAAAAAAGCGGTGCAAAAACGAGCCCTGATAAAAAGCTCGATTCGTCTGATCGCGGCTTTGGGTGGTCTCTAAACGATAACTTCAGTCAGTCCAATTGAATTGTAAGGAACCTGGCGAGCTTGCTATTCTCCTGCGATGCACCCACAAATTCGCTTGTTCTCTATTTTCGTTATCAGCTGCCTGCTTTTCGCCCCGCACCTTCGCGCACAGGACAATCCGCTGAATGATCCCGATTTGAAGGACATGTTAGAGCAGGCGCAGGAAATGCAGAAGGAGGCCAAGGAACTTCAGGAACAGAACTTGACGTCAAAGGACACAAAAAAGAAACTCGCTGAAATGCTGTCCCAAGCGAAAGAAGAAGAAGCGCGGCAAGAGGAACAGGAAAAACATGAAAAGGAAAAACTGCAGGACGCGCTGAAGAAGCAACTCGAAGCGCCGGGACCGATCGTCTTACCGGATTGGACTCCGGCTACTCCAGAATTCAAACCTGCTGGGCCGCCAGCACGAAAAATCGTGGATGAAGAAGTAAGAATCATCCAGGCCGGCACTTCGTCGCTTACTCCAGAGAAAATAGCGGACAACTGGCAAGCGGCAGCAAACGCAGCGAACAATCTCAATCAAAGTCTTAACAAGATCAGTGTGAACGGAAAGATCACGAGAATCTTGTTTCTCAGCACGCGCACTGATCCGAGGCAAGAAGTAGAACTCGAGGCCAGCCGCGAACCCGACGGTAAAATTACGCAGATAGAAATCTCGTCGCCGTTACCAAAGCCGAATATCGAAAGCGAATAGGACGTCACTTCGCAGGATGCATGAACTTGCAATTCGCCTAAGCTGGGATTAACAAAATCATACTATGGCCGATACATACGTTCCAATGATCAGCTCCGGCGTTGCAGGGCCACTTGGTGTTTTGCATCTGCCACGTCTATGGCTCAAAGTTTCCCTTGAAGAGCAAGGAAAACTCGCACCTGGTTATCCGGGCATCGGCAGAGGGTTTGATGCCATGACTTGTGCTGCGCTCGGACTCGAAGAGCAGGCGGTAAAAGATTACATCAGGCAAAACAAGCCGACCTATCCCGAGTTCGAAGCCTGGGTGAAAGAGAACGCCAAGTCGCTCAATCGAGGCGCGATTGAGAAGCATAACGCCGCAGTGCGCGGTTACAATCACGACGACGAGACGCGCAAAGGCGTCCTGGGTGCATGCGACATAGCGGATGACGCTTCGGCTCCGAAGGACGCGGTGAATCTAAACAATCTCGACGACTGGTACGAGTTTCATCAGGTGGTCTTGAAGTAAGGAGATCACCTCGGACCCAAGAGATCGGTAAGATCAGTCGAGCGGTGCGTGTGCGATTACCGCATTGACGCAAGCGCAGCAGGCGTGGAGCATTCTCAAATGCCATCGATGCAGACCAAACCAGCGCCATCATCTCGCAAGACGGCTGACACATTCACGGTCGGTGCCAAGAGCTTGTCACAACGCTACTTTGTCTCGCCGGAACTTTTTGGGGAGGAACAAAAGAAGATTTTTTCCAAGCAATGGGTGCTGGTTGGGCATCAGAACCAGATCCCACGATCCGGTGATTACCTTATTTCGGAAGTCGCCGGCGAAAGTTTGATCGTCATCCGGGATAAAAGATCGACGATCCGCGCCTTTTACAATGTTTGTCGTCATCGCGGGACGAGGCTCCGGGAAGATCAAAGCGGCCATGCCTCCGCAATTCAGTGTCCTTATCATGCATGGACGTACGCACTCGACGGACGGCTGGTCGGCGCGCCGCACATGGATGATGTCCCCGGGTTTGATAAAGCCGATTATTCACTCCATCCGGTGCACCTCGGTTTGTGGGAGGGATTGATTTTCGTAAATCTGGCGGATTCCCCTACTGCGGTGGAGGAATGGTTTGCACCGCTGGCAGGGAAGTTTTCAAATTGGAATTTGCCGATGCTGCACTCAGCGAAAGTGATCAATTACGACGTGCAGGCGAATTGGAAGCTGATGTTCGAAAATTACTCGGAATGCTATCACTGCCAGGGAGTGCATCCGGAGCTCTCGAAATTATCGCCGTACGACTCGGCAGAGAACGATCTGACAGAAGGACCGTTCCTGGGAGGATTCATGCGGATCACGAAAGGCAACAGCCTGACCATCAGCGGCAAATCTTGCGCCTTGTCGGTGGGCGCTTTCGGCGAGGACGACTTTCATCGCGTTTTCTATTATTCCATTTTCCCAAATATGCTGCTCAGCTTGCACCCAGACTATGCCATGGTGCACCAGCTTCATCCTCTGTCACCGGCACGGACATTGATATTATGTAATTGGTTTTTTCATCCGGAGGCGTTCGACCGAACAGATTTCAAACCCGAAGACGCGATCGAGTTCTGGGACATGACGAACAGACAGGACTGGCACGTGTGCGAGTTGAGCCAGCAAGGCATTGCTTCACGCGCATACACGCCAGGGCCGTACTCGTCACGGGAGAGCATTCCCGCCGCGTGGGACCGTTATTATCTTCGCTCCATGGATTAAAGCGAAAAAAGGATACTAGATAAAGACTGAACAGAATCGCGCTTTGTTATCCAGTATCCAGCGTCTTAGTATCCGGTTCCGATATGCCGCCGCCTCTGACTTACGCGAGTTACCTTGATCTGGAGAATTTGTTTACGCTTCAGAAACCGCGCTCAAGTCCGCCAGAGCACGATGAGATGCTCTTCATTATCATTCATCAGACGTACGAGCTTTGGTTCAAGCAGTTGCTGCATGAGTTCGAGAAAATAAAAAGAAACTTTTCTGCGGGCGATCTTTTCGGCGCGATTCACACATTCAAACGTGCTCGCACAATCATGAAGGTCCTCGTTGCCCAGGTAGATATTCTTGAAACGATGACTCCTTCTTCGTTCTCGAGTTTTCGAGACCGCCTCGAAACTGCATCGGGATTTCAATCCGTACAGTTTCGAGAAATTGAATTTGTGCTCGGATACAAGCGCGAATCGACAGTCAGATACCTGAAGCCGGATTTCCCGGGATACGATCGGCTGCAACAACTGCTTCGAGAACGTAGTGTGGTCGATCATTTTTACGATTTCCTTGCTACCCGGGGCGCACAGATTCCCGCAGACCTAAAGGATCGCGACGTCACCAAACCAAATGAACCCGACGAGCGGGTACAGGAGCAAATTCTGCAGCTCTACAAGAATTCGCCTGAATGCTCGATCCTTTTCGAATTGATGACCGATTTTGACGAAGGCCTGCAGGAATGGCGTTACCGGCACATCAAGCTTGTTGAACGAACAATCGGAGCGAAGAAAGGCACAGGAGGATCACCCGGCGTGCCTTTTCTGAAAGAATCACTGTTCAAGCCGGTTTTTCACGATCTCTGGGCCATCCGACGCGAAATGTAGCGCGGAAAACACGCGTTGAGCGTTTTGACGCTCTAACACTTAACGAAGTCCAAGAAATTCGCGCGCTGTTCCGGAAAGCAGCTGTGCTTTCTCTTTGGCCGAAAGTTTCGTCGATTCGATTAGCTGGCCTGGCTTCGTTTCGCCTAACGGAAATGGATAATCGGAGCCCAGCGCGACGCGTTGCGCGCCGAAGAGCTTTACCAAAAGATCCAGTGCATCGGTGTCGTGGACAAGTGAATCGACGTAGAACCGCGCGGGCCCCTTGCCGCAAGCCAGATATGCGCGTGGATTTGTACTGTTTTCCACGGCGACCAGGTCGGGCCGCACGTGAAAGGCGCGCTCGACGCGACCAATGGTAAAGGGAAATGCTCCGCCACCGTGGGCGAAAGCGACGCGAAGCTTGGGGAAGCGCTCGAACACACCGCCAAAGACCATCGAGCAAATCGCCAGCGAGGTTTCAGCCGGCATGCCAACAAGCCACGGTAACCAGTACTTGGGCATGCGTTCTTTGCCGACCATGTCCCAAGGGTGGACGAAAATTGCGGCGTTGAGTCTTTCGGCGGCGCTCCAGACAGGTTGAAGCGAAGCATTATCGAGGTTCAAAGGGTCGATGCGTCCAGAGTGAGGGTTCGCGTCCACATGCGTGCCGATCTCTGCGCCGCGCAATCCCAGTTCGCGGATACATCGTTCCAATTCGCCCGCGGCAAGATCCGGGTCTTGCATTGGAATCGTCCCCAAACCTGTGAATCGCTTCGGGTGTTCACGAATGACCTCCGCGATGTGGTCATTTAGTCGTCGCGAAAGATCCAAAGCGTCAGCCGGTTTCGCCCAGTAGCTGAACATCACTGGCACGGTCGAGAGCACCTGCATCGAGACGCCGTCGCGATCGCATTCCTCGATCCGCTGAAGGGGATCCCATACGTTGTCCGTGATCTCGCGGAAAACACGGTCTCCGATCATCATTCGAGCGCAGCAGGGCTTGTAATGATCGAGCCTGACGAATCCGCTGTAACCGTATTTTGCGTCGAGGTCCGGCCACTCGCGCGGCAGAATGTGAGTATGGAGGTCGATCTTCATTTGCAGGGCGTCTGTGTCAGACGCCATTTCCTTTGAACCGGCGTTTCACAGAAACGCCCTACAGACGGCGCATTGGCGACGCCTTCTCAACTTTCTTGCCGCACTTCTTGCAGGTACGGCGCGCATCGTCATTCCAGAAATCGAGCATCGCCTGGCTGAACTGCTCAACGATATCTGCGCAGTCGAAATGGATGTCTTCCACCAAAGAGCCGCAATTCTCGCAGTAAAAAATAACGTGTTCTTTTTCTCCCGGTGGCCGGCGGCGTTCGACCACAACACCAATCGTATCCGGCGGGCGCTGCGGCGAATGCGGCACATTCGGAGGGATGAAGAATGTTTCGCCTTCTCTGACGATGTGGTCCACGATGCGGTCGCCTTCGCGGACGCGCACCTTAATGTCGCCCTTTAGCTGATAGAAATACTCTTCCGAGTCGACGAGGTGAAAATCATTCCGCGCGTTCGGACCTTTGATGACCATTACGAAGAAATCGCGGCCGTCGTAGAGATAGCGATTGCTCACCGGCGGCCTGAATTTCTCCCGGTTTTCTTCGATCCAATTCTCCAAATTGATCGGCGGTTGCACAGTCTGCATCAGGCAGAGCGTATTGGGACAAGCGCACAGCGTCAAACTGGGATGGTGATGGCAAATACAATGGCGACCCCCGGGCAGATTGGGGCTGCATAATTTAGGTTGAAGCGGCCTAACTAAACGGGGATAAATATCCGCCCTCATGAACCCTGGCTGTTTTGTCCGAATTGCAGGCGCATGCCTGATCGCGCTAATCATTTGCGGTTGCGAGACTCTCCCAGAGGGTCCCTACCCTCGGGCCACTGAAATCGGTTTTTGGAATGACGAAGGCGCTTCCGGGCCGGCCAGGATCGTTGTTCATATCGGCGAACAGAAGGCCTACTTTTACAGGGGCAAAACTTTGGTCGGTGAATCGACCGTTTCCACCGGCAAACCAGGCTTCTCCACACCGCCCGGGAGCTATTCCGTTCTCTCAAAGAGCCCGGACCACGTCTCAACGATATTCGGTGATTACATAGATGATTACGGCAATGTGGTGAGATCAAACATTGACGCTCGGAAGGATCGGCGGCCCCCAGGGACTCATTTCGACGGTGCGGAAATGCCGTATGCCATGTTTTTCCGGGGCGGCTATGCCATGCATCAGGGGTATGTGCCCCCCTTTGCCGCTTCTCACGGTTGTATTCGTTTGCCCAGGGGAATGGCGAGTAGATTTTACGAAAACGCCCCGGTCGGCACGCCCGTAAAGGTCACAGAGTAGCGCAAATAACGGAGGGTTGTTGGTCCGATGCTTCAGGCGATGCCCACCGGCTGAAGCAGGGTTCGGTTTGGTTGCTTCGCCCATCCCGGCTACAGCTCCAGAACTCTGTGCTAAGGTACAGGCTGCATATGAATCGGAGCATTATTGACGAAAAACGCAGCCGCGCGATGCACCTGGATGTCGAAGAACTGCAGCGCTACTCGCGTCACCTCATCATGCCCGAGGTTACATCCGACGGGCAGAGTCGACTTAAAGCTGCGCGCGTTTTGTGCATCGGCGCCGGAGGACTCGGATCGCCAACCGCCCTTTATCTGGCAGCTGCCGGCGTTGGGACGATCGGTATTGTGGATTTTGACGATGTCGATCTTTCCAATCTTCAGCGCCAAATTCTTCACGGAACAAAAGATATCGGTCGCGGCAAGCTGGAGTCGGCCCGGGATCGCTTGCACGACATCAATCCGCAGATCGAGATCGAATTGCACAAGTGCCGTTTCTCGAGTGAAAACGCGCCTCACCTTGTATCCCGCTATGACGTGATCGTTGACGGGTCGGATAATTTTCCAACGCGATATTTGTCAAACGATGTCAGTGTTTTTGCACACAAGCCGAATGTCTATGGCTCCGTATTCCGTTTTGAAGGACAGACAACGGTCTTCGCGCCGCATCTCGGCGGCCCGTGCTATCGCTGCCTTTTTCCCGAGCCACCGCCGCCGGAGTCTGTTCCAAACTGCGCGCAAGCCGGTGTGCTGGGTGTTTTGCCAGGGATTATCGGAATGCTGCAGGCGATTGAGACATTGAAGCTAATTTTGGGCATCGGCGAGCCACTCATTGGACGTCTTCTCCATTTCGATGCGCTCAAGGTGAAATTTCGCGAACTCAACCTGCGGCACGATCCGCAATGTCCGGTGTGCGGCGAGAATCCGACAATCTTCTCGCCCATTGACTACGAACAATTTTGCGGAGTACGCGACGATGAAGCGATACCGGGGATATCCCCGCACGAACTAAAACGGAGAATGGATGCAGGCGAACGATTCGAATTAATCGATGTGCGGGAACCGTTCGAATATGAAATTGCGCAGATTGACGGCGCAAAATTGATCCCCCTGGGAGAAATTGCCGAACGATTAGACGAGCTGGAACGCGAGCAGCCAATCATCATTCATTGTCACAGTGGAATGCGGAGCGCTCAGGCGGTACGGCTGCTACAGCAGCGTGGTTTCGCCAAAGTTTACAATCTTGAAGGCGGAATTGATGCGTGGTCGGACCAAGTCGATCCCAACGTGCCGAAATATTAACGAAATCTGCGTTAAGCCACGAAATTCGGAAAGGCTGTTGCAGGAAATTTATTTGAGTGCGGTAGCCAATTGCTCGGCACTTGGCACTCCATGCCATTGAGCGATCAATTCGCCATTTCGGCCAAATACAAAAACGCGAAAATTCGCTGCTCCTTCCGCCTCACCGAGCTGCGACGATATGGATCCATCAAAGTCGGTCGCAACGAAAATGTCTTTCCGTGCATCACGTGCAATTTTCTTTCCGTCATATCGGGCCTGAAGCCGATTTGCTTCTTCGTTAACGCGATGCCGGATGAACGCCGTAGCGATCTTTCGCCCAACCACAGTATGTCTTCTGACAAAGCGAACAATTGTGAGCATCCTGTAATCCGGGTTGCCCAGGCAACGCTCTGGAACGCGGTCCCCCACAGTGCGCGCCTTTTCTCTTTCTGCAGGGGTGGTCAGTACGATCACAGTCACATGTCCGTCAGTTGTAGAATGTTTGTTTCCATCAATGTCGACAAAGCCGACCGAGTAGGTTCCCCCGATGGAAAGGGATCCATTTAGACGTGCTGCCGGAAGCAAAATGAATGTTCCGATGAAGAAAAAGAATTGAAGTGCGCGTGGGGTCACAAGTAAGCAAATTGGCGACTATGTCGTGCTCTGACAAGATTCGACCTGTATCCTCGATTTTTCCATTGTCGGGGACGACACGCGAGGTCTGTATTTGGCTATCGATCCTTTTCGTTTTTGGCTTAACCGGCTGTGATTACCTGGGCGCTTCGCGGCGTGGCCAGTTGGTTCAGGACGCGGACACCAAAGCGGCACAGGGAGACTTCACGCGCGCGATCAACTTGTATGAAGCCGCGCTCGATGACAGCCCGCGTTGCGCTGAGGTTCACTACAAGCTGGCTCTTCTTTACGACGACAAGCTAAACGACCCCGTGGGCGCGCTGCATCATTTCAGGCGTTATCTCGCATTGACTCCGGACGGCGCTCATGCTGTTGATGTCAAAAACTCGATCAAACATGACGAGATCGCCGCGCTGACGGTGTTGTCTGGCGATTCCGTCATCACTCGGTCTGAGGCGGCCCGCTTGCGAAACGAAAACCTTAATTTGCACAAGGAACTTGAAACGCGCGCTGTACCGGCGCGAAGTGTAACGGACAAATCGCAGGAAGGCGACACAAGCTCAAAGAAAACCACAGTAAAAAAAGGCGATCGAAGCTACGTTGTACAGTCGGGTGATACACTTTTCTCTATTTCGCGAAAGTTTTATAAATCGCCCAAGCGCTGGAAAGAAATCCTGGAGGCGAACAGGAAGAGTATTCACGATCCCAAAAGGCTTACGGTTGGTCAGAGCCTGGTTATTCCGTAAGTGTGTTTGGGTTTTCCCGGACCGGATCGAGGAATCTAGAACTTCACCTGGAGGGCCACTGCGCCACCAAGGTTGGCCACTTGGTAATCGAAAACGCTTTGGTTGGATTGGCTTGCTGCCAAGGTACTCACAGCACTCACCGTAAGATATTTGTTCACACGATAGTTTGCGGTAAGCGCGAGAACTTCGCTGATGTCGTCGCGGCCTCCTTCGTAATATTGGCGCACTACGACCGTGCCCACGGCATTGACGAAAAAGGAGCGGGTGAGAATGGCCGAATATCCAAGATAGAGTGCATAATCGCTTCGCTGGGCTGAGATCGCATTGATGTTTGGCGGCTGTCCAGATTCCTCGGCCGCGATGCTGATATTCAAGTCGGCGCCCAGCGTGAGCGTTTGAGCGCGACCAAATTGAAACGGAATCCCAGCGTCTATGATGATGGCGTGGTTTTGAAAGAAAGCTGCAAAACTGTTTTTCTCGGTCAAACGGTTGTAATCGTACTCAAGGCGCAAAAGCAGATTATGCCACTGCGGCACGAGATACCTCAGGCCGACTTCAACATCAAAGCTCCCGAAATTAAAGTTGTCGAATCGATCATAATAAAACAGCTGCTCCCGGACATCGATCAGCCCGTACAACGTGTTGGTAATTCGCGGCTCGTAAAAGGCGGCTACTGCCGGCGCAACGACAAAATCGCTTTGCTCGCCGCTTCGCGTAAGGGCAACGTTTGAAGTCCAGTAAAAGGGCGCTCCAGCAGAAATCGTGAACGGCTGATACTCGTCGGTGCGCTTTAGGATTCGCTGTTCACCCAAATCGGCGTCGCCCGGGGCGGCGGCGACATTCCCACCTTCGGCACCAGTTGGAGGAACTGTGGAGGAAAAGGCTGATGGAGCCTGTTCGCGCGTCAACTGTGCCTGGTTCGCGGTCTGGGCCCAGCCCTCACTTACTGAGGTGAAAAGGAGCACGCACAACGTCGTGACAAACCCGCACAAATGACGGTCAAGACGAAGTCTCACGAGCACGACCAATTGCTGTGTTTTTCGTCCCTGATGCCGTTCGAGTTTTGAGCCATATCAATGAGCAGGTTAAACGCCAGTTCGTTGATATTAGAAGGCTCGCGTTCCGGAACCAAGACGATTATTAATCACTCCGCGGTCGCGCATGCGCCTAATATCCGCTACGTCGCGGTCTACTTTCGTCATGCGAGCGACATTGAGACGATCAGCGCGGTTGGAATTGCGGTGATTGTGGTGCGGAACCCTAAGTTTTCCCCCAGGGCCGGGAACAGCGCCGTCGAGCAGAGACAACAATTCCCCGCTATTTTTGACGTTGAGTACATTTCGGGCCCTCTTTCCATTGGTGGGATTTCCGGGCGCCGCTTGAGGACCAAACGGTGGGGCGTCCGAGAGTGGGCGCGGTCGGTTTGCGCCCGCACCGGCAAACGTTCCAGTAGTCGACCCATTACCGCCGAAGCCCGTATAATTGGGGTGATTTGTAAAAACATCAGCCGGAGCTTTGCCGCCTATAGTCACTACGACGTTGTCGAAAATCGTAACTGAATTCGCCGCGAGAATCTTTTTACTGTTCCCGTCAAGCGTGACATTAGAAAAGAAGTTGAGCTGGCCATTACTCCCCGGCGCATAAAGCTTCAACGTCGTATCAGCTGAGAGCGTGCCGCCGCCGATATTGAGCGTGCCGTTTGTGCCGAATACCCCGGCTTTGAGTACATCTGCGTGAGCGCTGGCATTACTGAATGTGATCGATCCATTCCCGTCGATGTAGTTTAGAAACGTGCCGCCCACATTGTAATTACCGCCGTTAACACGAATCGCGCTGTTCGCCGTGCCATCGCTGCCGTAGATCGCGAGTGTCGCATCGTTGGTTATGTTTGCGTTGCCGGCGACGTTCATATTGATTCTAGCGTCTCCGTTGATGACACCACCCTCGCTATTGTCGATCAGGGCGGACAAAGAGTTTGCGCTAATGTTTGCCGCGGCTACCTGGATCGGGGCATTCTGACCCATTGTTCCACCGGTGGTGTTTTGGATTTCGAAAGTAGCGGCGCCCTGAGCGGTGATGTTTCCGGATACCTCCAAGCTAACATTTCCTCCGGTATCGATTTCTCCCCCACTGTTTAAGAGTTCAATCGTTAGATTGTTAGTCTGAACATTCCCTCCGATCGTACCGAGAATTCTCCCGCCGTTAACAACTCGGTTGATGTTGTTGACGAAAAGGCTGGTGTCGCCGCCCAAGTCTGTAGTCAGATTATGTCCAACGTTTAAGGTAATATTACCGCCGGTCCCGGATTCTGCGGTCGCCACTGTTAGCAATGCAAGCGATCCGCCAACGGTGAGATTTCTGTCCGCCCGGACATCGATGTTAGCCCCGTTTGTCAGGTTACTAATGTCAGTGGCGATTGAGAGGTTGCCGCCGACTAACAAGTCAGTGCCAGCGTGAATGGACACATTGAGACCCGAAGTAATTCCCCCATTTTGTCGAACGATGGTCAAATCGTTCGCAACATTGATCGTCTGACCCGCGGAAATACTCACGTCGCCATTAGAATTGGAAGCCGTTTCAACAGAGATTAGGCCATTCAAGCTTAGGTTCTGCCCGGCGAATAAATTGATGGTAGGGGCATGGATCATCGCCGAATCGGTAATGGAGATATTACCGCCAACGAATGCGTATAGATCGTCGGTTGTGATGGTCGCTGTCATTGACAGATTGCGCTCGGCAAAAAGGCTCACTTGGCTTGCTGTGCTGATGTCGGAGCCAAGGGTCAAATCGCTACTGGAACCGCGAGCGTAAATGGTCAAGTCGTGCAGCCCGGAAAACGAAATGTTGGGACCCAGGGTAACCGAACCGTTTTGCGTTGCGAGCAAAAGACCGCGAATACCTTCGAAGGTCAGCACGCCGCCAGCACCTCCGGAAGTAATGCCATTAACGGCGATCAGTCCCAGATTGGTCTCACCATTTGTCGTATCGATGGTTGGATCACCGTTTAGCTGGAGAGCGGTGAACTTGAATGCTGCCCCCGAGTTATCCCCGATTAAGTCATCGAATCCGCTAGCAGTATCAAAAGCCGATGTCGATCCAAAGGCCCACGCGGAAACCGGACCGTCGATCGATCGTCCCCGATAAATTTTTCCTAGATCGGTTACGCCGTTGGTGGTGATTGAGGGGTCGGTGGAAATCAGTGTGCCACTCGTTATCACGTAAGGATTCGGGGAAGTAATCGTGCTTGGCGTACCGAACTTCGTTGGTGTTGCTGAGGGCGGTGGAGTCGGCGTTATCGGGGGAGGTGTCGGCGATATCGGTGGCGGAGTGGGCGATATCGGGGGGGGCGTGGGCGATATCGGAGGGGGCGTTGGACTCGAGGCCGCGTTTCTCGCTAAAACAATCGGGTTCGCATTGGCGTTTTGATCAGTCGTGCCGATCACGTCGACAAGGTCTCTGGCAAGGGCCTGGCTGTTTAAACCAGCCAATTGCTGCTCTGCGAGCTGAAGGTCCACGACCGCCATGACTAAGGGCATGTTTTCGAGCGGCGGAAAATCCTTAATCAAACGCGACGTCTTGAGAACCATCTTTACATCAAACTTCTCTGGTTTCGTCATGCGCCCGTCTGCCGTCATCGTCATCATTTCGCCGCCATTTATGGTCGCAGCTCTTTCAGGATGACCAGTGGGATAAAACGTGCCAATCCCTTCCAAGACCATGAATTTCGTGGGTGGGCCTTTTGCGAAGAGGGCCGTTCCACCTGTTATCGCCGCAGTCACAGCCGATGTTCTGACCTTAACCGCGGGTGCTTGGGGCGGTATCTGCAGAAGAACAGCACCACTCGTTAGATCGATTTCACGCGCTCCCTGCTTAAAACTGAAAACCGTGTTTGCACCGAGTCGCGTTAGCGTGAGGTCGGTGAAAGTCAGTTCCGCGCGAGATTCTACGCCTGTGCGTACTCCCATTCCTTGGGTGACTTTGTCGTTCACAGCTGCGGGGCGCGGCGCGCCATGAGTTTCCAGCACGCGCACGTCCTGAATCACCTGAGATACGCGCGCTTGCTGCAGCTGGTCTGCGGCAACAAGGCGCTCTGCGCCAACGACGCAAAACGGGACGATCAGTCCGGCACAAAAGATTTGCACAAAAGATTTTTTCATATTGGGGGTCGCTACGGTAAGGTGGGAGCTGTGTTAGGGCTCAGGCTTTGCACTCGATGCGGCGTCGCGAGTGCCGCAGTTTTTTGGTCGGGGGTGCCGGGCTGCCCTTGATCGGTAACCGACACTTGTGTCCCACCTCCAAAAATAACGAGGTTTGTGTCCGCTAAATTCTTGGTCGATTTCTCGCGTTGCTGCTTCTGGCTCTCTGCCACGATCGACTTCGCGCTGCGCAGCGGAGGAAAGTCTGTAATGAATCGGCTGGTTTTCATGAAGCGCTCAATATCGATATCTACGGGATCGCTGAGCGCAGACTCCGGATTGCCGAATACCATTTGCCCGGGTCCGACGAGAACTGAATCGCCCAGATGTCCGGGGCGATAAGTTCGCGCGGTGCCTTCCAGCACCAAAAATTTATAAAAACCGGGGTGGTACTCAATCATGACAGTGGTGCCCGCCACGGTTGCAGCGACGCTGCCTGCGTGAATTGTCGCCCCATTTGCTCCCTTTGGAGCCTGAACAAGCACTGCGCCCTCCCCCAGATTCAAACCGCGCGTCCCCCGATTGAAATCAAATGCGGTATGGGCCGCGAGCCGCACAACGGTCTGGTCGGAGAAAGTCACTTCACCGCATGATCCGTCGCCGGTTCGAACAATAGTCTGCTCGCGGACGATGTCGTTTACCGAAACATTCCGGGCGATGTTCTTGAAATTCCCTAATTGGACCTGATTTTTTACGCGAGTAACCCGCGCTTCGTTAGTCGAAGCGGCATCCAGCAGGGTGGGGAACGACATCGCAAGCGACGCGATGACTGCAACGAATAAAAAGAGGCAAAGCTGCCGGTTCATGCATTTTGCTCGAAAGACCTAATTCCGGAGGGCTTTTTGACGCCTAAACCTCGTTAGGTCAAGGATATTTTACACCCCTACAGGTAGTTATCCGGAAACCGCGGGGCAAAGTTTCCTAAAAACTTTGAATTCTTTCTTCGCTTCTTAAAAAACGGAACAAATGCCCGAGCAGCGACTGATCCCAACTAGCAGAACACCAAGCTTTTTACGTATAAACCCGACTACGGATTGGTGGGCGCCTCGGTGCTGAAAATTGAAACGCCTAGGAGCTCGCGCTGCCACGGAACAAGCAACGCCGCCGTTCGCGCGTCATCTGCGGCGATCGCCTCGAGTGTGCTTCGCGGCGCAATGAATGAAGGTTCCAGCCCGAGTTCCTCAGCCGACCTGTTGCGCCTGCGTTGCAGCTCTTCGGCACGCTGGACTGTTTCATTGCTCGGTCGGGTTCCGAAGCGGCGGCGTGAGACCGGCCACTCTGATTCAGGCGCGCGCAAAGCGGTTTGCGCTGCCTCGAGGAATGCCTGACGGCGACGGAAGGAAAAATGTTTATAGTCAGGAACGCTTCCTGAAGCGAATTTCACCGCGGCCTTCAAGAGCTCCTCGTTGCGCAAAACGTGAAACGGAGGGCGATCTGCCTTTTCTGCTTCTTTTTCACGCCAGTGCCAAAGCGCCCGAAGTACCGCAGCGGACCGTCCACGGTGTAGGCCGGATCCGCGAATACGCCAACGTTCGTCGTGGTCACGCGTCCGTGCGACGGCCGCCTGCTCAATGGCACGCTGGCATGACTGTAGGAGCCAATCCCAACGCTCATAGCGAACCAGCTCGGCTTTCAATTTTTCAGCAAGAGGCAATAAATAGCGCACATCATTAATCGCGTATTCCGCCATGCGCGCCGGCAAAGGTCGTTGTGCCCAATTCGCCTTTTGCGAACCCTTCAGCAGCGTGAGACCGAAATAACGTTTCACCAACGCGGCCAGGCTAAATTCACGAATGCCAAGGAGACGAGCTGCAATCAGTGTATCGAAGATTTTGCTAGCTGCCAGATTCAGGCCACGGCGCAGCATTCGCAGATCATAATCGGCGCCGTGCAGGACGATTTTCTTTGTTTCCAGGGCTCGACGCAAAGGCTCCAGATCGATATTGGCCAGTGGATCAACAATATGATCGCAAACAGTCCGCACGGATTCATGACCTGGGGACACGCTTTGGCCGGCATCAGAGACGCCTACGGCATCGGGCGCGGGAACGCTGATTTGAAGCAAACAAAGTTTTTCCCGATACGAATGCAGACTATCGGCTTCGGTGTCGACTGCGACACGATCGGCAGGTTCGATTTGCTCAATTAGACTTGCGAGTCGCGCAGCGTCCGTAATCACGTTTCGCGTCAGCGCAATCCGCTTAAAAGCAATTCAGCGTTGGTTTTGGTCGCATGGAGGTTATCGATCAGCTTTTCCATCGCTTCAAGAGGCGGAAGCGCTGCCATCGTTTTCCGCAGCATCAACACGCGTTCCCATTCATCGGGATGATACAACAACTCCTCACGCCGGGTCGCTGAGAGCATCGGGTGGATAGCGGGATACAGGCGTTTTTCCTGCAGAGCGCGATCAAGATGCAACTCCATATTGCCGGTGCCCTTAAACTCTTCGAAAATCAATTCATCCATTCGGCTGCCGGTTTCGGTCAAAGCGGTCGCGAGCACGGTCAAGCTCCCGCCTTCTTCCACGTTGCGCGCCGAACCGAAGAATTTCTTTGGCTTAGTGAGTGCCTTCGCCTCTACTCCGCCCGACATGATTCGTCCCCTTCCCGGCTGCAGATTGTTGTACCCGCGCGAAAGCCGTGTGATACTGTCAAGTAGAAGCACCACGTCCTGTTTCATTTCCATTAGACGTTTGGCGCGCTCCATGACCATCTCTGCCACCTGCACGTGTCGCTGCACGCTTTCGTCAAAGTTGGAGTGATAAATCTGGCAGTCGACTTCCCGCTCAAGGTCCGTCACCTCTTCCGGCCGCTCGTCCACCAAAAGTAATATCAGAACCACGTCAGGATGATTGACCCGAATCGCTTTGGCGATTTCCTTTAACAGGATGGTCTTGCCCACTCGCGGTGGCGCGACGATAAGTCCGCGCTGGCCGCGTCCCAGCGGTGCCAGCAAATCCACCGCGCGCGCGGTAATTGAATTCGTTTTTGGATTTTCCAGAATGATCCTGCCCTGCGGGAACTGAGGCGTTAGCTTGTCAAAATCGGTCGGCTCCGTCCATTCTTCGGCCGCATGGCCCTCGATCCTTGTGACTTTCTCGAGAGAGAGGAACTTCCCGCGTTGGCCGGGCAATTGCACCGCCCCCGCAATCTTTTGGCCGGGCCGCAAATGATGTTGCTCGATGAGCGCGCGAGAGACGCAGACATCCTCAGGGACAGATAGAAAGTTCAATTTCGGCCAGCGCAACATGGCGTACGAATCGCCCGCCTGGTCGAGGAAACCTTCCGCGGTAACAGTAGCGCCGCCGGCTAATGCCGCTCGGAGAATATCGAGAATATACTGATGGCGCGAGCGGGCGGGGTGCAGATAGACATCCAAATCCTGCGCCAGTGCCTCGAGCTTTTCGCCCGAGGACTCTTGAAGCTCGTTTAGGTCAAGTGCGAGATCCGTTTTCAATTTTCGCTCTTCGTTGGAGCGCGTCCCCATTGATTGAGGCGCCTCGGCCGAACTTTGACTGTGGGTAGTCGACACGTCTGCCTCCATTGTCTCCATCCGCGAGGTCGAGCCTTTTAGCTTTTCTTCCATGATTGCTCTTGCCAAAGCGCGACAAGCTTCTTCGCTTGGTCCATGAGTGTCGCATGGTCGCCGTTATTCCAGACGACGTGATCCGCGCGCTTGATTTTCTCCTCCAAGGGCATTTGTGAGTTAATCATTTGTTCGGCTACCGAGGCTTTTAGAGATTTTCGCTGCGACAACCGGTCTAACTGCACCTTTTGCGAGCAGGCGACCACCACCACGTGTTCGCACAACGTCTCGCCACCGGTTTCATAAAGAAGTGGAATGTCAGCAAAGAAAAAGTCTGAAGAATTACGATGCTTTTTCGCCTCCGCAATCCACTGGCGACGAATCCGAGGGTGAAGAATTTGTTCGAGCGCGTGTCTCCTGGTCGCGTCTCCAAATACTATCGCCCGAAGTTTCGTTCGATTCAAGTCCCCATCTGGCGAAAAGACGTCACTGCCAAACTGGCCGAGGATTTCCTGTTTCACTTCGGGAAGGTCGACGAGTGAACGCGCTGCCTGATCGGCATCAAAGAATTTTGCCGCTGGCACAAGCTCGCGCAGGCAGTCACAAAACGTGCTTTTGCCCGTCGAGATTCCGCCCGTGATTCCGATCGCAGGCATGGCGCAACCGTCACCGCGGCGTGATCCCTTCGGCGAGATCAACATGAAACGTTTGTTTCATCTTCGTAGCGCCGAAAGTTAACTCCGCTGTGTAATCTCCGGCTGGGAGAAGCCGCTTGGGATCGTCACCGCCGTATTCAGCAATTACGTCTTTCGACGGCCGCAGGTCCCAGTTTAATCGGGTAAAGCCCGGCGTGCCCGGCGCTTTTAGATTTGCCACCGGCTGCCCGGTCGATTTGGTCACGACAATTTTAATTTCGTCGCCCGTAAATTCTCGCACCCAGACCGTGAACAGCGCTCCCTCGGGTGGATTCTGGCCGCGATAAATTCCCTTGCCATTCGAATCGATAAATCCAGGCTGAAGATAAGCGCCGGTAAGCGAGCGCACGCTAAACAATTCAGCTGGTTTGGACGCAATCTCCGGCGTGAATTCGCGAAACGGGATCGTGTCGTCAAGGATGGCGATGCTGCGGCCATGTGTTGCAATCACAAGGTCTGACGTGCGCGGATGAATCTGGATATCATCCACGCGTACCGAAGGAACATCGCCAATGCGCATCCAATGCGCACCTTGATCGAACGACGCGAATAGTCCGAAGTGCGTACCCGCGTAAAGTAATTTTGAATTAACCGGATCCTCGCGGACCACCTCAACTGGATCGCCTTGCGGAAGATCGCCTGTGACAGATTGCCATGTTTTTCCCAGATCAGCGGTACGCAAAATCAAGGGGCGATCATCCCCCGAGCGATACGCGTTGATCGCAACGTAGGCCACATTGGCATCGATATTGGATGGCTCAATTCGCACGATCCATTGACCGTGCGCCAGCTCTGGCAAATTGCTCGTCAATTCGGTCCATTTGCCCCCGTCATTCTCTGTAATCCAGAGCCGCCCATCATCCGTCCCAGCCCACAAAAGACCAGCGCGTTTCGGCGACTCGGCAAGCGAAAAGACGACCCCGTAATTTTCCGCGCCGCTTCCGGTGGCGTTTGTTTTAGCCGGATCGTTGTAGGTGAGGTCGGGACTGATCACAGAATATTTTTCCATCCGGTCGGTGAGCTTGAAGACGCAGTTGCCACCAAGATAGATCACCCCCGCTTTATGCCGGCTCATGATCATTGGTGAATTCCAATGGAAGCGATAGCGCGGCTGACCTTCGGCTGGTTCGGGTCGCAAACGGCGTATCTCGCCATTTCTCAAATTAATCCGATGGACTTCGCCCTGCTGACTTTCCGCATAAAAGGTGTCGCGATCGCCTGGATCGAACAGGACATAAAAGCCGTCGCCACCGGCAAGTGCGGTCCAATCGCAGTTGCGAATTCCTTCCTTACTCTGGACTCCACTCGGTCCCACCCAATTTTCGTTGTCCTGAAGGCCGCCCGCAATTCGGAAATACGGTTTCGTGTCGTCGAGCGAAATCCTATAATATTCTCCCGAAGGAATCTTGTTCAGATGATCCCAGTTTTTGCCGCCGGCGAAACTTTGATACACACCGCCATCCGTACCGAGCAGCAAACGCTGGCAAACTGGCGGTTTCGGCGGCTTGTTTTTATCTTCCGGTTTGGGCGGCTTCGGCGGTGGCACTGTGCCGGGTTGAATCGCGAGCGCGTGACAATCCGGATGAACTTTCTCGCTTAGGTCTTCGCGAAAATTCTTGCCGGCATCATCAGACACCAGCAGGGCGAAGCCGAGGACATAAACGCGCTGATCATTTGCGGGATCAATGCGGATCTGGCTGAAATAAAATGGACGTGGATCCATGGCGCTCATGCGCGTCCATTTTTCCCCTCCGTCATCGGATCGAAAAACGCCGCCGGTCTTACTGCGCAGATCATCCAGCCTGCCAAACCCTCCTTCGTAACTTTGCACGACTGCCATGACGATCCTCGGGTTTGTTGCGCTGATCGCCAGACCAATGCGGCCGGTTTGAGCGGGCAACCCGCCGCCAAGCTTCTTCCAAGTGGCGCCACCGTCGATGCTCTTGAAAATTCCCCCGACATCTTCACCGCCAGTCACGCTGGGACCGGAAGCGAAACTCCACGGCGTCCGTTGCCGTGCATAAAGCGCAGCGTAAACTGTCTCAGCGTTCGTTGGATCGATCATCACATCGCCACATCCAGTGCGCACGTCGTGTGGAGCAGCTGCTTTCAAAACCAGTTTCCATGTTTTGCCCGCATCAGTGGTCTTGAACAATCCACGTTCGCCGCCATCCGCCCAGAGGTTGCCCATTGCAGCAACGTAGGCGACCTCCGGTTTTTTGGGATCGATAACAATCCGCGCAACGGCACGGCTATTTTTCAATCCGACGTTCTGCCACTTCTCTCCGCCATCGGTGGACCGATAAACACCATCGCCCCACCCAGACGAATTCCGATCGTTCGCCTCCCCGGTTCCCACCCAAATCACATCTGAATCCGAGGGCGCAACCGCGACCGCACCAATCGAAAGCACCGGTTGTTTGTCGAAGATTGGTTCAAAACTAACGCCGTTGTCGTTTGTTTTAAAAACGCCGCCGTGTCCGAGGCCGACATAAAAAATAAACGGATTTCGCGGATCAATCGCGATGTCCGAGACGCGTCCACCCATCACGGCCGGTCCAATCGAGCGCGCTTTTAGATTCTTGAAGAGTACATCGGTTAGTTGTGGAGTCGGTGTCACCGAAGACGACAACAGCGCGCTTGGAGAAGGCGAAGCCGTAGGCGATGGGCTGGCGATCGTGGTACTGCCTGGCGGCGTGTGTTCTTGTGCCGTCAAAATCGAAATCGACAAAATCCAAGCGAACAGCGCGCAGAAAAAGCCAGATCGAGTAGTCATAGGCTGCAGACTTTATCTAACGCCGGCATCTTTGCGATGTTGGAAATGTGCGACAATGTAAAGGTGGCCGGCTCGCAAACTTGGCGGGAAGCGGTGGTTTGCGATGCGCGGAATCACTGCAAAGTTGTAATTCTCGCAACTCTTTTAAATCTCTTATGACCCAGCCAGTTTTGGAAGGAAAAGTCGGCCTCGTTTTCGGGGTGGCAAACAAGCGCAGTATCGCGTGGGCGATCGCAAAAGCGTGGGCGAACGCTGGTGCACGCTTGATTTTCAATTATCAAGGCGAACGACTGAAGGAAAACGTCGAGGAATTAGTGAGCGAGTTTGGAGAGAACATTCCGTTGTTTCCCTGCGACGTTTCCAGCGATGATGAGATCAAAGCATTCTTCGAAAACGTGCGAGGGCAAACCGACCGTGTCGATTTGATGCTTCACTCGCTTGCGTTCGCGCCGCGGGAAGCGTTGGAAGGCGATTTTGTCAGTACAACACGCGAAGCTTTCCGTGTAGCACACGATATCAGTGCATACTCGCTCGTGGCGCTCGCTCGCGAAGGAGCACCCCTGATGACAAACGGCGGCAGCATCGTGGCCATGACTTACTACGGATCAGAAAAGGTCGTGCCGCACTACAATGTAATGGGCGTGGCCAAGGCCAGCCTTGAAGCGAGCATGCGTTATCTTGCCTACGACCTCGGCCCGAAAAAAATTCGGATAAACTGCATTTCTGCCGGACCGGTTCAAACGCTGGCTGCGCGTGGCATCAGCGGCTTCACGTCGATGTTGAAGCATTATCAGGACCGCGCCCCTTTGAAACGCAGCTGTGATCCGGCCGAGTTGGGCGCCACCGGGGTCTTTCTTGCCAGCGATGGAGCCGCGGCAATAACCGGCCAGGTCATCTATGTCGATGGCGGGTATCAAATAATGGGAATGTAACTGAGCTCCTGGTCTTACTCTTGCTCATTCTTTTCCTCATCGAATCATGGAACTCCGCTCCAGGCGGTCACGCCCTACCATCGTAATGATCCGGTGATTGCACGAATCTGGCATGGCTGGACGAAGCCAGCTGACGCGAAGACGTATGAGAACATGCTTCGCGACGAAATTTTCCCGAGCATTGCTGCGCGAAACATCAAAGGCTATCTCGGCGCAGAGTTGTTCGTCCAGGGAGACGAGAATGAAACCGAATTCGTCACGCTGCTTCGATTTGATTCAATGGATGCGGTGAAAGAATTCGCCGGCTCCGATGAGACCAAGCCTGTGATTTTTCCAGGAGTCGAAAAACTCCTTACGCGGATGGAACCGGCGCGGCACTATCGAATCGCGATAGCGAGAGAATTGTAGGGCAGGCGTATCGCCTGCCGCCACTTCGATTGGCAAGCGGAGCTCTTGCCCTACAACTCCAGCGCGCCACGTTAGTCCCTATGGAACTCGCTCCGAAGCTTCGGGAACTTTTAGGCAACGAAATTGTCGCAGACGATCCCGAAATTGTCGCAGCCCACAGCGGCGATAAATGGTTTGCAGCTCACGAACCGGACGCCGTCGTTTTCGCCAGATCGACAGGGGACGTCAGCAAACTCCTTGAGTTCTCATCGCGCGAGAAAATTCCGGTGACAGCACGCGGTGGCGGTTATGGATACGTGGGCGGATGCGTTCCGGCACGCGGCGGAATTGCTCTGTCGTTGTCGCAGATGAATCGGATCACGCAAATCAGCTTCGCCGACGCGGTCGCGATTGTTGAACCAGGAGTCTTTACCGCCGACCTGAAAGCGGCGGTCCGTGCACAAAAATTATTTTATCCGCCCGACCCCGCGAGCATGAAAAATTGCACCATTGGCGGAAATGTCGCCACGAATGCGGGCGGACCGCGTTGTTTGAAATATGGTGTTACCCGAAATTACGTAATCGGCCTCGAAGTGGTGCTGGCCGATGGCAAAGTCTTGCGAACAGGCGGTCGGGTGCACAAGAACAAGACGGGATTCGATCTGATCGGTCTCTTCGTTGGGTCGGAAGGACTCCTGGGCGTGGTGACCGAAATCACCATGCGTTTGCTTCCGCTTCCACCTGCGCGGGCGACCTTGTCCGCTGCGTTTGCGACTACGGCGAAAGCTGCCGAAGCGGTGCAAGCAATTTTTGCGGCCGGATTCTTGCCTTGTTCACTGGAAATCGCCGATCATTTCACGTTGGAAGCGGCGCGGCGCGATCTGGGAAAAATGCTTGTACCGGAGGGGAACGCACATCTGCTCGTCGATCTCGATGGACAAGAGGAAAGTGTCCGCGCCGAATCTTCAGCGATTCGTAAACTGCTGGAGAAAAGAAAACCGAATGTGCTGGAGACGGCGATCGGTGAGGCGGATTGCGAAAAACTCTGGGCTCTGCGACGGCAATTCAGCAATTCACTTCGCGCAACCGGGCTGACGAAGTTAAATGAGGATGTGGTAGTCCCGCGCAGCCGTCTGGTAGATCTGATGGAATTCGCGGAGACGTTGCAGACTAAATATGGATTTCCGATCGCCTGCTTTGGTCACGCCGGAGACGGCAACATCCACGTCAATATCATGGCCGACCGGTACAATCGCGACGCAACAGTGCGCGAAAAAGTCGAGCACGCGCTCGACGATCTCTTCGGGCAAGTCCTGGCCTGGGGTGGCGTCATTACAGGCGAACACGGGATCGGTTTGGCTAAAAAACGCTGGTGGCCGGAGGCGGCCAGCGGCGTTGCGCGCGAGTTGCATCGCCGGCTCAAACAAGCGCTCGATCCAAACGGAATTTTAAATCCGGGAAAATTTGTTGACTAATCTGAATCCGTATCGACATTGGGCGAGCATTTTACGGCGCATCCAAATTCGCACCGACTGACGCGCATCCGCGTCCTCGTAAACGAAGTTAAAGAAAGATGCACTTCTTCCTTTTTCGCGTTGCCCCAACAACACACCAATGAAACCAGGAAAAATTACTCACACCATTGCGGTCATCCTTTCGTCGATATCATCTCTTTTTGCACACGGCACGGGCGAAAAAGCGGAACCGGCCAAGACCAAATTCAGCAAGAAATCCGACAAATCGGAGGACGATCGTTCAAGCGGCGCGACTTCAATCTCATTTATACCGGGACAATTATTCAAAGCGCAATCGGAGACCGCACACCGGTACTCGTGGAAAAGCAATATCGTCACCACCGTTTTTTGGATCGGTGAACAAGCGAGCGGAAATAATTTGGTGCCAAATCGCACGAGCTCTTGGGACAAACAATGGACAAGGAACTACGGTGGTTTTGACGACCCGAATCCCGCGCGTCGCAGCAATTACATGCCGGTGAAATTCACACCCGGACAGAATCCATTCTACTGCGCTCTTCCCTATAACGATAAGGCTCGGACGGGCCATCGACCGGAAGCGTCGCGCGTTGTTCCCTGGTTTCAAGAAGCGTACCAGGGTCCCGCTGTTTCTACTTGCAAAGATCGATGGATCGCCATTCGCAAGGGCAACCGCACGGTTTATGCGCAATGGGAAGACGCCGGCCCGTTCCGCACGGATCACTGGCAATACGTATTCGGCAACGAACGACCGAAACCAAACTTGAACAAGGGAGCAGGTCTCGATGTTTCGCCTGCTGTGCGAGATTACCTTGGGTTAAAGGAAACGGATGTGACCGACTGGAAGTTTGTAGATTTCAAGGAAGTGCCGCGTGGCCCGTGGTCGACACACGGCGAAAACAACACGTTTGTGATTAACGATCGCAAAAAAGGGAAAGCGCTGGCGGAAAAATTACCGCCTAAAATGTTTGCGCGCTAAAAAGGCCAGCTCGGACGCCTAGCAAAAATTTTTCGCCGCGATCGCAAAAACCACGTTCGGCGAGGACAGCGACTCAATCCACGCGATCACCAACCGCTAACCGATTCCACAAGAGTATGCGGAATCGCCGATTGGCTCACCCGTCTTGGTCGATCTGCATCGTACTCGCACTTGGCGCTGCCGCAGCCGAGGCCGGCACGCTTCTCACGGGCGAGGCGGCCATGGGCGATTGGACTAGCGATGCCCCCGGGGTCCGACGCAAAATTACCGTCCAGGACTTGCCGCCGCCGAGTTCGAATATTCTGGCCATTAACAGGGCTCGCGTCGTTGATCGTCCTGCAAATGCTCAGCCTCGGGTTCCACCAGGTTTTAAGGTCGAATTGTACGCCAGCGGTTTCCGCGATCCGCGTTTTCTGCTCACCGCGCCCAATGGCGACATCTTTGTCGTGGAAAGTCGGGCAAATCGAATCAAGGCGCTGCGCGATACCAAAGGAAGCGGTAAACCGGACGTCGTCGAAACATTCGTCGAAAACGGTTTGAACAAGCCGTTTGGGATCGCATTTTATCCGCCGGGCAATGATCCTCACTATTTGTACGTCGCTAATACCGATGGGATAACTCGGTTTCCCTATCGCAATGGTGATCTCAAAGCACGCGGACCAGCGCAACAACTGGCTGCTCATCTTTCCCCGGGCGGGTTGTTGCGGGGCGGTGGACACTGGACACGTGACGTCGTGTTCTCGCCGGATGGCAAAAAGATGTACGTATCGATCGGTTCACGCTCGAATGTTTCCGATAAAGCCACGGAAGAAAATCGCGCTCGCATCTTCGAGTTTAATTCCGATGGCACCGGGCAAAGGGTTTACGCGTGGGGCATTCGCAACGCTGTGGGGATTGCGTTTCGTCCTGGTACGAACGAACTCTGGATGAGCACAAACGAACGAGACGAGATTGGCGAAGATCTGCCTCCCGACTACCTCAGCAGTGTGCGTCCCGGCGGCTTTTATGGCTGGCCGTGGTTTTACATTGGCAATCATTCTGATCCGCGCCACAAAGGAAAGCATCCTGAGCTTGCCGACAAGGTCGTTGTCCCAGATGTGCTTGTCCAAGCGCACTCCGCATCGCTCAATTTGTGTTTTTACAACGGCGACCAGTTTCCATCTGAATACAAAGGCGACATCTTTGCCGCGTTTCACGGTTCATGGAAC
>Ga0207701_10000990_pt1 | contig 30131 bp, 20 predicted proteins | sample KBSSwiSSwithPhiX_FD_184294 | JGI IMG/M metagenome (GOLD analysis project Ga0207701, IMG submission 184294) | Switchgrass rhizosphere bulk soil microbial communities from Kellogg Biological Station, Michigan, USA, with PhiX - S5 (SPAdes) (version 2) | ecosystem: Environmental > Terrestrial >... | reverse complement strand
TTCGGCGACGGCGACGAAGTACCTGAGGTGGCGGAGTTCCATCTTACCTATAAGGTATCACGACTCACCAAAGATGTATTGGACTGACAGCCCGGGAGGGCGTTTCATTACAGGTGACGGTACACTTCAGGAGAAGCAGCGAGGAAGAATGAGTACGTTAGGCAGGACCGCAGGAGGGCAGGCATGAAGCCCTATTTGCTGGTGAGCGATTTCGATCAGACGCTGAGCTTCAACGATTCCGGTCGCCTGTTGAGCGAGCTGCTGGGCATCAGCGGGTTCGACGAGCGCGTCGCGGGCCTTTCGCGCCTCAACCTCGTGCAGGAGGGGGCCGAGCTCGCCTATCTGATTCGTCACGACCCCGAGTTCAGGCGCGTCCGGCGCGACGACCTCATCGAGGTCGGCAGGAGCATCCGACTCAAGCGCCACATCGGCGACCTGGCGCGGGTGTTGGCCGAGGGCATCGATGGGTATCGCTTCGAGATGCACGTCGTCTCCGCGGCGCCCGAAGAAGTGGTGCACTCCGCGCTCGAGGGGCTGCTCCCTCGCTCGCACATTCGTGGCACGAAGTTCACCTACGCGCCGGGCACCGGCGAGATCGAATCCATCGCGCGTGTGGCGTCCGGGTACGGCAAGGTCGAGGCGGTCGACGAGCTTCGCATCGCGCTCGGGCTGCCGCGAAACCGCGTCGTCTATGTCGGCGACGGAAGCTCCGACCTCCACGTGATGTTGCACGTCAACCGCGGGGAAGGTCTCACCATCGCGGTGTCGCAGGCGCGGCGAATCAGCGAGATCGCCAGGCGCACCGTCATGAGTGACGATGCGTTGAGTGTGCTGGTTCCTGTGCTGGAGGAGATCGCCGGCTATGGAGCGCCGGAGATCCGAACGCTCTTCGATCGTCACGGGTTCGTGATTCAGGAATGGGAAAAGGTTCGGACCGATTGGCTCACGGTGCGCGAGCACGCGGCGGCGGAGCAGCAGCCACTCATGGCCGCGGTCGCGTAGAATGACCATGACGGGAACGGCGGCATCCATCGGCGACATCGCGTTAGGCGACACCAGGGTCGAACGCCAGCTGCGGCTGGCGCGAGCGTCGGTCGCGGCGATCTTCTTCATCAACGGTGCAGCCACCGCGAACTGGCTCGTCCGCATCCCGGCGGTGCAGGCGAAGCTCGGGCTCAGCAAAGGCGCACTGGGCATCGCGCTGCTCGGCGTCGCGGTGGGGGCGCTCCTGGCCATGCCGCGGGCGGGGCATCTCGTGGCGCGCTACGGCAGCCGTCCGGTGACGCGCGTGGGCGCGGCGATTTTTGGCGCGACGCTGCTCCTGCCGGCGCTGGCCCCGAACGCGGTCGCGCTCGTGCTCGCGCTGGTGGCGCTCGGCATCGGTCACGGCACGCTCGACGTCGCGATGAACGCGCAGGCATCGACGGTCGAGCGGCGATACGGTCGACCGATCATGAGCAGCTTCCACGCGCTGTGGAGCGCTGGCGGCCTCGCCGGGTCGGCCATGGGCGGCGTCGTGGCCCACCAGGGGGTTGGGCCGGCCACGCATCTCGTTACGACCGCGCTCATCGCGGGTGTGCTGGCCCTACTCGTCACCGGCGGAATGCTTCCGGCGTCCGCGGACATCAACACGGGTGAGGCCGCGCCGGCCCGGCCACGCGGGATCCTTCTGACGTTAGGCACCATGGCGTTCTGCGTGTTGCTCGGCGAAGGGGCGATGGCCGACTGGAGCGCGCTGTACCTGCGCGACGTGACCGGTGCGACGCCGGGGGCCGCGGCTGCCGGCTACGCGGCGTTCTCGCTGGCGATGGCCACGGGGCGCTTTGCCGGCGATGCACTGACGCTCCGCTTCGGTGCGATGCCACTCGTCCGCGGCGGCGGCCTCCTCGCCGCGTTAGGCCTCGGCCTCGCGCTCGTCGCCGGGAGCTCCTGGGCGGCGATCGTCGGCTTCGGGGCGGTCGGTGCGGGGTTCTCCGTCGCGTTCCCGCTGATGCTCGCGAGGGCCGGCTCCCTCCCTGGCACGACGCCCGGGACCGCCATCGCGACCGTGTCGGTGTTCGGCTATACCGGCTTTCTCGCCGGACCGCCCGTCATTGGGTTCGTCTCGCAAGCGACGAATCTTCGCGGCGGCCTTCTGGTCGTCGTGCTGACGAGCCTCACGGTCGCGGCGCTGGCGGGTGGGTTCCGCGAGTCGGGGCCCGCCATGCAGAGCTCGAAGCCGGGGGCGTAGCCTCGCCAGCATCGCGTTCCGCATCCGAGAGCCGGAACAACGATCATGCGGATGTTGCGGAAACAGCCGGATCCGACTTTGCACCGAAGCTGGCTCGCCCGACGAGCCGGGATTGAGAACAAAGGGCCTCGGGAAGCCAATGCGTCCCGAGGCCGTTTTTCAAGAAATCAGGCTCGTTGTGCCTTGAGGCCGGCCCGTTAGGCAGTATCCGGCAGTTTCAGCCACATCCGTTTCATCGTTCTTCCGGCTTGCGGTTGCGGAACGCGATGCCTGCGCCAAAACGATGAAACTGGAGTCTGACCCCCAACGAAGCTTTCTATTGCACCGTCACCGAGCCAGCCATCCCGGGATGTATCGTGCAGTGATAGGGGTATGCCCCAGCCGTGGTGAACGTGCGCGTGTAGGTGCCGGTCGACTGGTCGGCTGACTTCTGGCCGTCATCGAACATGACGTTGTGGACGACGGCCCCCTGCGCCCACGTCCATGTCACGGTGCTCCCCACCGGGACCGTGGTGGCCGACGGATCGAACAGGTTGTTCTTCACCGTGATCTGTTTCGACGTGCTCCCACCAGAGGTATTCGGCCCCGATCCGTAGCTCCCGCCGCTTCCGCCACATCCAACGGCGGCCGCGAGCACCGCCGCGAGCAGTATGGCCGATCCGTTTCGCATGTGCCCTCCGTGCCTTACGCAGCTCTCGCCGGCTGAACCGCAAAGCTCAGTCGGCCGCGGAATTCGCGGCTCAACAGATACATGGCGAGAGCTAGCTGCACGATCACTGCCGCAACGGACAGATACCAGATGGTACTGAGCTGGAATCCCGGCAGTCTCGACAACACGACGACCGGAATCGTGATCAGCAGAATGCGCACGGCCGACGCAATCAGCGATGGCATCGTGTTGCCCATCGCCTGGAACATGCTCGACGCCACGAAGATCAGCCCCGACGCGACGTAGTTCCACGACACGATCCGGAGGTATTCGACCCCCACCGCGATCACCGCCGGGTCGCGGGTGAAAATGCCGACGAGCGCCGCCGGCGCGATGTGCGACAAGACCGCGAACAGCATCATCACCGCCGCCGCCATGAGCGACGCATCCTTGAACGTCGCCTTCACGCGGTCGGGCAACCGGGCACCGAAGTTCTGCCCGGCCACAGGCGCAACGGCGAAGCCTAACGCGACCACGGGCATGAACCCCGCCTGCACGATCCGCTGGCCGATCCCGAACCCCGCCTGCGCCGCCGCACCGAACGGCCGCGTGATCGCGTACACCACGCCCAGATACACGGCCATCATCCCGAACTCGAAGCCCGCCGGCAGCCCGATCGCCAGCATCCGACGCCACTCGGTGAGCTTAGGCCGCCAGAGCGAGGTGTCCACGTGCAGGTACGAGTCCTTCCTGAAGAAGTAGCTCGAGAACCAGACACACGCGATCACGATCGAGATGAGCGTCGACACCGCCGCGCCGGCGACGCCGAACGGACGGCCCGTTCCCCACCCGAAGATCAGGAACGGCGCGAGCACCATGTTGATGATCACGCTCGCCGTCGACACGATCATCCCCGGCTTGAAGTTGCCGGTCGCTCTCAGCGCCGATCCCATCGCGATCAGTGCGAACTGCAGCGCGAGGGCCGGGATGAACCAGAGCAGGTACGCGTTCGACAGCCTCGCCGTCTCGGCGTCCGCGCCCATCGCAGCGGAATACGGAGACCGCAGCGCCAGGCCGACGATGAGGAACACCGCGCCCGCCACCATCGATAGCACCTGCGACTGGTTGAACAGGAATTTGGCCAGCGCGTGATCCTTCCGCCCGACGGCATGCGACACGACCGTCGTCGTGCCGACACCGAGCATCTGCGTGAGCGCGAGCACGATGAAGCTCAGGTTCCCGGCGACGCCGACAGCTGCCACCGCCTCCGTGCCCAGGCGTCCCACCCAGTACAGGTCGATCAGGAAGTAGAGGGTCTGGAACACCATCGTGACGAGCATGAAGCCCGTCGTCTTCAACAGGTGCCGCGTGAGTGGTCCCGTGGTGAGATCCTGCATTCGTTCTCCAAGAGGTAGTGAAAACGGACTGGGAACCGGGAACTGGGAACCGGGAACTGGGAACCGGGAACTGGGGACCGTGGCCCTCTATCGGGACAACGGCGATCCCTCGCCTGCCGGCTCGGGATGACACGCCTCTTCGCCGTCGCGCGTCGTCCGTCCCCCGTCGTCCGTCCCCCGTCGTCGTCCCCCGTCGCCCGTCGCCCGCCGCCAGTGCCTAACGCCCCAGCCGCGACAGCGCGAACTGCACCGCCAGGTCGGTGGTGCTCCAGAGCTGAACGTCCGCCCCGCTGCCATAGCGAATCGCGACGACCCGGTCGCCGCGCGGCGCGTAGCTCCACAACTCACTGCGGAACCCCGACGATTCCACGGTGCGACGCACCTTCGTGATCGCCGCGCGCAGCTCGCGCGCGTACGCCGGGTGGTTGGTCGCGGCCGACACGTGCCCCGCCGCACCCAGCAGAAATAGGTTGACCTCCCGGCCCCAGACAACATAAGGGCTGTGATACCGGTCGCGGCTGAACGCCCGCCAGATCGCCGGCGTCGCATAGGCGTCGTTCGCGACCACCGGCCCAACACGATCGATGAGCAGGCCCACCGGATAAGGTCGCACGAACAGCCGCACGTCGCGCAGCGACGCCGCGAGCGCCACCGTGTCCAGCACCACGCCGGTCTCACGCTCGCCGAGGAAGAGGCGGGTCGCCGGGTCGCTGTTCGCGACCCCGATGGGCTTTCCGCCAGCGTCGAGCGCGAGCGCGAGGAACACGAGAGAATCCCGGTCAGCCTTCGTCGCAGTAAGCACACGAGTCCAGTAACCGCGCTCGTCGGCCGGCAGCGCCGCGAGACGCGCGGCCACCTTCGTCCTGACCTGCGACGGCGACAGCCTGACGACGAAGTGCGCTGACGCGCCGTACCACCGCTCGACGACCTGGTTGAGCGCCTGCGCATCCCGCGCGTACCGGCCGAGCGGCGCGTTAGGCGCGAGATCCGGCATCGTGGCCGCGAGCGAGTCGAGCGGCATGCCAAGCGATGCAATGGCGGCGAGGATCCGACCGATCGATTCCAGCGCGTGCGGGGCCCAGATCGCGTTGACGTCCATCGCGTACCGGCCGAGCCCACCACCGTATCCGGCTCCGCTGTCCCGCCAGCTTGCGGGCGACCACCGGCCCGAGTCGGCCGGCTCGAATGACACGAGGTTCGTCGGGATCGGATCGGCGGCATACGCGGCCGTCATCCGCGACACGAGACCGAGCTCCCGAACCAGACGCGCGAGCCGAGTGCCTCCACCATCCGCGGAGTCGGCGAGAAATTCGCGCTTGTGCGCCGCCGTTACCCCCGAGTCGGCGAGCCAGCGGCCGGCGAGCACGGCCAGCTGGAATTCGTCATCGATCATGTGGTAGTTCTCGCGCGTGCGGCGAACGTCGCGGAGCACCGCCCCCGCGCGTTCGAGAATCGAGTCGGCCGCGGCGCGGTTACCCGCCGCCGCGCTGAGGTAGTTGTCGACCAGCCGCGTGTATTCCGCGGCCCCCTCGCGCACGGCCTGGCCGCCAAGCGCTTCCTCGTGGCTCACCTGACCGGTCGGCGAAAGCTTCCGCAGCGCGCTCGCCACCGCGAACTCCGACATCTCCTGCCGCCAGATCGATCGCATCATGAGCGCGCTTACGAGCATGTCGCGGCCGAAATACGTCGCGTACGTGGGCAGGCCGGCCATGAGCTTCTCGCGCGATACGAGAAGCTCGACGCCCCGCACCTCGCGCTCGAGCCACCGGGCCCTCGTTGCCGCCGAGCCGCCCGACCGGCCGGAGTCCTGGACTGCTGCCAGGAACTGAAGGAAGGCCGGGGTGAAGATCTCCTGACGACTGAGCGGCGTGAGCGTCCTGCCCGTGGTCGAAACGCGTACCGAAAACCGGACCTGACCGCCGGACTTGGCGCGAAGTGAGATCGAGTCGCCAGCGCGCGATGCCGTGAAGGCCTTCGCGTCGGCGCGGAGCTCGAGCGAGATCGTATCTCTCGCGTCGAGCGAGGGTTGGACGATCTGCGCCGTCCACACCGAATCGCTCGTGCCGGTCGTGACGGTGGGCCGAAGCCGCGCGCGCAGCGCGTTCACATCGTCCGCCCCGAGCAGGGCGAGGTGTCGCGCACGGGTGGCCGGATCGAGGCGCTCGAGCCGCGCCAGCATGCCATCGATTTCGGGCAGCCGGAACGCCGGCGAAAGGAATGGGCCCAGGTGCTTGTCGGAATACTGCAGGTCGCGTTCGACCCGCATCGACCCGAGCAGGAAGAGACCGAGATCGACCCGCGAGCCGTTCGCGGCAAGCTGGTACTCCAGCGAGCGGCGCGCGCGGCTACCGCCAGTAGAGGCGACCGTCGCCCCATCCCCAGCCCATCCGAGCGTCGCCGGCCTGCCGGCGGAGCGGACCGTGAAGCCGATGCTCTCGTTCTCGCCGTCGGCCCAGAGATGAACGACGCGGCCCGCCCTGGAGTCGAGGTAGATCTGGAGCGTGTTGCCCGCGGCATCTCGGAAGAACCGGCTCTGGTAGCCGCGGTAGGCAGCGGGGTCGTCAAGCCCCGACTCGGGGAAGGAGAGCACCGGGGGCGTCTGCGTCGGGGACACCGCCGCGAGCTGGGCAACCAGCGAAATGAGGGCGAGGCTCATGCGCACCAGTATGTGATTCCAGGTCACGAGGCGGGAGTCGGGACCGCCATTCACCCGTTCCGCAGCCACCTCCGCCGGATGGTTCTTGCGGAAAAAGGGGGTCCGACGTTATTACCGACGTACTCAAACGGCGGTATCCGCCGACGCCCTGTGCTCGCTGATTTTCATCGTGGGCTGAGCCGGCTAGCTGCGCGCTGTTGTGGAATCGATTCCATCGACTGTCGTGAAACCATAGGAAGTGCATCGCTGAACTCTGACGTCGGTGCGCCGCCACGGAGCGGAGCACCGTTGCACCCGTAGCCGGGAGGGAGGGATATGGCGAAGGAACGTTGGGCGGTAGCAGCGTTGCTGATCGGCACCGCGTTAGGTAGCCCGTTGCGGGCGCAGGGCACGGGGAGCATCTCGGGCCGAGTCGTGGACTCCACGACACAGCAACCGGTCGCGAACGCGCAGCTGCAGGTGGTCGGCACGCAGATTGGTGGCCTCACGCGGCTCGACGGCCGCTATTTCCTGACGAACGTCCCGACTGGTCCGCAGCGAGTCAGGATCACTCGAATCGGATTCGCCGCTCAGGAATCGCCCGTGACCGTGGCCGCCGGCGGAACCGCGACCGTCGACTTCACGATAACTGCCGTCGCGGCGACGTTGAGTGAAGTCGTCGTCACCGGCTACGGCAGCCAGCGACGCGAGGCGATCACCGGGTCAGTGGCGCAAGTCAACGCCGATGAAGCCAACAAGGGCGTCGTGACAAACCCGAACCAACTGGTGCAGGGCCGCGTCAGCGGCGTCCAGATGGTGACGAACAACGGCGAGCCTGGCGGCGGCGTGCAGATCCGCGTTCGCGGCGGCACGTCGATCAGCGCGAGCAACGACCCGCTGTACGTGGTCGACGGCGTGCCGCTCCAGAACGAGCAGACGGTCGCCAACGGGCCGAGCATGGGCTTCGATGCGGCGCTCCCGCGCAGCCCGCTCAACACGATCAACCCGAGCGACATCGAGTCGATCACGGTCTTGAAGGACGCGTCGGCCACGGCGATCTACGGCAGCCGCGGCGCAAACGGCGTCATTCTGATTCAGACCAAGCGCGGCTCCGCGCGCGCGCAGACGGGCCTTCGCTACGAGGGCTACGCCGCTGCGGCCTCGCCGACGAAAGAGCTGGGTTACGCGAGTGGCGAAGAGTACCGGTCGTTTGTGCAGCAGCAGATCTCGGCTGGCAACCTCGACCCGAAAACCGCGTCGTCAATCGGCCCCACGAATACGGATTGGGAGAAAGAGGTCACGCGCAACGCGTACTCGCAGAACCACAACGTCTCGTTCGCCGGCGGAACCGAGGCCACGAAGTACCGAGCGTCGCTCAACTACTTCGAGCAGCAGGGTGTCGTGATCTCGAGTGGCCTCAAGCGATACCAGGGTCGCCTCAACGGGTTGCACAGCACATTCGGTGGGAAGTTGGGCATCGGGCTAAATCTCGCCGCGTCGCGCGTGAACAACGACTACATCCCGTTCGAGAACGGCGGCGGCTTTACGGGAGGCGTCTTCACGAACGTCGCGATCTACAACCCCACGCAACCCGTCATGGTGACGGACCCGACGACCGGCCAGCAGAAGTACTACGAGGTCGGCTCGGGCGCGCAGGACGCGCGGAACCCGGTGGCCATGGTGAAGCAGATCTCGGACATCGCTCCCGAGAACCGCGTCCTGGGTAACGTCACCGGTACGCTGACGCTCCTGCCAAGCCTGACGGCGCAGACGACCATGGGAGTCGACTACAGCGGATCGGTGCGCCAGACCTACATCCCGCGGGTCAGCGCGATCGGCGCGTCGACCAGCGGGTATGCCCGCCAGTCTGAAACGAACCTGCAAAACATCAACTTCCAGCAGCTGCTGACCTGGAACCCAAACTTCGCGCAGAAGCACGAGCTCGACATCGTCGGCGGCTACGAGTACAGCTCGTTCGACAACTACGGGTTCGCGGTCGAAGCGCAAAACTTCGTCAGCGACCAGTTCACGTGGAACAGCCTGGCCTCCGGCGTAGCGGGTGCCGCGCCACCGCCGACCTCCTACGACAACGAGAGCAAGCTGGTCTCGTTCTTCGGCCGCGCGAACTATGGCTTCGCGAACAAGTATTTCGTCACCGGCGTCCTGCGATACGACGGGTCGTCGCGCCTGGCCGAAGGCAACAAGTGGTCGACGTTCCCGGCCATCTCCGGCTCGTGGCGCTTGTCGGAAGAGTCCTTCATGCAGAACCGGCCCATGGGTCTCTCGACGCTCGCGCTCCGTGCCGGCTGGGGGATTCAGGGCAACCAGGCCGTGCGCCCCTACGGAACGCAGCTGCTGTTCAAGGCGGACCCCGGCGCGCGGTATCCGTTCGGCAGCGGGCTCACGACCGGCTTGAGCGCCACTCAGGTCGCGAACCCGGATCTCAAGTGGGAGACGTCGAACCAGATCAACGTTGGCATCGACTACGGCTTCAAGAACGATCGGTTCAGCGGCGTCATCGACTTCTATCAGAAGAAGACGAAGGACCTGATCCTCGACGTCGCAGTGCCGCAGCCGGCCGTGGTGTCGACCCGTCTCGAGAATGTCGGTGACCTGAAGAACAGGGGCGTGGAGTTCTCGCTCGATTCGCGCATCTTCGAGGCCACGAAGCGGAGCCTTACCGTGGGGCTCATCGGGACGATCGACCGCAACGAGGTGACGAGCCTCGGCTTAGGCCGCACGTTCATTGGCACGGGCGATGTGAACGGCCAGGGACAATCGGGCCGTTTGTCGCAGCGCATCATCGTCGGCGAACCGCTGGGCACCTTCTGGGGCCCGAAGTTCCTGAAGGTGAACGAGCAGGGCAAGCAGGTGTTCTTCTGCGCCAAGGCGCGCCCGGAGTGCGTGAACGGCGAGACGACGGTGCCGGCGGGCGATGACGACCAGATTCTCGGGAACGCGAACCCGGACTTCACGCTCGGCCTAACGAGCAACGGGCGCTGGGGCAACTTCGACGCGAGCTGGCTGTGGCGCGGCGAGTTCGGCGGCGACGTGTTCAACAACACGGCGCTCGTGTACCAGACGAAGAGCAACGTGAAACAGGCCCGCAACTTCCTGAAGGACGCTCTCAAAGACGCCGACGCGATCGGCGAGCCGGCGATCTACTCGTCGCGCTGGATCGAGAGCCGCTCGTTCGTCCGGCTGCAGAACATCACACTCGGGTACACGTTCGACGCGAGGTCGGTGAGCAAGTTCTCGCGTTCGCTGCGTGCCTATGTGTCCGGCGACAACCTGTTCCTGTTCAGCGGTTACAACGGCTACGATCCCGAGGTGTTCGTGTCGCGCGGTCTGGCGTCCCGCGGCATCGACTACGTCACCTTCCCACGCGCTCGGACGTTCACGACCGGGCTGCAGATCGAGTTCTGAGGATACGAATCCATGAGATCATTTCTATCCAAATCGATCCGGCAGATCGGCCGAAATGCCGTCCTGGCTGCGCTGGTGGCGCTCCCACCGCTCGCATGCACCGATCTGACCGAGGTCCCAAACGACGCGCTCACGCCGGACAACGCGTTCAAGACCGATGCCGAGCTGCTCGCCGGCATCGCGTCAGTCTATGCGAGACTCCGCAACCCGATGTGGGGCTACTACAACCTGAGCGAGATTACGACGGACGAAATCGTCGTGCCCACGCGAGGGAGCGACTGGTTCGACAACGGCCGCTGGCTCGAGATCTACCGCCAGACGTGGACGCCGAACTCGGGTTCGGCCCTCGACGACATGAACGGCGCGTGGAATGACGCGTTCAGCGGCGTCGCACGAGCGAACCTGATGCTCGAGATCCTCGACAAGAGCACTGCCACCACCAACGACGTGGCGAAAGCGGAGCTCCGGGGGCTGCGCGCGTACTTCTATTACCAGCTGATGGACTTCTTCGGCGGCGTTCCGCTCGTGACGGGAACCGCGCTCGAAGCGAACGCTCGCGTCTCGCGCGACTCGGTCTTCAAGTTTATCGAGGCCGAGCTCCTCGATATTCGGCAGACGCTCCCCGAGACGCGCGATGCCGGACAGTACGGCCGCCTGACGCGTGGCGCCGCCAACGCGCTGCTGGCGAATCTCTACCTCAACGCGGGCGTCTTTACCAAGGATGATGGTATCAATCCCAGCGGCTACAACTCGTGCGCCGGGATTACGGTCTCTGGAGGCGAGGACGCCTGCCAGGCCGCGATCGATGCGGCAGACGCCGTCATCAGCTCCGGCAAGTATTCGCTGTCAGCGGACTTCAAGCAGAACTTCTCCATTTCCAACGAGTCCTCGCCGGAGAACATCTTCGTCATCGCGCTGACGAACCAGCCGGGCCTCGGCATGAGCTTCGCGATGCGCACGCTCCACTACAACCAGCTTACGACGGGCAATGGTGGGCCGTGGAACGGCTTCGCGACAATCGCCGATACATACAACCAGTTCGACCACGCGGCCGACCAGCGCGACAAAATGTGGCTCGTCGGCCAACAGAAAAGCTTCAACACGGGCCAGGATGTGAACGACCGCACGGGCTCGCCGCTCGTCTTCACACCTTCGATCGCCAACATCGAGTCGGCGACCGAGGGCGAGGGGGTGCGCTACAACAAGTTCCCGCCGCTGCCTAACGCGGCGGCTGGTGACGCCCACCCGAACGACTACCCGATCTTCCGCCTCGCCGAGATGTACCTGATCAAGGCCGAGGCGCTGTGGGCGATAGGGAACACCGGCGAAGCGCTCACGAACATAAACCTCGTTCGTGCGCGTGCGTTCAATCCCCCGAAGCCGCTCCTGGCAGTGACGGCCGACGACATCTTGCGTGAGCGGTTGTTCGAGTTCGCCGGCGAGGGGAAGCGGCGCCAGGACATGATCCGGTTCGGACACTTCCTGGACGCGCGGCAGTTCAAAGGCGCGCGAGAAGCCTACCGCGTGCTGTTCCCGGTTCCGGCGACGCAGATTCAGAGCAACTCGAAGCTGACGCAGAACCCGGGTTACTGACGCTACTGAGTCGCGTGGCGCCGCCGCGCGACATGGATTACCTCATAGGGGGAGGGGCGGTGAAGCCCTCCCCCTGTGTATTAGGAGGATGTTCATGGTGTTTGCTGTCCGGCGACTGCTGTTCTTCGTCTGTTGTTTTGTCGCCGCAAGCTGTTCCCGCGAGCGCACCACCGATAACGGCCCGCGCGACGCCGCTCCGCCGCCCGTCGGGACGACGCTGTTCACCCGACTGCCATCCACATACACCGGTGTCTCGTTCGAGAATCGGCTCGTGGAGAGCCGGGAGCAGAACGTCTTCACGTATCGGAACTTCTACAACGGCGGCGGCGTTGCGATCGGCGATCTCACTGGCGACTCGCTTCCTGAAATCGTGCTGACGTCCAATCAGGGCGGCGCGCACGTCTACCTCAATCTCGGAAGCTTCCGCTTCCGCGATATCACGAAAGCGTCAGGGCTCGAGACCGAGAAGGGTTCGTGGACGACCGGCGTCGTGCTCGCCGATGTGAATGGCGACGGACGGCTCGACATCTATCTGTGTCGCGCGGGTTCCGGCGATCCGGCGAGTCGGGCCAACCAGCTGTGGATCAACCAGGGCAACGCGAGCGACGGCACGCCGCGGTTCAAGGAGATGGCGCGTGAGTACGGAGTAGCCGACGAAGGCTACTCCACCCAGGCCGCGTTCTTCGACTACGACCACGACGGCGACCTCGACCTGTTCATCATCAACAACTCGCCGCGGCCGGTGAACAGCTTCGACAACCGCAACCTGCGGAACGTCAGAAATCCGTTCGGCGGTCACAAGCTGTATCGCAACGACCCTTCGCCTGACGGCTCAGGGCAAGCAAGGAAGTTCACGGACGTGAGCGCCCGGGCCGGGATCTTCGGCAGCGAGGTCGGATTCGGCCTTGGGCTCGCCATCGCCGACGTGAACCACGACGGCTGGCCCGACATCTACGTGTCGAACGACTTCTTCGAGCGTGACTATCTCTACCTCAACAACCGCGACGGCACGTTCGTGGAGTCGCTCGAGAAGGCCATGCCCTACTCGAGCTACTTCTCGATGGGGCTGGACATCGCGGACATCGACAACGACGGGTGGCCCGACATCTACACGACGGACATGCTGCCTGACGACGAGGTGCGCCTCAAGACGACATCGTCGTTCGATTCGTGGGATGTCTACCAGGCGAAGGTGCGCACGGGCTATGGGCGCCAGTTCATGCGCAACATGCTCCAGCACAACAACGGCGACGCGTCGCTGCGCCCGGGGCAAACGCCGACGTTTTCGGATATCGGACAGATGGCCGGCGTGTCACGCACGGACTGGAGCTGGAGCGCGCTGATCGCGGACCTCGACCTCGATGGCAACAAGGACATCTTCGTCACGAACGGGCTCCTGCGGGACGTGACGTCGCAGGACTACATCGCCTTCCTCGCAGATGCGAGGACGATGGGGGCGGCGCGGGCGGCCGGCGCAGGCAAGGTGGACTTCATGAAGCTGATCAACGCCATGACGTCCACGAAGCTCGCGGACTTCGCGTTCCGGAACCACGGGGATTGGTCGTTCTCGAACGATGCGAAAGCGTGGGGGTTGGACACGCCGAGCTTCTCGAGCGGCGCCGCGTACGGGGACCTCGATGGCGACGGCGCGCCGGACCTCGTGGTCAACAACGTCAACGATCCGGCCTTCATCTTCCGCAACAACGCCCGCACGCTGGACAAGGACAACCACTATCTCCAGGTGCGGCTCGACGGGGAGGGGAAGAACCGCTTCGCCGTCGGCGCACGCGTGACGCTCTACGGCGGTAGCGAGCAGTTCATGCAGGAGCTCGACCCAACACGCGGCTTCCAGTCGAGCGTGGACTACGTGCTGACGTTCGGCGTGGGGCGGTGCCTAACGATCGACTCCCTGATCGTGGAGTGGCCCGATGGCCGGGAGAGCAGGGTGAAAGGGCTCGAGACGAACAAGCGGGTCGTGGTTCGTCAGGCGGAGGCAACGGCAGGGACCCGGAAACCGGGAACCGGGAATCGAACGCTCGCCTCGCGTTCAGAGTTACTGGAGGACGTGACCGACCTGACGGGCATCTCGTGGGTTCACCACGAGAACCAGTTCTCGGACTTCGACCGCGAGCGGCTCATGCCGCGGATGGTCTCCACCGAGGGGCCCGCGCTCGCCGTCGGCGACGTGAACGGCGACGGGCTCGACGACATCTACTTCGGTGGCGCGAAGGGCCAGCCGAGTGTGCTCTACATCCAGCAAGCCGACGGGCGCTTTGCGCCCAGCAACTCGGCCGTCTTCGCCGCCGACTCGGCCTCCGAAGATGTCGCCGCGGTGTTCTTCGACGCGAACGGCGACCGACACCCCGATCTGTACGTGGTGAGCGGCGGCAACGAGTTCGGCGAGCTCGCCTCCGCGCTGCAGGATCGACTCTACCTCAACGACGGACACGGCCAGTTCCACAAGGCCGAAGGGAGTCTCCCGACCGAAGGAGGCAGCGGCTCTCACGTGGTTGCGGAGGACTACGACGGTGACGGCGACATCGACCTGTTCGTGGGAGGCCGCGTGGTGCCGTGGAAGTACGGCGCCAACCCACAGAGCATGCTGCTGCAGAACGATGGGCGCGGCCACTTCACTGACGTGACATCGCGCCTGGCCCCGGATCTCGCACGCGTGGGGATGGTCACTGACGCCGTATGGCGCGACGTCGACGGGGATGGGCGGAAGGACCTCGTGGTCGTGGGCGAGTGGATGCCGATCACGATCTTCCACAACGCCGGCGGCGGTCGCCTAACGCCGCTCGCCGCGGCCGGCCTCGAGCACAGCGCCGGTTGGTGGAACCGGATCGTCGCGGGCGACTTCACAGGTGATGGGAAGGTGGATTTCATCGTCGGCAACGCGGGACTCAACTCGCGGTGCCACGCGTCTGGCACCGAACCGGTCACGATGTACGCCAAGGACTTCGGCCGGACCGGCTACGCCGAGCAGCTCGTGTCGTGCTACAACCACGGGGTGAGCTACCCGCTGGCGCTCCGCGATGAGCTCCTCAAGACGGTGCCGACGCTCACGTCGCGGTACCCGACCTACAAGTCGTACGCAACGCAGACCGTGACGGACATCTTCCCGAAAACCGAGCTGGCTGACGCCATCTTCAAGTCGGCGGAAACATTCGCCACGACGCTCGTTCGGAACGATGGTGGCGGAAAGTTCACGCTCATCCCGCTCCCGCGTGAGGCACAGCTGGCGCCGGTGTACGGAATCCTCCCGCTCGACGTGGATGGCGACGGTATGACCGACTTGGCTCTCGGCGGGAACCTCGATGAGGTGCGTGTCGACATCGGGGCTATGCACTCGAGCTATGGTCTCGTGCTCAAGGGCGATGGGCGAGGAACGTTCAGCCCCATCCCCTCGACGAAGAGCGGATTCTTCGTGCCTGGCCAGACACGCGACATTCAGCGCGTGCGAACGCGGAACGGAACGCTATACGTGGTTGCTCGCAACAACGACCGCCCGCTCGTGTTCCGTGGCGCGCCCCGTCGCTGAGTGGCGCGCCGTTCGCTTCACGTTCTAGTGCTTCGTCCTGATGATGATCACGCCGTTGGAGCCGCGTACCCCGTACATCGTGGTGCTGGCCGCGTCCTTGAGCACCTTGATCGACTCGATGTCGTACGGGTTGAGTCCAGGAAGATCGCCATCCGGTCCCGGATCGACGGGCGTTCCATCGATGATGTAAAGCGGGGAGGCGAGTGGTTGACCGGACGTCGCGCCGCGAATACGGATCGCGATTCCGCCGCTCGGCGTCTTGAAGAGCACGACACCGGGAAAGCGTCCCTCGAGAGTCTTTTCGACAGAACCCGTGGGTGTGTTCGATATGTCCTTGGCGGTGACCTCTTGACCTGCCTTGCCCGTTTGGGGCGCTGGCGTGGTCTGCGGTGTCTTCCCGCCACCGCCGCTGGAGCAGGCCGACACGAAACCCAGCAGCAGCGCGCTGCTGAACAGGCGGCGTGATGAGAACGACGACATGAGAGAAAGTCCTCGCAGGCGGAGTGGCCGAGCGCGGTGTGTCACCAGAGCCGGTTGTCTTCCTACTGAATGTACGGAGAAGCGCATGATGATGCGACGCCGGATTGTCCCAAGGATGGTCGGAATCGCTGTCGCGGGAGCCGTCCTAGCCACCGTAGCGGCGGCTCAGCCCAGCCTGAGTGTCGCTTCCCCCGACGGCCGGAACGTGGTCACCGTCACGGTGCGGCAGGGTACCCTCTCGTACTCGTTAGACCGGCAGGGGAAGCCCCTCCTGCTCCCATCGCGACTTGGGTTCGACTTCCGTGGCGCGCCGCCCCTGGGCGACAGCGTCCGCATCGTCGATTCGGCGCGGACGAAGGCGGACGAGACCTGGACGCAGCCGTGGGGTGAAGTAGCCCGCGTGCGCGACCAGCATAACGAGTTGCGGGTCACGGCCGAGGAGACGACATCGCGCCACCGTCGGTTTGTGGTGGCGTTTCGCGCGTTCGACGACGGCGTGGCGTTCCGCTACGAGCTCCCGGAGCAGCCCGAGCTGGGCGACTTCGAGATCATGGACGAGCGGACGGAGTTCACGTTCGCCCAGAACGCGCGGGCGTGGTGGATCCCGTCGAACAAGCCGCGACTCGATCGGTCCGAGTTTCTCTACGCCGCGTCTCCACTCAGCACGCTCGACAGCATCCAGACGCCAGTAACCCTGGAGCTCGGCGACGGCCACACGGCGGTGGTGATCCACGAGGCGGACCTCGTGGACTATCCGCGAATGTTCCTTGCGGGCCGCGGGATGGAGAACAACTCGCTGCGTGCCGCGCTGGCGCCCATGGCCGATGGTGTGAAGGCACGTGGTCGTACGCCGTTCGAGACGCCGTGGCGAACCATCCAGGTCGCGAGCAGTGTGAAGGAGCTGGCGCCGTCGCTGCTTGGCCTCAAGCTCAATCCGCCGAGCGCGATCTCGAACACGAGCTGGATCAAGCCGATGAAGTACGTCGGCATCTGGTGGGGAATGCACATGAACGTCTGGACGTGGAGCTCCGGCCCGAAACACGGCGCGACCACGGAAAACACGAAGCGCTACATCGATTTCGCGGCGAAGAACGGCTTCGGCGGCGTGTTGGTGGAGGGATGGAACCTCGGGTGGGACGGCGACTGGATAGCGAACCGCAATGCATTCTCCTTTACGAAGCCCTACCCCGATTACGACTTGCCTGGCGTAGCGGCATACGCGAAGCAGAAAGGCGTGAAGCTGATCGTGCATAACGAGACATCCGGCGGGCTGGCGAACTACGAGCGGCAGCTCGACAGCGCGTACACGCTGTACCAATCGTTAGGCGTCGACGCGATCAAGACGGGCTACGTGACCGACACGATGGGGGGCAACCACTCCCACTACTCGCAGGTCGCCGTACGCCACCATCGCAAGGTCATCGAGACGGCCGCGAAATACGGCATCATGGTCGACGTCCACGAGCCGATTCACGACACCGGCGAGCGCCGCACCTGGCCGAACATGATGAGCCGTGAGGGGGCACGCGGCCAGGAATACAACGCGTGGAGCGGCGATGGCGGCAATCCGCCGGAGCACGAGACGATCCTGTTCTTCACGCGGCTCCTGTCGGGACCCATGGATTTCACGCCGGGCATCTTCGACATCCAGGAGATACGCGGAGCGGGACGGCCTCGGCGAGTGGACGAGTCGCGGGTCCGGACCACGCTTGCCAAGCAGCTCGCGCTCTACGTCGTGCTGTACTCGCCCGTGCAGATGGCGGCGGATCTCATCGAGAACTACGAGGGCCAGCCGGCGTTCAAGTTCATCAAGGACGTGGCGGTGGACTGGGACACCACGCGCGTGATCGAGGGGAAGATCGGTGACTACGTGGTGGTGGCTCGCCGCGAGCGCAACGCGCAGAGCTGGTACATCGGCGCGATCACGGACGAGGAAGGCCGCACCTTCGACGTGCCGCTCGCGTTCCTCACGCCGGGCAAGAAGTACGTGGCGGAGATTTACGCCGATGGTCCCGGCGCGAACTGGGCGACGAATCCGCTGCCGGTCGCGATCTCCTCGAAGCCGGTGGATTCGACGTCGCGGCTGCGCATGGTGCTCGCGCCAGGCGGTGGTCAGGCGGTTCGCATCCGTCCCGCGCCCTAGTTCATCAACGAAATGACAGGCATCTCAGACGAAGGGGTGTTCGGATTCATCGGATGCCACGGATTCTTCGGATCGTTCCTGAGCGAGGCATCCCTCCGCGCGCCAGGAACAATCCGACGGATCAGTGGAATCCGAAGCATCCGAACAACACTTCGTCGTAGATGCATCCCATTTGGTTTTTGTGGGAGTTTATTGGCGGCCGCCGGGTGTCAGGGTCGCGAGCGGCCGACGCCAATGTTCGAGATGCTCTCGCCCAAGAGCACAGGCGTGGCGTTCGTGAACCAACTGCCCGAGAACCCCGACTTCAACATCCTCAACTACCTCTACTACTACAACGGCGGCGGCGTCGCGGCGGGCGATATCGACGGCGACGGGCTTCCGGATCTCTACTTCAGCTCCAGCATCGGTTCCAACCACCTCTATCGGAACAGGGGCAACTACCAGTTCGAGGACATTACCGAGCGCGCCGGCGTCGCCGCGCCCGAAGGGTGGAAGACGGGCGTGACGATGGCGGACGTCAATGGCGACGGACACCTCGACATCTACGTGTCCGCGGTCAGCTACCTCGGCGAGAAGGGTCACAACATCTTATTTCTCAACAACGGGAACGGGACGTTCACCGATCGAACCCGTGAGTACGGGCTCGAGTTCGCCGGGTATTCCACGCAGGCGGTGTTCTTCGACTACGACTGCGACGGCGACCTCGACATGTTCCTGCTCAACAGCTCCACCCACATGGAGCGTCGTATGGGGCAGCCGAACGCCAGGTCGTCGCCTAACGCGGCGTCGGCGGACCGTCTGTACCGGAACGATGGCGGACGTTTCGTGGACGTGAGCGCCGCGGCGGGCATCCGTGACAGCGACCACGGCGTGGAAGGGTTCGGGCTTGGGGCCGTTGCGACCGACGTGAATCTCGATGGCTGCCCCGATCTATACATCGCGAATGATTTCCAGGAGAACGACTTCCTCTACATCAACAACTGCGACGGGACATTCACCGAATCCATCACGAGGGCGACCGGGCACACGAGCCGCTTTTCCATGGGCGTGGACGCGGCGGACGTCAACAACGACGGCCAACCCGACGTCTTCGTGGCCGACATGCTTCCGGAACGGGAAGAGATCCTCAAGACGTCCGCCAGCTCGGAAGACTACAACCTGTTCAACCTTCGCCTCCGCGCAGGCTATCACCCGCAGTACGAGCGCAACACGCTCCAGCTGAATCGCGGCGAGGTCTCGCTCGGGCCGGCAGGATCCGAGGGACCCGTGGCCACCACGGGGCAGGTGCCGACGTTCAGCGAGATCGGTTACCTGGCCGGCGTCCACGCGACGGATTGGAGCTGGGCGCCGCTGTTCGCCGATTTCGATAACGACGGCTGGAAGGATCTGTTCATCACGAGCGGGATTTATCGGCGGCCTAACGACCTCGATTACATCGCCTACATCAGCAGCGAGGCGGTGCAGGCATCGCTTGCGAAAGGCATCACGAAGGAGAACCTGCCGCTGGTGAAGCGCATGCCGCAGGTGCGGCTCCCGAACCACGCGTTCCGCAACAATGGCGATCTCACCTTCACGAACATGGCCGAGCGGTGGGGACTGGCGGAGCCGGGGTTCTCGAATGGCGCGGCATACGTGGACCTCAACAACAGTGGCGCGCTCGACCTGGTGGTGAACCGCATCAACGCGCCGGCCGCGATCTACCGCAACCACGCGCGATCGCTGAACACGAACGGCTACCTGACGGTCGAGCTGCGCGGTGCGCGAGGCAACACATCGGGGATCGGTGCGCGCGTGACCGTCAAGGAGCAGGGCATTACGCAGGTGCTCGAGCAGAACCTGACGCGCGGGTTCGAGTCGTCGGTGGACCCACGCCTGCACTTCGGCGTCGGGGCAGCGAAGCAAATCGACTCGCTGATCGTAGTCTGGCCGGATCGTCGGATGCAGGTGATGACGGGCGTTGCTGTGAACAGGTTGGTTACGGTTTGGCAGGATAGTGCTAGCAGCGGGGGACGGGCGACGGGCGACGGGCGACGAACTGCCGGGGACGGGGGACGGGCGACGGGCGACGGAAAAACCTCGGGAGGCTTATCCGCCAACAGCCAGCGTCAGCCAGCAGCCAGCACGAGCAGCCAGGCGCCAGCCGCCGTTAACCCGTCGCCCGTCGCCCGTCCCCCGTCCCCCGGCTTCTCCGACATCACAACTCAACTTGGAGTCGACGTTAGACACCGCGAGAACGACTTCCAGGACTACAGCCGCGAGCCGCTCATACCGCACCGGCTGTCCGCCGAGGGGCCAGCGCTCGCCGTCGGCGACGTGAACGGCGATGGGCTCGATGACATGTATGTCGGTGGAGGGAAGTGGCAGCCGGGAACGCTGCTCGTTCAGCAGAAGGGCGGCACGTTTCGCACGGTCGCCGAGCCCGACATCGCCGCCGACAGCCTTGCCGAGGATGTGGACGCTGCGTTCTTCGACGCCGACGGCGATGGCGACCTCGATCTCTACGTCGTGAGCGCCGGCAACGAGTTCACGGGCCAGGACGCTGCGCTGCTCGACCGGCTGTACCTCAACGATGGCCACGGCTCGTTTCGAAAGGCGCCCGGCGCGCTGCCCGCGTTCTTCGACAACGGATCCTGTGTGGTGCCCGGTGATTTCGACGGCGACGGCGACATCGATCTGTTCGTCGGCTCGCGCGACGTCGCCGGAAAGTACGGCGTCACGCCACGCAGCCACCTGCTGCGCAACGACGGGAAGGGACAGTTTACCGATGTGACCGACGAGATCGCCCCTGGTCTCGCCGAAGCCGGGATGGTGACGTCCGCAGCCTGGGTGGCGCATCCGGGAACGAAGGCGCTCGACCTCGTCGTCGTCGGCGAATGGATGCCGGTGCGCGTCTTCCGCCAGGAGAACGGCCGGTTCGTCGACCGGACGGCCGAGGCCGGGCTGGCGAAGACGGAGGGCTGGTGGAACAGCGTGACGTCCGCGGACCTCAACGGTGACGGGCGCCCCGATCTCGTGCTGGGCAACCTCGGTCTCAACTCGTATCTCAAAGCGTCGCCTAACGAACCGACGCGGCTCTACGTGGGCGACTTCGCGCATAACGGGGGGTCCCAGCAGATCCTGACGGCCTACAGGCAGGGGATCAGCTATCCGGTGGCCGGGCGGGACGAGCTCGTGCGCCTGATTCCATCCCTCCGGAGCAAGTTCCCGACGTACGCGAGCTTCGGGGGCAGTCGCGTCGAGGACATGTTCACGGCGTCCGAGTTGAGCCAGGCCACCGTGCGCGAGGCGCGGGTATTCGCCAGCTCCGTCGCCCTCGCGCAGGCTGACGGGACGTACAAGCTCCAGCCGCTGCCCGCCGAGGCGCAGTTCGCCCCGGTGTTCGCGTCGGTGGTGCGCGACTTCGACGGCGATGGGCACGTCGACCTCCTGCTCGCGGGGAACCTGTACGGCGTGCAGCCTTTCCTCGGTCGTTATGACGCGAGCTCCGGCACCTTGCTACGCGGACTGGGCGATGGTCGATTCACGTCAGCCGACAGAAGCGATCTCGGCATCGAAGGGGAAGTACGGGGCATGAAGCTGGTTCGACTCGCAGGTGGTGGTTCGGCGATCGCCGTTGCACGCAACAACGCAACCCTTCTCATCCTCCGTCCCGAGCCATGAACAACCTTCCGGTACTCGACCTCGTCGTTATCGCCGGCTACTTCGCGATTCTGTTCGGAATCGGGCTGTGGGCGGCACGCCGCGAAAAGCTGATCAGCTCCGACTACTTCCTCGCGGGGCGCGATGTGGGTTGGCTCGCGGTGGGCGCCAGCCTGTTCGCATCGAACATCGGCAGCGAGCACTTGGTCGGACTCGCGGGAACCGGCGCGGCGAGCGGCCTCGCCGTGGGCCACTTCGAGTGGATCGCCTGCTTCATGCTCCTGTTGCTCGGTTGGCTGTTCGTGCCGTTCTACCTCAGGAGCGGCGTGTACACGATGCCGGAGTTCCTGGAGAAGCGATTCAATCCGGCGGCGCGCTGGTACTTCACGTGGGTATCGGTGATCGGGTACGTGCTGACGAAGATCAGCGTGACGCTGTTCGCCGGCGGTGTCGTTATGCGCGCCGTCACTGGATTCGACATCTGGACGAGCGCCACGGTGCTGATCGTGATCACCGGCTTGTACACGATCTTCGGCGGGTTGCGCGCGGTCATCTACACGGAAGTCATGCAGGCGGTCGTGCTGATCTTCGGCTCGGCCGCGCTCATGTTGATCGGCTTGAGCGCCGTCGGCGGGTGGTCCGGACTCGAGGCAAAGCTGCCGGCGGACTTCTTCTCGATGTGGAAGCCGGTGAATCATCCGGACTTCCCGTGGACGGGCGTCGTGTTCGGCGCGCCGATCCTCGGCGTGTGGTACTGGTGTACGGACCAGCACATCGTGCAGCGCGTGCTCGCGGCGAAAACCGAAGCTGACGCGCGGCGCGGGACGGTCTTCGCCGGCTATCTCAAGATTCTTCCGGTGTTCATCTTCGTCCTCCCGGGGATGATCGCGGCCGCACTGTACACCGACGTGAAAGGTCAGGCAGACGCAGCGTATCCGGCGCTGGTTACGCGGCTCCTGCCAGCCGGGTTCAAGGGGCTCGTCCTCGCGGGAATGCTCGCGGCGCTCATGAGCTCACTGGCGTCGGCGTTCAACTCGTGCTCGACGCTGCTCACGTGGGACGTGTACCGAAAGCTCAACCCTAACGCGACGGAGAAGCGGCTGGTCCAGGTCGGCCGGTTGTCGACGGTCGTTCTCGTCGGGCTCGGGCTCGCGTGGATTCCGTTCATGAAATACATCTCGCCGCAGCTCTACATCTATCTGCAGAGCGTGCAGGCGTACATCGCACCGCCGATTGCCGCGTGCTTCCTGCTGGGCGTGCTGATGCCTCGGTTGAACGGCACGGGCGCGATGTCGGCGCTGCTCGTGGGCTTCGTGCTTGGTGCGCTGCGCCTGGGGCTCGAGCTCGGGCGGGCGCACCTGGCGCCGGGCGGCATGTGGATGTGGCTGGCGACGATCAACTTCCTGCACTTCGCCGCGCTCTTGTTCGTTCTGTCGACGGTGATTCTCGTGGGCGTGAGTCTCGCGACGCCGGCGCCGGATCCGGCACAAATTGCGGGCCTAACGCGAGAGGCGAAGGCCAAGTCGCCGATGCCCGAGGGCGAGCGGCGTGCGAGGTTCCCGGATCTGGTGGGTTCGTTCGTGCTCGCTGCGGTCATCGGCGTGTTGTGGATCATATTCCGATAATGAAGAGCGGCAGACGGGGCGACCCAAGACGGCAGACGGCAGACAAACCCGACGGCAGACGGCAGAGGGCAGACGGCAGAGGAAACAGCGCATTTTCTCGTCTGCGGTCTGCCGTCTGCCGTCTTGAGGGCCGACGTTCCGCGACGTAACCCACACCCACAAGATTGAGGATGGCAATGGATCCGATGTTTCTGCCCGATGTCGAGCAGAACCCCGCGCCCGGCGGTTGGCAGGACGTCATTGACCAGGCTCGAAGCGCCGGAATGCTGGAGTATCCCCAGATCTGGCATCTTTTCGCCTTCAAGCCTGACGCCACCATTCATCTCGCGCGTTTCACGCAACACGTGCTCCGCGAACCCGCGCCGCTTTCCCCAGGGCTCCGCGAGCTCATCGCGGCGTACACGTCCACGCGAAACGCCTGTCCGTTCTGAATTGCCTCTCACGCCGCGGTCGCGGCGGAGCTGTTGGAAGACGACGCGCTCGTGCAGGAAGTCCTGCGCGATCCGTCGACATCCCGGTTGGACGACAAGCACAAGGCCCTGTTCTTGTTTCTCGACCAGGTGAACCACCGGTCGACGAGCATAACGGCCGAGGACACGGCGCGTCTCCGCGCCATTGGATGGACCGATGAGGAACTGTATTACGCCATCACTGTCTGCGCGCTGTTCAACTTCTACAATCGGTGGATCGACGCCACCGGCGTCCATCGCTTGTCCGAGGAAGCGCATCGGGCGGGAGGAAAACGAAGTGCAAAGGGCGGCTACGTTCGGTGAGCTGGGTGTGAAAAAACCATCGCTGACGGGGTTGGGGGGGCTCGTTAGGCTCTCGGCGACGTTCGCGCTCGCGGCCGGTTGCCGTTCCGCGACACCTACCGCTACACCCAAAGGCCCCGAACAGCTAGCGGTCTACGAGCCCTCGCGCGCGCTGAACGGCCTGTTTCACGACGTCCAGCTGTCGGGCGTGTTCCCCGACTCCAAGACGTTCGTCGATGCGCGGCCGCTCGAGGCGCCCGCGCAGATCACGGCCGCGTACGTCGCAGAACGGTTAGTGTCGGGATTCTCGATGCGCACGTTCGTCGAAAAGCACTTCGAGATGCCGCGCGCCGCGGGCGCGGGTGTGCAGACCGACACGTCCCTCAACATGGAGCAGCACGCGAAGGCGCTGTGGGACGCGCTGACACGCTCGCCCGATACCAGCAAGGCGCAGTCGTCGCTCATTCCGCTGCCGTACCCATACGTCGTGCCGGGCGGACGCTTCCGCGAGATCTACTACTGGGATTCGTACTTCACGATGCTCGGCTTGATCGCCAGTGGCCGCGCGGATCTCGTCCGGAGCATGCTCGACAACTTCGCGCATCTCGTGCGCACGGTCGGCCACATCCCGAACGGGAATCGCACGTATTACCTGAGCCGGAGCCAGCCGCCGTACTTCGGCGCGATGGTCGGGCTCTATGCGACCGCCACGGATACGGGCCAGGCACTCCGCTACCTCGATGCGCTTGAGCTCGAGCACGCGTTCTGGATGGAGGGGGCGGACAAGCTGGCCGCTGGCGACGCGCACCGGAGAGTCGTTAGGCTCAAGAACGGCGCGGTGCTCAATCGATACTGGGATGACCGGTCCGACCCCAGGCCCGAATCGTTCAAGCCGGACTTCGAGCTCGGTCAGACGCTGCCCGAGCCACAGCGGGAGCTGTTCTATCGAAATACCCGGGCCGCGGCGGAGAGCGGCTGGGACTTCTCCACGCGCTGGATGCGCGACCCGAAAGACCTGCGTTCGTTGGAAACGACGGAGCTCGTTCCCGTCGATCTCAACAGCCTGCTCTATCACGCGGAGCGCACGATCGCTGCGCTGCACGCGTTCCGTGGGCAGCAGGGCGATGCGGACGCGGCACGGCGGTTCAATGCGCAGGCCGACGCGCGTCGTCAGGCACTGCTGGCGGCGGCGTACGAACCCGACAGTGGATTCTTCTACGACGTTCGGTGGCGAACCGGCGCGCGTGTCCTCGACCGGCCGACGCTCGCCGCGTCATCGCCCCTGTACTTCGGGCTCGCCACACCCGACCAGGGACGCGCCGTTGCCGCGCGGCTGGAGCGCGATTTCTACAAGCCCGGGGGCTTCGTCACGACGCTCATCGTGTCGGGTCAGCAGTGGGATGCGCCTAACGGGTGGCCACCGCTCCAGTGGCTGACCATGGAAGGCGTGCGCCGTTACGGCCGCGCCGAGCTCGCCGACTCTGCCCGCGCGCGATGGCTTGCGCTCAATCGCCGCACATACGAGACGACCCACAAAATGACGGAGAAGTACGACGTCGTGGACATGTCGCGCCGGGCGGGCGGTGGGGAATACCCGACGCAGGACGGCTTCGGCTGGACGAACGGTGTCGGGTTGGCCTTGAGCGCTCAGGTGATGGTGCGACGTTGAGCAGCATGCTGCACCGTCGGTTCGGGGTTTGGGCTGCCATCGCGATGATCGTCGCGGAGGTGATGGGGGTCGGCATCTTCCTCACGCCCGCGGGGATGGTGCGGACGCTCGCCAACCCGGCGTGGGTTCTGGGTGTGTGGGCACTCATGGGTCTCCTCTCGGTCGCCGGTGCACTGTGCTACGCAGAGCTCGGGACTCGTTTCCCCGAGGCCGGCGGCGGGTTCGTGTTTCTCCGCGAAGCGTTCGGCGAACGCACCGCGTTCGTGTATGGATGGATGTCGCTCCTGGTGATGGATCCGGGCTTGACGGCGGCGCTCGCGGTGGGACTCGCGCAGTACGTGCTCGCGCTGCTCGGTGGGCCGGCTTCCCTGGTCCCCGTCGTCGCCATCGTGTCGATCATCCTGATGTCCATCGTCTCCATCCTGGGCGTCGAGAACAGCGCGCGCGTCATGCGTTGGACCGCCGCCGCGAAACTGGGCGTCGTCGTGGTCCTGGTCGCCGCGGTTCTCGTTCGCTCTGGCGCCGGGCCAACCACCGCCTCGGCCGCAGCGCCCGCTCTGCCATCGTTCCAGGTATTGGGTGGAGCGCTCATGGGCGCTTTCTTCGCGTTCGGTGGGTGGTGGGACCTCGGCAAGATGAGTGAGGAGATCGTCGACCCGAAACGGACGCTGCCGGTGGCGCTCGTTGGCGGGATCGTCGTCGTGACGGTGGTCTATGCTGGGCTGAGCGTCGCGTTCATGCGTGTGCTCGGTGGCGCGGCGCCCGCGACCGACGACGCGTTCGTCGTCGCGTTAGGCTCCGCGCTGTTCGGCACTGCCGCGGGCCGGCTCCTCGCGGCAGCGGTGGTGATCGCTGTGGCAGGAAGCCTCGCCGCCGTCCTGCTTGGCGCGCCGCGGGTGTATCTCGCCATGGCGCGAGCCGGGCTATTCCCGTCGGCCCTCGTACGCTTTCATCCACAACGACAGTCTGCTCCGCTTGCCACGCTCGTGCAGGTCGTCCTCGCGTGCCTCCTCGTCACGCTCGGAACCTTTGACCAGATCCTCGGCTACTTCGTGCCGGCGGCCGTATTCTTCCTGGGACTCTCGGCCGCCGCGATTCTCGTGGTGCCGCGGCCGAGCGACGCGCCGGACGTCTTCCGCGCACCGGCGCACCCGCTGCCTATTGTTGTGTTCCTCGTGCTCGTTGCCGCGATCGTCATGCTGTTCGCTGTCGCACGACCGTTGCAGACTCTGACGAGCGCCATTGTGATCGCGCTCGGCATTCCCGTCGGCTGGCTCATCATCCGTCGGCGAGCCCTGATGTATTTCAACGCAGCAACTTCATCGAGGTCGACCTAGGCCAATGCTTTACACGATCCTGTGCTACAACTCGGAGACGATGGTGACGTCCTGGACCAAGGAAGAGGATGACGCCGTCATGGAGAAGCTGATCGCCATACAGGACAAGCTCGCCCGTAAGCGGAAGCTCGGTCCTGTTGCGCGGCTTGGACCAACGACGACCGCGCGCACGGTCCGAAAAGACCGCGAGCCCTTCATGGTCACCGACGGTCCCTATGCCGAGACGAAGGAACAGATCCTCGGGTTCTACATCGTCGACCTCGATTCGCAGGAGGACGTGGTCGAGTTCGCGAAGGAGCTTGCCGCGGTGAACCCGGGCGGCGGATACGAGATCCGGCCGGTGATCTACTTCGCCGCCAACGACGAGCTTGCCGACTCGGCGACGATGCCTAACGCCTCTGCCTGACGGCGACGATCGGCCCCAGGTCCGCGTCGCTGCGCTGGCGCGGCATTGGAGCGTCGAGATCGACTCGTTGACGGAGACCGAAACCTCGCTGCTCGTGTTCGGACGACGAGGGGGTGAGCCGGTCGTGCTTAAGGTAGTGAAGCGCGAGGGCGACGAGTGGAGGTCCGGTGAAATTGTGCACGCGTTCGGCGGACGGGGCGTGGTTCGCGTGCTCGAATACGAGGACGGCGCGGCCCTCCTCGAGCGCATTGTTCCGGGCACCAATCTCGTCGAACTGACACGAGCTGACCACGACGACGCCGCCACCGAGGCCATCGCCCAGGTGATCGCGGCGATCGCGCCTAACGCTGCTCCACCGTGGTGTCCGACGGTGAGCGATTGGGCCCAGAGCTTCACCTGGTACAGCGACAGCGGCGATGCGCAGATCCCGGCGCCGCTGGTCCGCCGCGCGTCCGAGATCTATACGGAGCTCTGCGAGACCCAGCGTGGCGCTCGACTCCTGCACGGCGACCTGCAGCACTACAACGTGCTGCGAGACCACCACCGTGGCTGGCTGGCGATCGATCCGAAGGGCGTGGTGGGCGAAGTCGAGTACGAGGTTGGCGCGTTGCTGCGGAATCCCGTCGAATTGCCAGCCATCTTGTCAAACCCCGCAACCATAGAGCAGCGCATCCGAACGCTGTCTTCTCGCCTCAATCTCGATGCCGGCCGTGTGCTGCGTTGGGGCTTTGCGCAGGCGGTGCTCTCGGCCATCTGGTACGTCGAGGACGGCTACGTGATCGACGCAAGCAACCCGTCGCTCCAACTGGCCCGGGCTATCGATGTAATGTTCGGCTCCGTTGGGGGTCTGACCCCGGAGCAAGCATATTGACGCGACGAAACGGTAAGCATATACTTACCGTAAGTGAATACTTACTCAAGCACCCAGCTGGATGCCCTTGGCGATCCGACTCGCCGCGCCATCCTCGGCCGACTGAAGAGGGGCCCGCAGCCTGTCGGAGCTCTCGCCAAGGCCTTCCCGATCAGCAGGCCGGCGATCTCGCAGCACCTCAAGATCCTGAAGGACGCACGACTCGTGAGCGATCGCGCCGAGGGCACACGGCGAGTGTACCAGCTCGACCCTGCCGGATTCGAATCTGTTCGCGCCTACCTCGATCAGTTCTGGACCACCGCGCTTGACGCCTTCAAGGCGAAGGCGGACGCCGAACCCGCGAGAGACGACCGATGACGCAGACCCAGCCCACCCACGCCGCACAGCAAAGCGAGCAAACCGACGACCTGCCCGTTCGAAAAAGCGTGACTGTTCGAGCACGCCCGGAGCGAGCGTTCGAAATCTTCACACGCGAGATCGACAGCTGGTGGCCGCGCACGCATCACATCGGCAAGTCGCCGATGCGACGCGTGTTGATCGAGGAACACGTCGGCGGCCGCTGCTACACCGAGCAGGAAAACGGGACGGAATGTGATTGGGGCCAGGTCCTCGTCTGGGACCCACCGCACCGCTTCGTCATGGCGTGGCAGATCACGCACGAGTGGGGCTACGAGCCGAGTCTGGCGAAATCGAGCGAGGTGGAGGTCTCGTTTACGCCGGCGGCCGGCGGAGGTACGCAAGTGGAAGTCGTACATCGCTTCTTCAATCGGCACGGCGCCGGTGGTGACGCGATGCGCGCGGCTGTCGGCGCGCCTGACGGATGGACCGGAATCCTTCAGCTGTTCGCGGCCCGCGCGGACCAGAAGGTGGCGTCATGACTCGCGCCGGGTGGCGGACTCTCGCGGTCATCCTCGCGCTGTTCGCGGCCGGTCACACGTTAGGCACGACGGCTCCGCACGTCACGCACGGCGCCGCGGAGGCGAGCGTCGTCCGTGCCATGCAGGATTTCCGTTTTCCCATCATGGGATTCGAGCGCAGCTACTGGGAGTTCTACATCGGCTTCGCGCTCACGATCAGCGTGCAGCTCGCGCTGATGGCCGTGATCGCGTGGCAGGTCGGTTCGCTCGGCGAGCGAGACCCGCGTCAGGCGCGTCGCATGGGAGTCGTGCTGCTCCTTGGGTGTGCCGGGATCGCCGTGATCAGCTGGTTTTTCTTCTTCGCTGCGCCGATTGTGTTCTCGATCGTCGCGACGTTGCTGGCCGGTGTCTTGGTGCTCAGGATGAAGCCTGCTTGAACGGCCGGGAAGCGGGAAGCGGAACGGCGAGCGTGCCGGTCGCGCTGCCGATTCCCGATTCCCTATTCCCGATTCCCTATAGCCGCCGGCGCGCCACTTCCCACTACCTCAAACCGCTCGAGCACGTCGAGCTTCGCACCGCGCATCACCCGCTTCCCATCCGGCGACGCGAGATACTCGGCGAACTTCGCGGCGATCGCCGGATGCGGCGCGCGCGTCGGCACCGTGAACGCGTAAACGATCGGTTGGCCACGCATCGTGACCGAGTCGCGTGGCGTCTTGCCGGCCACGCGCACCGACGCCGCCGCGTACGCTGCTGAATCCGCCGAAGCGCTCAGATCGATCTCCGGCGGCAGCGTCACGTACTTGGCACCCACACCCTGCGCGATCGACTCGTATGACCAGATGTAGTCGAACTCGCCCGCCTGCAGCAGGCCGACGAGG
>Ga0207701_10000989_pt1 | contig 30134 bp, 30 predicted proteins | sample KBSSwiSSwithPhiX_FD_184294 | JGI IMG/M metagenome (GOLD analysis project Ga0207701, IMG submission 184294) | Switchgrass rhizosphere bulk soil microbial communities from Kellogg Biological Station, Michigan, USA, with PhiX - S5 (SPAdes) (version 2) | ecosystem: Environmental > Terrestrial >... | reverse complement strand
GGGGCCGCGCCGGTGTTTACATCGCATGGCGGTTTGGCGACGACGGCTCCTGCGCCGCATACTGCAAGCGCGATGGCTGCGCAGAACCTCAGCGACGACAGCGACGAGTCACTGATGCTGAGCTACGCGCAAGGTAAGGCTGCCGCATTCGACGCCCTGTACGCCCGACATCGCGTAGGCGTGTATCGCTACGTGCTGCGCCATTGCGGTAACGCGCCCGTCGCCGACGAAGTATTTCAGGACGTATGGACGAACCTGGTCCGCACGCGGGCGACATATGCGCCGACGTCGCGCTTTTCCGCGTGGTTGTACACGCTCGCGCACAATCGTCTCGTCGACCACTGGCGCGCAACCGGGCAGGTCGACATGGTGTCGATCGACGGCGACGACGCAGCGAACGACGCCGTCGGCGCGTTGCCCGCCGCGCGCGCCGACGAGCCCGATGAACGCGCGGCCAATCGCAACATCGCCGCGCATCTGCATGCGGCGCTGGCGAAGGTGCCCCCGCTGCAGCGCGACGCATTCCTTTTGCAGCAGGAGAGCGGCCTGTCACTGCTGGAGATCGCGACGCTGACCGGGGTGGGCGTCGAGACGGTCAAAAGCCGGCTCCGCTATGCGGTTGCGAAGCTGCGAAGTGAATTGGGCGCGCTGCGGGAACTGGCTCACCGATGAACGACGATCGCGACCTTCACGATACGGCGCTCGACGCATTGCTGCGGACGCATTCGGCGGAGACGCCGCCGCCAGCCGTCGATGCGGCGGTGCTCGCTGCCGCCCATCGCGCCATCGACGGCGAAATGCGCGCGCGGCCCGCACGGGCGACCCAGCCATGGCGCTGGTGGATGCCGCTCGCGGCGGCCGCCGCGATTGGCGTCGTGGTCATCGGTATCCTGCCGATGGCGCCCACGCTCGTGGAACCGACGCCGCCGGCAACCAGCGACGCGCCAACGACGGCAACTGCTCCACCCCCGGCGGGGACGCAACCGATCGAGGCCGCTCGTCCCGATACGCAAGGCACGCCAATGGCGCGAGTACCCGTGCCCTCCACAACAGACCGCATGTCGGCGAAGCGCGACGCTGCGCCGACGCGCGAGCGTGCTGAAAGCGCGACGAAAGCCGGAAGCACCCCGTCCCGTCCTTATTATCAGATGTACCGCTACGTCCCTCCGGAGCCCCCCGCGGCGGAACAGGACCGTCGCGCAAATGCGACCGGCGCAGTCGCCGCAATGCCGCAGGCAGCGCCGGCACCTCAGGCAATTCGTCCACAGCAAGAGGCGGCAGCGCGGGCCCCCGCCACGCAGGTGCCGCAGGAAGCCAATGCACAGCCGCCGCGGCAGGGCAGCGCTGCAGCTTTGACGCAGCCGGCGCGTTCGCCCGAAGTATTGCCGCGCACTGACGCGATGAGCTTGGAGGATCGGCAGAAAGTCGCGGCCGCACAACCACGTACCGTCGACGAATGGTTCGCACTGATCCGCAAGTTGCGAAGCGAGAACCGGGTACCCGATGCGATACGCGCGCTCGCCGACTTTCGCGCCGCATTCAGCGATGCCGACGCGCGGCTGCCGGAAGATTTGCGTGACTGGGCGAAGACCGTGCCGTGAAACCGGCACGAAGGTCGTACCGCGAGCCGTCAACCGGTCAGCCGAAACTCCGAGGCATCACCGATGCGCAGCAGCTTGCGAATCGGTGAGGGAATCGCCGCCGCGAGTGCCGCATCGCGAGCGAACCATTCGACGCCCGGCATCCGCGCGTCGAGCGGCCAGCCCAGCACTTCCACGCGGACCGGGTGCATCGTCAACGCGAAATGCGTGAAGCCGTGCGTAAGCGGTGGCAACCATTGCAGCGTGCCGGTCGTAGCCGCGAGATGCACGCCGACGTACGCGGGCACATCCGTTTCCCGCGGAAGCTCGGGCAGGCTCCACAGGCCGCCCCAGATTCCCAGCGCGGGACGCCGTTCGAGCAGCACGTCGCCATCGCGCTCGAGCAGCAGCACCGTCACTTCGCGCTGCGGAAGCGCTTTGCGAGGACGCGGTGCAGGCAATTCGGCGATTCGTCCGGTGAGCCGCGCGATGCAATCGTCGTGAACCGGGCAAACATCGCAGCGCGGCCGCGTGCGCGTGCAGATCGTTGCGCCGATGTCCATCATCCCCTGCGTGTACGCCCGGATGTCGCGGGCACTGTCCGGCACCAGCGCATCCGCAACCCGCCATAGCGCTGCCTGCACGCGCGGCTCGCCGGGCCACCCGTCGACACCGCGATGGCGGGCGAGCACCCGCTTCACGTTGCCGTCGAGAATCGCGCCACGCTCGTCGCCGGCGAACGCGGCGATCGCCGCAGCCGTGGATCGGCCGATGCCGGGAAGCGTCGAGAGCGTCGCCGCATCGCGGGGAAACCGGCCGGCGTGATCACGCATCACCGCCTGCGCGGCCGCGTGCAGATGATGGGCGCGACGGTAGTAGCCCAATCCGCTCCATTGCTCGAGCACGCGGTCGAGCGGCGCCGCGGCGAGACTTTCGACCGTCGGAAATTGATCGACGAAGCGCTTGAAGTACGGCAGCACCGTCGCGACCTGCGTCTGCTGCAGCATGATCTCGGACAGCCAGATCCGGTAAGGATCGCGGTCCTGCTGCCACGGCAGGTCGCGCCGTCCGTGCGCGCGCTGCCACCCGGACACGCGCGCCGGAAACGCCGCCATGATCGCCGTCAGCGTCCGCCGAGCCGCTGACGGGCGCGGGTGCTCGCCTCCGACTTCGGGTACTTGGCGATCAACTCCTCGAGCGTGCGCCGCGCGGCCGCGTTGTCACCCATGTCGGACTGCGCGGATGCGATGTTGAGCAACGCGTCCGGCGCCTTGCTGCTGTCGGGGGAGTCCTTCAGCAATTGACGCTGGGTGACGATCGACGCTCGATAATCGCGGCGCGCGTACTGTGCGTTGCCGATCCAGTATTGCGCCGACGACGCGAGCGGACTGCGCGGATAGCTCTTCACGAATGCGGAGAAGCCGCCAATTGCACCCTGGTAGTCGCCGCGCTTGAACAGATCGAGAGCGGCGTCGTACGCGCGCTGCTCGGTGACGCCGTCGGTCGCATTGCGAACCGGTGGCGCGGTGGCGACAACGCCGGGCGTGCCGGACGCGCCGCCCGGCAACGCGCCCTGTGGCGGCAGCGTGCCCGAGTTCGGCGAGCCCGGACCTGCGGGCGTTCCGGCGTCGGGCGCTCCGGTGTTCGCCGCTGGCGCGGTAAGCGCTGGCGATGCCTCGATCTTGCGCAGCCGCGAGTCGAGGTCGACATACAGATCGCGCTGCCGCTTCTGCGACTGCTCGAGCTCGTACGTGATCACCTCGATCTGCCCGCGCAGCTTCGCGAGATCGCCCTGCAGCAATTGCAGTTGCGTGCCGAGATCGGCCAGCCCGCCGCTTTTCGCCTGCTGCTCGAGCAGCGCGAGCCGATCCTCGAGCTGGCGCTGCATCTGCACGATGCGCTGGTTGGTCGCCTCGATGCGCCGCCGCGCTTCTTCATCGTCGAACAGCGCGGCGCGCGCGGCGCTCGCACCGAGCAGCACCGCCAGAAGGACCAGCGAAGCCCGCTGCGACAGCTTCAACGCCTACTCGCCGGCATAGAGAATGTCGTCGCGACGGTTCTCCGCGTACGCGGATTCGTCGTGTCCGGGGTTCTTCGGCTTTTCCTTGCCGAAGCTCACCGTCTCGATCTGGCTTTCGGTCGCGCCGAGCAGCGTCATCATCCGCTTGACGGAATCGGCCCGCTTCTGGCCGAGCGCGATGTTGTATTCGCGCGAACCGCGCTCGTCGGTGTTCCCCTGCACGGTCGCCCGCGCGCTGCGGTTCTGCTGCAGGTAGCGCGCATGCGCCTCGACCAGCGGCCGGTATTCGTCCTTGACGACGAAGCTGTCGTAGTCGAAGTAGACGCTGCGCTTGGACAAAATGTTGTTGGGATCGCGCAGCGGGTTGCCGCTCGCGCCGGACCCCGTTGCGGAGCCGGTGACGCCGCCACCCGCCGCGCCGCCCGTTTGCGCGCCGCCCGCGCCAGCCGTGCCCGCGGCACTTTTGTCGTCGACCGGGGCTTCGGTCGAGGGCGTAGTCGAGCAGCCGGCGAGTGCCGCCGCGATCAATCCGATCCAAAGATATTTGCGCATGCCACCTCCAAGGTAAGTCGGCGCGCCGCGACCACGGCGCGCATTCGAAAAGGAAACCATCATTGCCGCGGGAACGGTCCCCACGCCGGCTCGCGCACGTCGCTTGCGGGCGCCACGAGCCGTTGCTTCACGCGACCATCGATCGACACCGCCGCGAGAATGCCGCGGCCGCCACCTTCGCTTGCGTAGATGACGAGCTTGCCGTTCGGCGCAACACTCGGGCTCTCATCGCCCGGTCCCGACGTCAGCACCTGCACTTGCCGCGTTGCATAGTCAAGGGATGCGATCTGGAAACGCCCGCCGTCGCGACGGACGAATACCATGCCCTTGCCGTCGGGCAGGGGCCGCGGCGACACGTTGTAGCTGCCGTCGAACGTGAGCCGCTCGACCTGGCCCGTCAGAAGCTGCGCGCGGTAGATCTGCGGCGTGCCGCCGCGATCGGATGTGAACACGAGCCACTGCCCGTCGGGCGTGAACATCGCCTCGGTGTCGATGCCGGGGGACGTCAGCACGCGCGTGACGTTGCTGCCATCGGCATTCATCATGTAAACCTGCGAGCCGCCGTCCTTCGTTAGCGTGACGGCGAGCCTGCGGCCGTCCGGCGACCACGCCGGCGACGAGTTGCTGCCGCGGAAGTTCGCCACCGCGCGCCGCTCGCCGGTGTCGACCGATTGCACGTAGACGACCGGCTTCTTGTTCTCGAAGGACACGTACGCAAGCCGCGAGCCGTCGGGCGACCAGCGGGGCGACAACAGCGGCTCATTCGACGCGACGATCGACTGAGGCTCGTTGCCGTCGGCGTCGGCGACGAGCAGTTGGTAGCGCGACCCCTGCTTGGTGATGTACGCGATCCGCGTCGAGAAGACGCCACGATCGCCCGTGAGCTTCTCGTAGATGATGTCGGCGATCTTGTGCGCCGTGACGCGGAACTGCTGCGGCGTGACGGTGAACTGCATCGACACCAGCGTCGACTGCTTGACGACGTCCGACAGCACGAAGCGCACGTCGACGCGTCCGTCCGGCAGCGGCTGCATCGACCCGACGACAACGGCATCCGCATTGCGCGAACGCCACACGGCCGGCTGGATCTCTTCAGCCCGAACCGGCCGCGGCACGACTCCGTTCGTGTCGACGAGCCTGAACATGCCGGAGCGCGCGAGATCGGCGCCGACGATCCCCGAGATACCGAGCGGCCACGTGCCCTCGTTGCCGAACGGGACGATTGCAATCGGGATTGCGGCACCCGCGCCGCCGACGATCTCGATCGACAGTTGAGCTTGTGCTGCGCCCACGAACAACGGCGAGAAAGCCAGTAGCCCAATGGCACACCAGCGACGACAGAGCAGGATCATCGAATGAAGTTGCGCGGGAACGAACGAGACGCCGGAGCTCGCGCAACGCAACGTACGGTGTTGTACATGTGCGGCGCGGGCGAGCGCGATGCGCGCCATTATAACGGCGCGCTCAATGCGGCGCGACCGAAGTCGCGAAACCAAATGCCTGCGTGATGCGCTCTCCGACGCGCTCGGCGTCGTTGCGGGCAGGATACGGGCCGATATAGACGCGATAGAGTCCACCTGCCTGGCGAATTTTCGCTTCGACCTGTGCAGTCAACAGTTGGTTCTGCGCATGCGCGAGGAACGCCTGCGCATTTGCAAAATTTGCAAACGCTCCGAGTTGCACCGAGTAACCGCCGACAACCGATGCGACCGGCGGAGCGTCGGGCGCGCCCGACGGTTGCGCGACTGCAGGTGTCGGCACGAGCGGCGCCGTTGCCGCCGGTGCCGAAGCAACCGCGGGCAACGGCGGCTGGCTCGCCTGCGGCGACTGGGCGATGCTCCCGGGCAGGATCGCCTGCACGTCGACTTCGCCGCTGCCGTTCTGCGCGATGCCGAGCCGGTGCGCTGCGGCGTACGACAGGTCGATGATGCGACCGTGCAGGAACGGTCCGCGGTCGTTCACGCGCACGACGACGCTCTTGCCCGACGCGACGCTGGTGACGCGCGCGTACGACGGCAGCGGCAACGTCGGGTGCGCGGCCGTCATCCCATACATGTCGTACTTCTCGCCGATCGACGTCTTCTGGCCGTGGAACTTGCGGCCGTACCAGGACGCGATGCCGCGTTCCTGGTAAGGCTTGAGCGATGTCGCCGGCACGTACTCGCGTCCCAGCACGGCGTACGGACGGTTCGCCGCGCGGTGCAGCGGCTCCAGGCGTGGCACGGCATCGGGAACGGCGTCGAGGTTGGGCGGCGGATTCAGCCCCGGTCCGTCGTCCAGATAATATTTGCCTGACGGCGGCGGCGCGGACGGCGGCGTCGCAGCGGGTGGCACGCTGACGCGCGGCGGTTCGCGATACGACGAACTCGTGCACGCTGCGATCAGCAGCGCGAGGAGCGGTGTTGCGAAGCGGCGGAGCGGCATCGTGTGCGTGCGTAGGACCGCGCCGAATCTACCACCGCTTGGCGCGTGCATGCGCGTCCGCGCACCGCCGAGAAGCCACGAAAGCGAAGGGAGTCCGATGACGACTTACGTGTTCGCCTGGAATCCGCGCCTCTGGAACTGGCCCGAGCTTCCGCGCAAGCGCCGCAGCATCCAAGCGCACGGACACGTCGACATCCGCTGGGCGTGTGGCCGCACACGCTCGATCGAACCGGGCTCGCGCGCGTTCTTCGTCCGGCTGGGCGTGCCGCCCAAAGGCCTGATCGCGTCGGGCCACGCACTGTCGGAACCGTGGGAAGCGCAACACTGGCTCGCGGAGAAAGCCGCGCTCGGCGCGACGACGCACTATCTGAAGCTGCGGCTGGAATTCCTGCGCGATGAACCGCTGATCACGCTCGACGAGCTCGCACGTCCGCCGTTCGGCCGCTTTCGCTGGGCAGTGCGGCAATCCGGAACACGGATGCCGTCGTCGATCGCCGACGCGCTGGAGCCGTGGTGGGAGGAGCGCGTGCGGGTAGCGTCGCACGTCGCGGCGAACAGCGTGGCCCGGCGTAAGATCGCCGGATGAGCACGCAAACGATCCGTGGCGAAGCCTTTGCCGCGCTGCACCGGCGGCCGACGATATTCGCGATCCCCAATCCGTGGGACGCGGGGTCCGCGAAGATGCTGGCCGCGCTGGGTTTCGAAGCGCTGGCGACGACGAGCGCCGGACTCGCGTTCTCGCTCGGCCGCCCGGACGGCGAAGGTGCCCTCACGCGCGACGAGACGCTCGCCAATGCGCGCGCGATCGTCGATGCGACGCCGCTGCCCGTCAGCGCGGACCTGGAAAACGGCTTCGCCGACGACCCGCAGGCGTGTGCCGCAACGATCGCGCTCGCGGCCGCCACGGGGCTCGTCGGCGGCTCGATCGAGGACGCAACGGGAAGCGCCGCGGCGCCGATCTACCCGTTCGACCAGGCGCTCGAGCGCGTGCGCGCGGCCGTCGCTGCCGCGCGCGCGCTGCCGTTTCCGTTCACGCTGACGGCGCGCGCCGAGAACTTTCTCCACGGCGTCGCCGACCTGAAGGACACCATCCGCCGTCTGGAGGCGTTCGCCGACGCCGGTGCCGACGTGCTGTTCGCGCCCGGGCTGACGTCGCTCGACGCCATCGCAACGGTCGTCAAGGCCGTGTCGCCCAAACCGGTGAACGCGATCATGGGCCTTGCCGGGAAGACGCTGTCGCTGGCGGCACTCGAGGACATCGGCGTGCGCCGTGTCAGCGTCGGCTCGGCGCTGGCGCGCGCCGCCTTTGGCGAGTTTCTCCGCGCGGCGCAGGAGATCCGTAGCAAGGGTACGTTCGGCTTCGCGAACCAGGCGATTCCGTTCGCCGAGATCAACGCGATGTTCAAGCGCCCGCGCGCCGGCTGAGCGGATGACGCCGGCCACGCTGACCATCGGCATCCTCACCGGCGCGATTGGCGTCGGCTACTTCATGTACGGCAAGCGGCAGACGAAGTTCGTGCCGCTGATCGCAGGGATGGCGCTTTGCGTCTACCCGTACTTCGTCGACAGCGTGCTGTGGCTCTGCGTCATCGGCGCAGCGCTGCTCGCGGCGCCCTTCGTCATCGACTTCTGATTGCGGGTGTTGCGCGGACCCGGCGGCGAAGCGGGAGCCCGGATCTTCGCTCCCGCCGCACCGCTTTGCATCGCGACCGATCAGTTCGTCGCGAAGCAGTACAGATAGCCGGCGCTGCCGGTCTTGGCCAGCGCTTCGACGCCGCAACCGGCGGACTTGTGCGACGCGTTCCACGACACGTTCGCGACCGGATCGGGGTTGGTACCGTTCCGGTCGTGATGGCCGAGCATGACGGCGCCGTCGCCGCTCTTCGTATAGTTGCCGCACGTCATGTCGTCCGCGCCGGGGAACGCGGTGCCGTCAGCGCGCGAGCCGGTCAGGATGTCGTGACGACTCGGCGTGTCGCCGCGACCGTTGACCACGTCGCCCTTCTCGGTCAGCGACGTCTGCTTGCCGAGGTTGTTGGTGCCGTGCAGTTCGTCGAGGTTGTTGGCGACGATGACGCCCTTCGCATTGCGCCACGGGCCCTTGCCGATGCGGTCGCGCGCGTTGACGGCGCCTGCACCCTGCGTGCTCAGGTAGGCGTGCCACGTCTTGTCGCCGGCGCCCGCGGCGGCGGCGAGTGTCTGGCATTGCTTGTCGGCGCCCGCCAGCCCGCCGAAATCGGCACCCTTGCCCGAGCCGGCGCTGGTGATGAAGAACGACATGCCGCTCGACGGGGAGGCCATGCCGGACGACGACGGCTGGGTCATGCCGCTGCAGCCGGCGACGAGCAGCGCGATCGTTGCGGCGAGGCCGGTGGTCACTCGGGTCATTGCGATTCTCCTTGGGTTGGTCAGCCGTGTCCGGTAGGCGAGCGCTCCGGGCCATCGTCAACACCGGCGTGCAAGCGGCTATTCCGCAGCGCCCGGCATTGGCAGCGCGTTGCGGGGCGCGCCGCGAGCGGAAGCCTACCACGCAGGGGCCCTCGTCCCGGTCCCGCGAGGGGCAACCGGCAACGCTTCACGCGGCCGTTTTTGCGGTGCTACCATTTCGGTTCGGGGAGGATGCGATGAAGGATGAACATTTCGAATGCGCGCTGCGGCGCGACGGCTTCGACGACATCGAGCGCAAGAATGTGCCGCCCGGCACGCGGGTTCCCGAGCACGCGCATCCGTTCGACATTCGCGCACTCGTGCTGGACGGCGAGATCCGGCTGACCGTCGAAGGGGACGAATACGCGTACCGCGAAGGCGACATCTTCGTGATGCCGGCCGGGCATCGGCACGCGGAAGCGGTCGGCCCTGACGGCGTCGACTATCTGGTGGGACGGCGCCGGGCGCCCACGCTGGACCCGCTGAGGACATCATGAAACGCTCTGCTTCCGCGATGTGGAATGGCGACCTCAAGACCGGCAAGGGGACGATCTCGACCGACAGCGGTGTGCTGTCGAACACGCAGTATTCGTTCAGCACCCGATTCGAGGACGGCGTCGGAACCAACCCCGAGGAACTGATCGGCGCAGCGCATGCCGGGTGCTTCTCGATGGCGCTGTCGGCGCAGCTCGGCGAGGCGGGCCTCGTTGCCCAAAGCATCCGCACCAAGGCAACGGTTACGCTGGACAAGACCGGTGGCGGATTCGAGATCACGGCCATTCACCTCGACCTCACCGCGAAGATCCCCGGTGCGAGCCAGCAGGCGTTCGACACGGCCGCCGAGAACGCGAAGGCGGGTTGCCCGGTGTCCAAGGTGCTTCGGGCAGCGATCACGCTGGACAAGAAACTCGAGGCGTAGCGAGCCGCCGAACCGCCCGTTACATTCGGCCGACGGCGGAGTAGTATCGAGGTTCGCACTGTCACGCGCCAGCTTCAGCAGCCGAAAGCCTTGGAGCCGCTCGCCGTCCTCGTCGTGATGCCCGTGCTCGTCGGCGTTGCCGCCGAGCTCGTGTTTCGTGACACGACGCGCGCGTCGCTGGCCGCAGCCCTTGGATCGTCGTTGCTCGTGTATGCATGCCTCGCAACCCTCGACCCGGGCGGAACGTGGAACTGGCTCGCGACGTTTCTCGTCTCGCCGCTGGCGATCGCCTTTTCGCTTGCGACCGTGCTCACCGTGTTCGGACATCGCGAAGGGCGCCATCGCAACCACAGGCATCACGCCTGACTCGCCGCGTCCGTTCGTGCGCCGCCGATATCGATTTGCGCGGCGAGTGAATCCTCCGGCCGCGACGCTGTCTTTACAGCACACCGGGTAACCAAGCCACGCCATGCGCCGCGCCTCCCTGTACAGCAGCTCGAATCGATCCCGCGCCGCCGCGCGTTCCGGTGCGGCGCCTGATGGCGTCCCGGCAGCGCCCGGCAAGGAGCCGGCCGTCGCAGCGGGCAACGCCGCAGCGCCCGATGCCGCTGCGGCGCCCAAACCCGGACGTGTCGCGCGTCTGCGCGGCCTTGCAAGGCGCAGCGAGCGACTGCTGATGCTCTGCGCGGGTGCTTTGATCGCCGTGGCGATCGTGTACGGCAACAGCCTGCTGCACCCGCAATCGCGCGAGCTCTCGCAGGAGGACATCGACGGCGCCGTCATGCACACGCTGGAAACCAAGACGCTGCCGTCGCAGGCGGCGCGTGCGTACGACGCGATCCGCAACTCGGTCGTCCGCGTCCGCGAGTTCGAGCGCGCCGATGGCGATGGCGAGGATACGGAGAGCGGCGTCGGCACCGGCGTCGTGATCGTCGACAAGGGGATCATCCTCACCAACCTGCACGTCGTGTCGTCGGCGAAGCGCGTCGGCGTCGTATTCGCCGACGGCACCGAATCGGAGGCAACGATCATCTCGACTCAGCCGGAGAACGACCTCGCCGTGCTGCAGGCCAAGACCATCCCCGACGACCTTCCCGCGGCGACGCTGCGCTCGACGAGCGACCTGGCGCTGGGCGACGAGGTCGTCGCGGTGGGCTTTCCGTTCGGCATCGGTCCGTCGGTCACGTCGGGTGTCGTGTCGGGATTGCGGCGGGAATACCGCTCCCCCGAAGGCAAGCGCTTGCTCACCAATCTGATCCAGTTCGATGCCGCCGCCAATCCGGGAAGCTCCGGCGGCCCGCTCGTCACGATGGACGGCGAGGTCGTCGGCATCGTGACCGGTATCCTCAATCCCAACAATCAGCGTGTCTTCATCGGCATCGGCTTCGCGGTGCCGATCGAGAACGCCGCTGCAGCCGTGGGCATCTCGCCGTTCTAGGGCAAGAGACTTCGTTTCGTCGATCACGCAAGGAGCGTATGGAAAACCGGGACAACGCCGGCGCCGACATCGCGTCGCTGATGCAGCGCATTCTCTACGAAGTAAAGAAGGTGGTCGTCGGCCAGGACCACTTCCTGGAACGTGTACTGGTGGCGATCCTCGCGCAGGGCCACCTGCTCGTCGAAGGCGTGCCGGGCCTCGCGAAGACGCTCACGGTGAAGACGCTGGCGAAGGTGATCCGCGGCTCGTTCCGGCGGATCCAGTTCACGCCCGATCTCGTGCCGGCGGATCTCGTCGGTACGCGGATCTACAACCAGAAAACCGGCGATTTCGCGACATCGCTCGGTCCGGTCTTCACCCACCTGCTGCTGGCTGACGAAATCAATCGCGCACCGGCGAAGGTGCAAAGCGCGCTGCTCGAAGTGATGCAGGAATACCAGGTGACGATCGCCGGGCAGACGCACCTCGTGCCGACACCGTTCCTCGTGATGGCGACGCAGAATCCGATCGAGACCGAAGGCACGTACCCGTTGCCGGAGGCGCAGGTGGACCGCTTCATGATGAAGGTGCTGGTCGGCTACCCGAGCGAGGAGGAGGAATTCGTCATCGTCGAGCGCGTGACCGGCGTGCCGGCCGACGTCGCGACGGTGGCATCGACGGACCAGCTTGCCACGTTGCAGCGGCAATGCCGGACCGGCTACGTGGACCCGTCGCTGATCCAGTACGCGGTGCGCATGGTGTCGGCGACGCGGCAGCCCGACCGCTACGGCGTTGCCGACTTCGGGAAGTACGTGACGTTCGGCGCGAGCCCGCGCGCGTCGATCCACCTGATCGAGGGCGCACGCGCACTCGCGTTCCTGCGCGGCCGCGACTACGTGCTGCCCGACGACGTCAGCGATCTGGCGCCAGACGTGCTCCGCCATCGGCTCGTGCTGTCGTACGAGGCGCTGGCCGACGGCCTGACCCCCGACCAGCTCGTCCACAAGATCATGAAGCGCATTCCGCCGCCCGAAAAGCCGCTCGAGACGCATGTTCGGATCGCGTCGCAAGGCTGAGCCGCCCGCCCCGGCGAGCAACGTCGTCGCGCTGCCGCCGCGCAACGCGGAAAGCGTGCTGCGTCGGCTCGAGTGGACGGTGCTGCGGCGCCTCGACGGACTGCTGCACGGCGACTACAGGACGCTGTTCCGCGGCTTCGGGCTGGACTTGGCCGACCTGCGCGAATACCAGTATCACGACGACGTCCGGCACATCGACTGGAACGTGACGGCGCGGCTGCAGACACCGTACGTTCGCGAGTACAACGAGGATCGCGACGTCACGGCGTGGTTCCTGCTGGACGTCAGCCCATCGGTCGATTTCGGGTCGGGGGACGTGCGCAAGCGCAGCGTCTCGATCGACTTCGTCACCGTGCTCGCGCGAATCCTGACCCGGCACGGCAACCGCGTCGGCGCGGCACTCTACGGCGAGACGATGGACACCGTCGTTCCGGCGGGCAGCGGACGCCGCCATGTGCTGCACATCCTGCACCGGATGCTGCAGCGGCCGCAGCAAGCGCAGTCGACGCAGACGAACCTGAATGAATTCCTGCGCGCCGCGTTCCCGGCGATATCGCGGCGCTCGATCGTGTTCGTCGTCTCCGATTTCATCAGCACGGCGCCGTGGACCGACGCCATCGCCCAGCTCGCGCAGCGCCACGAAGTGCTGGCCGTGCGGCTGTACGATCCGCTCGAAAACGAGCTGCCCGATCTCGGCCTGCTGACGATGCAGGACGCGGAGACCGGCGAGCAGTTGTTCGTCGACACGCACGACCGCGGTTTCCGCAAGCGCTTCGTCAAGGCGGCCGAGAACCGCGAAGAAGCGTTGCGCACGGCATTCATGCACGCGGGCGTGGACGCGCTCGAGCTTTGCACCGATGATGACCTCGCCGACACGATCCTGAGATTCGCGGACTTGCGCAAGCGGCGCAGCCGCCTCAACGCGGGGGCCGTGTTGCCGCGGCCTTCCGGCGCGCCATGACGTTCCTCTGGCCCGAGCTCCTGTGGCTGCTGGTGCTCGTCCCCGTCATCGTGGGCGTGTACCTGCTGCTGCTGCGGCGCAAGCACCGGCTCGCCGTCCGTTACGCGAGCCTCGCGATGATCCGCGACGCGATTGGCGCGGGCGGTCGGCTGCGCCGCCACGTACCGCCGCTCCTGTTCCTGATCGCGCTGACGCTGATGCTCGTCGCGATTGCGCGCCCAGCCGCCGTCGTCACGCTGCCGTCGCAGCACGAGACGATCATCCTCGCAATGGACGTGTCGGGCAGCATGCGCGCCGTCGACGTCAAACCCAACCGGCTGACCGCATCGCAGGAAGCGGCGCGCGCTTTCATCGCCGACCAGCCGCACAACGTGCGCATCGGCATCGTGTCGTTCGCCGGCACCGCGGCCGTCGTGCAGCCGCCCACGGAGAATCGCGACGACCTGATGGCGGCGATCGACCGCTTCACGCTGCAGCGCGGTACCGCCGTCGGCAGCGGCATTCTGGTGTCGCTGAAAACGATCTTCCCCGACGTCGAATTCGACCTCGGCCGCTCCAACCCGAGGATGAACGCCAACGACGCCGGGCGCGGCAAGTCGCTCGGCCGCGCGAAAGCCGAGGAGAAGGCGAAAGAAAAAGACAAGGACGGCGACAAGACGACACCGCCCGGGTCGTACCAGTCGGCGGCGATCATCCTGCTGACCGACGGGCAGACGACGACCGGGCCCGACCCCGTCGAAGCGGCGAAGATGGCGGCCGATCGCGGCATACGCGTCTACACGGTGGGCATCGGCACCGTCTCCGGCGAGATCATCGGCGCCGAAGGCTGGTCGATGCGCGTGCGCCTCGACGAGGACGCGCTGAAGCAGATCGCGAACATCACGCGCGCCGACTACTTCTACGCGGGAACATCGACGGACCTCAAGAAGGTCTATCAGGGCATGAACGCGCGGATGATGCTGAAAAAGCAGCAGACCGAGATCACGGCGCTCTTCGTCGCAGCGGCGGCCATCATCGCGACCTTCGGCGCGGGGTTGTCGCTGATGTGGTTCAACCGATTGCTTTGAGGGCGAGATGAGCGATCTCAATGCGGCGCAGAACCGAGTGGTGTGGTTCGACATCCCGGTGGCCGATCTCGAGCGTGCGGCGGCGTTCTACCGCGGCGTGCTCGGCATCACCGTGCACATCGAGAAAACGCCGGGATTCTCGTTCGGCGTGCTCCAGCACGACGAAGGCAACGGCGGCTGCCTCGTGCCGAAGCCAGGCGAGATCACCGGCGACGGTGGTCTCCTCGTCTACCTGAACGCCAACGGCCGGCTGCGCGAAGCGCTGCGGCAGGTGGAGGCACGTGGCGGCAAGGTCGTCGAGCCGGCGCATGCGCTCGGACCGCACGGCTTTCGCGCGATCGTCATCGACAGCGAAGGCAACCGCGTGGCGCTGCACGCCGCGACGGACGCGTAGGCTCCCGCGCGCAATCCCGACGATCCGCTCGCCATCCTCGATGTCCCGCTACACGGCAAGCGTGCGCTGGACGCGCGGCGATGCGAAGTTCACCGACAACCGCTATAGCCGCCGCCACGCGTGGCACTTCGATGGTGGTGCTGCGGTTGCCGGGTCGTCGTCACCGCATTCGGTGCCGCTGCCGTATTCCGATGCGACAGCGGTGGACCCGGAGGAAGCATTCGTCGCCGCGATCTCGAGTTGCCACATGCTGTTCTTCCTGTCGATCGCGGCGAAGCATGGCCACCGCATCGACGACTACGTCGACGACGCCGAGGGTTTTCTCGAGACTGACGCCGCCGGGCTGATGTGGATGACGCGCGTCGTCCTGCATCCGCAGGTCGTGTGGAGCGGCGACACGCGGCCGTCGGTGGACGACATCTCGGCGATGCACAACGAGGCGCATCACCTCTGCTACATCGCCAATTCGGTCAAGGCGACGATCGACTGCGTGCCGCGTTGACACCGCGCGGCGCCTCGAGGGAGCGGCGATGGGCGTGACCGTACCCGCGACCGCGCGCATTGTCATCATCGGCGGCGGCATCATCGGCTGCAGCATCGCCTACCACCTCGCCAAGCGCGGCGTTCGCGATGTCGTGTTGCTCGAGCGACTGCAACTGACGCACGGCGCGACGTGGCACGCGGCCGGGCTCGTCGGACAGTTGCGCAGCAGCAGCAACCTGACGCGCCTGATGCGCTACGGCGCCGAGCTCTATGGCACGCTGGAAGCCGAAACCGGGCAGGCGACCGGCTGGCAGCGGTCGGGGAGCCTGCGGCTCGCGTCGTCGGCGGCGCGCTGGCAGGAACTGCGTCGCTCGGCAACGATGGCCAAGGGCTTCGACTTCCACGTCGACCTCGTTTCACCGACTGAGGCACGCGATCTCTTCCCACTGCTCGATCTCACCGGCGTCGTCGGTGCCGCCTGGATCGAAGGCGACGGCTACGCGGATCCGGCGAGCCTGACCGCGGCCTACGCGGCCGGCGCCCGCGACGGCGGCGCGTCGCTGCTCCAGCAGGTCCGCGTCACCGGCATCCGCACGCAGCGCCGCAGGGTCACTTCGGTCGTAACCGATGGCGGCGAGATCGCCACCGAGTGCGTGATCAACGCAGCAGGGATGTGGGGTGGCGAGATCGCGGCGATGGTCGGAACACGGGTGCCCGCGTGCGCGGTCGAGCACCAGTATTTGGTCACGGCGAAATCGGACCGGATCCCGGCCGGGCTGCCGTCGCTGCGCGACCCCGACGGCAACTTCTACCTGAAGCCCGAAACCGGCGCGTTCGCCGTCGGCGGCTGGGAGTCGAACACGCGACCGTGGGGCGCGAACGGAATACCCGTCGATTTCGGCCCCGAATTGCTGCAGCCCGATTTCGATCGGTTCGCGCCATTGGCCGAAGCCGCGGCGGCGCGCATCCCAATCGTCGGTGAACTGGGTATCCGACAGATGATCAACGGGCCGATCCCGATCACGCCCGACGGTGAGCCGGTGATCGGTCTGTCGCCCGAGCTTGACAACTTCTACCTGTGCTGCGGCTTCACCTCGGGCATCGCCGCCTCGGGCGGCGCCGGTTGGGTGATGGCGAACTGGATCGTCGACGGCGATCCCGGCCTCGACCTGTGGCCGTTCGACGTCCGCCGCTTCGGCGCGCCCCACTCGGTCAAGCAGTTCATGTACGAGCGCGCCGTCGAGAGCTACGGCCGCTACTACCATGTCGCATGGCCCAACCGCGAAGCGGATGCGGCACGCGGTTCGCGCCGCAGCCCTCTGCACGCCACGCTCGCGAGCGCCGGCGCTGTGTATGGCAACAAGTTCGGCTGGGAGCGGCCGAGCTGGTTTGCCGCCCCCGGCACAACACCGATCGAGGCGCCGTCGTTCGGGCGCGGACCGGCGTTCGATGCGATCGGTGCCGAGCACCGCGCCGTGCGCGAGCGCGTCGCACTGATCGACATGACGTCGTTCTCGAAATACGAGGTGCGCGGTACAGGCGCGCTCGCGCTGCTGCAGAACCTCGCCGTCAACGACGTCGATCGCCCCGTCGGCACGATCGTCTACACGCAGCTGTGCAACGAGCGCGGCGGCATCGAGGCGGACGTCACGATCACGCGGCTCGCCGACGATCGTTTCTACTTCGTCACCGGCAGCGCGCTCGGCGTGCGCGACCGCTCGACCATCGAGCGCCACCTGCCCGCGGACGCCAGCGTCGACATCGTCGAGCAGACGTCGGCGAAGGCCGTGCTCAATCTGTGCGGCCCCCGCGCCCGCGACGTGCTGGCTTCACTGACCGATGCGCCGCTCGACAACGCCAGTTTCCCGTACATGAGCGCGCGCGTGCTCGACGTCGCAAATGCGCCTGTGCTCGCGCTGCGCGTCACGTACCTGGGCGAGCTCGGCTACGAATTGCACGTGCCGACCGAATACGCGCTGCAACTGTACGAGCGTCTGTGGGCCGCCGGCGAGCGCCATGGCATCGCAAACGCCGGCTATCGGGTCATCAACAGCCTGCGCCTCGAGAAGCACTATCTCGTCTGGGGCTCCGATATCACCAGCGACTACAATTGCTACGAGGCGGGACTGGGCTTCTGCGTGGCGGCGAACAAGGGCGCGTTCCTCGCGCGCGCCGCACTCGCGGACGTCAAGGCGCGCGGTCCGCAGCGCAGGCTCGCGTGGTTCACCGCGGCGCCGGAGCTGGATCTGTTCGGTGGCGAGATCGTGTTGATTGGCGACCGGGTGGCGGGCCGCGTCACCAGTGCAGGCTACGGCTACACGGTGGGCCGCAACGTATTCTGCGCGTACGTCGCGGCCGACGAACCTGTCGCGAGCACGTATAGCATCGAGGTCATGGGCGAGCGTTACGCTGCGGTTCGCCACACGCGACCGTTGTACGATCCCGACCGCCGCGCGATCATGGCAGCCTGAAGCACCGAAACAGGCTGCTCGCCTGACGGTCGTGCCAATGGGGACCTCTTCACCATGCCGAATTCCGCTGTCACGCCAACCACCGAGCTCGACGCGCTCCTGACAACGCGCCACGAGGGGCACGGCTTGCCGCGTGCGTTCTATCACGATGCCCCGCTGTACGACGCGGAGATCCGGACGATCTGGCAGGGCGGTTGGCTGTTCGCCGGATTCGAGATCGAGATCCCGCAGCCAGGCGATTTCCTGACGCTGGCAGTCGACGGTTCGTCGGTACTGGTGATCCGCGACGACGCGGGCAGCGTGCGCGCGTTCCACAACGTGTGCCGCCATCGCGGGTCGCAACTGTGCCGCAATGAGTCAGGGCACGTGCGCGCCATTGTGTGCCCGTATCACAGCTGGACGTATTCCCGGCAGGGGGCACTCGTCGCATGCGCCGGCATGCACGATGGCATCGACAAGGCGGAGCTCGGTCTCAAGCCCGTTCACGTCGGCGTGACAGCGGGCCTCATCTACGTGTCGCTGGCCGCCGCGCCGCCGGCATTCGACGGCTTGCGCGAGCGCTTCGGCGCGACGGCCAAGCCGCAGGGATTCGATCGGGCGCGAATCGCCAAGATCGTCGACTACGAAGTCGAGGCGAACTGGAAGCTCGTGTGGGAGAACAACCGCGAATGCTTCCACTGCGTGGCGTGCCACCCGCAGTACGTCAAGGCGAACTTCGACGCCTATGAGGAAGCGTTCGCAACCGAGGCGGCCCGGCAGAAGATGGCGGCCGCTGTCGCGCGCGCGGAAGCCAAGTGGGCGGCGCAGGGCATCTCGATCACGCATGCGAAGGGCGGCCTGGCGCCGTTTCCCGATCCGGTTCGCAACGTGTGGTACGCGGCGGATCGCACGGTGATGGTCGACGGCTTCGACACCGAGTCGATGGACGGCCGCCGCGTCGCGCCGCTGATGGGCGACTATCGCGATGCCGACGTCGGCGTGCTGCGGATGCGCAGCATGCCCAATTTCTGGCTGCACGGAAGCTGCGACCACGCCGTTGCCGCGCGCCTGCTCCCGGCCGGACCGCGCAAGACGAGCGTGCGCGCCTACTGGCTGGTCGACCGCAATGCCCGCGAAGGCGACGATTACCAACTCGAGCGGCTGCTGCCGTTCTGGGACCTGACCAATACGCAGGATTGGGAAATCTGCAAATGGCAGCAGAAGGGCGTCGACTCGATCGGTTACGAGCCGGGCCCGCTGTCGCAGCGCAAGGAATACAACGTCGACGCGTTCATTCGCTGGTATCTCTCGCAAATGCGCGGCGGCAGCGAACGCGGCAACGCCGCAAGTCCGCTGACGCGCGTCGCGTGACATCGGCGGCCGGCCTTCCCCGTCAGCGCATCAGCGATACGTGGCGGCGTCCGCTCGCCCGCAGCACGACGCGGAACAGCAGCAGCGCCAGGGCAACGACCAGCATGATGCAGACGGAAAACGCTGCAGCCTGGTTCACGTTGCCCGCATCGTCGAGCAGCAGCACCGACACCGCCGCCACCTGCGTCGCAGGTGTGACCAGGAATATCACCGCCGACAGCGTGACCATGCTGCGCACGAAGTAGAACACGCCGACGCTGACGATCGACGGCGCGATGATCGGCAGGACCACCGACCACAGCGTCCGCAGGAAGCCCGCGCCGAGCGACGTCGACGCCTCGTCGAACACGCGGCTGATCTGGTTGACGCTCGTCGTCGCAATCAGGAAGCCTTGCGCGTGATAGTGGTACACGTTGCAAAGCGCAAGGATCAAGAGCGTCCCGTACAGGAACTCCAGCGGATTCGCCGGATTGTTGAACACGAGGATGTAGCCGAGGCCGAGCACCATTCCCGGCACGGCTGCCGGCAGGATCGACAGGAAATACAACGCCTGGCCAGCGGCGTTGCGCAGCCTCCGCGTGACACACGCACCGGCGATCGTTACGACGACGCCGATGGCCGCCGCCATCAGCGAGACCGCGATGCTGGTCCACAGCGGCTGCAGGCCGTTCTGCACTTCGAACCGGTAATGGCGCAGGCTGACGTGCATGTTGTACGGCCACAGGGTCACGAAACTCGCAACGACGACGACCAGCACGATGGCCGCGATCATCGCGCAGATCGCCAGTGCAAACGTCAAGCCGATGCGGTCGCGCCAGGGTTGTTGCACGATCAGGAGCGGTTGCGAGCGCTCGGAAATCGTGGCGTGGTGACGCCGCATGATCCACTTCTCGGCGACCACCGCGAGCGCGGCCGGCACCAGCAGCATGACGCCGATCACCGCACCCATCTGGAAATTACCCTGTCCCGAAACCTGGTTGTAGATCTCGGTCGCGAGCACGTTGTAGTCGCCGCCAATCACCATCGGGTTGCCGAAGTCGGTGATCACGATCGTGAACACGACGAACGTCGCGGACAGGATGCCGTATTTCGTCGATGGAAGCGTGATGTCGCGAAAGATCCGCGCACTGGTTGCACCGAGCACCTGCGCGGATTCGTACAGCCGGGCGTCGGCCACGGCCAGCGCTGCGGACAGGATCAGGTAGGCGTGAGGCAGGCTGTAGAACACGTCGGCAATGACGATGCCCCAGAAGCCGTAGATGTCGATCGACAGCCCGAACGTGCGGTTGATAAGGCCGTTGCGCCCGAACAGAAACACGATGCCGAGCGCCTGCACGAGCGAGGGCGCGAACAGCGGCATCAGCGCGATCGAGCCGAGCGCGCTCTTGAACGGCATCGCCGTCCTGCGCATCGCATAGGCGAACGCATAGGCCAGCAGCACCGTGATCGTCGTCGTCGTCGCGGCAACCGCGAGGCTGTTGCCGACGACGCGGCTGAACTTCGGGCTGTTGACGTAGCGGATGTAATTGCCGAGCCCGATGCCCTCCGGCGTCACGAAGCTCATCTTCAGGATCTCGAACAGCGGCGCCACGACGAACACGACGAGTGGCAGCATCACGGCGATCGCCAGCCCAACGACGGCGATTCGATCCGAATCGAGGCTCGCGGCGCGCGCCGGCGCCGCAGCGGCGTGATCCGTCACCGCGTCGCGTCCTGCAGCCGGTGGATGGCAGCGGCAGGAATTCGCACGGCAAGCGTCGCGCCCACGACGAGGTCGGTGCGCCGTCCGCGCAATTCCAGCATCAGCTTCCGGTCGTCGACCTTCAGCGTGATACGCGTGAAGCTGCCGAGAAATACGCACTTCTCGATGCGCCCGAGCAGCGCGTCGGACTGCGCGCCGTTGGCATCGATCAACTCGATGTGCTCGGGCCGGATGCCCACGTACGGATCCGCCTCCGCTTGACGCTCGGCCGGCGGAATCCGGGCCACTGATTGCCGGACGAGATTCATCCGGCCGATGAACTCGGCGACGAAGCGACTGACGGGTCGATCGTAGAGGTCGATGGCATCGCCGACCTGCTCGATCACGCCGGCATTCATCACGACGATGCGGTCGGCCATTTCCATCGCTTCGTGCTGGTCATGGGTGACCATCACCGTCGTCACGCGCAAAGCCGTCTGCAGATCCTTGATCTCGGCGCGCAACTCGTCGCGCACCTTGGCGTCGAGCGCCGACAGCGGCTCGTCGAGCAGGAGCACCGTCGGCTTCGGCGCCAGCGCGCGCGCCAATGCGACGCGCTGCTGCTGTCCGCCGGACAGTTGATGCGGATACTTCGCGGCCTGGTCGCGCAGGTGCACGAGCGCCAGCACCTCGTCGATCCGCGGCGCGATCGCTTCCTTCGGCCATTTGCGGCACTCGAGGCCATAGCCGATGTTCCGCGCAACCGACATGTTGGGGAACAGCGAATACGACTGGAAGACGATACCGAAATTGCGCAACCGCGCCGGAACACCCAGAAGGCTTGCGCCGTTCTGCAGCACTTCGCCGGCGTCGGGTGACTCGAGGCCGGCGATCACGCGCAGCAGCGTCGTCTTGCCGCAGCCGGAGGGTCCGAGAAAGCAGACGAACTCGCCTTCGCCAATCGCGAGCGTGACGTCATTCAGCGCCGGGACAGCGCCGAACCGCTTGCTGATATTGCGCAGCGTGAGGAACACGAAGGGGCCCGTTGTGGTGGCCGGGCGGCGGCGCCGACCGGTCGATCCGCCGAGTCTAGGGCCCCGGCGGGGGATCCGGCAATCGCGCGCGCGTCAGCCGGATCCGGTGCGCAGGATTAGCGCTCGATCTTCTGCTTCCACTCGGCAATGATGCGATCCTTGTTCTTCGACGAAGCGGAGAAGTCCATTTTGTACAGCACGGTCGAAACGTCCGCCGGCAGGCCCGCCTTCAGCACGGCGTCGGGTGCCTTGGCGCCCGGCACCGACGACATTTCCGAACGCTCGCCGTAGAGCTTTGCCGCGTCGAGTGTCAGCAGCCAGTCGAGGAACTGCTTCGCGTCGTCCTTGTTCTTCGCCGTCTTCATCAGCGCGTTGACCTCGGTTTCGAATCCGGCGCCCTCGCTCGGGATCACGAGCTTGATCGGATAGCCCTCCATGATCTGCTTGACGCCGCTGAACGCAAACGACACGCCGATCGCATACTCGCCGGTGGCCGCGGCCTTGCACGGACGCGAGCCGGACTTGATGTATTGCGCGATGTTCTTGTCGAGGTCCTTCAGGTATTGCCAGCCCTTCTCCTCGCCTTTCATCTGCAGCAGGCTCACCACCTGCGCGTAACCGGTGCCGGAACTCGCCGCATTGGGCATGACGATCTGCCCCTTGTAGACCGGGTTCAGCAAGTCCTGCCACGACGTGGGCATCGGCAGGTTGTTCTTTTTCAGCACTTCGGTGTTCACGCAGAATCCGGCGAAATAGCCGGTTGTCGCGAACCAGCGCCCATCGGGATCCTTGAACTGCGCGTTGACCTTCTCGATCCCGGCGGGCTTGTACGGCTCGGCCATCTCGAGAAAGCGCGGGTCGACCATCTGCGTGACCGCCCAACCCCAGATGACGTCATGGCGCGGATTGCTCTTTTCGGCGAGCATCCGCGCGGCGAGATCGCCGGTGGACAGGCGCAGCACGTTCACCTTGATGCCGGGCTTCGCTTTGGCGAACGCATCGAGGTAGACCTTTACGTCGTCTTCCTCGAGCGACGTATACGCGGTGATCTCGCCCGCCTGAGCCGCGAAGCCGAGCGATGCCAGTGCAATCGCAGCCAGGCGTCCGATTCGTTGCATCCATGTCGTCATGGGGCGGCTCCGTTGGTTGTATCGAAGCGCATCCGGGGTGGCGATGATTCCGCCCCGGGTGCGCGCTACGCATTCGATACACAGACTTTAAAAAACCACGATAGCACGGGCGTATGGGGTTCACAAGCCCGTATGTTGTGTTCACCAAATAGGCTCTTTCTGGCAACCCGCTCATGCCTTCGCGACCGTGACCTGCACGCCGGCCAACCTAAGGCTCGCGGCGAGCTTTTTCGGCGGCGCGGCTTCGGAGACCAGCGTGTCGATGTCCGCAAGCTCGCAGATCCGCTCGAAATGCATCCGGTCGTATTTCGAGCTGTCGAGCAGCAGGATCGTCCGGTCCGCCCGCTGCATCATCGCGCGCTTGACCGAGCAGCCCATCGAGTCGGCGTCCGTGACGCCGTCGTGACCGAGGCCACCCGCACCGATGAAGGCCTTGTCGGCCTTGAACTTCGCGACGAACTCGATGGTGTCAGTGCCGAACGTGCCGACCTCGCGCGCGATGTAGTCGCCCGGACAGAGAATGACGCGGCAATGCGCGTTCGTCGACAGCGCGTGCGCCACCGGCAGGCAGTTCGTCAAGACGGTCAGATGAAGGTTGCGCGCCGCCAGCACGTTGGCGAACACGCTGGTCGTCGACCCGCAATCGATCATCAGCGCGTCGCCGGACTCGACCATCCGCGCGGCGGCGCTCGCGATCACGCCGCGCTCTGCCGCCCGGGCGCGGTTGCGGATGCCGATACCCGGCTCGTCGATCAGCGAGCGGCTGGCGCCGCCGCCGTACGTGCGCTTCAGCGCCCCGGCGGCTGCCAGTTCGTCGAGATCGCGCCGCGCAGTCTCGGTCGTCACGTCGAACACCTTGGCGAGCGTGGCGATGCGAACCGTGCCTTCGCGACGCAGCAGCGCAAGCAGCTGCGCCTGACGCTCTTGCTGGCCAAGGCGCTGTCTGCGCCGGCTCATGCCGCCAGCGCCCCGTTCACCGTATCGCGGCGCTCCGAGTCGCCGGCGAGGTCGAGAAACGTGTAGCGATCACGCAGGAAGCGGGCATCGTGCACCGCCGTCGCGTAGAAGCCGGTGGTCAATCCGATGTCGGCCGGCGTCACCGCGCAGTTCGCGCGCCGCAACACGTCGCGAATTCGCTCCGACGGAATCATCGCGCGGCGCACGCTTGCACAAATCTCGTCCCAGTGGTCGTCGAGGTGCCGCTGGAGGCGCATCTGCCCTTCATCCGTCAGCCGCTTCACCGCGAACTCGCGCCAGCACGACTCGCCGACGTCGTCGCCGAACCGCCGCCGCAGCTCGGCCTGACCGACGGCGTCGGGAGAAAGCCGCGGCGGTCCCGCTGCGAGCACCGACTCCTGGATTCGCGCCATCGTCAGCGTCGCGACGCCAACCTGCTCGCCGTGGAAATAGGCGGCGCGATCCGCCGGAGCCCGCATGTCGATGTAATGGCTGATCAGGTGCTCGCCCTGGCTGGCCGGATAGCTGCCGTCGCAGATCGTCATGCCGAGCCCTGAAAGCACCAGCGTGCGCGCCAGCGAACGCATCGCATCCGGATCGTTGCGCAGCAGCGCTTCGGGATCGTTCAGCAACGCGGGCTCGTCGTCGGCCAGCAGCACGAACGGCGCGCGCCGGTAAGGCGTTTCGAACAAGTGGTGCGAAAGAAGCCAGTCGGCCTGTGCTGTCGAGCGGCACAGCGAGTCGCCAAGGCCGGCGCGAATCATCCGCGCGGGCGCTGCAGCCAGCACGGTGAGGTCCATGAACACGCCGACCGGTGCCGCCGCCGCCAGCGACTTCTTGTGCCCCTCGACGGTGATCGCCGCGTTCTTCGACGTATAGCCGTTCATCGACGGTGCCGTTGCGAACACCGCGTACGGCTTGCCGTCCTGCGCGGCAGCGTATTTGCAGAGGTCGTTGATCGTTCCTGACCCCACGGCCACCAGCGCGTCGGCGCCCGCACACGCCTGCCGCAGCCGTTCGACTGTCGATGCGTCCGCGTGCGGTGTTCCGTCCAGCACCACCGCCTCGACCGTTGTTGCACGCGCGAGCGCGCGCTCGACACGGGCGCCGAGGACATCGCGCGTCGTCGCATCGCTGACTACGGCGAGTCGTCGCCCGAGCCCAAGTGGCGCGACAAGATCGGCTTCGCGGCCGGCGAGACTGCGTTCAATCGCAACGGCGAGCGGCGGTATCCGGATCGGGGCGCTGCCATCGGGATCGCGCCACTCGCCACGCAGCAGCGGGGCGAGCACATCGAGCGGCGTCACCGCGCTCGTCATCCGACCCGTTCGTAGCGCCGGCCGTCATTCACCGGTAAACGATCACCTGGGGGCGAGCGCGCAAGGACCGCAGTGCTCATGCGGCCAGGCTGGACGCCTTGTCGCAGGCCTCGATGATGTCGAGGATCTGGCCCCGGAACGACCCCTTCGCCGGCGAGAACGAACCGTCGAGCGCCGCCGATCCGATCGTGAACGCGTCGGCGCCCGCTTCGGCGAGCGCGCGGATCTGCCCGCCGGATTTCACGCTGCCTGCGACGATCAGCCGCCCCCCGGCGAGCGCGCCGCGCGCCGCGCGCACGAGGTCGAGCGGATCGGCTTGCGTCGCCCGGTAGGCGAGCAGATCGACGCCACCGCAGCCCATCGCCCTCGCCGTTGCGCAATGCTCGGCGACCAGCGCCGCGGATCCTTCGAGTTGCGTCGGGTGGCCGATCGGCCGGCCGGGGAACGGAAAGTAGCCCGACAGGTCACCGAGAATGCGCTGGGCCGCGGGCAGGTCGGTGCCGCCGAGGATCCGGTCGACGCCGAGCGCCAAGCCTGTCTCCAGCGAGCGGATCATCGCTTCGGGTGTTGTACTTACAACCTCGAGGTAGCAGGTGCCGCCCCGCTGCCGAATCATCGCCACGAGCTCGCGCATCGTCGCGGCCGGCACACCGACGTCCTTGAAGCCGACGTGAGTCACGCCGAGCTCGCAGACCTGGTCGACGAGGCAGCCGGCGTCCTCGACCGTCCGGTCGTTGCGGGTCAGCATGAAGATGAAGTCCATCGCGCGCTCGGTCGCTGCCGGGTTGTCCCCGGCCGCATATATGTTGGCAATCTAACATAAATGTTGGCAAGGGCACTAACTGCGGAATGAAGCAAGTGCCGCCTACGTGCGGACGAGCTTGCGATGCGCCTGCACGCTCATCAGGATGCCGAGGCCGATGAACAGGGAGATCATCGCCGTGCCGCCGTACGACACGAGCGGCAGCGGCACGCCGACGACGGGGAGCAGTCCACTCACCATCGCCATGTTGACGAACGCGTACGTGAAGAACATCAGCGTGATCGCGCCGGCGATGAGCCGCGCGAACATCGTCGAGGCGTTCGCCGTGATCACCATCGCCCGGCCAATCAGCAGCAGGTAGAGCACGAGCAGGATCGCGTTGCCGATCAGCCCGAATTCCTCGCCGAACACGGCGAAGATGAAATCGGTGTGGCGCTCCGGCAGGAAGTCGAGGTGCGTCTGTGTGCCGTTCAGCCAGCCCTTGCCGACGATGCCACCGGAGCCGAGCGCGATCGACGCCTGCGTCGAGTGATAGCCGGCACCGAGCGGATCGCGACTCGGATCGAGGAACGTCAGGATCCGCTCACGCTGATAGTCGTGCAGTTGCGCCCATACGGCAGGGCCGACCGCCGCGGCGAACGCGAACAATCCGACGATGACCTTCCACGACAGCCCGGCGAGGAACAGCACGTAGAAGCCCGACGCGCCGATCAATAGCGCCGTGCCGAGATCGGGCTGCCGCTTGATCAGATACACCGGCACGACGATCAGCAGCGCGGCGATCGCGAAATCGCGCCACGCGATCCGTCCCTCGAACTTCTGGAAGTACCACGCGAGCATCAGCGGCAGCGCGATCTTCATCAACTCCGATGGCTGAAACCGCGCGACGCCGAGGTTCAACCAGCGGCGCGAACCGTTGACGACGATGCCGAACATCGCCACCCCGACGAGCATCGCCACGGCGAGCGCATACAGCGGGACGGCCGCGCGCGCCAGCGTTTGCGGCGCGACGTTGGCGAACAGCCACATCAGCGTTATGGCGAACGACAGGCTGAGCGCCTGGCTCGTCACGCGCGTGACGCTCTGGTCCGCCGCGGAAAACAGCGTGACGAGGCCCACGCCGACGATCGCGAGCGCGCAACCGAACAGCATCGAATCGATGCGGCGGGTGAGCACTTCCCAGGCGCGCTGGAAGAATCCCATCAATGCTCCGATCGATGCGCCACGCGCAAAACGCCGCTCACGTCAGTCGCTTTCGTCGTCGCCGCCGGGCACCACGACCTGAGCCGCACCCGGCTCGGTGCTGCCGAGCAGGTAACGGTCGATTACCTTGCGGGCGATCGGCGCCGCTGCCTGCGCGCCGAAGCCGCCGTTCTCGACCAGCACGGCGAGCGCAATCTGCGGATGGTCGGCCGGCGCGTACGCCATGAACCACGCGTGGTCGCGCAATCGCTCGTCGATGCGATGCTCGGAATATTTCTCGCCCTTCAGCGAGAACACCTGCGCAGTGCCCGTCTTGCCACCGCTCACGTATTGCGCGCCCTTGAACGCGGCGGCGCTCGTCCCTTCCTTGTTCACACCGACGAGCGCGTTGCGGATGATCGCGAGGTGCTCGGGCTTGACGTTGAGCCGGGACGCAGGATCGCGCGCGATGTCGCGCACTTCACCGGTCTTCACGTTCTGCACCGTCTTCACCAGATGCGGCGTAAAGCCGACGCCGTCGGCGGCGATCATCGCGATCGCGTGCGCAAGCTGGATCGGCGTGAACGCGTTGTACCCTTGGCCGATGCCCGCCGAGATCGAATCGCCCAGGTACCACTTGCGATGCTCCTCGCGGAAATTCTTGCCGGCGAAGCGCTGCCGCTTCCATTCGCGCGATGGCAACGTGCCGTTGAGCTCGCCTTCGATGTCGATGCCGGTCTTCTGGCCGAAGCCAAGCGCCCCAAGGAAGCGCGCCGTATCGTCGATGTCGGTATCGTTCGCCAGCATGTAGTAATACGTGTCGCACGACACGACGATCGACTTGTACATGTCGACCATGCCGTGTCCGCCGGGCTTGTCGTCGCGGAAGCGGTGTGCCTGACCGGGGATCTGGAAGAAGCCGGGGTCGTGGATCGTCTGGCCGGGCGTGCGGCGGCCCGACGTCAGTGCCGACAGCGCAAGGAACGGCTTGATCGTCGAGCCCGGCGGATACGCGCCGCGCAGCGGCCGGTTGAGCAGCGGCTTGTCCGGCGATTCGTTCAACTCCTGCCAGTTCGCAGCATCGATGCCGTCGACGAACAGGTTCGGATCGAAGCCCGGTTTGGACACGAACGCCAGCACGTCTCCGGACGCGGGATCGATCGCGACGAGCGCGCCGCGGCGATCGCCGAACGCTGCTTCGGCTACCTGTTGCAGCGCGATGTCGAGCGACAGCGTCAGGTTGCTGCCCGCGATGGGTGGCTGCCGCTTCAGCGTGCGGACGGCGCGCCCGCCTGAATCCACCTCGACGTCCTCGACGCCCGTCGTCCCGTGCAGCTCGCGCTCGTACGACAGCTCGATGCCGACCTTTCCGATGTAGTCGGAGCCCTTGTAGTTGGCGGTCTCCTCCCAGCCGGCGATGCGCTCGTTGTCCTTGTCGTTGATGCGGCTGATGTACCCGACGACATGCGAAGCGACTTCGCCGAACGGGTAGTTGCGGAACAGCCGAGCCTTGATGTCGACGCCGGGAAAGCGATAGCGATTTACTGCGAACCGCGCTACCTCGTCGTCGGTCAGCCGCGTGCGGATCGGCAGGCTTTCGAAATTCTTCGCTTCCTCGAGTTGCTTGCGGAAGCGCTTGCGGTCGCGCGGCTGGATGTCGACGATGCCGGCGAGCCGGTCGATCGTCTCGTCCAGGTCCTTGACGCGCGACGGCGTGATCTCGAGCGTGTACGCCGAATAGCTTTGCGCGAGCACCACGCCGTTGCGGTCGGTGATGACGCCGCGATTGGGAACGATCGGCACGATCGCGATCCGGTTCGTCTCCGCCAGCGTCTCGAAATGTGCGTGCTGGACGACCTGCAGGTAGAAGAAGCGGCCGAACAGCCCGCAGAACGCGACGAACACGAGAAATGCCACGAGCGACAGCCGGCGGCGGAACAGGAACAGCTCGCGCTCCGGATTGCGCAGTTCGGATGCGCCGAAGCTCGTGCTGGGGCGTGAGAAACCGCCGCGCTTCGACGTGAACAGCAGGCGGCCGATGCTCACGCCTTCAACTCCGCGTTCGCGACCGCGACGGGCGCTGCGGCGTTTGCAGCAGCACCGACACGACCGGCCACAGCAGCGCGCCGACCAGCGGCGGCACGAGGTATTGCCACGTCGGCAGCGGTGCGCCGCCGACGAAGCGGACGAGCAGCACGATCAGCGCGCACAACACGAGCAGCGCGGCCACCTGCACCGCCTGCTGCCACAACGGAAAGCGCAGCACGCGCCGGCGGAAGTATTCGGCGCCGTACGCGAGCACCGCGTACGCGAGCGCGTGCTGGCCGAACACCGTTGCGTCGCCAACGTCCATCAACAGGCCGACGACCCACGCGGTGCCGACACCGACGTAACGCGGCTGCTGGATGCACCAGTACAGCACGACGAGTGCGAGGAAGTCGGGGCGCAGCGCCAGGACGGTGCCGCTGACGGGGACGAGGTTCGCGAGCAGACCCACGAGCAGCGACAGCAGGATGAACCACGGCTTGGCCGGCCGCAGGATCTCGTCCGGCGACGCGGGACCGAAGGAGCCGACGCTGGGGAGCACCCTCATTGACCGGTCCTCATCGCTTTGGAGTTCCGATCCAGAGACTGGCAACACCCGCCCCGCGCCCTCAATGGACCGACCGATGTTTGTGCACGCCGGGGCGTCAGGCGCCAACCGCGCGCTCGGTCGGGCCCTGCGGTCCTGGGCTTCGCCCCTCGCGCGCAGTCGTTCCTCATCGCCGGCCCTTCCTGCCGCCCTTTTTCGCGGTATCGGCCTCGCCGGGCTCCTCGGGCCGCGGCGGCATCGCCGTCGACTGCGACAGCACGAGCAGGAATTCGCTGTGGTCGATGCCGGCCAGCGGCTTGCAGACGATCCGCGCGAACATCTGTCCCGCGTCCTT
>Ga0207701_10000988_pt1 | contig 30143 bp, 31 predicted proteins | sample KBSSwiSSwithPhiX_FD_184294 | JGI IMG/M metagenome (GOLD analysis project Ga0207701, IMG submission 184294) | Switchgrass rhizosphere bulk soil microbial communities from Kellogg Biological Station, Michigan, USA, with PhiX - S5 (SPAdes) (version 2) | ecosystem: Environmental > Terrestrial >... | reverse complement strand
GACGGCGCGAGCAGCGAGGCCCGAAGGGCGGCGAGCAAGTGCGAGTCGACGTCGGAGCGCGACACTGGTCGCCCCGCCAAGCGAGATAGTCCAATGAGCGCGCGCGCGACGCCAACCGCCGCACCTACACCGCTCGCGTATTTCGCCGCGCAGACGATCAAGGCGTTCAATACCAACAAGACTTCGTGGATCGGGCTCCTCGTCTTTCTCGTCGTCGTAGCACTCGCCTTGGCGGCGCCGTGGCTCGCGCCCTACGATCCCAACGACCAGAACATCATGGAGAAGCTGCGGCCGCCGAGCGCCGAGCACTGGCTCGGCACCGACAGCTTCGGTCGCGACACACTGTCGCGCATTCTCTACGGCGCGCGCATCTCGCTCGTCATCGGCGTGGCCTCGACGCTGCTCGCGATGCTGATCGGGTCCGCGATCGGCATGTTCGCGGGCTGGCACGGCGGACGCATCGACACCGTCACCATGCAGGCGATGGACGTGCTGCTCGCCTTTCCGTCGCTGATCCTGGGCTTGATCCTGGTGGCGATGCTCGGCCCGTCGATGCACAACATCATCATCGCCATCGCGCTGACGTCGATCCCGCCGTTCGCGCGCATCGCCCGCGCGCCGACGATCGCGATCAAGGAGCGCGAGTTCGTCATGGCCGGGCGCGCGCTCGGGTTCTCCGACACGCGCATCGTCGCCGGCCACATCCTGCCGAACATCCTGCCCGAGATCCTGGTGATGGGATCGCTGTGGCTCGCCAACGCCATCCGGACCGAAGCTTCGCTCGCGTTCGTCGGGTTGGGCGTGAAGCCTCCGACCGCGACCTGGGGCGGCATGATCCGCGAAGGCTTCGAAAACATTCTCGACAGCTACACGCTCGCGCTGGTGCCGAGCATCTCGATCCTGGTCGTGATCTTCGCGCTCAATTTGCTGGGCGACGGCCTGCGCGACGCCATCGATCCCAAGCTCAAGGGAGAGACTTGAGTACGCCCGTCCTCGCTGTCCGCAACCTCACGACGGCGTTTCGCGTCGACGGCGTGTGGACATCCGTCGTGAAGAACGTCTCGTTCGAGATAGCGCCGCGCGAGACGGTCGCGATCGTCGGCGAATCGGGCTCCGGCAAGAGCGTAACGGCGCTGTCGATCATGCGTCTCCTGCCCGCCGCGAACAGCCGCGTCGAGGGCGAAGTGCTGCTGGAGGGTCGCGATCTCTTGCGCCTGCGCGAAGGCGAGATGCGCAAAGTGCGCGGCAACCGCATTTCGATGATCTTCCAGGAGCCGATGACGAGCCTCAACCCGGTGCTCACGCTCGGCTTCCAGATCGCGGAAGCGCTCGTCTACCATCGCTCTCTCGACCGTGCGCAGGCGCAGGCCGAGACGCTGCGCATCCTCGAGCGCGTCCGCATTCCTTCCGCGCGGTCGCGCCTGAACGAATATCCGCACCGGCTCTCGGGCGGCATGCGCCAGCGCGTGATGATCGCGATGGCGCTCGCCTGCAAGCCGCAGCTCCTGATCGCCGACGAGCCGACGACCGCGCTCGACGTCACCATCCAGGCCGAGATCCTCGAGCTCATCAAGCTCCTGCAGGAAGAGGAAGGCATGTCGGTGATGTTCATCACGCACGACATGGGCGTGGTTGCGGAGATCGCCGATCGGACGGTGGTCATGCTGCGCGGCGACGCCGTCGAGGAGGCGCCCACGGCGCAGCTGTTCGCCTCGCCGCGCGAGCCCTATACTCGCGCCCTGCTTGCGGCGGTTCCTCGCCTGGGCTCGATGAAGGGCCGGCCCGACCCGCAGCACTTCCCCATCGTCGATCCCGTGACGGGTGAGCGCGAGAATCCTCCCGACGCGCCGTCGACGGTGAGCGAGGCTCCGATCCTCGAAGTCGCGAACCTCGTGACGCGCTTCGACATTCGCACGGGCGTCTTCGGAGCCGTGAGCGCGCGCGTGTTCGCCGTCGAGAACGTCTCGTTTTCCTTGCGTGCCGGCGAGACGCTCGCGCTCGTGGGGGAAAGCGGCTGCGGCAAGTCGACGACCGCGCGCTCGGTGCTGCGGCTGGTCGAGCCGTCGGCCGGCACGGTGCTGTTCGAAGGACAGGACGTCCGCGCGCTCGACAACCGCGGATTGCGCGCTGCGCGCACGCGCATGCAGATGATCTTCCAGGATCCGTTCGCGAGCCTCAACCCGCGCAAAACGGTCGGCAGCGCGATTGCCGAGCCGATGATCGTGCACGGTCTCCACGATCGCGACGGCGCGCGTGAGCGCGTGCGTGAGCTCCTCCGGAAAGTCGGGCTTCCTGCCGACATGGCGAGCCGCTTTCCGCACGAGTTCTCGGGCGGCCAGCGACAGCGACTGTGCATCGCTCGCGCACTGGCGCTCGCGCCGAGGCTCCTGGTCGCCGACGAGGCCGTGTCGGCGCTGGACGTTTCGATCAAGGCGCAGGTCATCAACCTCCTGATGGACCTGCAGGCGGAGATGGGACTCGCGTATCTCTTCATTTCGCACGACATCGCCGTAGTCGAGCGCGTGAGTCACCGCGTCGCGGTGATGTATCTGGGCGAGATCGTCGAGATCGGGCCGCGCGCGGCGATCATCGAGAATCCGCAACATCCCTACACGAAGCGCCTCATGGCCGCAGTCCCGATACCGGACGCAGACCGCCGGAAGGTACGACGCGGATTGTCGACCACCGAGATCCCAAGTCCCGTGCACGAACCGGACTACGCGGCACCGCCGCGCCTCTATCGCGAGGTGGGGCCGGGACACGTCGTGCAGGCGTTCGAGTAGACCTTAGCTATCGACCTGGATGGGCTTCGCGGCGCCTCGCAGCGCGACGATGCCGCTCAGCACGATGAGCGTCAATCCGAAAACGCTTGCGGTCGACAACGTGTCGCCCCACAGCAGGACGCCGTAGATCGCCGCGAACGCCACGGTGCTGTACTGCAGGCTCGCGAGCAACGTCGTCGGTCCACTGCGAAACGCGCGCGTCAGGCCGACCTGCGCGCCTAGCCCGACGACGCCCAACGCTCCGAGCGCGAGGATCGTCTCCATGTCGTAGTGCGACGGCGGGCTGAACGGGATCAGCGCCGCAGCGACGACGTTCGCCGAGATCGAGTACCACAGGACGATGCGCGACGTCGACTCTCCAGCGTCGCCGAGCTTGCGCAGCAATGTGTAGGCGAGCCCGGCGAGGATGCCGGAGCAAAGTCCGGCCGCAAAGGCGAGCGTCTGTCCGGATTGCACGGTCGGGCGCAACAGGACGACGACGCCTACGAATCCACCGATCATCGCGAACGCCATCGACGGCGTGACGCGGCTGCGCATGACGACGACGATGTACGCGAGCATGAACAGCGGCGTCGTGTACTCGAGCGTCGTCGCCGTTGCCAGGGGCAAGTGGGACACCGCGTAGAACGACACGAACGTGCCGCCGATGCCGACGCAACAGCGAAGCACCAGCAGCTTCCCGTTACGAGTCGTAATGGCATGGCCGCGAATGCGTGCCAGGACGAAGAGACCCACTGCAGCCGGCAGCGTGCGAAAGAACACGATCTCCGGAAGAGAGACCCCCGCCGCCGCCACCTTGACGAGCGCACTCATGGTGGCGAACATCAGTGAAGCGAACAGGATCCATGCGACGGACGCGCGAAAATGCAATCGAGGCTCGCGCGTCAGCGATTCGGAAGCTTCACTTCCCTTTGCCGCAACGAGCTCTGGATCAGGATCATGTCCGTCGAGTCGAGCGGACGATCCGACGCATTGGGCGTCACGCAGGTGAAGCTTCCTGCGTCGTTGGGGTCACCCGAACCCTTGTAGCGCGCTTCGGCAGGATAGGCGCACACGGGGCGCTGCCGCAGGGCCTTGCCGTTGGCATCGAACCGCGATGCGATGATTCTCTCCGGCGCGACACCCTGCTCGACCCACTTGACGGCGGCACTCACCGCATGGTGATCGGACGAGCGGTACGCGTCCGGCGGCTCGTTGGCGCCGCCGCCAATGGCCGAGGGTCCGGCGGTGGGCTGCATGCAATGCCCCATCGCCGGCAGCATGAACAGGCGATGGTATTGCCGGACCTTCTCCAGATAGCCTTCGCCGGTGGACGCCACCTGCTGCGGCGTGAGCTTGTCGACTTCGCGATCGAAGTCGGCCTTCGGAAGATTGCGCAAGCGCTCGAACTGCGTCAGCGCATACAGGTACGCGATCGATCCGTCGGGCGGGACGACGGCGTCGTTCCAGCCGTGGTAGTGCACGAGCTTGCCGCCGCGCGCGACGAACGCGGAGATGTCGGGACTGGGAGCCGCGGTGAACGGCGTCAGCGCGACCTTCGATTCGTCGTAGGTCTTGGAGAAATCGAGCGCGCGCCGCCAATCGAAGTTGGGCGTGTTGCGCGAGTACACGAAGTGCTCGATGAAGGCGCCGTAGCCGCCGTTGTCCGCGAATAGCGGAATCCAATCCGCCTCGGAGCCTGGCTTCGCACCCGGCGAGCGGCGCGCGCCCGATTCGGTAACGGTCCCTGAATACATCGCCTTCACGACGGCGAGCTCCTCCGCCGTGAGCGTCTTGTCGCCGGCGGGGCCGATGGTTTCGATGTCGAACTTGCACGCGCGGGGGTTCGTGATCTGGCCGTCGACGAGGCCGTCCTGACCATCGCACGCCGCGAGCACGCGCTGCGTGATCTGTGCGCGCTTCGCATCGGACAGCACGGGCGGCTGGCCCGCGACCGGAATCTGGTGTTTTCCGGTCCACAGCAACCAGAACAGGAGATCCGGGTAGAACATCGACGGCGCGCCCGCGACGATGCCGTCGAAGAGCTCCGGATAGTTCTGCGCCATCATCATCGCCTGGCGGCCGCCGTTCGAGCAGCCTTCGAAATACGAGTACCGCACGGGCTTGTCGTAAAACGCGGCGCTTAGCGCCTTCGCGGCGGTGGCTACCGAGTAATGCGCGCGCAGCCCCCAATCCCTGACCTTCTCCGGATGGCCCACCGTCCAGTTCGGCGACTCGCCGCCGTCGTGGCCCATGTTGCTGCCGGCGGTCACGAAGCCATCGCGAACGTCCTGCGCGAGGCGCGGATACGGAATGCCGCCCGAGAAGCCGCCCGTGCCGTTCACCTTGAGGCGCCCGGTCCACTTGTCGTTGGCCGCGGGCAGCCACACTTCGAACTTGATCTCGGAGTCCGACGACGGACGCGCGACACCTTCCACGCGGCAGAACGGAACGCCGACCTTGCTCCCTCCTACCGTCGCAGGTGCTGCGACCACGGTCGCGGACGCGATCGTCGTCGCTTCAGGCTTCACTGCGGCAAGGCCCGCGCAATCGGACGCCGCGTTAGCGGTCGAAGCAAGCGCGGCGACGCCGAACGTGAGCATCAATCGCGGGATAACCATGGCTCTCCTCCGAATGTTCTTGGTTGGGCTTGGCAAGGCCGGCCGTGAACGTAGCACTTTCGCCGCGAGACGCCTAGCGCCTATCCACGATCGAGATCTCGAGGAGGCGGTGACCGGTACGCCCCGCCGGCAGAGGCGTCACGCCGCCATCGGGCGCGACCGTCTGCAGCTTCGGATCGGCCAGGAAAAGCAACCGGTCGCCGACGATGACGCCCGTCGTCGGATTTCGAAAATCGGGATGACCGCGCATCAGCACCTTTGCTTGGGTAACGCGCCCGTTCGCCGTGTCGAGCGTGATCGCCCAGATGCGCGTACGGCCCACGAGGTTCTGGATCGCGACGACGCGAGGGCCGGAGCGCGCGAGCCCGTCGATGCCGCCGAGGTAGAGGTCGCTCGGCGTCGCGAGGCGACGCACGCGAGGCGCCTTCGAGCCGGGCGACTCCACGATCGCGAGACCGTCGAAATCGGCGACGAGCAACGCGCCCGATTCCAGCGCGACGATCCCGTTCGGACTCTCGAACGTTTCCGCTGGCAATGCCTCAACCAGCGCGTTGCCGCCGCGCGGCAGGCGCCAGACGGCGCCGCGTTGCGAATCGGTGACATAGACCGATCCGTCCCGCGTTCGCGTGAGGTCGTTGAGCATCGCGTGGCCTGCAAGCGGATACAAGTCGACCACGCGTCCAAGTGCGAGGTCGATGCGCGCCAGCATCGCGCGGCCCGCATTTTCCGGCGTGCGGTCGATCATGAACGGGGCCGCGGTGCTGGCGACCCACAGCGAATCCGTGGCGGGGTCCACCATCATGCCGAGCACCGCCATCAATCCGCGGTCGCCCTGCGGCACGACGTCGCGGCAGTTGCCTTGCGCATCGATCGCAACCACCGTGCGCCGGCGGCCGCTCGATACGAGAAGCTCGCGGCGCTTGGGATCCCACGCAGTTCCTTCGGGCAGGATGTCGCCGCACCGCAACTCGCGCGTGCGCTCGGGCTTTCCGATGGGGGGCGCCTTGGCTGCGAAGCGCGCCGCTCGCTCGCGATACGCATCGGTGTCGACCAAAGCGCCGAAGTCATCGGGGTCGAGCTCGTCCCCCATACCGACTGCCGCGAGGCGATCGAGCCAATGAATTGCGGTGGCTTTGTCGCCCAGGCCGGCCGCCGTGCGCGCGGCAACGTAGATCGCCCCGACGTGGCGCGGATGCTTTTCGACGATCTTGGCGAGCGCCGCCAGCAACTGCTGCTGTGGATTCGGCGCGGGTGTTCCGGTTTGCGGCTGCGCGTGCTCGGCGAGGACAGTCGCGAGTAACGCGACGAGCAAAATCTTGCAGCGCATCATGTAACGTATCATAGGAATCGATCGACAAAGGCGGATATGACTCGCATGAACGCAGCGCAATGTCCACGTAACGTCGCTCGCGGCCTTACGCTCGCGGCCCTCTTTACACTTGGCGGATGCGCAACGACCCAGCCGGAACAGAGTCCGGAATCGAGAGCGCAGGCGGTGATCGCAAGCCCCATCCGCACCGACCAGGACCGGCGCATGGACGCGTCGCGCAACCCCGCGCAGTTCCTGCCGTTCACCGGCGTCAAGCGGGGAATGGTCGTCCTCGACGTGTCGGCAGGCGCGGGCTATACGTCGCAGCTTCTCGCCCTGTCCGTCGGACCGGAAGGCAAGGTGTACGCGCAGCGCCCGCAGCCGGGCGACGCGCTGACCAAGCGTCTCGCGGATCATCCGCAAACGAACTTCGTCCCGGCGTATCAGCCGTTCGAGGACCCGGTTCCCGCGAACGCGCCCAAGCTCGACCTGGTCACGATCGTCAACAACTATCACGACATCGTGTACCTGCCGGTCGATCGCGCGAAAATGAACCAGCGCCTGTACGCCGCGTTGAAGCCCGGCGGCCGCCTCGTGATCGTCGATCACGCGGCCAAGCCCGGCACGGGCACGAGCGCGGCCAAGTCGTTGCATCGCATCGACCAAACGGTCGTGGTCGCCGAGCTCACGCAAGCGGGCTTCGTGCTCGACGCGGAGGGTCAGTTCCTGCGCAACGCGTCCGACACGCGCGAAAACTCGTCGGGCGACGGCCAGGTGATGACCGACAAGTTCGTGCTGCGCTTCGTCAGGCCGAATTGACGCAGTAACGGATGGCGCGTCGCGCCCATTACAACGTCTATGTCGTCGAGCTCGCAAAGCAGGTCCTCGACGAGCCGCGCTTCATGAAAGCCAATCCCGGCTACGCGGCCGGCAAGCCTTGCGTGTACGTCGGCATGACCGGCATCGATCCGGATGTGCGCTTCGACAAGCACAAGGCGGGTATTCAGGCGAACCGTTATGTCCAGCAATTCGGGCTGCGATTGATGCCCGAGATTTACCAGGCGTACAACCCCATGACCTACGACGACGCCCGCGCGATGGAAGTCGAGCTTGCGATCGACCTGCGCGAAGGCGGCTACGGCGTGTGGCAGGCGTAAATGACCCCCACGCTCGCTTCGCTCGCTGCCCCCGAGCCGCCCGTACGAGCGGGCCGAAGGCCAGGCGCGCAGCGCGCGTCCGCGAGTACGAGGGCCGGCCGACACTCAATTTTGCCGTGACGCTGCTGGTCCAAGGAGGCCGGGGCGCAATTCGCGCTTGGGGCGGCCCTTCGCGCGAATGACGGAGCCGAACGACATGGAGCCCGTGAGCTGGAAGCTTCGCCTGCGAGTCGTCATGCAGCGCCTGACGCAGCCGACCTGCGCTTGCATGATCTGCATGACGGCGCCGACGTTCGCCAACCTCGTGAGCCTCGCGCACTGGAAGATCGCGCTGCAGACGGGCATCGGCACCGGCATCCTCGCGCTCGTGCTCACGTTCACGCCGATCGGCCAAATGTTCGGGGAGAAGTACCGCAACGCGCTCCTGATGGGCATCCTCACCGCGCTCGCGGATGCATGGACGCACCCCGGACGATTCGCATTCGACCTGGGTGAAGCGCTGCTCACCGGTCTCGTCTCGGGACTTCTCGTCCTCGCGGCGTCGTTCGTCATCGAGGACCGGGCCCGCCGCGTGCGAGATGCCTGGGCGTGGATGCGCAAGACGCGCTGAACTTTTCAAGCGACGCGAGCGTGGATCCCTGCGTCGGCAAAATTTGAGCGCCGCCCATGAAGACCGCGCTGCAGCGCGGCCCGCCGCAATCGATCCACCGCGTTGTCCACAGATTATGTGGATAAGTTACTTCCAAAGATCGACGCCGACGCCCGCTTCGCGGAGACCGTCGGCGCGGCCCTGGATGAAGCGCTGGAACGAAGGTTGCGTGCGATAGGCGCGCGAGGCGACGTAATCCATGACCGATTGGACGTGAAAAGCCTTGAACATGGCCTCGATGCGCATCACTTCCCTGCCGTCGTCGAAGAAAACAGCTGCCGGCACGTAGCCGATTCCGAGTGCGTCCGCCCACTGCCGCGCCGTGGATCGCTCGCCGGCGGGCGTTACGACGGGCGTCGCGCTCCAGCGGTCGAGCTGGATCGCGCGAAAGCGGCCGATCTCGCGGCGCGTCTCCGCTTTGTCGAGCACCTCGCGGTGGAGGTCGCGGCATTCGTCGCAATCGCGCTGCTCGAAGAACACCACGACGGGTGACGCCGTATCCTTGAGGTCGTAAGGCGGACGCAGGAAGAACGGCTCGTCGATGAGCGCGCCAGGCGCGGCCGGTGGCGCGACGCGCTCGAGATAGGCCGCGAAGGTCTCTCCTTTCGCGCTGTCCTCCGCCACGTAGCGTAGTGCGGCCAGGAAGCGGCGCGGCGGATAGTAGCCGTTGATGCGAAGGACGCGCTTCCCGATGCCGTCGAAGAACAGGATCGTCGGCGTGAACCACACCTCGTGCTTCGCGGCGAAGGCCTTCTCCGTCAGGCTCTCGCCGTCGACGTCGACGACGGCCCGGTCGCCCCACATGTTGATGTCGAGGGCGTCGAAATGGGCGCGCGCATAGTCCTCGACCGACTTCTGGCTGAAATTGGTGTTGAAGAGCGCGGCGCAGTACGGGCAGCCGTCCTGACCGATGTAGACCATGAGGCTGCGCCCCCGTGCCGACGCCTCGGCGGCGTCTTCGCGCAGGTCGAGGAACGAGTTCTTGAACCATGCCGGAATCGTGAACTCGCCGACGCCGCGCATGGGGGCTTTGTCGGCGAGCACGCCAACGGGCCACGCGGTCAGGAGTGACGCAAGGATGAATGCGAGGCCATGGAGGAGCGCCGGCATACGAATCACACGTCGACGTTGTCGATGAGGCGCGTGGCGCCGAGCTTCGCGGCGCCCAGCACGACGAGACCCGATTGTTCGTCGGTGGGCGCGCGCAGCGCTGCGTTGCGCACGGCAATGTAGTCGGGCATCCAGCCGCGGGCTGCGAGCTCGGCGCATGCGGCCGACTCGAGCGCCGCGTAGGCGCGCTGGCCGTCGCGGAGGGCGCTTGCAACGCTGCGCAGCACCCGATGAAGGTTTGGCGCCTCGGCGCGCTCGCCGGCGGTGAGATAATTATTGCGCGACGACAGCGCGAGCCCGTCGGCGGCACGCACCGTCTCGCCGGCTACGATGTCGATCGGCATGTTGAACTGCCGCACCATGCCGCGCACGATCGCCAGCTGCTGGCGATCCTTCTTGCCGAAGATGGCCGCATCGGGTGAAACGAGGTGAAAGAGCTTCAGCACGACCGTGCACACGCCATGGAAGAACCCGGGGCGCGAGGCACCCTCGAGATCGTCGCCGAGCGGCCCCGGCTGCACGCGGTATGTCTGCGGCACCGGGTACATCTCGCGCTCGTCCGGCGCGAACAGGATGTCCACGCCGGAGCTGACGAGCCCTGCCCTGTCCGCGTCCAACGTCCGCGGATAACGATCGAAGTCCTCGGTGGGCGCAAATTGCAGGCGATTGACGAAGATGCTCGCGACGACGGTGTCGCCGTGCTCGCGCGCGCGGCGCATGAGCGCGAGATGGCCCTCGTGCAGGTTGCCCATCGTCGGCACGAACACGACACGTCCCGCACCCGACAAGAGCCGGCGCAGCTCCGCAGCGGTCGAGGCCGTTTCCATCCGTCGAGCATACTGCATTCGCCAGGTCCTGCCCGCTCCATAATGCGAGTTCGAACGCTTGCAACGGAGGCTCCGATGCGCCCTATTCCCGAAGGTACGCGAGGGTCGTTCTCGATGATCGTGACGCACGAGCATCTGGCGAACCGGTTCAAGGACGCTTCGCTTCCGCCCGTGCTCGCGACGCCGGTGATGATCATGGCGATGGAGAATGCCGCGCTCGAAGCGATCAAGCCCTACTTCGACCGGGGCGAGAGCGCAGTGGGCACCCGGGTCGACGTCGAGCATCTTGCAGCGACGCCGGTCGAGCACCAGGTCGTCGCGCACGCCGAAGTCACGCGCGTCTCGGGTCGCGCGATCGAGTTTCGCGTATGGGCCACCGATGCGACCAAGGAGATCGGTCGAGGGACGCACGAGCGCGCGGTAATCGATCTTGCGAAGTTCAGCGCGCGCTTGCATGAGTGAGCCCAGTCGCCCCGCTCCCTCCATGCGGCGGCACGGTTCGCGAGTCTTCGGTGTTGTCGGTCGCCGCTTCGGTCGGTTGGCGTCGGCCCTTCGGGTCTTGGCTCGGCTACGCCTCACCCGCCAACCTCACTCGCCTCAGTCGACCTGCGCCCCGATCTGCTTCACCACCTTCCCCCACCGCGCGTTCTCGGAGGTCACGAACCGCGCGAGATCGTCGGGCGTGCCGGCGACCGTCACCGTCCCGCGTGCGAGCAGCGTCTCCTTGATGGCAGGATCGTCGAGCGCCTTGCGCACCGCGGCGTTGAGCCTTTCCACGATCGCCTTGGGCGTACCGGGCGGCGCGAATACGGCGTCCCATGCCGTGACCTCGAAACCGGGAACCGCTTCGGCAATCGTCGGCAGGTCCGGCGCGGCCGGCGAGCGCGCAACCGTGGAGATCGCGAGCGCGCGCACCTTCCCGGACTTGATGTGCGGATACACGTTCGGCATAACGTCGATCATCATCGCGACCTGACCGCCCATCACGTCGGTGATCGCTTGTGCGCCGCCCTTGTATGGAACGTGCTGGATGTCCACGCCCGCGAGCGTGCCGAACATGATGCCCGCCAGGTGCGACGTCGTTCCGTTCCCCGCGGAGGCAAAGCTCACCTTGCCCGGATTCGCCTTGAGATACGCGATGAGCTCCGGCGCCGACTTCACCGGCAGCAGCGACGGATTCACCACGAGCACCGCGGGAATCTCCGTCAGTCGCGACACCGGCGCAAACTCCTTCTCGGCGTCGAAGCCCGGCTTCCGGTAAAGCGTCTGGTTGATCGCGTGCGTGCCGTTGGTGCCGTAGAGCAGCACGTAGCCGTCGGGCGTCGCGCGCGCGACGCCGGCGCTGCCGATGTTGCCGCCAGCGCCCGGCTTGTTCTCGATGACGATGGGTTGCCCGAGCTCCTGCGCCACTCGCGGCATGACCGTTCGCGCCAGCGTGTCGCCGCCGCCGCCCGGCGGGAACGGCACGACCACGACGACGGGCCTGTCGGGATACTGGGCGGTGACCATTGCAGGCATCGCAAGCAAGGCCGCAGCCATCAGCAACCGGCACGCACGCATCAATCGAATTGCCCAACGGCGCATTCGCTTCCTCCAGAAGGTTTGTGGGACCGTCGCCCTATCCCGAACCTGTGCATACGAACGACTTCTCGAGCACCAGGCCGTCGCGCTGGCGCACGCGGAACATTACACCCCACCCCCAACGATCCACATTGTCGCGGTGCCTGAGCGTCAGGCGGCAGATCCACACCGGCTCGGCTTCTGCAGCAGGCCCGGGTTCGACGCTCGTCTCGATCCAGTTGTGCGCGTCTTCGCGCGACATCTCGGCCATGAAGCCCGCAAGGTAGCGCCCGATGGTGCGGTCCGCAGGCTCGGTGCCGACGTTGTTGCACGTGGGCGACACCGCGAGCTCGACGGCGGCACTCGCCAACACGGCATCGATGACGTCCTTTTTCGTTGGAGGGCGGTGCGCCACGACAACCGGCGCTACCTGCGCTGCCGGCGCCCCCTTCGCCGAACTCGACGGCTCCGGTCCACCGCCGCACGCAGCGGCAAGCGCTGCTGCCGCGACGACGGAAAGCCGGGTCAAGCGATCGTCCCGTAGAACATCGCATTGTCCGGGGTGGGGTAGTGCCTGGAGAAGTCGTCGGGCGTCTGCTTAACGACCTTGCGCAGCGTGTTCGAGTAATGCCAGATGAAGCTCGAAGTGTAGATGCCCATGTGCTTGCGCGGCACGTTGCTCATGATGCGCGTTGCAACCTTCACGTTGCCTGCGTTCGTGATGAACACGAGGCACATGGGCAATGTCGACGCGCGCGACTCCCACGTGCCGGCCTTCGAGCAGCGGCCGAACACTTCCTGCACCCGCACGTTGGCCGCAGGACCCTTGCCGTTGCCCAGCATGTGACAGGTGGCGCCAAACTTGAGGTTCAGCACATGCGATACGAAGTGCGCGCAATGGTTGTCGCTGTCGTTGACGTAGCCATTGCCGCAGATGTCGCGGATGTGCTTGCCGAGGTAGCTGTCGAGCGTCTGCACGGTTACCATCGTGAAATTGTTCGCCGAGCGAACACGGTCGTCAAGCGGACATTCGGGTTGACAAGCTCGCGCATTCGCGTACGTAATCCGGCGTCGTGGGAGACGGCGCCTTGCCGCCAAGGGGAGAGATCATGATCGACCGTCTCGGCGTCACTCGCTGGGTGACGCTCTCGTTGTTCCTGCTCGCGTGCGGCGCCGGCCTCGTGGCGTGCAACGGCGGAAGCGACAATCCGCACTTGAGCGGCATCGTTCGCAGTGGCTACGGAAACGGCCTCGCCGGCTACAACGTATCGCTGTATGCGAACTTCGTCGATCGCGCCGACGGCTGGCAACTCGTGGCGGTGGGTTCCACCGACCTAAACGGCAACTTCGACTTTTCCTACGTCCTGCCCACCGAACGCTCGGTGCTCGTCGTGCTGGCCGAGCGCGGACCGGCGATGCTCGCAAGCGCCATCGGGTACGGTAGCAACGTACCGGCGAACATCGTGGTCAACGAAGCCACGACCGTTGCAACCGGCAACGCGTTTGCACAATTCGTGCGCGGCCGGCGCATCGCCGGCAATGCCGTCGGAATGATCAACGCCGTGCGGATGGCGGGCAATCTCGCGCATCCGGGGACGGGCGATGCGGGCGCCGTCGTGTCGCGCAGCCCGAACGGCGTGGAAACGTCGACGCTCGCGACGTTCAATTCGCTCGCCAACGCGGTTGCCGCGTGCGTCGCAAGCGACGCCGCGTGCCAGAGCCTTTTCAATGCGGCCAGGCCGCCCGGTGGCGTCACGCCGGACAACGTACTGCAGGCCGTCGCGAACATCGTCAAGTACCCGTCGTACCCGGGCTATCCCAACGACCAGCTCGATCCCGTGTTCGAGCTTTCATCGGCAAATCCCGTGTACAGGCCTGCGCTTGCGAATCGCCCGACGAGCTGGCTCCTGTTCCTCAAGATCACCGGCGGCTTCTACAGCGCGCAGGACAGCGGCAACCTCATGAACGGGCCGGGCAACTTCGCCATCGACGCGGACGGCTACGTCTACTTCGACACGAATTACATACCGAGGCCAATCGGCGAATTCGCATGCGCGAGCAACCGTGCGGTCAAGCTCACGCCATGGGGCGAGAACGCGGCGAACTCACCATTCTTCAATGGCGGGTTGAGCGGACAGGGATTCGGCGTGCAATTCGATCCGTCCGGACGGTTGTGGATCGCAAACTTCGGCTTCCAGGATCCGCCGTGCGAATTCCTGCCGCAGAAGGCGACGAAGAACAGCGTGTCGCTGTTCACGCGCGACGGCACGGCGCTCTCGCCGCCGCAGGGATTCACGCAGGGCAACATCTCGTGGCCGCAGGGTATTTCGTCCGATCGTCAAGGCAACATCTCAATCGCCAACTGCGGCAACGACACCGTGACGATGTTCCGCAACGGCGATCCCGCGCAAGCGGTGAGCATTCCGCTCGGTCCCGCACCGCCGGCGAACGATCCGCAGATCAAGCCGTTTGGCACCGTGATCGACCTCCAGGGCAATCTGTGGGTCACGGGGAACCGCAGCAACGCGATGTACGTGCTCTCTCCTGCGGGGACGTTGATCGCGACGCTGCCGTCGACCCACAACGGCAAGACCGTCATCACGAAGCCGATCGGCAACACCGTCGACAGCCAGGGCAACGTGTGGGTCGCAAACTCGGACTGGCTCGATTCGCCCTGCCCGACGCGCAACGTGCTCGGTAGCGCGACCCAGCCTTCGGTGACCATGTACCGCGCGAGCGATCGCACGCCGCATCCCAACTCTCCGTTCAATGGCGGCGGCATTACGCTGCCTTGGGGCGTCGCGGTCGACGGCGACGATACCGTGTGGGTTCTGAATTTCGGCGTCACGCCGCCGGGGCCGCACAACGACCCGACGATGGTCACGGGCGTGAGCCGGCTTTGCGGCGCTGACACGACGAGGTGCCCGCCTGGATTGTCCACGGGCGAACCGATCTCGCCGTCGACCGGGTATCGAAGCAACGCGCTGCAGCGCATGACCGCCGGCGCGGTCGATCCATCGGGCAACCTATGGGTGACCAACAACTGGAAGATCGACGCAGATCCGTTTCAGAACCCCGGGGGTAATGCAGTCGTGATCCTGGTCGGTGCCGCCGCGCCGATCAGGACGCCCGTGATCGGGCCGCCCGAGGCATTCCGATGATGCGTTCGCGCGAATGGCCGTCCCGAGAGCGAAACTGCGCCCCCTCGGGGGCAGCGAGCAATACCCTCATGCGATCGTGCCGTCGCATCGCCGCGGTTCTCGATGACGGGAACGCGCAACGACGTCTCCAGCCGATCGCCGAGATGAGGCGCGGGATCGACGCCATGAACCGGGCAAGGGGATCGCAATGTCGCGCGCCCTCATCGTAACGGGCCCCTCTGGCATTGTGGACACATCCCTACACTCCTTCGCGCGTCGCACTTACAGAAAAACCATTATCCGCGTTGGTAACGTATCCGCTTGCAATCCGTTGCCAGTTCAACCATGCGCCACAAGACGCTTCGCTTCGGACGCGGCTTCAATGTCGTTCTCGGCAACCGCCGGTCGCAGGCGGCGCAAATGGTGCTCGAGCCGGGCGATTCCGAAGGCAACCGTGAAAATCGCCATGACGGCGCGGATCAATGGCTGTTCGTCGTCGCCGGCACGGGCGTGGCGCATGTCAACGAACGGCGGGTGCTGCTGCGAGCCGGATCGCTGTTGCTGATCGAGCACGGCGACCGCCACGAGATCCGCAACAACGGGCGCGGGCGGCTCACTACCCTCAACTTCTATGTGCCCCCCGCCTATTCGGGGGAAGGAGACGAGCTTGCCGCGGGCAAGCCCGCCGAGAAGGCGAAGCCGCGCAGGCGCTAAGGCGAGACTACGCAAAGATCTCCCGGATCGTCGCGCGCACCATCCTGGTCACGTTCGTAGGATTTTTCCTACGCTCGGACGGGCGACTGCGGGCTTGAGAGCGGTGCGCATTCAATGAGAATGCACGTACAACAGCCTACCCAGGCCAACATGCCTAATGCTCTCGTCGTCGACGACGATCCGTCGACACTTGTATTGCTCGCAAGATTGCTCGAGCAGCGCGGATTCTCGACGCGCACAGCAGGCTCGCTCGCCGAGGCGCGCGACAGCCTCGAGCCCTCCCCCGACGTGTGCATGCTCGACCTGCGGCTGCCCGACGGCGAAGGCATCGAGCTCCTGCACGAAGGGTTGGCGGAACGCTCCGATGTCATCGTGATGACCGGTTACGGCACGGTCGAATCGAGCGTGCAGGCGATGCGCCGCGGAGCCAGCGACTATCTCACCAAGCCGCTGACGGGCACCGCGCTCGACCGCGTGCTCACGCGGTTCTCGGAGACCCGCCGCGGCGATTTGTCGCACGGTCGCGCATCACCGATCATCGGCGAGTCGCCGCAGATAAAGCAATTGCAGCGCACGTTGACGCGCGTCGGCCCCTCCGACGCGACGGTGCTCATCATCGGCGAGAGCGGGACCGGCAAGGAGTTGATCGCGGCGCGCTTGCATGAGTTGAGCGCACGAGCGCGCGGAAGATATCTTGCGCTCAATTGCGGCGCGGTTTCGCCCAACCTCATCGAAAGCGAGCTTTTCGGCCACGAGAAGGGCAGCTTCACCGGCGCGTCCCGCCAGCATGCGGGCTATTTCGAGCGGGCGCACGGCGGCACGCTGTTCCTCGACGAGATCACCGAGATGCCCATGGACCTGCAGGTGCGCCTCCTGAGAGTGCTCGAGTACAAATGCGTGTCACGCGTGGGATCGTCGGAATCGCTGCCGGTCAATGTGCGCGTCATCGCCGCGACCAATCGCGACCCCCGCGAGGCGGTCCAGCAACGCAAGCTTCGCGAAGACTTGCTTTACCGGCTGCAGGTGGTGCCGATCGAGGTGCCTCCGCTGCGCGCGCGAACCGGCGACGCACGTCTTCTCGCGAACCATTTCCTGGCCGAGCTCAATCGCACGGCGAACATGTCGAAGACGTTCTCCGAGGACACGCTGGAGCGGATCGCGCGCCACGAGTGGCCGGGGAACGTGCGCGAGCTCTCGAACGTCGTGCAGCGCGCGTTCATCATGGCCGAGGGCCGCGTCATCACCGATCCGGGTATCCTTTCCTCGCACTCGGCCACGCTCAATCGCGAGCCGCCCATCGAAGTTCGCGTCGGCGACTCGCTCGCCGACGTCGAGCAACGCCTCATCCTGCATACGGTCAGTCGCTGCCGCACGCAGGAAGAGGCCGCGCGCACGCTCGGGGTCAGCAACAAGACGCTGTACAACAAACTGCGTTTGTACGAGGCTCAACGCCGCGCCGCATCCGATGCCAGTATCCCAGGATCCGACCACCGACCGTTCCCTTCCACTCAATACTGACGGGACGGATGCAACGGCGCGCCTGGCGGCGTTGTCGGCGCTCGTCCATCGGCTGAACGGCAGCCTTAACAACGCCTCGCTGGCCTTCGAGGTCGCGCTTGGAACCGAGCGCGAAGCGCCGGCGGAGCGGACGCTTCGCACGGGCCTCGCGTCGATTGCGCGGGCCTCCCGCGCCACGATGCTTCTCGCGTATGTGGTCGGCGGACAGCGGTCGTCGACAGAGCCTTCCGAGCTTTACATGGAGGACGTGCGCGAGATCCTCGCCGAGCACGCGCGCGACACCGGGCGCGCGGACGCGTCCGAACTTCCAGCCGGTGCGCACGGCCCTGCCGACGCTGCGCAACGGCTGCTCGACGAGCTCGTCCGCATGGACCGCGCGGGCTAGGCGAGCATGTCGCCGCGCATCGTCGCAGTCGTCGCGATATGCGCTCAGTCCGTCCCTGGAAGCTCGCGCGAAGCCTCGGTGAGCAGCGACTTGAGCTTCGTAGGGTCGAGCGGCTTCACGAGGTGATGGCGAAAGCCGGCCGCTTCGCTGCGCGCCCGATCCTCGGCAAGCCCGTACCCGGTCATGGCGACCGGGAATGGCGGACAGGGGATCGCACACGCCCTGGCGATGTCGAGAAGATCCCAGCCCGACCCGTCCGCAAGCGCGATGTCCGCAAACAGGACGTCGTATCGGGATTGCGACAGCATCGACAACGCCTCGCTCACGCCCGCCGCCGCGTCGACGCGATGGCCCAGCTGCTCGAGGTAGAGCTTGAAGAACGTGCGCGTGTCGATGTCGTTTTCGACCACCACGATGCGCAGCGGAGGAGTGGGACGCTGCATGCTCAGGTGGACACGTGGCGTTCGGCGCGATTTGTGTCACTGTAAAACGTCACGCGTCGGCGCTCGCCTCAGGGCACGGCGAATCCGGGACAGGACGGCCTATCCGTGCCGCGGAGGTTGGAGCGCGTCGGCCAGCACGTCCGCAAGCCTTTCGCGGCTTACCGGCTTGGCGAGCGCGAGCGCTCCCGCGTCGAGCGCCCCCTTCCAGCCTTCCGGCTTGCCGGTGACCAGCACGGTGGCGAGTCCCGGCCGCGCGGCACGGCAGCGGCGCGCAAGCTCGATGCCCGACATGCCGGGAAGGACGACGTCCGTGAATACGAGATCGCAGGTTTCTTCGGAATAGAGGTGCTGCAGCGCTTCGTCGCCGCTCGCTACGGAGGTGACCGAATATCCCATCTCCGACAGCAAGGCCGCCATGAGGTGGCGGCTCGTCGGATCGTCCTCGACGAGCAGGATATCAGCCATGTTATTGCCTTGCGTAGCGTGCACCAGTCTCCCAAAGCATCGTAAACCTCGTTGCGTATGTTGTCGAGAACGGCCGTGCAACTCGCAGGCTTGCCGATTTCGCCTCGAACTGGCTGGGACTCGTCGCGCCCAAGGGGACGCCGCCCGCCGTCGTGAAGAAGCTCAACGAAGCGTACAACCAGGCGCTCGCGATGCCGGACATCCGCGACAAGATCGTCGCGCCCGGCAACGAAGTCGGCGGCGGCACGCCGGAGCAATTCGCGGCGTTCATCGCGGCGGAAGGCAGGCGCTGGCCCGCACTCGTGAAGTCTGCGGGTATCAAAGTCGAATGACGGACATGCGCGATCGCGTCGCACGGGCCCTCGCCGAAACATCGAACTAAGGCGCGACCTGGCGGATCACATCGGTGACCCGCCCATCGCGATACTCGACGACGCCGACAATGCGCGTTTCCACGCTCGGCGTGACGGTCGTCGCAGCCGTCGTGGCGAGCGAGCGCGCTCGGTCGTGCAGCTCGGCCATCGTGCGCACCTCGATACCGGCCGCCACCAACCGCTCCCGCAAGTCCGCGCGCCGCGGATTCACCGCAACCCCTGCTTCGGTGACGACCGCGTCGATCGTCTCGCCGGGTGTCGTGAGGCAGCCGACACTTTCGACGATCTTCGGCCCGGCCGACGCGGCAAGGCGTGTCGCGACCAGCGCGAGCTTGCTGCCCGCGGCAGTGTCGGCGTGGCCGCCGGACCCTCCCAGGATGATGCCGCCTGCGCCCGTCGTGACATTGACGTTGAAATCGAGATCGATTTCCGCCGCGCCGAGGAGCATCACGTCGAGCTGGTCCACGATCGGTCCGCGGTTGTGCGGATTGGCGTACAACGATGCCGACATCGCCTGGTGGCGCGGGTCGTTGCGGTACGACTCGACCGCGCGAAGGTCGAAGCACTGAACGTCGAACACGGTGCGGAAGAGGTCCGCCTCGAGCATGTCGACGAGGTAACCCGTCACGCCGCCGGCGCCGAAGCTCCCCTGGATGCGCCGATCGATCATCGCCGACTTGACGTAGAGCGACGTCGCGATCGAGACCCCTCCCGCGCCTGTCTGGAACGAGAAGCCATCGCGCAAAAGCCCCGACGCCGCGATCACTTGCGCCGCGGAAGACGCGATGGCAAGGCCCACTTCCTCGGTAGTGGGGCGGGTCGTGCCCGAGAGGATGCCCTGCGGATCGCCGATCGTGTCGATTTCCACCACGAAGTCGACCTTCTCCTGCGAGACGTCGATGGGACAAAGTGGATGCGGCGACAGGTGATCGGTGATCGCCACCACGCGATCGGCGCACTGCGCGTCGACCATCGCATAGCCGAGCGGCCCGCACGCGGCGCGCCCGCCGGCGCCGCTCAAGTTTCCATGGCCGTCAGCGCTGGGCGCGGCGACAAAGGCGACGTCGACGTGCAGATCCCCGGATTCGATCGACCGCGCGCGCCCGCCGTGCGTCTGCATCACCACGGGCGTCGCAAGGACGCCCCTTGACACCGCTTCCGCCACCGGTCCTGCAACATACGCCGTGCACAGGCGTGTGACGACGCGGCTTTGCATGTGCGGGACGAGCGGCGCGTGCACGGCGAAGAGCGAGCTCGGCGCGATGCGCAAGTCGGTCAATCCGCGCCTGGCCGCGACCGCAAGCACCTGGTTCAGGACCTGGTCGCCGTTGCGCAGGTGATGGTGGAAAGACAACGTCGCGCCGCTTTGGATGCCGCAGGCGTCGAACGCGGCGTCGATGTCGCGCAGCCGCTTGTCCTTCGCAGACGTCGCCGGATGCACGCGGGTCGAGGCCCGGGTGACGAACGCCGGCGGCAGCTCGACGCCGGTGAATGGGCGCACGGCGCCGTAGCCGTCGACAACTGCGGGTAGCGCACGCATGTGCGTCAATCCACGGTCGCACCGGACGCCTTGACGACCTTCGCCCAGTGCGCGATGTCGTCCTGGAGCAGGCTCGCGAATTGCGCGGGCGTGAGGGTGGCGAGCTCCACACCTTGCGCGTTGAGCGATTGCTGCGTCGACGGCTCCGCCAGCGCTTTGGCCATGGCCTGCTCGATCTTCTTCTCGACATCGGCCGGAATGCCGCGCGGCGCGAACAGGCCGATCCATACTATGCCTGCAAAGCCCGGCACTTTCTCTCCGATCGCGGGCACGTCGGGCAGCGTTGGCGATCTCTTGGGCGAGCTCACGCCGATGGCCACCAGCTTGCCCGACTTGAGGTGCCCCAGCACCGACGGCAGGCTCGCGAACGCCATCGGCACGAGCCCGGCCATCACGTCGGTCATTGCCGGCGCCACGCCCTTGTACGGAATGTGCTGCAAATTGAGCCCAGCCGACTGGTTCAACATTTCACCGAGCAGGTGATTGAGCGTTCCGTTGCCCGCCGACGCGTACTGGTACTTGCCGGGGTTCGCCTTCACGACCTTCAGGAACTCGTCGAGGTTCTTCGCCGGGAACGTCGGATTGACGACGAGCACGTTGGGCACTGCGCCGACATAGGAGATCGGCACGAAATCCTTGACGGGATCGAAGCCCGGCGCCTTGTAGAGCGCGGGATTGATGGCCTGCGAGCTCGACAGCGTCATGAGCAGGGTGTAGCCATCCTTCGGCGCCCTGGCGGCAGCCACCGTTCCGATGTTGCCGCCGGCACCGGCGCGGTTCTCGACGACGACGGTCCCGCCCAAGGCCTCGCCTAGCTTCTGCGCGGCGATGCGCCCGACCACATCGTTGGTGCCGCCCGGCGCCTGCGGCACGATCATCGTGATCGGCTTCGTCGGGTAGTCGGCCGCGTTCGCGCCTGCGACTGCCAGCATCATCGCAACTGCGGTCAGGTAGATGGCTTTCATGATTGTCGTTCCTCCATCACACACCTCCGTTACCGTTCACCGGGAGCGCTCCTTGGTTGCACGCGCGAGCGTGCGTCGGGCCTGCAGGACGACAGGCACGTCGATCATGCGCCCGTCGAGCTTCACCGCCGCGCCGCGCGCGTTCGCATCCGCCTCGACGACGCGCCGCGCCCACGCGAGCTCCTCTTCCGTCGGGGCGAGACACTCGTGGACGATCGCGACCTGGCGAGGATGGATGCACAGCTTACCGCCGAAGCCGAAGCGAACTGCGCGCCGCGTGTCCCGGCGCAAACGCTCCTCGTCGTCGATCTGTACGGTGACACCGTCGATCGCGGGTGCGAGACGATGCATGCGCGTCGCCATCGCGACGGCGAAGCGCAGTGGCGCCAGCTCGCTTTCGTCGCTGTCGCATTGCAGTCCCGTGTCGGCCATGAAGTCGATGTGTCCGACCGCGAGCCTCAGCACGCCCGGCGCTCCCGACAACACGGGCAATGCCTGCCATCCGGCCGCGCTTTCGACGAGCGGCACGAGCGACGCACCACCGAGGCTCTCGTGCATGGCCGCCAACGCATCTACGGACTCGGCCTTGGGTGCCACCACGGCGACGGGGTTCAAGGGCCCCGCCCACGCGAGGTCGTCGCGCCCGGCCTCCGTGCCGAACGCGTTCACGCGCAACGCGACCGGGACGTCGAGCGCGGCAAGCCGTTCCCACTCGCGCGCGATCGCTTCGCGCGCCGCGGGCTTCGCCGCATCAGGCACGCTGTCCTCGAGGTCGAGGATCACCACGTCCGCGCCGCTGCGAGAGGCCTTCTCGAAACGCTCCGGGCGATTGCCGGGAACAAAGAGAAAGGTGCGCGCCGCCGCGCAGGCGTCGGCAAGGGAGTTCCGGGCGCTCAACTGATCTCCGCGGTCGCCGACATGGCGAGCGCGCCTTCGTGGTCCGTGACCCACAAATCGATCGTCGTGTCGCCGGGTTGCGGTTGCCCGCACACGCGGAACGAGTGAATGTCGAACACCGGCCGCATCGCCTTGAAGGCATATCGCGCGACGACCGCATCGGGTCGCTCGTGGCGCAGGAGATCGAGCATCAGCGTCGCCAGCAGCGGCCCGTGCACGATAAGGCCGGGATAACCCTCGACCTCCGCGACGTAGCGCCGGTCGTAGTGAATGCGATGCCCGTTGAACGTGAGCGCCGAATAGCGGAACAGCAGCACGTCGTCCGGCACCCAATTGCGCTTCCACGCGAAGGCAGCGGGAGCCTTGGCAGGGGGCGGCGCGACGTCGTCAGTCTTCGGCGCCTCGCGATACACGATGTCGTGGTGCTCGACGAGCGCGGGATCCGACTCGCTGCCGCGGCGGATGTCGTGACGCACCTTCACGAAGATCAGCGGCCCCGTGCGCCCGCTCTTCTCGCTTACGTTTTCGATCGTCGAGACCCGGGTGATCGAGTCCCCGATGCGAATCGGCGCGCGGAACTCGAATTGACTTCCGGCCCACATGCGCCGCGGCAGCGGCGTCGGTGGCAGGAACCCGCCTTTCTTCGCATGGCCGTCGGGGCCGAGCTCTGAGCGGCGATACAGCGGCAGGAAGTAGAGCCAGTGCCATAGCGGCGGCAGCGGTGTGCCCGGCGGCGGACGCTGCGCATCGCGATCGAGCGTCGCCGAGAGTGCCGCGTAAGGTGTGGGCGTCACCGTATCGGCGACCGTCTCCGTGCGTCCAATCCAGTCTGCGAGGTTCATCAGAACGATCTGGGAAGCCCGAGCACGTGCTCGGCGATGTAGGCAAAGATGAGATTGGTCGAGATAGGCGCGACCTGGTAGAGCCGCGTCTCGCGGAACTTGCGCTCGATGTCGTACTCGTTCGCGAACCCGAAGCCGCCGTGCGTCTGCATGCAGACGTTGGCCGCTTCCCACGATGCCTTGGCCGCGAGGTACTTGGCCATGTTGGCCTGCGCACCCGACGGCTTGTTGGCGTCGAACAGCTCGCACGCCTTGAAGCGCATGAGGTCCGCGGCTTCGATCTCGATGTACGCCTCGGCGATCGGGAACTGCACGCCCTGGTTCTTGCCGATCGGCCGGTCGAACACGATGCGCTCGTTTGCGTATGAAGTCGCCCGGTCGATGAACCAGTAGCCGTCGCCGATGCACTCGGCGGCAATCAGCGTGCGCTCGGCGTTGAGCCCGTCGAGGATGTACTTGAAGCCCATCCCCTCCTCGCCGATCAGGTTCTCCTCGGGGATCTCGAGGTTGTCGAAGAAGAGCTCGTTGGTCTCGTGATTGACGAGGTTCGGGATCGGACGCACCGTGAGTCCATGCCCGATCGCGTCGTGCAGGTCGACGATGAAGATCGACATGCCTTCGGATTTCTTCCTGACCTCGGGCAGCGGCGTGGTGCGCGCGAGGAGGATCATGAGGTCCGAATGCTGCACGCGCGAGATCCACACTTTTTGGCCGTTGACGACGTACCGCCCGTCGCTCTTGACCGCGGTCGTCTTGATCTTCGTCGTGTCGGTGCCGGTCGTGGGCTCGGTGACGCCCATCGACTGGATGCGCAGCTTGCCCGCCGCGATCTCGGGCAGGTACTTCTGCTTCTGCGCCTTGCTGCCGTTGCGCAGCAGCGTGCCCATGTTGTACATCTGGCCGTGAACGGCGCCGGAGTTGCCGCCCGACCGGTTGATCTCTTCCATGATCACGCTCGCCTCGGTGAGCCCGAGGCCCGGGCCCCCGTACTCTTCCGGGATCATCGCGGCGAGCCAACCCGCCTCCATCAGCGCATCGACGAACGCCTCCGGGTACCCCTTTTCCGCGTCGACCTTGCGGAAATACTCGTCGGGATACTCCCGGCACAGCGCGCGCACGGCGTCGCGAATTTCCTGGTGCGGGTCGTTGTCGGTCATTGCGACTCCAAGAGACCTCGCGCATGGTCGCGCCGCCTGCGGGAGCCGTCAATCGCCCGGTGCCGCATCGGGTGCCGGCAGCGTGTATGCTTTCCTTGCCACTCGTTAGGAGGAACTGATGCGAAGCCTCCCCTCGCGGATCATCGCCTTCCTGTGCTGCGCGATCGCTGCGTCCGCGAGCGCGCAGGACTTTCCTGCCAAGCCCGTGACGCTCGTCATCCCGTTTGCGGCCGGCGGGCCAACCGACGTCGTCGCCCGCGTGCTGGCGCAATCGATGTCGAAGACACTAGGGCAGCAGGTCATCGTCGAGAACGCGCTCGGCGCCGGCGGGACCATCGCCGCAACGAAGGTCGCACGCGCAAGACCCGACGGGTACACCGTGTTCCTGCATCACAACGGCATGGCGACGAGCCCGTCGCTCTATCGCAAGCTGGAGTTCAATCCCATGGCCGACTACGAGTACATCGGCCTCGTGGCCGATGTGCCGATGACGCTCGTCTCGCGCAAGGACTTCCCGGCCAACGACTTCAAGGAGCTTCTCGCGTACGTCAAGGCCAACAAGGACAAGGTCACGCTCGGCAACGCCGGCCTCGGCGCCGTTTCGCATCTGTGCGGCATGATGTTCATGAGCGCGATCGGCGCCGAACTCACGACGGTTCCGTACAAAGGAACCGCGCCGGCGATGCAGGACCTCATGGGCGGCCAGATCGACCTCCTGTGCGACCAGACCACGCAAACCATCCCGCCGATCAAGGCCGAGCGCATCAAGGTCTATGGCGTCACCAGCAGCGCGCGCCTTGCGACGCTCCCGAACGTGCCGACGCTCGCGGAACAGGGGCTCGCGAACTTCGAGGTGGTCGTGTGGCACGGCTTCTACGCGCCGAAGGGGACGCCGAAGCCCGTCCTCGACAAGCTCAATGCGGCGCTGCAGGCCGCGCTCAAGGATCCGGTGGTGGTGGCGAAGTTCGCGGAGCTCAGCGCATTCCCTGTTCCGCCGGATCAGGCGACACCGGAGGCGCTGCGCGTGCACCTCAAGAAGGAAATCGACAAATACGGGCCCGTGATCAAGAAAGCCGGCGTGTTCGCCGACTGAGCGAACGGGCCGAAGGCCAGGCGCGCAGCGCCCGTCCGTGAGCGATGGAGTGCGGCCGACACGTAAATGTTGAGTGCCGGCACTCAGGTTGAAGAGGTCGCGACTGACCAGCCCCGGCGTCACGCAAGATTGCGAAATGCGGCGCGTCCAGCATACGGCGCATCGCTGCCCCACTCGCTCTCGATCAGCAGCAACCGATTGTATTTCGCGACGCGATCGGACCGGCACAGCGAGCCCGTCTTGATCTGTGTCGCGGGCGTGCACACGGCAAGGTCGGCGATGGTCGTGTCCTCGGTTTCGCCGGAGCGATGCGAGATCACCGAGGCGTAGCCTGCCGCGTCCGCCATCGTGATGGCCGCCAGCGTCTCCGTCAGCGTTCCGATCTGGTTGAGCTTGATCAGGATCGCGTTCGCGACATGCCTGTCGATGCCTTCCGCGAGGATCGACGTATTGGTGACGAAGAGATCGTCTCCCACGAGCTGCACGCGATCGCCGAGCTTCTCGGTCAGCAGCCGCCATCCGTCCCAGTCGCCTTCTGCCATGCCGTCCTCGATCGTCACGATCGGATAGCGGTCCACCCATTGCGCGAGGTAGTCGACGAGTTCGGGCGATGTGAGCCGGCGGTTCTCCGAAGTCAGATCGTAATGACCGTCGCGATGGAATTCCGAGCTCGCGGCATCGAGGCCTAGCCAGATGTCGCGGCCGGCGCGATACCCCGCTTTCTCGATCGCCTGTACGATGAGGTCCAGCGCCGCTTCGTTCGACGGCAGGTCGGGCGCGAAGCCGCCCTCGTCGCCCACCGCGGTGGAGAGGCCCCTGCTCTTGAGGATGCCCTTCAGTGTGTGGAACACTTCCACGCCCCACCGCAGCGCCTCGGAGAACGTCGGCGCTCCGGCGGGCACGATCATGAACTCCTGCATGTCGACGTTGTTGTCGGCATGCGCCCCGCCGTTGATGATGTTCATCATCGGCACCGGAAGGCGCGGCACGCGTCCTCGGCCGATGTGCGCGTACAGCTCGGCGTTCGACGACGCGGCGGCCGCCTTGGCAATGGCGAGCGAGACCGCAAGGATCGCGTTTGCGCCCAGGCGCGATTTGCCCGGCGTGCCGTCGAGCTCGATCAAGCGCTGGTCCAGCGCCGCCTGATCGCCGACGCCGCGTCCGACGAGCGCCTGGCGAATCTCGCCGTCGACGTTTGCGACGGCCTTGGTCACGCCTTTGCCCGCATACCGTTTCGGGTCCTGGTCGCGCAGCTCGAGCGCCTCGCGCGATCCGGTCTATGCGCCAGACGGCGCGGCGGCGAAGCCCTGCGATCCGTCCGAGAGCGTGACGCGCGCCGCGACCGTCGGGTTGCCGCGCGAGTCGAGGATTTCGAAACCTGCGATGTGCTCAATGGTGGTCATGGTCTATACCTTCGCGATGCGCAGGAGATTCGTGGCGCCCGGCGTGCCGAAGGGCATGCCGGCGCTGACCAGGATCGTGTCGCCCTCCCGCGCGAATCCTTCTTCTCGAGCGACGCGGCACGCATCGTCGACCATCGCTTCGACGTTGGTGACGTCCTTCGCGTGCACGGAGTGCACACCCCACACGAGAGCGAGCCTTCGCGCGGTCGAAAGAGACGGCGTCATGCTCACGATGGACGCGGACGGACGTTCCCTCGCCGCGCGCAAGCTCGTCGAGCCCGAGGTCGTGTACGTGACGACCGCGGCGATCGGCAGCATACGGACGATCTTGTCCATCGCCGCGCAGATCGCATCGGCATTGCTCGCATGCGTCGTCATGCGCAATTGCTCGAGCGCTTCGCGATGATAGGGATCGGCTTCGACTTCGCGAATGATGCGATCCATCATCTGCACGGCCTCCAGCGGGTACTTGCCGCTCGCGGATTCCGCGGAGAGCATCACCGCGTCGGCGCCGTGATAGATCGCGGTGGCTACGTCGGATGCTTCGGCGCGCGTCGGCACCGGCGACTGGATCATCGACTCGAGCATCTGTGTGGCGACGATCACGGGCTTGCCCGCAAGCCTGCACGCGCGCACCGCGCGCCGCTGAATCCCCGGCACCTGTTCCGCGGGCAGCTCCACGCCGAGATCGCCTCGCGCAACCATCACCGCGTCGGACCTCGCCACGATTTCATCGAGCGCCTCCACCGCGGACGGCTTCTCGAGCTTGGTCAGGATGCCCGCGCGGCCGCGCGTCAGCGCGCGCGCCTCGTCCAGGTCTTCCGGCCGCTGCACGAACGACAGCGCGAGCCACTCGATGCCGAGCTCGAGCGCGAATTCGAGATCGCGCCGGTCCTTTTGCGTGAGCGCGGACACCGGCAACACGACATCGGGGACGTTCACGCCCTTGCGATCGGACACCGTGCCACCGACGATCACTTCCGTCGCCGCGAAATCGGCGCCGCATTGCGTCACCTGCAGACGGACCTTGCCGTCGTCGACCAGCAGCGCTGCGCCGGACCGGAGCGCCGCGAAGATCTCCGGATGCGGCAGGTATGCGCGGCTGGCGTCGCCGGGCTTGTCGACGAGGTCGAAGCGGAACGCCGCCCCCGGTTCCAGGTTCACGGGACCGTGCGCAAAGGTACCGACGCGCAGCTTCGGTCCCTGCATGTCGGCCAATACGCCGATGGGACGGCCGGCCTCGCGCTCGACCTCGCGGATCTGCGCAAGTCGCGCCTGGTGCTGCTCGTGCGTGCCATGGCTGAAGTTCAAGCGGAACACGTCGACGCCGGCGTCGAACAGCAATCGGATCACGTCCTTGTCCGAGCTCGACGGACCGAGCGTGGCGACGATCTTTGCGTGACGCTGACGTCGTTGCGTTCTCATGCGTTGGTTCCTCCTGTCTTGCCGGTTATGTAGATGGCGCGAAAGTCGTTGACGTTGGTGAGCGTCGGTCCGGTCACGATCGAATCGCCGAGCGACTGGAAGAAGCCGTGCCCGTCGTTGTCGGCCAGGCTTCGCTTGGGATTGGTCCCCTGGCGCCACGCACGCACGAGCGTGTCGGGCGCGAGATACGCGCCGGCGATTTCTTCCACCCCGTCGACGCCGTCGGTATCGCCTGCCAGTGCGTGAATGCCGTCGCAACCGTCGAGCGCGACCGCGAGCGACAGCAGGAACTCGACATTGCGCCCGCCGCGACCCTGGCCGCGTACAGTCACGGTCGTTTCGCCGCCGGACAGAAGAATGCAGGGCGGCGCGAACGGCTGACCGCGATGCGCGACCTGCAACGCGATGCCAGCCATCGTCTTGCCGACGTCAAGGGCCTCGCCCTCGATGCTGTCGCCGAGGACGTGCACCGGCACCGACGCTTCCCGCGCAACGGCCGCGGCTGCCTCGAGCGCGATCTGCGGTGTCGCGATGAAGCGGACCTCGTTGCGCGCGAGACGGGGATCGCCCGGCTTGATGCTTTCGCCGCGGCCGCTTCGCAGCGCGTCCATCACGTTCGAGGGGAGATCGGCCTTGTATCGCTCGACGATCGCGAGCGCATCGGCGCACGTCGTCGGATCGGCAACGGTGGGCCCCGACGCAATGTCCATCGCACGGTCGCCAGGCACGTCGGACAAGAGAAGCGTCACGACCTTCGCCGGATGACACGCCGCCGCAAGCCGCCCGCCCTTGATGGCGGACAAGTGGCGACGCACGCAATTCATCTCGCCGATGCTCGCGCCCGATTTCAGTAGGGCACGGTTGACCGCCTGCTTGTCCTCGAGCGTGAGGCCGGGCAGCGGCGCCACCATGAGCGACGACCCTCCGCCGGAGATGAGGCAAAGCACGACGTCGTCTTCGCGAAGCCCGCTCACCGCTTCCAGCAGGCGTTGCGAGGCGCGCTCGCTTGCGGCATCGGGAACCGGATGCGCGGATTCGATGACCTCGATCCGCTTGCAAGGGACCGCATATCCGTAACGCGTGACGACCACACCCGACAACTCGCCGGGCCAGTGATCCTCGACGGCTTTGGCCATTGCAGCAGATGCCTTGCCCGCGCCGATCACGACCAGGCGTCCCGATGGTGGCGTCGGCAAGAGCGGCGGAACTCGAAGCGCGGGCTGCGCCGCGGCGATCGCCGCCTCGAACATCCTGGTGAGTAGGGCTCGTGGTTCCATGAATTAAAAGGAGAAGACAGGCGCAATGCGCCGCGCCTGTCGTTCGCTTCTTGTTACCCGCGGAGGACCTTCTTCACGGCGTCGGTGACCGAGCGCGTGGTCGCCTTGCCGCCGAGATCGGGCGTGTGGTTGGCCACATCGGCCGTCACCTTCTCGACGGCGCGCATGAGCTTCTCGGCGGCCGCCTTCTCACCCAGGTGCTCCAGCATCATCGCGCCGGTCCAGAACGTCGCGATCGGATTCGCCACACCCTTGCCCGTGATGTCGAACGCGGAGCCGTGGATCGGCTCGAACATCGACGGCGACTTGCGGTCCGGATTGAGGTTGGCCGTAGGGGCGATACCGAGCGAGCCGGCGAGCGCCGCCGCGAGATCCGAGATGATGTCGGCGTGCAGGTTCGTTGCCACGATCGTATCGAGCGATTCCGGCTTCAGCACCATGCGCATGGTCATCGCGTCGACGAGCATCTTGTCCCACGTGACATCGGGGAAATCTTTCGCGACGATCGCC